>LWDU01000038.1_pt2 | contig 54262 bp, 73 predicted proteins | sample 727161 | NCBI WGS metagenome assembly LWDU01 (sample SAMN04566230, study PRJNA314399) | hydrothermal vent metagenome | isolation source: deep sea hydrothermal plume seawater | place: Mexico: Gulf of California, Guaymas Basin | collected 2004-07-11
CAAGGAGACTCTACATATCAGAAGTATATGTGGGAAGGAGTTGACGAATATTATCAAACAACTCGTGAAAATACTTTTGACCTAACAATATATCCCTTAGGGAATATTAAGATGACGTATGAGGAACTTGACATAGCCAACCATAGCGTGACTGTCGCTGTTGTCGGTGATTTATCTCAAGGTCAATATACACAATGGTTTTATAACCATCCAACTAACGGTGCTATCTATTGGGATACTTCAGAATCAGCACCAGTAGAAATAGGTGAAGGAGCCAGTATTTGTGATGTAGTTCCTCTTAGTTCTTTGATATGTAACTATTACCCAGAGGCTTATGCGGATGCTTATTATGAAGAACAATGTACTATTAGTAGTTTGTATGATTCTGGTTGTGTTGGTTATTGGCAAGCTTATACTGACCAACAATGCTCTATAAATAGTCTATGGTCTATATCTTGTCCTAATTATGAAACAACTTACTTCAATCAGCAATGTTCTTTAGACAGCTTATGGTCTACATCTTGTCCTAATTATGAAACAGCTTATTTAGATAACCAATGCGAGACCAACCCTTTATATTCTGTATATTGTCCCGGTTATGCTTTAGCAATTGCTGAAGAAGAAATCGAACAAGAGATTGAAGAAGAATTCGAAGAGGAGTGGGAAGAATATACTTATGAAGTAGAGACAACAATGTCTTGGGATAACTTTGAATTTCTTGATTTCACTGACATGCCCATTCTTGAAGATTATAGTATCGCTGATGATTACAGTTCAGAACCTGAAATAGAATATGAAATGACTTTTGAAGAAATCTTTCAGGAACTAGAAATAGAACTGATGGAATCATTCCAAGACTTTGAAATGCCAGTGATGGAAGATACGCCAGAGGATTTTGAAGAGCCTGAAATGGAAGAACTAATGGAAGAACCTGAAACGGAGGAACCAATAGATGAGCCAGAGCCAGAGGAAGAAACCGTACAAGAAGAACAAGAACAAGAGGAGTCAGAACAAGAGGAAATAGATGAGTCTGAACCAGAACCTGAAGAAGAAGTTGAGGAAGAGATTGAGGAAGTTATAGAGGAAGAACCTGAACCAGACGATAGAATTATGCTGGCTGAGGTAGAGGTTAAGGAGCCTACTAAGAAAGAAAAGATGTCAGCTAAAGAGAAAAAGATGAGAGAAATTATTACTAATAAGCTTAAGTCTTTAGCTATAGAAGTTGGTGAAGCCTCAACACTCCAAGCTCAAAAAGATTTACAGAGCTTTATAATTGCTTTATTAAATTATAACTCTGGCTTCAATGTAGGTGCAGGATTAGTTGATGGTTCTTTTTATGAAGAAAAAGATATATATACAAACATGAAGATTCCTGAGAACCAACGAGGCTTACTAAATGGTTTAGCAAGTCAAATATTACACGAAAAAATGGTGGACATGCAATGGCAGAAGTAGAATATAAAGGAATTAAGGTAGGCGGTAGTAAGTTACTGATAATAATTCCATTAATGGGAACGATCATAGGTGGTTTATGGGGTGGCTTCGAGGTGTACCAAAGATATCTTGATATGGAAAGTAGGATAAGTAAGTTTGTATCCCCTGACCTATCAGGATTCGACAAGAAATTAGCAGTGTTAACAGAGCAGATGACTCTTCTTAGTAAAGAGTTTAAGCTATATACTGCTGAAATAGAAATTATTAAACAGTCAGCTGATGAAACAGCAGGCTATGCAAGGGATGTAAAGAATGGATTACGAGAAGATATTAATAGAATTGAAAAAATTGTTGACCAAGTGGAAGACGATATTAAAGAAACTGAAAGTGACGTCAGAGAGCTAATAGACATTGCTGAAGGACGTTTTGAAAACAAACGAGATGCCTTACAGAATGATTATAATCAGAAAGCAGATACTATTAGAACTGATGTAGATAGAAAATTAACCGATCTTGAGACTAGACTAAACAAAAAACTACAGAGGGCTCTTGACAATCCTCTAGCTAACTAGGAGAAGTAATGTTGGATTATGAAGAAAGAGTGGCAAGAATTGAAACTGTAATGGATAGACATGATTCTCAAATAACTAAATTATTTAGTAAAGTAGACGAGACTAATAAATGTATCCAAAAGATAAACACTTCTTTATTACAAATAAAGTGGTCTGTGTATGGAGCATTAGGCTGGTACATAATAACTCAAGTTGGAGTGATAGAGGCTATGAGAGTAGCATTATAGGAGAGAAATATGATAGGATTTTTAACAAATGTTGCGCCAATTATGCTGGGCTTTATTGGCAAACTGTTTGCTTTGAAACAACAAGCAGCAGCGGAGAATCAAAAGCTAATGATGCAACAGTTCGCAGCTAAGAACAAATCAATTAATGATGCTAGAAACAGGGCTGACAAAGAAAGCCCAATGGCTGCAATGAATAGAAGGGTTATAATCTTAGTTATATTAGCTCTAATTATATTTACACAAGTAGCTCCAGTAATATTTGATGTACCTACTGTAATACCTACTGTAATAGAGGGAACTAGTTTCTTTGGTATTGAATTTGTTCCTGATGTAGTTGAGTACGTAACAATACAAGCTGGTTCAGTTCTGAAGATGGATGAAATCTTTGGCTGGGCTACAATGATTATAGAGTTTTATTTTGGAGCTCAATTAGCAAAGGGGAAGTAATATGCCTTACCAAACAAGTCCAGAGATTGATTTCTCGTCAATCGGTTTAATGGTTGATGTACCAGCAAATCAAATACCACAAGGTGGTTGGAGTGATTCTCTGAATGTTAGAGCTAGGAATGGTTCTGTACAAGGTGTTAATGCTTTTGCAGATGATATAGTTTTACATCCTACAGATTCAGTTATTTCTGGTGGAGAAGCTATGGCAATATGCCAATTTACTCCTGCAGGAGCTAGTGATTTAATTATAGCTTTTGTTGTAAAAGGTACAGATAATTTTGGTCATGTAGTTCTCTATAATACAGGTGGTTCTGGAAACTCTCGCTGGGAAGATGTTACAAATGCAACTGCAGACCAGAAATTTACTTTCGATGATAGCTATCCTCCACAAATATTTGTATTCAATGAATTACTTATTGTCAATCCGGGAACAGATGCTCCACCACAGTTTACTGATGCAGCAGTAGGAGCTGGCAGTTTAGCAGAATTTCCGGGGTGGCTTAATGATAGTACAGGTAATCCTATTATTGCTAGAATTGTTAGACCTTTTAATAATAGACTAATTGCCATGAGTATCCTTGAAGAACATGGTGCTGGGACTGGGGATGATGTTTATCAACCTATTGACTTTTTGTGGTCCTCTCATATTACAACAATATCTTCTTTGACTGCTGCTTCATGGACAGCCTCTACAACTAATTCTGCAGGTGATGCATTCCTATTAGATACTCCGGGTAAGATATTAGACGGAGGTCAACTAGGGGAATTCTTTATTGCCTATAAATCTGACAGTGTAGTAAGGGTTAGAGAAACAGGTGACACATATGTATTGTCTTTTGAAAGTATATTCGAAGATGACGGTATATACTCTACCAGATGTTTTGCTAATATAGGAAATTCTCAACATTTAGTTGTTGGTAATTATGGGGTTTATATACACGATGGTCAGTCACAGAAACAAGATATTGCAAAAGATCTATTTAAAGATACAATGTATGCTTTGGTCAAAACAACTGAAAGAGACAGAGCTTTTTGCTTTCAACAGACTAGAGATAAAGAAGTGTGGTTTTGTCTAAGTTCTACTAGTAATAGCGGTGGAGGTTGCGATATTGCCTTTGTTTATGATTATGATAAAGGTAGATTACATAAAAGAAGCCTTCCGGGACTTTCAGATATATTTGAAACAGAACTTGATGGTACATTAAAAATATATGCAGCCAAACCTGATGATACAAATCTTCAAGTACTCTCTAATACTGTTTTAGTTTCAGGAGGATTCTTTGAAAGAATAGATGATAATCTAACTGATAATAGTAAAGTTAAGTGTATAAATAGAATACATGTTAATGCAAAAGGAACTTGTCTTATAGCCCTAACGGGCACACAGAATTTAAGTGATTCTAAAAGTTATACTAATTCTACTTTTAATCCTGCTAGTAACTATAAAATAGATACAAGGACTTCAGGTAGATATATGAATCTTAAAGTAACTATGAGTGGAGCAACTAATCCTGAATTATCAAAACTTCAATTTGATATCAAGATGATGGGGGTCAGATAATGTCACAGATTTCTCAAACAGAACTTCAAAAGAGATTGAGACAGTTAGAAAAAGAAGCTAATACTACTAATGCTATGGTGGAAAGAGTCGGAGACCAGTATCAGTATACTCAGACTTATATTTATATTGCTTATGCTTCTGCTCTTGCTAATCTTTCTAATGGTACAATTCCTAACCAGAGTGATGCCACTACTTTCCAATATAGTCCCTATGATGCTGCTGGTACACTATTAGCCTATCGAGGTTACTTTTTATCTAAGTCTGTTTACGCTTCAGGCGATCCAACAGATTATACTTGGGAGTCTACTTCAGGAGATATAGGTTTTACTTCTTCTGAAAGGCAATATACTACTTCTGCTGGACTAGAGTCTTCATTAGGTACACCCACTAAACCGGGGTCAGGAATAACTTGGACAGTTATTAATGCAGGTACTGCTGTTCCTGCTAGTGCTGTATGGTTAGCTGTTAGATATACTGTAAATGATATAACATCTAATTGGGTTATTATACCTTACGGTGAACATATAGATACAACAGTAATAGCAGATGATGCAGTGACAGGTGCTAAGATTAGCTCCTCTACTACTATAACAGCAGGTACTGGAAACAATGTAGGTGTTCTTGATGGTGCAGATAGTACTTATAGAATATATGCTGGTCATGCTACTCCTGCTTCAGCTCCTTTTAGAGTTGCACAGGATGGTACTGTTACTATTGAGTCAGCATCATCTGGAAGCAGATTAGTAATACAAGATGATACAATTAAGGTTTATGATGGTTCTACTCTCAGAGTTAAATTGGGGAATCTAGCATGAGTTATGGTCTTAATGTTTATAAAGCTGACGGCTCATTAGGTTTTTCTACAGCAGATATTACTTGGCAAACAGTAGCTCAATTCACTGTTGCAGCTAATGCTACTGTTGCAAATACTTATTCAGAAATTGCAGGAATGACTGTAATAGCTCAAAGACAATTAGTTAATGTACCACCAAATGCTCAAGAAGATTACAATTACAGTCTCACCTCAATCAGGATTGTCGTCTTCACAATGTATAATACATGTGTTAGCACAAGACACGTAGGAGTTAATTATGGCTTATGGATTTGAGGCAAAGAATGATTCAGGTAATGTAATCATAAACGACACTATAGAGAACTTACATTTTATAGGCAAAGCAACAAGAGGAAGTGCTGATTCAAATTATGGTGATATCCCCGGTTATAGTGGAAGCAATGATACTTTAGATGGTAGAGTAGTTCATACTTATACTATAACTTGTAGCGGAACTCCAGTTGCTTTTATAAAACCTGCTGATTATGCTAGATGGCATGCAGTTATAAAACAATCTGTAAGTAGCACAACTTGGACATTTCAAGTAATGATTAGTGGTACATCTACTTCTAATCCACCAGAGGTTTATTGTTTTGTTAACGCAGATGATGTCCCGTCTAGTTCTGACACTCATGGATTATTAGTATTTAAAGCTGATGGCACTACAAAAACATTTGATAGCAGAAAACAACCCTTGGCTATTACTGGGGGTGGTACTGCTGTAGCTCCTTCCGATCCAACTAATAGTAGTGGTACTCCGGGAACTTCATCAGGTCATTCTTGGAACTATGCAACTAATGACCATGATTTTAGAAGCAGCAACCGATACACTGCTGTTTCTAATTCTGCAGCTAATACTTCAACAGCCATGTTTTCGTGTCCATCATTAGCTCAAGCTGTTTATAAAAGACAAATGCACGGATATAAGGAATCTTGTGGTTGTTGCGGATTCGGTTGCCAAGACCACTATTCAACTGCTTCTTGGTGGGTGATGTATAGAAGTGCTTTTAGGTTCAGAAGTGGGTATTTTGATGCTGGCTGGACTAATTATGCTGCTGGATTTGCGTTTAGTTCTAATTTTGAATCAGGTGGTTGGTTTGGCGGCGGTGGTGGTAGTTACTCTAGTGGTACTATGCCTTACACAGCTAAGACTATTAACCTTCAAAGCAATGCTTATATTCTTGCTGACTCTTCGAGGTATGACTAATGTTTAATTATGTAGAAAACAAAGAAAACTACATTTCTTTTATGGATGACAACTATCTTGACAGTTATGGTAATCCTTCTAACTCATATACAGCAGAGGAAATTGCAACTATTGTATCTGCAATACCAGATGAGCATTGGTTTACTTTTGATAAGATGAAGGTTTATGTTAACGGTGCTGTAGAAGTTATTGGCGCTTGGTTTTATAGTCCTAAAAGAAAAGGTGATAACAAATATATAGGTGAATTTACAGATGGTTCTGCTACTATAGAGTTCAGAGAAAAGAAAGGAGACCCTATAATTCAATGGGAAGGAGTACTTAGTAATGGTAAGATTATAAATTACGAGTCTTCTAAAACCCTTAGAGAAGGATATGGTAACCTATCAACAGGAAGTGACTTTGATGAATACGATAAAGCACCTGTTGTTAATAAATGGTTAGCTCGTAGTTGGATCGAAGATGGTGAAGAAGAATTATTTTTCTTAGTAGAGAGCAGAGAGATGTTAGATGGTGTTGCTACACATTATAGTATACCAGTACCCTATGATAATGGTTTAAAGACAGTATTAGATAATGATTTACAAATTATTCGTTTCAAGTCTGTAGATTTAAATCACGAGGGTGAAGGAAACTTTGTAGCAGTAGTAGTAGCTGGTGTTGTGTTTGAAAGCAATGTAGCTACTAAACTTAGGTTATATAAAACTTCAAGGTGGAATGAGTAATGTATGAGATAAAGCAAGTTATGGGGGAGGACATCCTCATTCGTTATAATGATTTAAAGAAAGAGTTAGATAAGGCCCTAGAACATTCTAGTGGCGAATGGACAGCTGCCCAAATAGTAGCTAAGGCTATCAGTGAGCCCCATATGTTCCAAATATGGGAAATACTAAAAGACAGCTCTCCAATCGCTATTAGTTCAACGAGGGTTATGATTTACAACAGTTTTGTGGCACTTCACATTATTACCCTAGGGGGTCAAAATATATACAACGAGATGCCACAGTTAATAACCAAGTTTGAAACAATGGTTAAACAGTATGACAATATAGATGTATTAGAATATACGGGTCGTAGGGGTTTTATAAAACAACTAAATACCGTAGGATGGAAGGAAAAATATACCACAATGCGTAAAAGCTTAAAGGAGAATTTAGATGTATAAAGTTAAAATTTATGATGGTGTCACTATTGATATGAGCACCAGTAATGTAGTAAAAACAGGTAGGGTTAGGTATATTGATTCTTCTGATATCTCTTATTGCAAAGGGGGAGATAGCCAAACATCGACCACTGCCAGTGGCTATGCACCTGAGTTTAAACCTCAAATTACCAATATGCTTAACACAGGTCAAAGCTTATATGACTCAGGGCAACTTGGGGCCGTAGCTGGTCAAAATCAGACCCAATTGGCTGCACAACAGGCTGGATTAGCCTCTGCTGGTCAACAAACAAATCTAGAGCAATCACTGTACAACACTGCTAATCAAGGTGTTAATTTACAAGGTATGCGTACTGGTGCTCAACAACAAGCACAACAAGCCCTTGGTATCAATGCAGCTAATGCAGGTAGAGCCGGTGGCCTAGGTGGATCTAGACAATACCTTAATCAACAATCAATAGCTAATGACCTAGCAGGTAAATTTGGTCAAATAGACCTACAGGCACAACAACAGAATTTCTCTAATATGCAGAATGCTCTTGGAGCTCAGGGGACTGGTGCTCAAACTATGGCCCAAATTGGAGCAGGTCAACAACAACAAGCCCAGAATGTAGCAGATGCACCATATAAAGGTTTATCTCAATTGGCTAGTATCTTTGGGACTGGTATGGATAAACAAAGTACTACTACTCAAACCGGGGGTAAGTAATGGCATTATCAGCAATGGATCGATATAAAGAACAAGGTTATAACCCGTTTGCACCGGCTACAATTAACGGGGGTGGTGCAATGGATGCTGGTATACCTCAAATAGACATGCCAGCTGCATCACCATTTGTTGAACAAGAGTCCACTATGGACAAAGTTAGTGATGTTGCTGTACAAAAAGGTGGAGACTATGCAGCAGATAAAGGTGGAGATATGCTTACAAAAATGCTGGCAGGTGGTAAAGGAGGCGGGGCAACAACTGCCCCTGCTATGGTAGGAAGAGCAGGATTGTCTGGTTATGGTCCGGGTCTTGCTGCAGCCAGTGGGGGAACTGTTGCTGCTGGTGGGGGTGCTGCTGCAGGTGGAGCTGCTGCAGGGGCTGGTATGGCTGGTTTGGCTGCCGCTGCTGCACCAATATTACCATTCGTAATAGGTGCAATGGCACTAAAATCATTCTTCAAGAAATAAGGAGTTAATATGGCAAACCCAAGAGCATTAGCAATGCAAAGACTAAGAGAAAAAGAGGAATTAGCTAGACAAGCTGCTATATTAGGTGCTGAAAAAAGGAGAGGCATTATGTCTTCTCTTCCAACTAACCTAGGTTCTATTGGTAAATTTATCTCTGATGATAATAATGATTTAGATAATCTTTCTTTTTCTACTGATAAAGGTTTAAAAGTAAACTTACAAAACAATAGAAATAAAGAGGCTGGTGACCCTAAAGTAAAATTAGCAGATATGGATTTCTCTAATTTAAGCTCTGTTGGGTCTAATGTACATCCTAGAATTACAGCTATGGACAACAATAGGACCCATGAAGCATGGGAAGTTGCTCAACAGATAAAAGAAGAGTGGAAGAATGGTATTAAGAACTGGGGTACAGTGGATACAAGTGCTTTAGATTCTTTTATTGAGAAAAACTCAGCTGCCCCTAAATTAAATGGTTCTGGTGGTTTTATGTCTAATAGAAACCCCGGTGGAAACAGTGTATTACCTGAAGATTCTATTATGCATCCTGATAATTTAAATAAAAACCAAGGATATTCTCAATCAGAATTAGATCAAATAGAATTAGATTATCAAACTGAACACGGTTCACGATTTAAAGGGGACTCTTCAAGAATTCCTCCGGTAGGATTTGCCCCAGATGCAGGTCTACAGCTTGACCCAGAGATTCAGGCTTATGGAAATATTCCAGAACTAGACGAGTCTATAAGAGAACAAGCCATAAGAAGTGGTATGACAGCTGAAGAGTTAGATGAGTTGTTATTAGAAATGGAAATTCAAGAAAATAAAGAATTAGCAAAATTTAAAGGAGATTCTTCAAGAATACCTCCGGCAGGTTCAGCAATGCAACCTCGTTGGGAGGGTACTGGTGATCAAAACATGGGTTATAAAATGCCAGTAGAAGACGAAGAATCTTTAAGAGAAGCTGCTATAAGAACTGGTATGTCTCAAGAAGAGTTAGATGATTTAATGCTTTATCAAGCACAAATTAATTCTACAACGCCAGACTCTCTAGGTCCTCTTGGAGAACAACCTGAACAACCCTTGGACGGTAATAATGATTTAGAAATAGGTAATGAAAAATTTCAATTACCTGAAAACTTTGAAGCATTGGATCAAGTAGTTTCAGAATGGAGATTAAACAATCCAGAAAAAGCTGCAGAAAGTGATAGATTAAATGAAATAGCTGCAGCAAATAGAGAAGATCAAATAATGGCAGAATGGGAAGCAGAGAATCCAGAGCTTGCAGAATTAGAAGCAGAGGAAAAGAAAAGAATTTCTATGGAAGAGAACATATCTTCAAGACACCCACCAGAAGACTTTTTAGTTGATAGTGGTCCTAAGCTTGATGAGGATTCTCTTATATATGATGAAATAAAACAAGAAAAAGATACTAAAGAAGCTTACATACAACTTAGTAACACAATGGCTCCTGAGGATTTAGCAGCTGTTGAAGAGGAAGTTACTTCAATAGAAGAAACTGCTGGAGAAGACGGTCAAGAAGTTACTGAATCTAAACTATCAGACCTCTTTGGGTCCCTAAAGGACATCTTTGGAGTAGATAATAAATCACTTCTTAGAGCATTGGTTAAATATATAGGTGGTCGAGTGTTTGGTCTTTCTTCAGGCAAAGCTGCACAGTTTGCTTGGGCAGGTATTGAGGCTGATATGGCTACTAACGCTGCTAAAGGTGCGGATGCTAGGGCTTATCAAGATAACATGGATGAGTACGATAAGATGTATGATGCTGCACTAGAAGAGGGTAAGAAGACTGGGAATTTTGATGAAGCTAATAGAATACTTCAGAAGATGAACTCATTGTCTGGTGTTGAAAAATCTGATGCTGAAAAGTTTGATGATAATATTAGCTATCTTAACAAGAAATATAATGAAGCTAAGAAAGCTAATGATACAGTTAAAATGTCTCAAATTGCAAAACAGCTTAAAGCTATGGAAGCAGCTGGAATTGATGGTACTAAAGCAGATACTTGGATGGGGTCTGCTGGAATGTATGATAAGAACGGTACATATGTTGTTAAACAAGCTATGCAAGTTGATGGTCAGGGTTTAAAAGTATATGATGAAGCATCTGGTACGTTTAAATTACCATCAGAGCTTGGCTACAGGGATGCAATTAGGACTACAACTAGTGATACAGGTACTGAAAAATATGCAGTAGATGAAAGAATAATAACTGATCCTGAAGACTATAATGCTTTCTCTACAGAAATACCTAACGCTATCAGTGTTTCTCCTAAAGGAGTACCTAAGTTTGATGAGGGTACTAATGAGGCAAACAAAATGGCTAGCTTCTCTCACACATCTGTTAAATCAATTATGATGATGGAAGATATGTTATCTCACAGTGATCAAGTTAGGCAAGAGATATTTAGTCTACAAGCAGAGTTTAAAAAATCTATTGCAGACCAAGCTTCCGATAGCGCTATGAAAGGTGTTCTAGCTAAATTTATTAAGAGAGATATGAGCCCTGCCGCTAAACTTTGGTTTAATGATATGAACACTCTTGTTACTTCTAAATTGAGAAGAGAAACAGGAGCTGCCTATAATAAGGAAGAGTTAATTACTACAATGAACTTCTTCCCTAATGCTAGTGATTATCCTAAAAACTTTAGTGAGTTAGATAGAGAAGGTAAGACTGAAGCTCTGAAGTACCTTAATTTGAGAATGAGTCAAACTAGTAATTGGATTCTTACTAATGCTCAAGGTTTAGAAGCCCACGAGTACTTGGAAGGTTTACATAGCGGATTATTCAGGCCCGATGATAATTGGTTAAAACTAAATAGAGAGATGATAGAATATTTAGATTCTCGATACAAACCAACGGTAAGTGTTTCAACTGCTGCATTAATACCAACAACATAGGAGTTTAAATGCAATATACAAAAACTCAATTAGAAGCTGCACTTGTTACAGCACAGGTAGATCCTATTAAATATGCTGAAAACATAAAAGAGTTAAAAAGACTAATCGCCAATGGTGTGTTTAAAGAAGAAAACTTAGGGAGCGGTGGGAACACTGCAGACCCTGAGTCAGGTAGCCTTGTGTTTGATGAACTTAATAATGATCAATCTTATAATGATGCTTTAATGAAGTTCTACAGTAGTAAGGCAGGCGGAACCGTAAACACAATAAACAAAGGTGGTAATTTTCGTGAAAATTTGACTTTGTCAGACCATCAAAGTATTGACAGGGATGCAAGTGGAAATATTACAATGTCCCCAGAGGAACTAAAAGAAAAGAGCTTTGAGCTTTTTAACAACGCTATGCTTAACGAGGTTAGCTTGGCTAGATTTGCAAATGAAATAGAAATGATGTCTCCAGAAGAAAGAGATAATTTATCATATTTATATGATGTTTATGAAAGAACCAAGATTACCGGAGAAGGTTCTAGATCAGGTTGGGAACAATTTAAAGATGCTGGTAACATACTGACTGCCCCAAGTACTTACGTTGGAGGTGCTTTTATAAAGGCTGGACTAGCTCCGGGTGTTAAATTAGCTTTTAATGCTGCTATGAAAAAAATGTTAAAAGTTGGTGCAAAAGGTTTAACTACAGCTGAAACAGCAGTTCTTAAACAAGGTACTGTACAAGCGTCTAGACAAATGGGAAAAATTGGTGCTGTTTATTCAGGGGGTTTTGATGCTGCACATCAAGCAGGTGTTGAGATGCAATTAGATCCTGAACAAGAATTTTCTCTTGGAAGAACAGCAGCTATGACAGGTGCAGGATATGTAGGTGGTAGATTTTTACCAAAAGCCCTAAAAGGAATTGGTTCAGTTGTAAAAGCACCGGGTACCTTAATTAATAAAGCTATACCGGGAATAGGTAAAGCTGTTACAAGACCAATTCAATCTATTGGAGGTGGTTTTGTTAAAGCTTTTGGAGGAGGACCAGCTGCTAAAACACATGTTGGAAAGGAAGGTGAAGGAGTTTTTGGTTCTACTGGTGATATGGGTCATGCTGATTCTGTAAATGATCAAATTAAAAAGGCATCTAAACAAGCATTTGATAATTTTAAAGAAGCTTTTAGGAATTTAGGGGATTTACATATAAAGTTTGGATCTAGAAATGATCCTTATGATTTTAATGCTGGATTACGTTTAGGTGATGAGACTAATTCTTTTGGAATCCCAACACCTGAGCAACAATTAAAGGAGTCTAGAGAATCTGTTTTTAATTTAATTAATTATATCCAAAGTGTAGAAGCAGGTGTTCCGGGTTGGGGTGGTTTAAAAAATATTACGTTTTTATTAAAAAGAGGTGACATAACACCTACTGAAGCTTTAAGAAAAATAAGATCTAAAGTAGGTGCTGCTACAGTTGATAATAGTGACAAAACAAAAGAGTATCGTGATGTTTTTATAAGATTAAATGGTGAAGTTAGAAAAGTCATGGCTGCTGCTGCTAAAAGGTCTGGGAAAAAAGATCCGTTTGAAAAATTAGATTCTTTGTATTCAAAATTCATTAAAGTAAATAATCATAAAAAAATGCAAAAATTAATGGAAGATGATTCTTCCACAGCAATTACTCAATTAAGAACAATTGTTACAGGTGCTAAAAACAACAAAAAAATATTAGAGGAGCATCAAGAAAGAATAAAAACACTTGGTGAATTTTCTCAGTCAAGAGTCAAAGAAGGGTATATTGATAACGCAACAGGGGTTAGTGTAAACACTGGAGATGTTATACCTAATACAACTTTAGAGCCTGTTATGGATGATGCTATGAGGGCAGTAGTTGGTCATCAAATGTTTCAAGGGGAAGGCGCTAGTGGTTTTAAATCATATTTAAGTACAGATCAAGGAAAGGAGGTTCTTAAAAATTTATTTCCGGATCAAAAAGCGACTATTGATAGATTTTCTAAAATATTAACTGCAGCAGCAGATAAAACTTCTATGGGTATGTACGCTATGAGGGTTTTAACAGCTGGATTAATTGGTATTGGAACCTTAGGTGCGTCTATAGGAGGTGCTTTTACTTCTGGTGCAGCTATTGTTCTTATTGAAAATTTAGTAAAATCCCCTTGGTATGGTAGACAAGCTGCAAAAGTATTTGCAAAAGACAAAACAAAAAGTGCAGCTGAAGCATTTAAATTAGTTAAAATGATGCAAGACAAAGGGTACACTAAAGAGCAAGCAAATAAAACTTTAGAACTTATGCTTGGCTCTGCAGTGTGGGCTACTTTTCTTTCTGACAAAGATAGAAGGGAGGGGGTAACAGGTACAGCTTCAAAGATAGGTAATATAGCCCTTGGTGGTATTGAAGAGTATGGAATGCCTATATTGAGGAAGGGAAAAGAAAAATATTTTAACCCTGTATTTGATACAGTATCGGATATGTTAATAAGAGATAATTAGGAGTAACAATGAACTTAACAGCATTTACAAATCAATTGTCTAGAGTATTAACTAAGAGACTATCCAAAGCTATAATGAGTAATAACAAACGTGAGATAGTGTCTATTAAAAAGTTACTAGATGACCCCCAAGGTCTACAGACGAAAGTAGAGGATATCCAAAAAAGACATCAACAGGGGGATACGTTTGACCAACCTAGGATAGATAAAGATATAGCTAAATCTTTTCCTGACTCTGATGACCAAATATCTGGTGCTCAAGTTGTTGAAGGTTTAAAAGTAATGGGTACTGACCAAAGTCAAGACGGTGGAAAATATGCTGAAACTAGTGGCTTTGTACCTCACACTTTAAAGAATATACAAAGTCACGACAAATTTGAGCCTGAGTTTGTAGACGTAGATGATATTTATAAAAGCGCAGGTGCCGAAGATTTTAGAGAATATCTTAACAACTCTAAAAAACCTAGGGAAAACACAGTAGGAACAGAGCCTACTGTACCACCTATTATAGATAATAAGGGTCAAGTACTTGATGGTTACAACAGACTTCACATGGCTAAATTGGCTAAAGAAGACCCCACTAACCCCTTTGATGGTAAAGTTCAGGTCCTTAGGGGCTCATCAACTTTACAAGATAATGTAAATAATGATGTCTTAAATAGAATTGGAAGTTTTGCAGAGAACTTGAAGAAAAAAATCAAGGGAGATAAGGGTGATGTTAAAACTAAAGTTGGTACTAATATAGGTGCAAGTCTTAAAAATGTTGCAAACAAACCTCAAAAAGGGTCTTTCATTAAGTCTTTTGCAAAAGCAACTAATAACTTTGATCCTGAAATTGTAGATGATGAACTTTTTGTAGGTATTGCAATGGATTTGTTAAGGGTTGTTAAGAACAATAAAGGTGGTCGTCCCGGAAAGAAACTTACAGAAATAGACTCTAGTGGTGACACCCATGTAGTTACTGCTAAGAATATGAATGAATTATATAAAGAGGTAGGAGAAGCTGTATCAAATCGAATTTTATCTAGAGGGGGGTCTCCTCTAAAGGAGTGGGAAGAAGGGTTTTTAGGGAGCGTTATTACAGAATTTGGTAGGGGTAATTTTGGAGGAAAGTACTCTGAAACTGATTTAACAATCCCTCATCTATTTAAAGAATCTCAACAATATAAAGATATTGCTAAAGGTGAAATTAAAGATCAAAGAATTATAGTTACTTCTGATTACTTTAACAATTGGTACAAAACAACTGACACAGGTGGAGGGGGGAGACACTGGTTTGATTTATACCCAGTAAACAGATCTCGTAAATCTGCAAGTCCAATATACCAAGGACCTTGGGTAGTAGATGCAAATGGTAATGTTATAAAAGCACCAGCAGGTGTTGATAAGTCTAAAAGAATCGGTGGTGGCAAAGGAGACACTAGTCAAACAAAAGATGATTTAAAAATATTAAATGCTTTAGGAAGTCAGAAGATGGGTGTAGACCCTGACAAATTTGAATACTGGAAACATTTAGGAAGAATGGGTGTTTTTAAAGACTCTGGTGTAGATAAGGCTTCTTTAGAACTTGCAATTGCAAAATCTAAATTAGATGAAGATGATGCAGGATTACTTACAACCTACTATTTAGACCTAAATGCTTTAAAAACAAAATACAACAATTTAGAAGATTTAGAAAGAATAGCTAACAATGAGCTACCTTTGACTCCCTTAGAGAGGCAAAACTTTGGAGTGGGTGAACATATAAGAACTAGTATATATGAAGGTTATTATAAAAAGGGTGTAAAAACTAAAGAAGATAAATTTCCACCACCTACTGGAGAAAAGGTAGAACTTGATAATTCTGTTGGTGGTTTTGAATCAGGCAATGATGCCTTCTTAAAAGCATTACAAACAGTCTCTAGAGATACATCGAATATAGCTGAAATTAATACTATAAAAAGAGCTAAGTTTAATAGAATTGAAAGAGAGATAAACGAAAGGTTTAGAATGGACCCTGATGGGGCCGAAATGTACATCCCTTATATCTTAGATAGTAGGACCAGAGTTTATCCTCTTGATGCAAGTGGTGCTAATCTTATTAGTGGTATGGGTAGGTTTAATTACTCAGCGACAAGGGCTCAAGCCAAACCTATAACTTATAATGATGAAGCTTTTTATTTACTTGTAGATGACTTACTTAGGTTTGAAACTAACCCTATTGTACAAACTAGGGTTGGTTCAGGTGAGACAATTGGTCTTGCAAGCACAGCTAAAGTTAAAAGCGCCTTAAGTGGTAATGACTCTAGATCAAAAGAGTTAAAAAATATTATATTAGGGGGGACTGGTAAGGGAGCTGCTACTAACTTAGATAGGTTTAAATATTGGAAATTAGTTGAAAACCAATATCTTGAAAGAGCTGAAAATCTTTTAAAGGTAATAGACAATTCAAAAGCTGCTAAGAATTCTGCAGAGAGATCAAAAATTTGGAGTAAATGGAAATCTAAAAACTCTTGGTTAAACAACATAAAAGACCAAGAACCTTATATGGCAAACTTAGCTGAGATAGGGCGTATAAAAAGAGCTTATGACTTACCTTCTCAACTAACTAATAAAAACGAACCTAGTTTAGCTTCTCTTCAAAATCAATACCCTGAGTTATCTAATTCACACATGACTACGCATTTAGGGGAATTAGATGCTTCGGCTTCTGGCTCTCAAGTTCTTGGGGCTCAATACGGTGATTTGGATCTTAGTACATCAGTTAATATTTTCTCTAGACAAGAAGGAAGAGCTAAAGGTATCTTAACCAGAGAAGAGCAAGATATGATCCTTGATGGTGTTGACAATAACGCTATTGCTAGAGACTTGTACATGGAAGTAAAACATGAGTATAGTGGTGCATATGAAAAAGATATGATTGCTCTTAAAGAAGTAGACCCTCAAAGACACCAGATCTATACAGAACTTACAGATAAGTATATTCAAGTAGGAAGATCAACGACTAAACCAATAGTTATGAAAGTACCTTATGGTGCTGGTATGCCTAGGCTTAAGATGACTATGGAGGCTTTAATTAGTGGTAAGGATAGAATAAAAATAATGAGAGACTACCAAGGTAGAGTTGAGGATTCAACAACTCTAGCTAAAGAATTTTCAGACTTCCATTGGGATTCTATGGAACCTTCTTTAAAAAACTCTTTAGAGACCCAATATGAGTTTAGAAGATTTTCATCTGTTGTTGGTAAACTTTACTCAGAACTTGCAGGACCTTCTAGGAAACCTTATATGGTCAAATCACCTACTGGTGGTGAGACTGACTTTACTGTTTATGCAACTCAAAATTTTCAGACATACGAGAGTGTAAGCCTAAATCGATTGCCAAGTTTTAAACCAAAACCTAGAAAAAAGGGAGGTTTTAATAAAGATGGCACTCCAATAATGGGGGTTGGTCGTACTCAAGTTACTACAACTAGTAAAGTACCAATGGACCCTAATGATCCACGAACAAAAGCTTTGGTTACACCGGGTAAAAAATCTACTGATAAAGCTCGTAATAAAAGGTTAGAAAAGATGGGTATAAACCCAGATACTGTAGAGATGTTTGCAGTAGACGGTAAGATGGTTCAAGAGTTTCCGTTTGCTGGAGATGGCTCTAAGACAATGGCTTCAGCCTTGGCACCTAATGCTGTTCACAGTCTGGATGCGGCTTATTTGCGTAAACTTGTTTTTGCTTTACAAGAAGCAGGTATACCTGTTTATGTAGTACATGATGCTTTCTTTGTTCTTTTCCCAGATATGAAACAGACTAAACAAATAGCTGGTAAAGTTATGCTGGATATGCATAATAATTATAACTTGAGAGAAGAGATGCTTAGAGGTCTAGCTAAAGCAACAGACACCACTTTTGAAGACGTGTTATCTAAGGTTGATGATATAATGGCAAATCCAACTGCCCAAGAACAGACAAGAGGTATCTTACCTTATCCTGATGGGTCTTTAAGAATGAAATCAGAAGGACCTTTAACAGCCCCTGAGGGGTTTACAACTGAAAATGTAATTTTAGGAGGTTAAAATGGCAAAAATGTTTAGAGATCATAATATACTAAGCAATATGAATATAACAGACTTAGAACTTTTAAAAGAACATGGTGGACCTGAGAAGTATGCAGGAACCAACATGTGTAATACTTGGATGATTAACAACGAGTTTAAGGAAAATCTAAAGGCTGGTATACCCGTAGCAGAATGTAATGCTCTAAAAAACAAGGCGCAGAGAACTGTAGCTGAAGTTAGACGTATGAGAGGCTACTGACCTCAAGCGAAAAAAAAGGTCGCAAAAAGACATTGATTGTCTAATTTGCGACCTTAATTTTTCTACGACTTACTATCAGTTACTATTTCTAGTGCTTCTTTCTTATCTGGCTTTTTGTCCTTTGTTTCAAAAGGGCCGTTCTTAGCTTCAATTAAAAAACCAATTAGATTATTTAATTCTTTATTATTTAAAGGCACATCAGCTATCTCATAAATAGTAGTATTAACAATTGGCGAACTAACGTCAGTTGTTTGTATAGTTACTTTTGCCATCATTTCTTCCATAATTACTCCTCTTTAAAAATCTTAATTATAGTGCTTTCTGTGAACCATCTAAAATTATTCTTAGAGGCCCACTCACCATGGGTACATTTAGTTCCATCTTTTCTAACCTTTGCTCTAGGCATTGGTGTTTTATAATTATAGAAAAGAAAGACCAACTCTGTACCAAATGGTAAGGCATCTCTTATGAAGAGATATTTACGAGACTCAGCAGAGTCCATAAACCTACCCTTAGCTTCAACCAAAATATCGTCTATCTTAAAATCAGGATGATAATGATGATCAACAGTATAGGGTATCTTATCAGGGTGGTACTCACAAGACGACATTATACCGTCCCTTAAGTCTCCCTCCCACTTGGAGTCTGCATTTCTTACTTTATTTTTCCAACGATTGTTAGGTTTATATCCCATAGTCTAGTCCTCATCTATCCCTAAATGGATAGAAACCATACTTATTATAGAAGAATAACACCACTCACAGAAGGTAACCGGTGATATACCAAAGTAACCTTGGACTCCACCGCATGATGGGTCATAGTCACTTCCGCATATTGAACATTCATCTTTAGGATCTAAAGCGTTTTCCCCCGAATCTGACATAGTTCTCCTATTTATTTTTATTTCTTAACTTTCTATAAAGTTCGGCAGTCTTATCTTTCTTAATAAGACCACCGGGTTTATTCTCTTTCTTAGTTAGTTTATCAACCACCGACCCATCCAAAGAATAATGCCAATACGACAATTCCTAAGAATATGGTTAATGATTTATTTTCTAACACTTTTTTTGCTAGGTCTGTTAATTGTTCCATGTATATCCCCTACTTAGATAACTCATTCGTTATATCTTTATCTAGTAGTTTCCAGATAATACCTGCGGCAATAATACCTGCTAATCCAGCGTTACCGAGAGTCCAAACTATATCCAGTATAGAACCAATAACATCCCCAGTTAGGAACGCTACCTTTGAACCAAAGATAATTTGTAATACAATCGACAAACTGATTAACTTTATACCTACATCAATCGCACCATCAGCACCATTTTTTATTTTTTCTAACATTGTTACTCCTTTATTATTAAACATTACTATGCTTTTCGGCATAGTACATGAGACCTGCTATTTTATCAGGGCTCTCCATGAGAAGTCCAAGTGCAGTGTTACAGTGGTGACACAATAGACCCCTGACCTTACCAGTTTTGTGACAATGGTCTACATACAACTTGTGATCATCGTCTAGACCATACTGGCAATTCCCATTGGCGCAAGTACCTCCCTGCTTCTCAATAATTCTTTCTTTATCGTTAACAGAAAGATTATACCTCCACTCATCCATATAACCGGGATTAGATTCTTTCCAAGACTTGTTTAACTCACTTCTACAAGACTTACAAATCCTACTAGGATTCTCTATCTGACCCTTGCTAAAATGGAAAGATTCTTTTAACTCTTCACATCTTCTACACACTACTTGACCCGATTCGGACACTTAGTCAATCCACCCATAACAATCCTTCTTGTCTGCTGAATTACAAATAAGTAAAGACTCATTTGGTTCACATATAGAATGAATAGGTGGAGCACAACTTAATCCATTCAACTCATCCATCTTGTCCTGCATAACGCTACATCCTGATAGGAATGTAACAACTACTTGTAACACTATTATTAAAACTATAGTATTCATTCTACCTCCCTCTCTTCTTCAGTTAAATCTACCATCTCACAAATATTTCCAGTACAAGCTAATGTTTTAGTTGCAACTGTCATATCTGTAAGTTCATACTTACTAATCAAATCCCAGTCCACAGCCTTTGGCATCTTCTCAGCCAGTGCTGTATACTCAGCCTTAGTACAGTCCTCATAAGGTGCTTGTTGATATGAGTGGTCAGAGTGTGGTAAGAAACTAACACCACTGACCTCATCAAAGTGTTTATACACCCATGCGCCTACTTCCATCCATTCATGTTCTCTCACACTAACAGTAACACTAGGTTTGTGTTCACAATAATATCTTTGGTAAGTAAGCCAAAGTTCCAACTGTTCAATAGCAGACCTTTCATTTCTAAGAATAGCACCTTCAGGGGCCTTAGTTGGAAATGTAAATACCTTGACACTATCAGGTTTCATAACATCAGGTTCACAAGGTATCCCTTGGTCTTCCATTAATTGCGCTATAGGGTCTTTGGAATCCGCTCTAACTCTACGAAAGTAATAATCGTTGTGCCTAGTATGTATCCCACTAGCACTATCAACTAATTGACTTACTGTGCCACTGGGTTTAATAGCTGTTGTAGCAGTAGATTGACTAATACCTAATAACCCTGACCACTCTTTATTAATAATTACAGTCTCTTTTCTTAAAGAGATGAGGAAATCAGGAAGATTCTTCTTACCAGAGTGTCCTCTGTCTTTACTACTACCATTCATAAATGGGTTATCCATAATACCTGTAAGACTAACACCAAGTAGTGCTTCCTCTTCTGTATTATGTACCCATTTAGGTCTTAATCTTTTAATATTAGTCAGTGATGCTTGAAAAGTTCCAAGTATAGTAGCTAATCTAACTTTACGCATTATATCTTTTTGAGTATCTTCTGCTCTTATTACAACTTCAGTTAAATTACAGAACTGCCCATCTCTTAATATAATCTCACTACAAGGGTTACAACCAAAGTCATGGTCTGTGTCCCGTCTCCCTATAGACTCTACTTGTTTCTTTGCGGCCTCTCTATTGAAGATACCCCGCTCTCCTGACTTAGATTCATACAAAGACAGCCATTCTTTCATAAAGATCCCAATGTCAGGTTTCTCTGTATAACAGACACTGTTGTTACTTAATGCCATCTCTGGTGTGTCTGCCCACCACTTACCACTCTTGGCATTACGCATACGCTCATCAGTTAAATTACTCAGGGAAATCAACGCACTACGCCTGACCCCACCTACTACAACTACCTCCGCAATCTTACACATCATTCGGTGACACTCGTAGCTAGTCAGCTTACGACCACCTGCTTCTTTAAATATATTGGTAGAGAAATAAAATAAGTCTATTAGAGGATCAGGCCCACTGGCTCTTCCACCAAATGTCTTTAGTCTTGCACCTTTGGGTCTGACCTTGGAGAAATCCCACTTGGGCATCTCACCATCATAGAGGTAAGTAATTAGTTTACGGAATGCTGACTGCCACCCTTCTTTAGAATCTTGTACAACAATAGTATCTTCAACATCTACTAACTCTTCTGGTACTTCGGGCAATTTATTTACAAACTGTCGTTCAACACTAAAGCCGACTCCAGTACCGTGCATAAGAACAAACAAACATTCATCAAATGCTTTAGGATGGTCAACACTCAAATAAGCACAGTTATAACCAGCTATATGGTTTTTAGCTAAAGCTGGACCTGCTGTCATTAAAGCCCTCATACTGGGCATAATATCCAAATTAAGAACTGCCTCTTCAAGTAACTTCCTAGTCTTAGTTTCTAACTCATGATTAGTATTTTCCTTAAGGTGCTCTTCCATAAAGTCAAAATAACGAGCAACTGTTTCTGCCCAAGTCTCCCTTCTATTACTCTCTGGTAACCACCTAGCATACCTACTTAAAGCTATAAAATTTTGATAGTCTGTTGCTAATTTTTTCATTTAAAGTTTCCTCTCTTTTTTTGCTCTCTCTTTTTGTTTGATATTATTTTGGTATGCCATATTCTATTATGCCTTAGTGCATACTTTAGTTTATTTATTATAGGGTTATTAATCTTTGTCATCTATTTCTGGTAGGAGTCCTAATTCCTTTAATTTATTAAAATATCTCTTATGAACATCTGAATACATTCTAAAACCCTCATAGTACTCAGTGTCCTCTTCAATCAAGTCATGAAACTTTGTTAACGCATCAGCAAGTTGAAAGACATCATTTCCTTTTCTATTTTCTTCGGCTAAAGACTCTTTTATACATGTCTTTAAGAGTCTATTTTCAGTGTTTAACAGCTGATAGTTAGTGGATGTCATACCAAGTTTCTCCTATTTTTGAGTTACCATTCATTGCACAATTGAAACCAAGTCTCTTTCCTGCTATTGTTGCAGACTCTTCTAATACTTTAGCAAGTTTATCTGCATCATCTTTACTGCATTCAAAATTCTGTTCATCATGCATAATAGCTAACAATTTACAATTTATATTATTCTTTTTAATAAGACCATCAGATACAATAGCCCACTCTTTTGCTAAAATTGCCTCATTGCCTTGAAGTAGATAATTTAATAATTTATGTTCAGAATCTACCTGAATCTTTCTGCCATCTTGGGCAGTTATATACTTACCTCCTGACCTTTGAAATTCAGATATTAATCTACCTTGAAGTTCTTTTAAAAGAGGGAATGTTCTCAAAAACTTAGTCTTAAGTATAGTACCTTCTTTAGACTTTCCTCCAACAATAGTCCCAAGTTTAGCAACACTTGCACCAAACAAGAAACCATAGATAAAGGTCTTAGCCTGACTTCTATCTTTAAGACCTGCGGCCTTTTGATTAACAGTATGAACATCAGTCCCATCTTCCTCCTTACCTGTTATTACCGTTTTGACATAACTAGGATCACCCATTGCAGAGGCCAATAGTCTTAATTGGGCTGATGCTAAATCACAACCTACTAAAACCTTTCCCTTAGGTGCTATAAAAAGACTTCTCATTTCCTTACCGAAAACAGCTTTTGCACCCGGAACATTCACTAAGTTTCTGTGAGACATTCTTCCAGTAGCAGTACCTAAAGTAAAAGGCACACATTCTAATCTACCGTCATCTCTACAAACACCCAACCAACCTCTATCTTTATTTTTCTGATTTTGTAGTGTGTTTCTTCTATGTTGATATATAGCATGAAGCGCTATGTCTTGACCAAGATCACCCTTAATAGACCCATAAGAGTCCTCTGTTAACTTAGCAGAGGTCTTAACTAGCCCCCCACCTTCAGTTCTCTTAGTGTTCCACTCAGTTGGCTTCCAACCGTTTTTAAATAAAAGTTTCTTTACCTCTGCAGTCTGAGTTAACTTTGCAGGGCTAAATTCAACTCTGCAATATGGACCATTTATATGCAAACCTTTTCTATTGTTTATCATATCTATACACTCATAACCTTTAAACCAATCTTGAATATTCTTATGAAGGTTACCTGATTTAGTCCATCTGGGGACAATTGGTTTTCTTAACTGCTTACCACCAACCATACCTTTATCGTAATTAACATTTTTTGTTTTTAAGATCTCGTTACATTCAGAGTTACTGACCCAAAAATCAGGACACTTTATAATAGGTGGCATTAGAGGTTCAACCTTATCCCTAAGCTTTTCAATCTCTGTTGTTAGAAAACTTAAATGCTTTTGAGCAAGACTTTTATCAACTAACCATCCGTTTTTAACTTGCCTTGCACTAATTTTAGCTATTCTAAATTCACGATTAAGGACCTCTTTAGGTATGCCAGATTCCTTTAACTCCCTCAAAAGGGCGTGAAATACCCTAACATTGATTAGAACGTCCTGTTCACATCTATTAATCATAGAGGGTTCAAACCTCAACCATTGAGTCTGAGGTGGCTTAAGAACACCAAAATGTTCTCCCCACATCTCTAAACCATGTCTACCTTTATACCTACCTAAACGCCTATTAAAGTTTAATAGTTGGCTCATTAGAAAAGTATCAATGAGTCTAGCATCGGTTTTAAAATTAAAAAGTTTCTTTAAAAGTGGCATGTCATACATAATAATGTTATGACCTATTAACTCATCAGCTTTTGACAAGTACTTAAGACCCTCAGCTAAAGAAGGACATTCAGAATTATTATCTGAAAAAGTAATTGTAATTTTCTTAATTATGTCGTAGGTAGAAATACACCAAACTTGTGTAGCGTCATTAACAAAACCATCAGACTCTACATCAAAAACTAATTTATTCATTGCCACTCCTCTATTCAAACTCCGAAGGGGTACTATGTAAACGACCTGTGGTGTTATCATATCTTGCATTACCTGCAGGTCCTGTATGTCCTGTAAACCTGTTCTTTAAGACTGAGATACCAACCCTTTGTCTTTCACCCTCATCTTCTGAGTACTTGTTTCTAGAAAAACCAATAATTTGAAAAGCTATCTGCTTCAAACTTCCAGACCCCTTTAAGGAGTCCTCTGTTATAGAAGCACCTTCTTCAAAAGTTTTGCTTCCTCCACTTGTTTTTCTTAGATGTGATACCACTCCAATCCAAACATTATGTTTTTTGCACAACTTGAGAAGATCCGACATAGCCTTATCCATAGCCTCGTTTACATTTCCGTCAACCTCACTAACTGCTATAGTTATATGGTCTAAGAATATAAACTTACATCCAGATGCGGCCATAAACTCTATCTTATCCATAAGAGAAGAATCACTTACTGAACCCTGATGGTCTAATAATAGAAGACGACCTGTACCTGCAACCTCATCCCAAGCATCTTTACCTTCTTTGCCTGTGCGGTCAAATATGACATCTGGGAGGTTTATTCTCTTATCTAGGTGTACCCCTACTATTCCGTCTAAAGTCTCCCGTATGGACTCCTCAAGGGACACTACGCCAATTTGGTAGTCAGTGGTCATTATTAAATGATAAATGTCTTCCTTTACAAAAGTAGACTTACCAGACCCTGTACCTGCTGTAAAGATAGTGAGTTCACCAGTTCTTCTGCCATATGTCATTTTATTTACATTAGCAAAACAGTCTGGATATGGAACAGAATCCTCTCTTCTATCTTCATTGAACAAGTCCCAAGTATCTGCAGAATTAACAATACCTGCAGGGGAATACTTCTCTGCATTCCAAATTGCCTTTTCTAATTCATAAGTTTTACCTGCAATTAGATAATCAGATGCATCTTTACCATATCTACCTAAAACTCCAACCTTAGCTTTTCCTGTTCTTACAATCCTAGCACAAGCTTTTGCTCCATCTTGACCTGCCTCGTCTTGGTCAAATAAAAACACAACCTCTTCAAAAGAATTTAAATAAGACAGGTTAGCGGTAACTTGTTTATACGCCCCTTGTGCACCATTGATAATTGAAACAACTGCCCACTCTTGCTCTTTGTCTTTCCAAACCTGTTGAATAGACATTGCATCTAATGCACCCTCTGTAACAACAATTCTTTTACAAGATCCGGGAGCAAACTTAGATTGTCCGAAAAACTCATCTTTATTCTTAACAGACCCAATGGCTAGAAACTTCTTATTATCTAAGTCTCTTCTCTCATAACCAACTATCTTACCTTTATTGGTTATAGGGTAATAGTGGTATTTAATAGTACTGCCATCATCCTCTGAATATCCAACCTTAACATCATAAAGTTCAGATATCTCTTTCTTAATCTTTCTTTCACGAAAACCTCTAATTGGGTATTCGTTTATTTCATCTATAGTCTCAACAGATGTTTTAAATTCTTTAGGGGTAGACTTCTCATCTTCCACCTTATCAAATAAATCTTTGTATATCCCTGTGTCTTCACACCCGAAACAGAAATAGGTCATCTTGTCGCCATTGTCATACACGGCTTTGTTATCCCTAGAACCACAGGCTTCACAAGACTCATGTCTAACGAAGACACCCTCTTGGGTATTTTCTTTATTCTTCATTTCTCCTCCGTAGAAAAATAAATGAGAGGACTACGCTTTCACGGATAGGTAGTTTTAGCCCGAACCTCTCTTTATTACTTAGTAATCCCCATCCTCTTCAAAGTCTAAATCTACATCTTCCTTTTTAGATTTATTAAACTCTGAACCAGAATCCAAATCACCAAACTCTGAACCTGCAGGGTCTGACTTTTCGTAAGGTATTAAATTAGTAACAAGGACATTCTTCAAACTCATTGAACTGCCCTTCTGACCTTTGTAATCCCAATCATAAGTGTCAAAAGAAATAGTCCCAGTAGAACCATTACCTATAATGACACCCGACAAAGGTTTGATAGTATCTTTTTCAGTTTTAGTAAACACACCGGGAGGGGATAAATCCTTACCTGCCGATGTCTTAGCATTCTGCTTAAAAGTTACTTTGTACTGCCCAGTTTCATTACCATCTACATCCTCTACAGGTCGTAAAGATCTAATGTAACCGCTCTTCTTAAACTTCTCTGCTACTTTCTTATCAACATAAGCTGTAACAGACCATTGAAGTTTCTCAAAGTTCTCTTGTGGGTTATTGGGGTCTAAGAAACACCAGTTCAACTCCACGTTTTCAACTAAATTAGCCATTTGTTTCCTCCTTTTCTAGCTCATCGTCAAAATAAGGTAAATTCCACATTTGTCCAACACTACGTCTCATCCAAAGTAGTCTACCCATCTCTAACATTACATCATCAGCGTTATAACTATAGGAGTTCCTATAAGCCTCTCTGATAACAACCCAAGCATCTTGAATATCTTCATTATCATTCAAAATCTTTTTGGCTTTTACAGGGCCAATCTTAGGAACACCCTGTATGTTGTCAACTTGGTCACCTGCTAACATCTGATATTGAAAATGTCTCATACCATCGTACTCAGTAACATAACTTGACTCTTCTCTCTTAAAATCATACTTTGCACCGGGAACAGTCCATAAATCTTTATCTATGGTGCAAATTACTGTGTTGTCTATATCTCTAGTCTGAGCAATAGACAATGTGTCGTCAGCCTCTTCATTTTCAGAAACAGTCGCACCAAACTCATCAATCAAGTAGTCTCTAACCTTTTGGTAATAAAATGGCTTATCGCCTTTCCTATTTCCTTTATATGGTTTAGTGACTGCAACTTCTTTTCTAAAATTAGTGTGTCCTGACAAATGTAACTCATAGTCATCAGTTTTAGACTTCTTTACAACACTTTTTATAAAATCATTTATAAAGTCAACACATTCAGACCAAGGCTCAAGAACTGTCTTACCGGAAATCACCTTATATGGTGACTCTTCTGTTTCAGTAGCTTGTAACCTCCAGAGTGCAGTTATATCCTCCATACCATCTAAGGCATGTCGTTTACTATCGTACTCTTTTAAAACTGTACCTTCTTTATCTATAACACAATAGTAATTTGTTTGGCAATGATTTGCCGCCCAATAAACTATAATGTCAGCATCTATTAAAGCTTTCATTTTGTATCCTCCGTATATAAATCTTCTATCTGTTTTAATCTTAAAGCAATAATTCTATTAATGTAGAAAACAGACTTTCTTAAATCCTGAATAGGATCATTTTTCTTGTCAAACCTAATTAAATACTTTAATGCACTACCCATTGAAAATGCCTCTAGACCATTAAGGCCATTTGTAGCATCCTCTATAATCTCTAATGCTTCTAGTTTTCCTGAAGTGTAATGTTTTGGATGATTAACATCGTCATTCTTCTCCATCCTCTTCCTCCATTTTTAATCTATCAGGGTCAAACGCATCAGCATCCTCATTAAAATACCAAGCGTCATCCCCTTCTTCGTCTGAACCGCCTATGAAATGAATTAGTTTATCAATTGCTTCTGGGTCTCCCGGAGACAACCCGTACATTTCACACAATTCTGTAAATTCACTTGCCATTCCCTTCTCCTGTAGCGAACCATTCTCTATAAGATGTCATATAATTAAGAGATAATATACTTGGAATCTAAAATCTCTTCCATTTGTAAATCACCATAATTAATAACACCTACCCCTGTAATACCAAAAGATACCAATGTATTGCCAAGCTGGTCTTCTTCAAATATTTCCTTAAAGACTTCTTTGAATACAGTTAGAAGTAACTCCAGATTATCCGCATTTACTGAAAACTGGTCATGAATCATCATAAAATTACTTACACCCAGTTCTGCTAGTCTTGATATTACCAAGGCTAATAAAGCTGCGTCTTGAGAATGTACAAAATTGGCACTTATACCTCTCTCGTGGTCAGTCTTTCTAGCTTCACTAAGAAAGATCTGATAACTTAACTTAACTGGTCTACTTGCAAACATACAGTTAACCCTCTTAATAGAGGTCTTTGCATAGTTTTGAAAAGCAGTAAACCCAGTTGCCGTTTCCCAAGTAACCATTGATGTGTTAGGGTTGTCCTTTAAATATTTACAAACACCTCTTTTTAGAAAATCCTTTGCCTCTGTTTGTCGAGGGAATGCCAATTTAACACCATCAAAGATAGCAGTACCTATATAGGTAGAGTCATCATATGTCATTTCTGACAATAACTTGTAGCCATGGTCTCGCCTATCTTCAAAAGTTTGGTCTTGTATACAACCTTTACCTGCATCATAGTAGTAAGACATTGTTGGTCGCTTACAAAGTTTTCTCCAAGCTTTATCTTCTAAATCTTCGAAACCCTTATAAGTAAAACCATTATCAAGAACAGATCTTGCTATAACCATATATGCATCTCCAATCTCTTTCTTTGGATGGTTTATGATGTTTGTCTCTTCAGCACCAGACCTGTCTCTGGTCATAGCAGATAATATCTGTAGTCCAGAGTTAGTTGCATCTAAACCTATAGGTAAGTGACATATGTAATCATCTGCCCCCAACTCTTCTAGTTTCTTCCATTCTAAAACAGCAGATATTAGCTGAAACTTAGTCTTTTTGTCACCACTAAATGTATTTAACCATTCAGAATTGAAAGGGTCTCTAGAGGCCTCTAATATCTCAGGCATCCAAACATAAGTCCAAAGAACCCTATCATCCATCGACATCTTGTCTTCTCCTGCACAATTTGCCGTATGTATTGCTAAAGCCCTCTCGACCTCTTCAGACCAAGAAACCCCATGATTAAACATCAGCAAACTCTTTGCCAAATCTGAACCTGTTGGTTCAAAGTAATTAACTATTGGATAAAACCGACCTCTACTGTCTAACTGAAAGTCATAGTAGAAAGCCTTGTTGCACATTAGTTTAGCCATGTCCATTACCCTGTCAAACTCATATCTCTTAGATGATGCCCTTACAATGTCCAAAGAGTCCGATGATTTATCTTTCATCCAACCTGAGGCTTTTCTCTTCTTGTAAGTATTGCTTCTACCATCTATCTGAGAAACTGTTAAACCTTTCTTTAAAAGCTGTTGACTAACATTTTCCAAATACCACTTCTTTGCTTGTTTTCCTACAAACTCTGATGTCCTCTTGAAGTTTAGTAAACTTTTAAGAGACTCACTCACTGTTTCAGTATCTACAGTGGGCGGTATAAACGAATGGTCATTGCTATCAAAATCCTTAACAATGTCCAACAACTCTTCATTTACAGCAAAAGCTGTAGAACCATATGAATTTAAGGCATCGTAAACCTTTGGCATTCTCTTATAAAGATACTTCTTGCTTAACTCGGAAGGCATCTTTTTAACTATAGGAATTCCATTTTTATACGGATGTGTCCAACCCTTGTACTCCTCCTGTGGTAAATCTATAGGGGATACCTTGCGTATCTCTCTGAAATAATGAAATAACAAATTATTTTCATTTTTAAAATCTAACCTGTTCAACTTCATAATTCCTTGGGACTCAGTGACCACTTGTGTATAACCAATAGATCCAAGTGAGCCTAAAGCCTCGACACCCGCTGAAATCATAGTAGCTTCTGCTTTTTGTGAAGTACCTGATTTTAAATTAAATTGAGTGTGTACATTCATCCTAGAAGATAGTGATGATGCTGTTGATGTTAGTGCTGTACCTTTTGACAACGCACTGATTGTAAAATCTAAAACATCCTCTGCAATTGTTCTTACGCTATCTGCACCAAGTAAAACCTTTTTAAATGCAGACTGTCGCCCCTTGCTTACTGTTTGGGACATATGATTCAATTGCGATGAGATTTGTAATAATAGTAATTCCCTCTTATCCATAAAACCTCCGTTTTTATTTAATAATTGTTTTTAATTGCTTGTTAGACCAAGTACATCCTTTTTAGTTATGGTGAAATTAGTCACTGAATCATCAGATGGTGATGTAAACATAATTTCCCTTGAAAGCTGTTCAAATATACCATGTAAACCCCTTGCACCTGTGTTTTCTAGTATAGAACTCCTTGCAATTTCCTGTAATGCACTTTTTGTAATTTTAAACCGAATACCATCTTCGGCAAATAAATACCTATACTGACTTACCAAGTTATTGTTAATTTTTGACATAATATCAATTAAATTAGACTCAGTAAGTGGTCTTAACGAGACCCTTGTTGGTAATCTGCTTAACAATTCAGGAATTATGCCAAATTTTTCAAAATCATTATGGGCAACCTTCCTGTATATCTCATCCTTGCTTAACTTCTCCTTATTTTTGTTTAAAAAACCAATTTTTTCACCATCTGTTTCTCTAGATAGTACTATTTGCTCTATGTTAGTAAAAGCCCCTGCAACAATAAACAGAACATTAGTGGTATCAAATATATAACTTTTCTTCTTCATATTGTTTGCTTTGTTACCTCCAACTTTAAACTCACCGCCTTCGATAAGTTTTAAAAGAGCCTGTTGAACACCCTCCCCGCTTGGGTCTCTTCCTGTATAGCCTTTTGAAGAACAAATCTTGTCTATTTCATCAATAATAACGACCCCACACTGTGCTTTTTCTATATCTCCTTTAGCCTTGTGTACTAATGACTCTAAAATGTCCTCCACGTCCCCACCAACGTACCCTGCTTGGGTTAAACTGTTGGCATCAGCAATAACGAATGGCAAATTCAATTTCTTCGCTAATAACGAAGTTATGAAGGTCTTACCTACACCAGTGCTACCTATAAGAAGTATGTTATTTTTATCAATGTAAACACCCTCTCTGTTTAATTTAAGTCTTTTAAAATGATTGTACATTGCAACCGATAGGGTCTTCTTTGCTTCTTTTTGACCAACTGCATTTTCTTCTAAAAAATCAAACAAACTTCTTGGTGTTATAACTTCTATTTCTTTTAAATCAAATTCCTTGCCTTTTAAAATTGTACCGTCTGAATCTACAGCGTATCCAACTTCATTATTATCAAAAAAGGAGTCTACAACATCTAGAGATTCTATGTATTCTTGCTCTTTTTTCAGATCCTCATAAACAACCTTCCCTTTATTAACATAATTAATAAAAAGTTTTGGTGAAGCGGGGGCAACAACTGTTTGTAAACAAACCTCACACACTGTCTTTTCACAGTAATCAATTAATCTAAAGACATCCTTGTCGGATTGTTCACCTGTACAAATTGCACATATGCCCTTATTCTTCTCCATATTAGTCCTTTAATAGATAAATTTAAGTAGAAGAAGTAAGAGACCCCAATTGAACCAATTAGGAGTCTGCTTTCCCCTTCCTCTATAAGATGTCATATAATTAAATATACCCTCGATACCCGTGTTCATATGGGTACTTCCATCCTGTCTCTGATTTGTAGAAACGCAACAGTTCATTAACTTCATGACTATCTTCCCCAAATAAATCCATATAATTTCTAACTGTTTGGGATAGACCACTGTAGTTTTCTAAAACTTCTAACCTTACATCTGCTCTTCCATATGCTTCTATTTCAGAATCATTAGCAAAATAAATGAAATCATTAGCAGAACTACAAGGTGCAAAATCACCTCTTTGTTCTTGCTCTATGTGAATTTCCTCATGAGCAATAACTTTTTCTAGTTCTCTTAAAAACCACCTTCTTGCACTTTTCTCAGAAAAATCAAAGACTTGCGAGTCATCATAATCTGATAGTAATGTAATAGTAACTAGCCCATTTCCATCATAACTACCCTGAACACCAACTTGGCCTTTAGGGTAGTTATAAATTCTTCGGCTTTCAACTATCAATTCTAAAAACTCAGGGGTTGAGAATTTGTATTTTGCAATACGACTTGCCACTCTAAGTAGTTTCAGTATAGTCATCCTCAACCTCCATTGCTTTCTCATGTAACAGCTTAATGGCTTTTTGCTTTGACCAATAATCTTCACCCTCTTCCTCTCTTTCTCTAACATCAATCATTTGATAAACTTGGGTATGGTCTACTACATCATTAAAATCTTCATAAAAACACTCTTTATCCGCCATTTCTAGGGCTATTTCAACAGCATCGTCCTCATCTGTAGCCCAAACCTCTTTTGTCTCAATAATGTAAGATGCTTTCTTTACATCCACTTGGTACATTTTGCTCATCACTTCTCCTCTTAGGTTATTATTATTGCCACTTGTCATAGGAAGTCTCATAAGCTTCTTTATGTTTCAAAGCCATCCTCATTCGACATTCTTCTAGAGCATGTAATCTTTCATATATATACTCAATGGCTCTTCCTTGCTTTTCTACCTCTTTCACCAGTTCTTTAATTACTGGATATAGTCTTAATGTCTTATCCTCCATTAGTGTTCCCCTTTATAAATTTTGAAGAGTCTTCCAGACCTCGTAATTTAGCCGTTGCTTCTTTTAATGTTTTAAAGTTATAAGAAAAAGTACGTTCTCCCACAGCACCATCAGAAACGCTATACTCCACAGCGCCTTGAACAGATTTCTCTTTTATTATAATCCAATCAGTTTTAATCATCAGTGTTCCTCCTCTTCGGTTAGAGCCTTGCGTAGTTTTTCACCAAGACCAGTTTCATATACCCGTTGTAACATGTGTGCGTCATCATACATCTCTAATAGCACAACAATAAACTCCTCATGGGTAAACCTATCTCTCCCATTAACACCAACTATAGCTTCATAAATCCCTTCAAGTTCTTCTTCCATAGATTTAATCTCACTTTTAAGTGCTTTAATTTCTACAATTAAATCATCAACTTGCCATTTACTCATAATCCTTCCTCCAAAAATATGAGGGGGATTCGAACCCCCGACAAAAGCGTCCTCTTGCCACCGCTTGTTATAAAATTATTTTTCTTTTAAATCACTAAGTTCTACAGACTCAGCAATGTATGACCAGTCTAAATCAGGTGCATCAAACATCTTGATAGTTCCATCCTCACTTAAAACCTCATTGCCATCATCATCAGTTAAATAAAACGTACAATCCCACACACCTATATTTACATCACTAGTGTATGGAAATCTCCCCATTCGCTCTTTGCCCATCATTCATCTCCTCATTGTCGTGTAATATTTGTTGTAATTCAGGAATTGTTCCTTGCATAGCCAACCAAACATAAACTAAATCCAATACTTCACCGTCAGATAACATATCTTCTCCTAATCTATTCTTAGGCCTACTCACAACTCACCCTCCTCAGGTACAAACCTGATAGTTATATAATGTGATTTATCCTCTAAAGTTGGGAAACACCACTCAAATGGTTTATCCCTATGTATTAAATCAGAGAAATTATCCTCATAATCATTTTCAGTAACCTCTACAAGGATTGTTGATTCTTTTCTATCCACATCCATCTTATGTATTAAAACACTATCTACCCATATACCATATTTGTCATGGACATCTATGTAATCGGGCATATCTATATCGGGACTTAAAACTGTAGTCCCAAATCTATATTCTATATCTTCCATTACTCTCCTTAATTTTTAATAAAAAAACCAAATGAATAAAGAAATTAAAATTGTTAAACCTAAAAGTGCTTCTAAAAATTCTTTTTTATCTTTACTCATAATGATTTAAACCCCCCATCTACTTTGTCAATTAGACTATCAAATTCTGATTGGTCGCACCAAATTCTAACTTGGTCTTTAGAGACCCATTGGATGACATAAGTGGTTTTGATGGAATTAAGACCCCTAATTAGAGTCTTAACATCATCATCGTTTCTATCCCAAGTTTTATAACAAATGTTATTGAAGAGATCCGAAATCATTTGACCTCCTTACTACTTTTTACTAAGGATGAAATTTCATGAACTTCTTGCCAACCATTGTCATAATAAATACTAATATGACCCATTGACAATATCATGGCTATTTCTTCCCTACCAAGAGATTTAAAATCGTGCTTAAACACTTTTGTATTATCTTGTTTCATTTTAGTAGCATCTTCCTTTGTAGCATAAAACTTACTAAACATAGGTATTTGACTCTTATTTGCATTCAACTTATTAGTTAATTCATAAATAATCATTACTCTGTCTCCTTTAAGGTATCCCAAAATCTAACTAATTCACATTGCACCTCATATAAAGTGCTACATTCTTCACAATACCATTTTTCATTTTCCATATCTGAACCACTGTCCCAGTCTAAGGACACAGAAATATTATCCTCTTTACATTTGGGGCAGATGCCCTCTTCTTCACTATTATTGAGAATCATTTCTTACTCCCATCGGGTATTTTGTAATCAGTATAGTAACTCTCTTTGACTTTCTCAAAGCCTAAGTTAAGAAGCAATTGATATCTTAGATAATCCATAGCTTGTAACTCACTTAATCTAAAATCCATTGTTTCACCTATCTCATTCATTGCTTCATTGAATACATTAAAATATCTACATATCTTTGCGTAGTTTTCAATAGACATAGTAATTACTGCCTTATCTTTTGTATATTTTACTTTTGTTTCACTATTCATTTTTCCTCCTTGGAAATTAATAAGAAATAACACACCGTCTCAGATGTGTTATGTTTTACTAACTTTATTTCTCTGTTCTAATATCCAATCTTCACGCTTACTAACCATATCTAATTGGTCTTTAGTCACTTCAAAGAAGTAGACATCGCACATGGTTTGGTCAAACTCACCATTTTCGAAATACTCCTCATGCTCATTCCAACCCCAGTCAGTTCCAATCTCTCTTTCAAACCAGTATCCAAAATCAGTTTTTTCGGGATAGGTCAGTAATGTAGATAAATTTACTTCATCAAACAATACCTCCCAATCCTCAGTTATCTCTTCAATGCTTCTACTCATATATCTCTTCTCCATCAATATCGGTTTCAACGATTTCTACATCGTATTTTTCAAAAAACTCTTCCAGTGTTACATCGGAATTATTTTTCAACCAATTTATATGCCAGTGTTCACCATAGCAGTAAATAATAAACTTCTTATCATACACTCTCATATTACCTTACTCCTACTATTGTCACTTTCTTGTGGCCTTTGTCTTTATAAACATCCAAAAGTAACTTGGCAAGACTATAAGTTATAAGGTGGTTGGTCATTTTCTTATCACCCACCCAAACATTATATTTCTTAATCTCTTCCCCAGTTACCATTGGCTCTTTTTTCTTCTTTGGTTTACCCATAATATCATTGTTAATTTTATCTGCTAAATTTTTCATTGTACATCCTCTCTAAAATAATCAGAGTGGGCGAGAATCTGTTGTACCTGTTCAAGAGTACAATCAATTTCTTCACCTGTCTCATCGTAATAAAAACCTGATGCTTCAACTTCATCATCTATACATTCCCAGTGGGTGTGGTAGACATATTCGTTATCACCCCCCTCATCCCAAATTTTCATTTCTTTATTCCACTGTTCTTGACCCATATTTTTAACAGCACATTTTTCACTACAGGCATACTCGTCTCCAAGTATCCACCCAAAGTTCATTGGCTGTGAACATGTGTCACATTTTCTTATATAAATATTAAATTTATTTCCAAAGCCAAACTCAGCTTCAAATTTGTCTATTACATCCATTTGTATATCCTCTTAAAATAATAAGTAGAAGCCCCTCCCTCGGTACGAGAAAGAGCGGGGGCTTATATTTAGTATCTTTATAATTGGTGAGTAGTTTTTTGCTTCGGGTTTACTGCCACCATCTTACAGGCTAATCTGTCCTGTCTTTGGGCTTGTGTCCACAAGTGTTGGGGTTTTAACCCTTTCTGTCTACTCAACAGTTTTCAATTCACTTCTCACACCGATTTCTGCTCACCACACATAAATGTGCATTGATTAGTTTGTACTCGAACAGCAATATCGTGGTCGTATGCGTTTATACTGTTTTGCACTATCCAGTCGCAACACCCACTAATGTAAGTAGCGTTACTATTCATGACAGGACTCCGTTCGGCATACAGCTAGTTAGTCATGAGTTCATATGCTCTTCATCTTCATCATAATAATTATTCAAATAATAAGGATTGTCCTCTTTATATTTCAAATATTTATAATTCCAATAAGCATTTCCATCACTGTCGAATACACAATCACCTTTGGATACATCGTAGTCTCCTTCATCAAATGAAGTCCACATATAATGACCCGAGTAGTAAAGAATGTCATGAAAACATTTTTCACTACAGGCGCAGTATTCGTCTCTGAGGTACAATTTATAGCCCTCAGATATTCCTTTTCCACAACAACTACATTGATTTTCAAACATGTATTCATCTACTGGAAAATTTTTGATATTATAATTTTTTAGTTCACGCATCATTCGTCCCTTAAAAAGTCATAATCTCTTAATTGTTTTGATTCATGCCTAAGTTCTTCCTCGTCAGAATCATGTCTGTCATATTCAATTACCTCTTCAACAATATCATCAACATCTTTAGTAATCTCCATTTTTAAAAAGGGCTTAAGACCCTTTCCTTGCATTGGTGATTCTACTAATCTTGCTTCAACTTCTTCGTCATTGAAATTAATTAAATACAAACCATTTTTTCTTAATACCATGGTTACTTACCTCTCTTTCTTATTAAAATTTGTCGGGGTTATCAATATACAGGTATCGACACCATATCCCCGTTTCGGGTATATATATTGAATTGCTAAAGTGCGTTTACTTGTACATTTGCTTTTACCCAGTCGTATCAATCATATGTAGAATTTCTATAAATGCTTTTTCATTAGGGGGAACATCAATAACGTAACCCCTTGACCTAGAAATAAATCTACTAACACTATCGGAGCGCACCCCTGTATTAAAAAAACCCAACAATTAAGTTGGGCATCATTATCCAAACATCCCCATTGCTTTCATTCTATGGGGTAACACTTTGGACATATTACATTCTTGACAACATCTATCTTTTTCATTTTCACAATCTGCATTGTTGGAATGATACTGACTATTAGTGTGTGCATCAAAACACAAACGCTCACAAAAACAACAAGTAATTAAGCCACTCATATATTCTGAGGGCTTTTTTGGTTTGATAAATATACTCATTTTATTTTCCTTTTATTATTTCTTTATTAAAAAACCCATCAATTAAGATGGGCTTATATTTATGCATACGGGTTATATCTAGTTCCAGCACCAGCATTGACTTTCTCTTGTATCTTATCTGAGTCCCAATGTTTAAATATTTCAACTTCATCGGGAAACGATTTTGCTAATTTATTTCTATTGCCATTGTCTGCTCTAGAAATTGCTAAGTATAAACTTTGATGAAATCCACCCAAAGTCCCCTTTCCGCCCTCATAGATAAACTTTTCACCCTTGGTTAGTTCTAATTTTTTATAATTAGTTCTGAAACTTCTAACCATAATTGGTGTGTACGGTTGGCAAGTAGCCATGTCTGTACAAGCAACTAAATTCTTATCGGGTTTTCCTTTCAAACCCTTAGAAGTATAAAGAGCATCAACTCTTAATCTTCTTCTTGGGCTACCAAAACCTTTCTTACAATGATAATAAATATCACCAACAGAAATTTCTTTAAGGTTTACATCTTCTAATTTAAACATTTCACTTTCCTCTCTTATTAAAATTCTTTTATAGAAAAACCCAACAATTAAGTTGGGTTAACAATAGGGTCAAAGTCGTTGTACTTATTTCCATATTCATTATTCATTAAGTACTTGTCATCACCAATTTTGGTAACAAAACCAGTCCCTAATGCTGTGGCTAAAAGTTGGTCTTCATCTAGTTCAAAATTCCAACTAGGTGCTTGAGCCATAAATAATGACTCTTTAGTAAATATTATTTTTTTAGTCATAAGACCTCCTGTTCAACTTGAACATCAAATCCTATACCACTAATAATATCAATTTCACCTTTGTTAAAAGTTTTCTTACCCATCAATTTTGCAACTGATAAAGCGATACTATTAACAGGATAAATTAGTCTATTACCATAGACACTTCTGATTTTGATTAGGAAAATACCATCCATAATCTTTACCTCTCTTTCTTATTAAAATTCTTTTATAGAAAAACCCAACAATTAAGTTGGGTCTATGGCGACATCTTCATCATCTTCAAGATTCGCCCACTTGTCATATAATTTTCCAATATGTTCATTGTAGGTTTGTTGAAATTGAACAGCCCAAAGTATCATTTCATATTTGGTAACTTTCGCATCAACATTGTCTATCCTTTCAATAATGCTTGTCAATCTTTCAAAGCCTTGATTTACATCTTTGAAAGGTTGAAAAATGGGAATCTTCTTCATTTTATTTTCCTTTTATTATCTCTTTATTAAAAAAACCCAACAATTAAGTTGGGTGATTATTTAGTCATGTTTCATAACATTACTCCTAAAATTAAAATGGGCAGATTTTATAGTTCGCTACCCACGAACAGGAGAGATTTTTAAAGACTATTATTCTGTCAAGCATTGTGTGAATACTTGATAGAAGTTAACAAATGTTATAGGCATTTGCCTTATATATATTGTTAGTCTATTTAATGGAGGGAACATTTACAACTGTGCCGTTTAGACCTGTTACGCTTATAAGCTAGTACATAGCAGTTTGCGTTCTTTTTTTGGCATACAAAGTGAGTGACGTGTCGCATTCGTTATTACTTTCCTTTCCCTTTCACAAGGGTTTTCTTAAAAATTCTTCTTCTTTATTACATAGTATAGCACCCCATAAAAAAGGGAGTCTAAATAGTAAGTAAAAGCCCACCGTAATGGGCTTTGATTTATTATTTACATTTCACCGTAACCCGCACTTCGTAGCCACTGATTATCAGCATCTACATTTGCTTGATGGTCTCGTATTGACTGCATAATTGAAGGATTGCTTTCGCACTCTTCACAAATACATCTATTACCATGTGGGTCTGTTGTACCACAGCGAACCATAGATTCTCTGTATTGCATAGAATCACCGATTTCTGTCATATAACTAACTTCATTTTTACAACTCATAATAAATTACCTCGTTATTAAAAGTGAAAACCCACCTTAAAGATGGGCTTTGATTTTTAATAATTCATGAGACTTTAGAAATCAATCCGTCTTCCATCGTTACCGATGCAAAGAATTCTCGACTTCCTGTTCCTCTTGGGTCTTGCGGTCTATTACAACCCACAAAATTACCACTGGTTTTAAACTCTGGTGGAAATCCGAAATCAGTACATGTTTCTGTGTACTTGAGTTCTTGACCTACATTTTCTTTTAACTCTTTTTTGCTTTGATAGTTTAATATCATCATAACTTTTTACCTCTTATTAAAAGTGAAAACCCACCTTAAAGATGGGCTTTGATTTTTAATAAAATCCAACTCTTGAAAACTCTTCAAGAATGAAATATACAGCCGTCAAGAATAAAACTATTCCAAACGCTGAAGCGGTCAAAATAATTTTCATTTTGTTTGCTCCTCGATATGTTTATCCAACCATTCATAGTTGGGGTCACTTTCAGAACACGATATATAATCTCTCGTATTTTGATGTTTAAAATAATCTCGTCCATCTTTTGAGTACATATACTTGTAGTAAAGCATATCGAATCTATTAAATAAATTCTTGCTTAATGCATTATCAAAACATGCTTTTGGATTATCTTTTACTTCGATTTTCTCTTGCATCTTTTTACCTCTCAGTTAAAAAATGTAAGCCCACTATTAAATGGGCTTAGAATTTCAAACTGTGGCAACTTGAATACTATTAAATTTATTAATTTTATGCTGTAAACCATGAACGACTACCGCAATATTTCGAGCGTTTTTATGTCGTCCTAATCCATCGCATAAGCGACAATCAGCACATTGAATTGGTGTATCTGAGTCACTATCATGGGGACAGATAATCTCACCATTTAAGGTTTGATTATTTGTACTCACTCTATAAGACCTCCATCCAAAATTAACAGATTTTTTATATTCTGATTCAAAATCAACTGAAGCCATAAAATAACGTTTAAAGGCGTTAAATTGTGGCTCTTTCCATTGGTGAGTGTAACCCGTCCAACCTTTACAATTTTTTGATATGTAATCAACTAATTCTATAGGTATAAAAACAGGGTCACCGTAAGCACCAAACCTTACAAAACTATTTTTAATTTTATACTTCAAAATTCTATAGTCTAAAGGCTGATAATTACCATCTAACCAACTTTGATATATGCTATTAACTCCAAATGGAACGTTAACGTAACATGTACCCTCAATTCTATGGATACAGTTACCGCATATTAAATCATCATTACCCGTTTTTAATGCATCGCTTGGCTTCATGTCATTACGGATAATATATATCTGTGACATGTTGCCAGTCTTTACATTATCGGAATCATATTTCAATAAAACCACTATTGGATTATATGTCCCGCCATCAAATAAAATCATACCTAAAGGCTTTTTAATTGCCATGATATAAACTCCATTATTAAAAACTAGGCGTAACACTAGGGGACATCATCGAGACCCCAAAGGGTGAGACAACATCGAGCCAGTATTACATAGTATAGCACCCCATAAAAATGAGGTGTATTACATAGTATAGCACCCCATAAAAATGAGGTGTATTACATAGTATAGCACCCCATAAAACCAACACGCCCAAAACAACGCCCAAACCCGCACCCTGTAAGGGATAACAGTCCCCAAAGACCCCCAAGGGTCAAAGTAAAGCCCCCAAATAGCCCATAACAGCCCGTCAAGGGTCAACTAGTGGTAGAACTGATAAAATACCTAAAATGGGACGATATGAGACCCTCAAGGGTAGTGCCTGAGAGTCCCATATTAGCCCGTAAGGGGTCGATAGTGGTTCGTCCCCAGTAGCCCCCAGTGGAACAAAATAACCTCCATATGCCACTGTAAGACCACCAATTGTCCACAATGTACCAAGGAGGGCTCTGTAGACCATCAGGGACTAAGTATAATACCCCCAGTAAAAGTAGGGGTTAGTGAATAATATCGGGTACCCTTTAATATTTAAAGTTTAACCCATATACTGCTTAGATTAATTTTTAAAACCTATAGACATAGGACCAAAGAGGGGTCCCCTTCAGCCCAAATTAGCCAATCTAGCCACTATTTCTAGAAAAATATAAAAAAGGGTCTATTTATATGACATCTAATAGAGGATACACCAATTTCGATGGATTTCAGGTACCATAAAGGTAATACTAATGGTTTAGCAGTTGTGAGCTAGGATCACAATACTTCAGTTACACTGCAGGGGATAAGAGATGCCGTAAAGGACCCATTAGGGGGAATTGGTAGTATTTTTATTTAACTATAATGGTATCTTAAGGATCCATTAAGGACGTTAAAGGGACCAATAGTGGTTCTTCCATTAAGGATCCATTAAGGATCCACTGTGGTCTCCTATACCCTAATCTCTTATCCCTTGTAGGAAACTAAGTTTATTTTGGAGGATAAAATGGGTAAGAAAGTAGGTACAAAAGAGGAATATCTAGGGGCCACTAGGGACTTGGCTACAGAAGTTAAAGAAGGAGTCTCAGAGGTACCTGTTAATAAGCAGACAGGTAAGGTCCATAAGGGGTATGAGAACTTGCGTCCTTTTAAAAAGGGTGAGAATTTTCATGGAGGTCAGAAAAAGGGTTATAAGACACCTAAGACTAGACTTAAAGAACATTTGAAGATGATTAAACTAATAGAGAGTGACCCAGAGTTAACTGCTCTTGTGGAGTCTCTTGATACAACTGATATGTTTGAAGCTTTAAAGAAGACTGCTTTTGCTATGTTTGCATCAGATCCTACAGATAAGGATTTATTTGATCGGGCATATAAAGCGGTTGCTGAAGATAGAGAATATACAGAGGGTAAGAAAGTTAGACAAGAAATCGATACTAGAATTACAAAAGTTAGTGATATGACTATCGAGCAATTAGAAACAGAATTAAGAGACCTCGATGATATAGAGGATGTTGAACCACAGGAGTAATATATGGCAATACCGGCATTAATAGCAGGGGCAGGAGTAGGAGCTAGAGGCTTGGCTGCATATTTAGCAAAGAAGAAAGCAAAAGATATGGCAAAAAAATCAGTAATGAAAGCAGGATATGGTGGTAGTAACGCTACAAAAATACATGATGCAATGGTGATGAGCCCACGGGCAGCAGCTATGGCCTCAGCAAGAGGAAGGGTGTACCCAGATGCATCTAGGTTTGTATCAAATTCTAGATCCAGTAAAGGCGGCCCTGTAGGTTTTGGAGCAAGACTAGGTGCAGCAACTGCAGGTATTGGAGCTATAGATGCAATGACTCAGCAACCCAATGGTGGTGATTTACACCCCAGAGTTGAAGCTATGGACAGATTGAGAAACGGTGGTGGTATGATTGGTCTTTCAAGAAACCAAGGATACATGGCTAACCCTATGATGGGAAAATCACACGACCCTTCATACGAAGCTTCTAAGACAAGAGCTGGAAAAGTACAAACCATGATGGAAGAAATGGATGGTATGGACATATCAGAAGAGGGTAAACGTCAAATAATAGAAGATAAGTTGAGGCTACCTTATGGTTATTTAGAAGATGTTGGTTTAGAAATGGCTTGGGGAGGGGATAGATTTGATGGTGGTTATTCAGGTGATCTACGTCAAGAAACAGGTGCAGCTTATACTGACGAAGAGATTCAAGAGTTCTTGAGAGGACGAACAGGTGCAGCCACAACCCGTGAAGAGTTAGGTATGTTTATGGGAATGCCAAGAGCAAGATAATATGGATTCTAAAAAAATTGACTTTACAAAAGATTCTGAGTATATAAGAATAATGGCGTTAGAGGCAAATAAAGCAAGGACTGAGATATTAGCTGATAATCCAGAAATTAACTCTGAGTGGACACCTGATGCTATAGAATTAATGAAAGAAAAAGAGGAGTAGTTTATGACAGCAAGATCTAAAGCCATGTCTAGACTAAGAGGTCTTGCACAAGTATCCCAAGATATGGATAATACTGATAAGCTATATAATGCTTTTAAAAATGCTGAGACTAGAGGTTTAGAGGGTGATGCTGCATTTATTAGAACTAATGCTAACTTAGCTGAAGGTGGAAGTTCTGCTTATGGTCCTGTTCAGATTACTGGTACTTTAGTTAGAGATATGTTAGACAAAGGGGTTATTCCCGATGATTTAAAAGATTACTCGAATAGATTTTTAGACCAATCTGATTTGTTTTTAAAGCATGGTAATGAAAAACAAATGAAAGGCTATGATCCAAAATATGATTATGGTGGGAGTGGACATTTAACTACAGAACAAGACCAAGCTGACTATAATAGATTAGCTAAAGTTTTAATAGCACATCATTATAAAGGTGCTCAAGATGAAGTTTCAAAAGTAAAACCTATGGGTTTTTCACAAGAAGCAAAAGACCCTATTACCAGTGTTATAGGTGATTGGAGATTTGGAGTAAACAGTAAGAAAGGTCGAGGAGACGACTTAAAATACTACCGAAGATTTATGGAAGGATATAGAGATTGACCACTCCTCCGACTTACTCCGCTGGTAGTAAAGGTCAGAGAACCAGCACTTCTATGGAGGATATATGAAATTAGATGAGCAGGAGTACAAATTAAAGCTACTAAAAGAATTAGAAATAAAACAAGAGATAGACAAACGTAAGAAAGTAGAAAGAAATAAAGATAACTTTAAAAGTTTTGCAAAAGACCAACTTAAGATAATAACAAAAAATGCCTCTCAAGGGTATGTTAAATTTGAGTTTAATGAAGCTCAAGAAAAAATACACAAAGCTATTGAAAAACAAATAAAAGAAAAAGGAAGAGTAAGAGCTTTAGTATTGAAAGCTAGGCAGCAAGGTATTTCTACTTATACTGCAGGGAGGGTTTTTTGGAAAACATTTTATACTCCACATACCAGATCGGTTGTAATTGCACACGATAGTGCAACATCAGATGCTCTATTTACTATGTCTAAGCAATTTATAGATAGAATGTCAGATAGTTTTAAACCTCAATTAATAAGATCAAATGCTAAAGAGGTAAAATTTGCTCATAACGATTCTGGATTCAGATTATACACAGCAGGGTCTCCAGAGGCCGGCAGAGGGACTACACCTACTATACTACATTGTTCAGAGTGTTCTTTCTGGCAGAGTGACGAGAAAATTCTAGCTGGATTGTTTCAGGGCGTGTCATCCGCTGATGGTACAGAGATAATTCTAGAGTCCACAGCTAATGGTGCCACTGGTGCTTTTTATAGAATGTGGAAAGCGTCTGAAAGGGGCGAGAACGACTATATACATATATTCCTACCTTGGTTTATGACAAAGGAATATACTATGACTCCTCCTGATAATTTTGAAAGAACAATACACGAGGGTGAATTGTCCGAAGAATTTAATTTAAATAACGGACAACTCTGGTGGCGGAGGATGAAGATAGGTGAAGGGGGAGAACAAAAATTTAGACAAGAGTACCCTTCTACAGCTGAAGAAGCCTTTGTAGTATCAGGTAAGAATGTATTTAATGTAGACAAACTAAACAAACTTGAAATTAAAGGACCAAAGTCTCTTAGAGAGTTTGATGCGTCAATGTCTAGTTGGGAAGATCATAGAGAAGGAAATCTATCTATATGGAATCCACCGGGTTTTGAAGAGAAATTTATTATTGGGGCTGATGTAGCCTTAGGAGTTGGACAAGATTATTCAGCAGCAGTTGTTTTAAATTCAAAAAGAGAAGTGGTTGCTGTTTATAGGGATAACCATGTTGATCCAGCTTTATTTGGAAGAGACTTGTTTTACTTAGGAAGGTATTATAACAATGCCCTTCTTGCTGTAGAATCTAATTCTATGGGTGTTTCTACTCTACAGAAACTTAAAGAAATGAAATATGTTAACCTTTACTATCAAACTCAAATTGCTAATTTAACAGATGATGATGGTTTGAGATTAGGGTTTAGGACCACAAGTGCTTCTAAACCAGCTATAATATCTAATTTAAAAAATTGGATAGATAACGATGAGGTTGCCATATGGTCCTCAGACGTTGTAAGTGAGTTAAGAGACTATGTGTCAGACGATAAAGGAAAAACTTCCGCATCTAGAGGGTCTACAGATGATACTGTAATGTCACTTGCAATTGCTGCAGAAGTTTATAGAACACACGCCCACAGGTTAAGTACTGGAAGGGTAGGATTTGATAGCGTATTTATTCCTGAAAGACAAACTAATTGGATTTAATTATGGATAAGAAAAACAAAAAAGTAACCGATGAAGAGATAACGAGTATTATCAATGACTCGATTAAACAAGCTGTAGGAAGCTTTTCGTCTGGTTCTGAACTACAAGAACAAAGAGAAACAGCTATAAACTACTACACCCAACAAGCGAAGGGTAATTTATACCCACAGGGGGTCTCTAAAGTTGTTACTTCAGATACAATGGAAATTGTAGACTCTTATTTAGCTGTTATATCTGAACTAATGTTATCGAATGGTAAGATTGCAAAATTCAATCCATCAGATCCAACTCAAACAGTGGCAGCAGGGCTTGCTTCAGAATTAACAAACCATTGTATATTTACTAAGAACAATGGTTGGGTAGAATTAAATACTTGGATTAAAGGTGCGTTACTTTTTAAAAATTCAATCATAAGATGGAGATGGGAAGAAGCAACAGGGACTAAAGTAGAGGAATATGAAAATATTAGTGTTCTTGAAGTTGATGCTCTTTTATCGGAAGGGGATGCAGAAATAATAGAAATAAGAGTTGGGGAGGGTATAGACCCTGAGTCTGGAGAAGAGACTTATGAATATGTTTCTTTAAGAAAGGAAATTGATAAGTCTAAAGTATCTCTTGAGAATATACCACCTGAGTCTTTTATGATTAACAGAGGTGCAATAGATATTGCAAGTGCAAATTTTATTGGAATACAGACAGAGATGACTTTGTCAGAACTTAGAGAAATGGGTTTTGATGTAAGTGATGATATAGGTGAAGGTACTGAAGCTAGTAATTTTAGTTTTGACTATGAATCTTCTGTAAGACAATCAATAAATGAAGTAGAGCAAAACTTCCATGAAGATTTTATGGGAATTGCTAATAGAGAAGTTATTGTTACAGAGTCTTGGATTAAAGTTGATAGAGATGGAGACGGTGTAGCTGAATTAAAAAGATTTATAACAGTTGGAGAAGAAGTTTTACTAGAAGAGTATGCGGATAACATACCTTTAGCATGTCTAAACCCAATTGAAATACCACATTCTTTTTATGGAATGTCAATAGCAGATGCTTGTAAAAGTGCAACTGAGATTAAGACAACCATAACTAGAGGTATGATTGAAAATGTTTATTTATCCAATTACGGCAGAACATTGGCCGACCCGAATACGGTAGACTTTAGAGCACTACAAAGTCCTGAACCACATCAGATTATCCCAACTAATGGGTCTCCGATGAATTCTGTGCATACTTTGGTGCCAGCTCAATTAGCACCGTCTACCTTTTCTTTACTAGAATTCATGAACACCGAAAAAGAAATGGCTACTGGTATGACCAGAGCCGCTCAGGGTGTAAATGAAAAATTATTTGACTCAGGGAACTCTGCAGGTAAAATTGCAATGGTAGAGCAAGCCGCTCAAAAGCGAATATCTTATGTCGCCCGTAGGTTTGCTGAGACTGGATTTAAAGATCTATGTAAAGGTGTTTATGGCTTAATATTAGACAATTCAGAATCCATATTGAGAGATTACAGTTATTATAATATAACACCTGAGTCTCTTATGGAATTAGATAATCTAACAGTTGATATAGATGTAGGTGCTAATAGTTCCGCTAATACTCAGGAAAATATGATGATGATGGCGCAACAAGTTATGCCAATGCTATATCAAGCTAAAGAGTCTAAAGGTATTATAAACCCAAAGGCTCCTTTTACAATTGCAAGACAGTTGTTAGAGTCTATGGGGATTGATAACTGGGTAGACTTTATTGTTGATCCAGAAACACCTCAAGGTCAACAGCAAGCTCAAGCTGCCATGCAAGAAGCACAACAAGAACAACAACAGGCTGGTCAAGAAGAGAAAATGGAGCAACAAAAGATACTTCTTACTCTTCAGAAGCAAATGGCCGATATTCAGAAGAAACAAGCTGACATGGAACTAGATAGGGAGAAATTTGAATATCAGAAGACTAAAGATGCTGCTGAGTTGCAATTGGAACTTGCACTTGGACAACCAACAAAAATTGGATAAGTATAATAGGAGGATTATATGGATGATGTAGAGTTTGGACAACATGCTAAACTTATTATAGAAAATAAAGTTTTTGATGAAATATTTAACAGAGTTAGAGTTAAATATCAAAACATGTGGGCAGGTACACCCCCACAACAAGGGGAACTACGAGAAAGATTGTATAATACTATTGTAGCTCTTACTGATGTAAAGAAAGAGATAGAATCTGTTGCCACTTTAGGTGACAATGTTGCGTTTAACAAGGAAAAGGAGGATTCCAAATGACAACTGAAGAAAGAGATGTATTAAGTAATGACCATGAGATTTATCTTCTGCAAAAGAAAGCTATAATGAGAGAAATTAGAGCTTCCCGTGGAGGGTTTATGGTTAGACAATTAGTAGAACAATTAAATGCTTTAGAGGCGGTCGTTGACCGTTTAGAAGCAAAACTTAAAGAAGCTAAGGTTCCGGCCAAAGCTAAAAAATAATTAATCGAGGAGGATTAATAAGATGCCAAAAGAAACTACCCAATCGGATGTGAACGAAGGTTTATCTGAAAATGAAATGTTAGATGCCCTTGCAGGCGATTTCTTTGAAAAAGAAGAAGATCTACCTGAGCAAGAAGTGGATGACACAGAGGAAGCTGAAGAGGAAAGTGACGATGCCGAATCAGAAGAGACTGAAGAACTAGAGGGAGATGAGCAGGAAGAAGATGCAGAAGAATCAAAAGATGATGGTGAAGACCTACCTGAAGGTGATTCTGAGGAAGATACTGAATTAGACTTAGATTATTTAATACCGGTTAAGATTGATGGTGAAGAATCTGAAGTTTCTATGAAAGAATTGATCCGTGGTTATCAGACAGCAGCTCACGCCAATAAAAAGTCCATAGATGCAAGTGAACAGCTTAAAATAGCTCAAGCACTAGCGCAAGAGTCAACCGCTCTTAAAGAAGAAAATGCTAAACTTCTCAGTACTACAGTAGATGCCGAACAAAGGCAACTAGCAGCGTATGATAGGAAGATCCAACAGCTAATTGCTGATGATGATATGTACGAATTGCCTAAATGGCAGGAAGCTCGTAGAGTCAAAGCAAGAGAGATAGACGAAACTAAGTCAAAAGCTTTCCAACTCGATCAAGAGTCAAAGCAAGAACAACAAACGACTTATGATGCAAATCTCCAAGCTTATAAGGAACAAGCAGTGGAACAATTAAACAGCAAAATACCGGGATGGGAAAAATCCTATGACGAGGTTGTGAACTGGGCTGTAAGAGACCTAGGACTACCTGATTTTGCTGAAGTAGTTGATCCTGATGTAATCGCACTAATGTATGATTATAAAATTCTTAAAGATGGTAAAAAATCTGCCGTTACTAAACGGAAGAGGGCTCCTGTTAAAAGTGTCAAGGCTAATAAATCTGTTAACAAAAATGCAAAGGCTAAAGAAAAAGCTGAAAGCCTTCGAAAGAAGGTGTTGAAAGGTGAAGCCACAGAAAACCAACAGGAAGATTTCCTAGGAAGTATGGCGGCTGATCTGCTCACATAAAACTTTTTCTTTTAATTTAATATTTTAAATGGAGAAATTGTAAATGGCAATTTTTAAAACAGAGGATACGAAGGGTAAAAAGGAAGACCTCGCATCTTTTATATCGATGATAACGAGGGACGAAACTCCCTTTTTGTCATCAATTGGGACAAAGAAAGCATCTGGTGTTTTTCACGAATGGCAGACTGACTCTCTAACAGCGCCCGCAGCAAATGCTAAAGCTGAAGGTCTTGACTTTTCTGCTGCAGACACACCGGTGTCTACAACTAGACTTGGTAACTACTCTCAAATTCTTATCAAAGAGATTAAAATCTCAAAGACTTTGGATTCAGTTTCTAAGGCAGGTCGTAATTCTGAATTTGCTTATCAAATGAAGAAGAAAGGTACTGAACTTAAACGTGACTTAGAGCACGCATTGATTGGTACTAGGCAGATTACAAATGGATCAGGAGTTGCTGACGCAGTCGGTGATAACACTGGTCGTCAACTAGGTGGATACCAATCATGGGTTCCTAAGGAAAACAACTGGGATGCCTCTGCAGGTACTCCAGCTTTCCAAGGTGCAGCCGGTGGTGATGGGGCAACTGCTCACACGGCAGGTACCGCAGGTACTCATACTTTAGCGTTAACAGATATTGACGAAGTCATGCAGAGGGTTTACGAAGAAGGTGGAAAAGCATCAGTACTAATGATGTCTCCAAGCAATAAGCGTTCATTCTCAACACTGGCGCATGGCACTACTGGTACGAGACGTAATCTTGACGAGAAAGGTTCAATGAGACAATCTGTTGAACTTTATGAGTCAGATTTTGGTGTTGTAAAAGTAGTTCCTAACTACATTCAGGGTCTAGCTTCTGGCTTAGACATTTCTGTTGGAGTTGGTGGTACTACTGACGTATTAGTCTATGACCCATCTTGGTGGGCAATGGCTAACTTGCGTTCTCTTTCAACAACTGATGTAGGTCAGAAAGGTGACTCTACAGTAGGTATGATGGTTGAAGAGACTACTCTTGAGTGTCGTAACCCACACGGTTCTGCACTGATAAGTGGTATAGGTATATTGGTTGCTTAATTATTAGCAACTAAATACCATTAAGGGGGTCCTTTTTGGATCCCCTTTTTTTTATTCAAGGGGGTTTTATGAAATCTATTAACTATGACTATAGTCAAACTGGTAAGTACAAAGCCGAACAAGATGTAAGCGCTTACTTAGACTATGCTCAGGAATCAAGAGCTATAGGAAGAAGTGCTTTTGATAATCAAAGGACAGGATACAGAAGTTTAGCAATAGTCCCAGATATTGTTGCTGTAGACATACTTAATAGATTTGGGTACGATATACATTCATCTGAAAACGATCAAAGTATATTATCTAAAATAGCAAATATAATAAAAACACATTATCCTAACTTGTTAACAAGTAGTATGATTAATAGTGTAACTAGGAGATAACATGGCATCAATAAGAGACCAAGTAACTTTAAGAACTGGTGTAGCCGATTGGTTGAATAGAACAGATCTAACCGATACTCAAATAGATCAATTTATTGAAATAGCCGAAGCTAGACTTTATGAAGATCTTAGAGTCCCCACTTTAGAAACAACTGAAGCTTTTTCAGTTGCAGTGGCTAATTCAAGTATAACTATACCGGCTGGTTTTATTGAAATTATAGAACTTAAACATCTCAAGGGTGGAACATGTAGTGCAAGTCCAACTACTAATACAACTAGAGCACTTTGTTTAGCTGCAAGTGGTACTTGGACCGATGACGATAAAGACGATGATATTGTATTAAAAAGAATAGACTCTAGAGCATTTGGTAATAATAAAGTTAAAAATGCTTATACTAGAGAGTTAACTAATTTTCTTATAACTGATGATCAGGGAGAGCAAAAAGCTTCTGGTGAATACACAATCAAATATTATAAAGCAGAAGACTCAATAGGTACTTATGCTACAGCGACTACAGCTGCAACTGCTCTTGTAGTTGATAAATATTACAAAATTGCTGTTGCAGGAAACACTACTTGGACCAATCATGGTGCTGCAAATAGTAATGTTGGTACTATATTTAAAGCAACATCTGTCGGTTCAGGTACTGGTACAGCCTATATAGAGACCATTCCTTGGATTTTAGGGACAGAGTACGAGACTATATTATATGCCGCCTGTACAGTAGGTTCTACATTTATTGGTGATATAGAAATGGAGCAAAAGTTTAATGATCTAGCGTCTAGAAAAATTATAGCATTGAACGATAAAGAGAAAAGAGCAGACTTAAAAGGTGGTATCTTTACTCATCATTTTAGTTCATCTGCAATTTAGGAGATATTATGGCAAGAAATTCCTTTTATTCAGGAGATGCAGGTGCTGAAGTCACCATTGACAATTCTGTTGCGGCAGCAGCACTTTCAGAGACTAATGCGGCTACTTCAGAGACTAATGCGGCCACTAGTGCTACTAATGCAGCTGCTTCTTATGATTCATTTGACGATAGATATTTAGGAACTAAGAGTTCTGATCCAACAGTAGACAACGATTCTGCTGCTTTAGTAGATGGAGCTTTATACTTCAATACTACTAATAATGTAATGATGGTGTACGATTTAGGTAACACCTCGTGGGTTAGAACAACTCCTACAACTACAGAACAAGGACATATTAATACAGTATCTGGTATTTCAGCTAATGTATCAACAGTAGCTGGTATAAGTTCAGATGTAACTGCAACAGCAGGTAAGGCTACAGAGATTGGTAGATTAGGCACAACAGCTGCTGTGGCTGATATGGCAATTCTCGGTACTGCAGATGTCGTAGCTGATATGAATGTACTAGGTACAGCTGACGTAGTAGCTGATATGAATGTTTTAGGTACGGCTGATGTAGTCGCAGATTTAAATACATTAGGAACTGCTGCTATTGTAACTGATATGGATTTACTAGCAACTTCAGCTAATGTAACAGCTATGGGACTGCTCGGTGTATCTGGTGTTATTACTGATATGGGAATTCTAGGTACTGCTGACGTAGTTACAGACATGAATGTCTTAGCCACAGCAGATGTAGTTACAGATATGAATACGTTAGGAACAGCTGATGTTGTTGCTGATATGAATACTCTGGGTACTGCTGATATTGTAACTGATATGAATTTACTAGCTACTTCAGCTAATGTTACTGCCATGGGATTACTTGGTGTATCTGGCGTAGTAACTAATATGGGATTACTTGGCACGAGTGCTGTAGTAACTGATTTAGGTATTTTAGGAACTGCTGATGTAGTGGCTGACATGAATACTCTTGGTACAGCTGATGTCGTAACTGATTTAAATACACTCGGTACTGCTGATGTAGTATCTGACATGAATACTCTAGGTACTGCGGATGTAGTATCTGATATGAATGATTTGGCAACTTCTGCTAATATAACTGCCATGGGATTATTAGGTAATTCTACAACAGTTACTAACATGGGATTACTCGGAACAGCTGCAGTTGTAACAGACTTGGGAATATTAGCTACAGCAGATGTCGTAACTGATTTGAACACATTAGGAACTGCAGACGTAGTAACTGATATGAATACATTGGGTACAGCAGATAATGTAACTAACATGAATACTGTCGCTGATAATATATCAAGCGTTAACAGTTTTGCTGCCAGATATAGAGTAGCAAGCTCCGCCCCCACCGGTTCTTTGGATGAGGGTGATTTATATTTTAATACCACTGATAACAAGCTATATCATTATAATGGTTCAGCTTGGGTTGAAATTAAAAGCTATTCTGTTCAGGATGGTGAATTATCGCAAGTTAGTTTTACCACTGCAGATAATACTAAACTAGATGGTATAGAAGCTGGTGCTACAACAGATCAAACTAATTCAGAGATTAAATCTGCTTATGAAGCCAATTCAGATACAAATGCGTTTGATGATGCAGAACAAACTAAGGTATCAAATCTTTCAGGAACTAATACTGGTGACCAAACAATAACTCTAACAGGTGATGTAACAGGTGCAGGCACAGGTTCTTTTGCAGCTACTATTGCAACTGATGCAGTTGATATTGCAATGCTTTCTGCTACAGGTACAGCCGGTAATACTACGTTCTTACGTGGTGATAATTCTTGGGTAGTGCCTACAAATACAAACACTACCTATACAGCAGGTACAGGTATTACATTAGCTGGAACAGAGTTTTCAGCAGCTTCATTAGCTTTGACTACAGTTCAGACTGCAGCTAATCAAGTAGCTCATTTAGCATTAACTACTCAAGCAGGTGATGTTGTAGTTCGATCTGATGAGAATAAGAGCTATGTTCATAACGGTGGTACTGCTGGCAGTATGTCTGATTTTACATTGCTACTTACACCTACTGACGCTGTATTAAGCGTTGATGGGAATACTGGTGTGGTTACTTTAAATCACGACACATTAACTGGCTTTGTTGCCAATGAACATTTAGACTGGACATCAGACCAAGGTGGTACTAACTTACATGCTGGTAATTATACAGATACTGTTTATACTCACCCAACAAGTGCAGGAAATATACACATACCTTCTGGAGGAGCTTCAGGACAGGTATTAAAATATTCTTCATCAGGAACAGCAGTATGGGGAACAGACGAAAACGATGCGGTTGCTATGGCAATTGCCCTTGGATAATATAGGAAATAGAAATGGCAAACACATTCAAATTAAAAACTAAAGCTGGTATAGACGCATCATTGGTTACGATATACACTGTGCCAAGTTCTACTACAACTGTAGTAATAGGTCTTACTATTGCTAATATAAAAGGCGCATCTGTTACTGCTGATGTTAAAGTAATATCAAATACTGTTGATACTGAAACTAATGTAGATGTATATGTTGTAAAAGATATTCCATTAC
>LWDU01044398.1_pt1 | contig 54234 bp, 60 predicted proteins | sample 727161 | NCBI WGS metagenome assembly LWDU01 (sample SAMN04566230, study PRJNA314399) | hydrothermal vent metagenome | isolation source: deep sea hydrothermal plume seawater | place: Mexico: Gulf of California, Guaymas Basin | collected 2004-07-11
TCTAAGATAAAAGTTAAAATGCGCTTCCGTTTTAATACGGGTCTGTAGCTCAGTTGGTTTAGAGCGCACCCCTGATAAGGGTGAGGTCGGAGGTTCAAGTCCTCCCAGACCCACCAATTCGCAAAGGTGGAAACCTTGATTAAAGAAGGATAGAAGCATATTTAGGAAAATACAAAAGGTCATTCCTGAAGTTGATGCCAAATCCCTTATGCGAGCAAATAAACGCACTCTACAAATTTTTACAAATCTAAATTCATATAATAGACTGGATTTATATATTTAATAGAAGATGCCATGACTAGATTTGGGCTTAGCAACTAAGACTGAGTTAAGACAAAATACCTGCCTGCTGACTGAGTGGGATCCGGTCGGTAAACGTATTGTTGACCGGGTGCTAAGGCCTCCTCATAAAGAACTTCCTCAATGCCGTTCGACGTAATTGCCAGCGCGTACTCATCCGGCCCCGGCAAATAAAACTTCGCGTAACCTCTGTGGTTAGTGATCGTTTGACTCATACCGGCTACGACGATCTTTGCGTTCGAAACGGGATTTCCTTCGCCGTCGAGCACAAGTAATCGTGCGGTCTTGTTCGGCAAAAAGTGGACAGCCAAGAACTGCTTGAAACGGCCTGCGCGTCCTGGAACCTTGCCTGAAGGCATGTTGTCCAAAACGTCTTTCTCATACCCAGCTTGCTTGGGGATAACCCAATTAGGGCCGTATTTAAGAACGAGGTATTTTTCGGAGGGGCTTGGTACTGAATAAGTGCCCCCGTTAAACTCGACTTCTTCTAATTTAGTGAACAAGCTTACGGGAAAAGGCACGCCTGGGTATTGGGCGATCGTGCCTTTGACGATTCGATAGCATTGCCAGTCGATCCTGATTCTGTACTTCATTATCTTCACTGACGTGTAAAGACCGTCAGGGATAACTTCGACATAACACCCGCTAGCACGAAAGGATTCGACCGCCGGTGCAATATCATCCTTGCTAAAGCCGTGAAGACCGATGATCGAACCAAGGTCCAGGTCATCGTCCCAGGGGATCAGTGCCTTATCTCGAACCGCGCCGAGACAGGTGCCTTGGCGAAGAAAAAACACGATACGGTGAGAGTCAAAGATCAATTTTGCTTCTTGAAGGAACCGCTCCGCATCGACAATATTCATCGGCGGAATCGTTCGTTCTATCTGCTGCATGAGCGCAGCATTCTCTGCATCGCTAGCCTTCGTTTTATCAGTCAAGGGTTTATCCGACATCAGCACAGGGTCCCCAGAACTGCTACCAAATTCTGATTCTCCTCAGGCGTACGAGACGCGATCCGCAAATAACGATCTGCTTCGTCCATGCTTTTAGCAGAACAATCCTTAACAAGAATATTGTGCTCTACGTACATACGCCTCGCGAGTTCAGGCCCATTTACTGAAGGGTTGACGAGTTTACACAAAACAAAATTTGCATCTGGCTCAATCGCTTTTATCCCTGGCAGTGCGGAGAGGTCATGATAAAACTGTAAACAGGTTTCCCGGGTCAAGTCACAGCTCGCGAAAAACTCGGTTCGATAGCGTCCAATGATGCGTAAAAACTCTTCAGCTACTCCGTTAATATTCCAAATGGGCAAGCTCTCGCGGACCGCATTAATGAACTGGAGATCAGCACTAAGAAGGTAACCCAGCCTGATACCGGCGACGCCAAAAACCTTACTCATACTCTTGATAACAACAAGGTTGGTGTGTTCCGACACCATTGACTCGACGCTACTCTTGATACCTGACCGGGAAAACTCAATGAATGACTCATCAACAATCAATCGGCAGTTGTGGGCCTCTAGTAACTCAGCAAGTCGCAATACTTGGTCCTGTGGCACCGACAAGGATGTGGGATTATTCGGGGTGACAATAATCGCGGTATCGGACTGCCAATTAATAGCAGATTCAGCAAATTCCTCGATATCCAATTCAAAAGAGTTCATATTAAGCGCGAAGCGATTAAGCCCATCCGCATCGACAACCTCTTCATATTCGTTAAATGAAGGAGTCGGGATCGTAACGCGATTTTGGAATCGGTTGCCCAATATCTTAATCAGTTCGGCACAGCCATTCGCAACAACAAGATGTTCCGGGTTAGCCCCGGTCCAATTGGCCACGAGCTGTGCGATTTCTTTCTGAGCGACGGGATAGTTAGTCACAATCTCGCGAAGATCCGAGTGGAAGACATCGAGCATTTGGTCAGGCGGGAAATGCATGTTGTACAAGTACTCATGATCGACAAAGCCATAGCGCCAGTAGGCACCATGCAATTTCTGAACACGCTCAAATTGAGCGTCACGATCAAGAAATTGAAACTCGGCAGCATCAAGGTCCCGGTCATCGTCTATCTCAGACCAGCGATTTGCCGAGACGTCGACTGCGGATATGTCAACTTTAGAATTTGGGTCGGCAACACAGTCACGAAAAATGGTTTCATAGTACTCGTTCACACCGCCCGCCGCGATCACGGTGGACAGTCGAGGTAGAACCTGTTCACGCAATAGTTGTTCCCGCAGTACATAGATGTTGACCGTCTTGAACGTGTCTTTCGCGTCGAACTGCGGACCCTGTTCAGCACCAAGAACAAATGACATAACTTGCCCCGCGTCGTTCCGTCGTACAACAGTTCCCGACAAAGAAGGCTCGTAGGGGGCAACAGCGATGCTGCTACCGCTTTGCGCGAGCAACATACCCACGACTGCAGCATCAAACACAACGTCGGCTTCCAGTAAAAGAATATCCTGATCCAGATAAGCGCGTGCATCCCACAAAGAGCGAATGTTGTTGGTCGTCGCGTAATCTGGTGCCTCAACATAGACAATGTTGATTCCGTCAAAATGCGGACCGATACGATCACGAACCATAGAGCCCATATAGCCAATGACTAACACCACCTCAGTAATACCTTGACTGGCAAGCGCCTTCAATGTCCTTACAAGTATCGGTTGGCCACCGACCTCGGTCAGACATTTTGGGGCATCCCCAGTGAGTGAATGCAGACGACTTCCGCGACCGGCCGCAAGGACAACTGCTCGAGGTACCGCCTTTGTCCTATTCCCGGCCCCTGGGGTATCATCACCGGGGGACCGGTTCACTACCTCTGCAGGTGTCATGCTTTGGCACTCTCCGTAACCGAGTTATGCAACTTCGTGTTCTGGCTAATTGTCTCCGTCGTGAAATACTCACGTAGTCGATCAATACCCTCATTGTAACGGTCGTTGCAGAACGCGAGACGCAGGTCATTGGGCACCCCAAAATCAGTCCCCGGCACTACTGCAACGTGAACTTTTTCGAGAATATCCCGAGCTAATTCCTTGGACGAGGCAAACCCGTTCGCGTCGATCCAATCCTTGCAACGGAGCATAGCATAGAACCCGCCTTCAGCAGCAACTGGCTCACACCCCGTACCCTTAAGACACTGGGTCGTGTACTCAGCCCGCGATCGAAACAAACGATTGAGTTCTTCAGGGCTTTCTTCGTCTTCCAACGCAGAAATCATGCCATCCTGGTAGCAGGGGTCGGTACACAAAAGCGTATGTTGCTGCATGACCCGTAAGTTCCGTTGAAGCTCTTCGGGCAAAATAGCAAATCCAACCCGCTTAGTGTACATCCGATAACCCTTTGAAAAGCTGTTGGTTACGATCGTGATTTCCTTATGTTGTGGGAGTCCTTCCAAGGGGGTTTGAAATTGATCGTAGAACATGGTGTTGTTATATATTTCATCGTTCAATACGTAGGCATTGTGGTCGACGATTTCGTACATCTGACGCAATTCATCCGGAGTCACAACGTTTCCGACCGGATTACCTGGTGAGTTAACTACAACTAGCGAGGTGCGCTCCGGAGAAAAATTTCGACGGAACGAATCCATGTCAACCCGCTTCGAGTGAACATCTATGTCGTAAAACTTTACTTTGGCTCCAGCCAGTTTCGCGCAGTACAGATACAGGGCGTAATAGGGGCGTGGGATCATGATCTCAAATTCAGGGCCCGCCAGAAGCTGAAAAATGTTCCGAAAGATTGGGGAACTGCCCGTGTTGACGATGACATTCGCGAATGAGACATTCGCCATGTAACGCCTATTGTAAAATTCGGCGATAGCTTCACGCAATTCAGGGAGACCTTCGGGATAAACCCGTCGAACAAAATCCGGGTCTCGCAGCTTATCAATCATGCGTTCGAGGACATTTGGAGGAATTGGCAGTTCCGCTACGCCAATCGTAAGCTTAATCACATCCCCTCCCTTATTACTTAGCTCATCAGCTAGCTCATCAAGTACGAACATTTGGAACTCTAGTTCCGACGGCATCAGGTCTCTAATAGATAGTGGCAAGCGAAGTCTCCTGGTAAGTAATATGAAATACTTTAAGGGTTTTTAAGCTCCAGTTTGAGCTTTGGCAACCCAGTACAATCTCATTATAGCATGTGTGTAAGCCCCATCGATAAATATGAGGTCGGAGGTTCAAGTCCTCCCAGACCCACCAGGTTGTATTATTTTTTTTACTCCCAAATTTCATTCAAAAGTTTATAATTAAAACATGAAATTCTTTAATTCAATAAGGTTAGATTGGCAGAGAAGGTCTTGGTGGATGTCATTGTTATTTTATTTTTGTTTGTATATGACTTTTATCTACCTACCTTTTGATTTATTTTTAAAACCGGTAGCAGGCAATGAAGAGGTTTGGTTCGGTTTTACTCTGACAGGTTGGTGGGCTAAAGCCACAGAACCTTTACATTGGTTAATTTACGGTTTAGGAGCTTATGGTTTTTGGCGAATGAAAACTTGGATGTGGCCATGGGCAAGTGTTTATGCAGCTCAAATTGTTATAGCAATGTTTGTTTGGAATATATTGAAGGATAACAATTTAATTGCAGCTTTTATTTCCGCTTTAATCTTTTGTATTCCGATGATTGCTTTATGGCGATCTAAAGATAAGTTCACAGGCTAATTAAAATCCGTAGGAAATGTTATGAAATTTTTTTTAAAGGTAATTGTTGTCTTAATAAGTGTTGTGATTGTTTATGGGGTGTTGACGTTTGGTTTGTCTGAATTAGGTGGTGAGGTAGTGACACTAGTTAGACCAGAAGTTGACGGAAGTAATAAGAATATTAGAGTCTGGATAGTAGATGCAGACAATAAATCATGGATTGAACATGGCGATAGTGAGTCTTACTGGATAAAACAATTAACTAATGATTCAGAGCTTTTGATTATCAGAGAAGGAGAAGAAAAAAAATACCTAGCTTTTGCTGATAGGGATTCACACGATCTTTATCATAATTTGAGAAGAGAAAAGTATGGGTTCTCAGATAAGATGTTAGATATCCTTGCTTTTGGCGCAATAAGTAAAGAGAACTGTGAAGGCATTCCAGTTAGACTGGAGAAAATATAGAAACCTTTATTTTGAAATGAAGCAAAACCAAGATAAAGTTAGCAGGTAAATTTTATATGAAGATTTTAAGAATAACTTTAGTGAGCTTAGTACTTATTTACATTGGCTCAGTTGTCTTGTTTGAGTCTTGGCTAGGCTATTCTCAACCGACAAATACAAATACTCTGGTTATAACTACTATAGATAACAATCAACCAAAAGACAGGGTGCTTTCTGCTGTAAACAACGATGGAAAGCTTTATGTTTCAGCAAATCACTGGCCTCGCGATTGGTATAGGCAAGCTAAGTCTAATCCTAATGTAGAAGTATTGTATAAAGGAGAAAAAAATCTATATTTAGCCATTCCAGTTGAAGGCGAGGAGCATGATAAACTTATAAAAGAGCATGCTCACCCATTGACCTTTAGATTACTCACAGGATTTCCTCCTAGATATTTTCTTCGTTTGGACCTAAAAGAATAGAATTAGTTTTAAGCCCGCTTTTATTAGACAATTTTTTATGCCAGTATTAGACACATGAAACGTTTTTTTCTCTTTTTAGCTAAAGCAGTTGGAGGTTTTGTTGCTCTAATCATTTTAGTTGTGATTTCTATATTTGTTGTTGCTAGATTCAGTGATGGTCCAATAGGTAATGGGCCTCCTTTAGAAATGATTACAGCAGGACCTTTTAAAACAGGGGAGTTGCAACCAGGAGAAGAGCCAGATTGGAGTTTCTTAAAAGATTATCCAACTGTTCAATTTCAGTTAGTGAATCCTCCACGATCACGTACTACTTTTGTTATGGAAACTGGAGGAAGAATTTTTATACCTTCAGGATATATGAATAGCACTTTAGGTAAAATTTGGAAACATTGGCCAATAGAAGCAGAGGAGGACGGTAGAGTACTTTTGAGAGTAGATGGGAAACTTTATAAAAGAAACATGGTCAGGAAGGAAGAGGACGAGATCTTAAGTGCCGTGTTGGCTGAACTCAGTCGCAAATACTCTGGAGGATTTCCTGTTTCTCAAGAAAACATCGATTCTGGAGATTTGTGGATTTTTGAGCTGGAACCAAGAAGCGATTAAATTTTATTTTTCTTCCTTTTAAGGCCTGATAGTCCTTTCTAGCATTTTATCTAGAGCAGTCAATTCAATTTCAAGTTCTCTGCATGCAGATGATGGGTCAATGTCATCATCATGATCTAGCACTCCCAACATAGCCCCGCTTATTGGAGGGTTTGAAGATAACATTTCAAAAATTCTTGCTAGTGTATAACCAAGAAAAAGAGGCAAAGAAATAACTTTTACTTTTACTTTTAATAATTTAGCTGCTTTCTCGACTAACTGCTCTCTTGTTAATGAGGTAGGACCTGTAAGAATGGTAATGCCGCTCGGAGAAGATTCTTCGTTTAAACATTTATTTATATCTATTTTAACAGCTTCAATAATATCTCCTGCATAAATAGGTTGCTCCAAACTAGATTTTCTAAAAGTAAAATTAAACTTGGAAAGAGCACTCTTTTTCAAGGCAGTGCTAGCATAATCGCCTTCTCCTAGAATCATTGGTGCCTGAAGTATTAAACATGGAATGTCAGAATTTAGAAAAAGTCTTTCAGCAGTTCCTCTAGAAGAAAAACATTTATTTCTAGATTCCTTATTAGCACCTACTATGCTGATGTAACAGATTTTCTTTACTTTACTTCCTTTGATAGCTTCAACTAAAACTTTCGTAGTGTTTTTATGCACTAGATCAAAATTATTATTTTTATTTTCTTTAATAACCCCTACCAAGTGGAGTACATAGCTGCAAGAACTGACTAGCTTTTTGATTGTTTGTAAGTCTAGATAATCGCACTTAACTATTTCTACATTTTCTACACGGTTTGCTTTAACGAAAATCTTCAAATCATTTTCAGCTTTCTCAGATCTCACTAAAGCACAAATTTCTAGATTACTTATAGACAACAAGAATTTTTTACCTAAATTTCCATTAGCACCTGTTATTAGTACTCTCTCTTTCATGTTTTTATTTGTTTAGTAAGGTCCACAATCTTTCAGACATTGAGACTGCGGTTGATGAAATCAAAACCCAGGCAAAAACAATAAATAAGTTACCAGAAAAATTAATTCCTAGTGCTTCTGTGAAGATGCAAATACTAGCTAAGACATAGTAAGCAATTCCGTTAGAGCGACCTAAAAAACTTGTTCTTAATTTATGCCCAGATAGTGCTTTGGAGTCTAAGACATACTGAAGAAAGGAACCAAGTACTAGCAGCGGAAGAAATAGTGGGATGCCATGAGTTTTGCTTAAAACAAATAATAAAACAGCTACCAAAAAAGCATCACAAGAATGATCCAATAGACCCCCAAAAGCACTATCTTGGTTTTTCCTTCTTGCTATGCGTCCATCAAATATATCGCTGAGGATGGCTAGTATTAACAAAAAGCTAGCAGTTAACCATCTGTTTGAAAGAATCATCCAAGCTAAGACTGGCGCAACGACCAATCTAAATATGCTTAAAGAATTAGCTAGGGTAAGAAAGGTCTTCACTTAATTTTATTTGTTACCAAATAAATCTTTATTTGCTCTAGGTAAGAACATCAAGCCGATTACCGCATTAAATAGAATGAAGAAGTTGTGTTGTAGGAATCCAAAAGCAGCCATTTGCCCTTCATTTTCAGGGAAAAGGATTATCCAAGAAGTTATAGCTGCAGCACGCATAGGGGTAGGCACTGTGGCAGCAAAAAATATTACTGGAAGAAGTGGAAGTAAGGTCATAGAAGATACTTCAACACCAAAGAAACCTAGTGCCGTCGAATAAACAAATATGGCTGCTATTAACAAGGGTGATCTCAATAAGAAAAAAGCACCGTAATGTTTAAGTTTTGCCAGCCTAAAAGCATGGAAAATTTCTAAGTTTCTAATTTTGTTATCTTGAAACAAAGGTCCTCGAAAGAAAAATACCCACAAAACAAAGAAAATAGCACCGCCCATAGCAATATATTGTACAAGTCCAAAAACTTCTGGTAAATCTTGGCCTCCTACAGTAAAGCCTATGGTAGCCCAAACTAATAAATAGAATATTTCACAAAACATTATAAATAGCATTAGTGAGGCCACTTCCCATCCAGGCACCTGATCTCGTTTATTGAGGTAATAAGCCATAGCCCCTTTTCCAATTTGTTCATTAAACATTGAGATAATGTAAGCACTGGCACGAATAGGCATGATGTCTGTGTACTTGATGTCTTTGATGAACCAATTCAGTGCTCTGGTTATTATTAGAGTGTCTATGAAAAAATACAACAGACAATAAGCCGTCATCATTAGAATCCACGGAATCCAATTAACTGCTGAAAAAACAACTAGCATGTATTCGATTAAAGACTGATCCTCTCTTAGAGCTGCTCCATTCAATCGATAGTAAATATAATAGAAACAAACAACCGTTATTCCCAATAGTATGATCTTTCCGATCCGATTAGATTTCTTAGGTTTACTTGTAGATGTGCTCAATTTTTGCTCAGATTAAGGATGTTAAAGTCTTCACAGGCCTATAGGTATAGGTTACATTATACATTAGAAGAACAAATTTAATTGGTCAACAATTCTTGTTGAGATGTTATCACCAGCTTTAAATGGAATTTGATGAAGTAATAAAAGGCAGAAGAAGTACAAGAGGTTTTAAACCCAAGCCTGTATCAAGAGAAGTGTTAGAAGAGGTACTAGAGCTTGCCATAAGGTCTCCTTCTTCAATGAATACACAGCCATGGCATTTTCATGTTATTACGGGTGAAGCTCTTGACAATATAAGAAGAGAAAATACAGAAAAGAATATTTCAGGAGTAGCTCCCTCTAGAGAAATACGTTCTCCTTTGGGCTACGTAGGAGTACATAGAGAAAGACAAATAGAAGTAGCCATTCAACTTTTTAAAGAGATGGGTATAGAGAAAGACGACAAACAAGGAAGACAAGACTGGGTGCTTAGAGGCTTTAGACAATTCGATGCCCCTGTTGCAGTCATAGTAACTTTTGACAGCATTTTAAAAGACGATGATATCTCTAAATTTGACTGTGGCGCAGTGGTAAATGGATTGGTAAATGCTGGATGGTCTAAAGGTTTGGGAGCAGTTATTAATAGCCAGGGAATCATGCAATCTCCCGTTGTAAGGCAGTATGCAAATATACCTGATGATGAGGTAATAATGATTTGTGTAGCAATGGGTTATCCTGATGATAGTTTTCCTGCAAACAAAGTAGTCTCTAATAGAAGGCCTGTTTCAGAAGTGGCTAAATTTATAGGCTTTTGATATTAATTAAATACCTCTGATAGGGGTGAGATCAGAAGTTCTAGTCCTCCCAGACCACCATTTATTCGTCTTTTTCTTTATTTCTTTTATACTTATTTTAAAGTTATTAAGGAGCTCATTATGGCCAAAGGTTTAGACAAGCAAAAGAACACGAAGAAAAAAGGTAAAACTCTTAAGGAAAAAAGAGCTGCTAAAAGAGAGAAAAGGAATTAACGAGACGTAAGACGAATCAAAAATTAAACCTGATTCTCATTTCTTTGCTACTCAGAAGTTAAGATAAAACTTAACGTTTAACTCCTGAATTCAGGTTACTTAGTCCTATGTTTTTACTAGTTTGAGATTGAGATATACTAAAACCAAACTATTAATAAAAAAATGCCTTTAGTAAAACCCCTCTCTCCAGAAAATAATTCAGAAGTTAAGAAGTTAGCAGAGTTCTTTAATGAAACTCTAGGGTTTTGTCCAAACTCCGTATTAACAATGCAGATAAGGCCAGATATAGCTAGTTGGAAGCGTCAGCTCTGCATTAAAGAGATTGATAGCTTGGGTTAGTAGCAATGCAACCGGGTGTAGGTATTGTCAGGCCCATTCAATTAGAGCTGCAGAAAGATATGATGCAAATCAAGAACAACTTGATAATATTTGGGAATACAGAACTCATCCTGCATTTAATGAGTCAGAAAGGGCGGCACTAGACTTTGCTTTGGCAGCGTCACAAATACCCAATGCAGTAGATGAAAGACTCCAACAAAGGCTACATGATAATTGGAGTGACGGAGAGATAGTTGAAATGTTAGGGGTGATATCTTTATTCGGGTACTTAAATCGGTGGAACGACAGTATGGGTACCAGCATCGAAGACGGAGCCGTAGAATCAGCAGAAAAATATTTGGCTAAACATGGATGGAACAAAGGAAAGCATACCTAAAAAAGGAGTTTTGAATGAAAGGATTTTTACCAAAGCAATTCCCCCTGAAAGAATACTCATCCCATTCTTCTAGCTCATTGACTAAGTTGCATGAAATAGCTTCAAACTTACCAAAGCTACTCCTTACTGCGAGAGTTCCGAGAACTATAGGATTACTAAAAAAAGACGAGCTTTCAGTAGAAGAGTTACTTGAAAAAAAACTAGATAGAGACTTAAGACTTGCCATGGTACAGCTGAGTTTTATTGCACATGCTTTTATTTGGGGCGGAAGTAAACCAAAAGAGATTCTTCCAGAAGTTGTAGCTGAACCGTGGGTGCAAGTTGCGAAGTTTTTAGGGAGGCCTCCGGTGTTAAGTTATGCTAGTTATTGTCTCGATAATTGGTTTTTAATAGCAGAAGAACCAGTATCTTTAGAAAATGTAGGGCTCATTACTAATTTTCTTGGCGGTTTAGATGAGGATTGGTTTGTGACCGTGCATGTTTGCATAGAACATGCTGCCTCTGAAGCAATTCAAGCCGCTGAAGTGTTGTCTAAATGCAATTCAGATTCGAGCGAAATAGAAATTAATGATGCTCTAAACTCAATACAAAGGTCTCTTATAGAAGTAAACCAGATTTTTTCAAGAATGACAGAAAGGTGCGATCCTTACGTTTATTACCACAGAGTTAGGCCTTTTATTTTTGGTTCTAAAGATAATCCTGATCTAAAGAACGGATTAGTTTATGAGAATCAATTTGGAGGTAAAGCTCAATTCTTTAGAGGAGAAACTGGTGCACAAAGCAGTATCGTGCCAAGTTTAGATGGGGCTTTAGGCGTTCATCATTCAAAGGACACTTTGAGACATTATTTAAATGAAATGAGAGACTACATGCCACCTGAACACAAAAAATATATAGAGAAACTAGAGTCTTCATCACAAATCATAGAATTAGTTAACCAATCTAGTGCATTAAAAAGTTCTTACAACGATTGTTTAGACCAATTGGCGAATTTTCGATCGCTTCATCTAAAATACGCTGGAATGTACATACACAAGCAATCTCAACAAAAGAATTCTTTTGGAAGAGGAGGATCCACCATTACTGGTACAGGAGGAACTCCTTTTATGTCCTATCTAAAGAAGCATCATGATGAAACAAGAGAACATAAGAAGTAAATATTATTAATTATTAGGGAAAACAGATTATGAAAAGATTATCCTTGTTTATGCTGACGCTCATGCTAATAGCGTCTTGCAGTGAAGATCCGATTCCATTAATTAATCTAGAAGAAGGCGAAGCTTTTCTTGCCAAGAATGCCAATGAAGAGGGGGTTAATAGAATAGAACAAGGCCTTCAATATTCAATCATTGAAACAGGCAACGCTAATAGCATGACTCCTTCCTTGGAGAATTCTATAACAGCCCATTTTCATGGCACCTTGATAAATGGAGATGTTTTTTGGAGTTCTGTAGATTTAAATGAACCTCTCACAATTGAACTATCTAAGTTAATTGTTGGTTGCCAGAAAGTTATTTCTTTAATGAAAACTGGTGATAAATGGCGTGTTTTTATCCATCCAAGCTTGGCGTATGGATTGGAGGGCCGACCTAGCATACCTCCCAATGCAGTATTAATATTTGATATTGAGTTATTAGAAGTAATATAGGTCTTGATGTAAAGAATGCACTATCTTATAGCTCAAATAGAAATAGCAGATAGAGAAACCTATTCAAAGTATGAAGCAGGCTTTATGGACATCTTTCTTGCATATAAAGGCAGAATGTTAAGTGTAGATGAGGATGCTCAATTATTGGAGGGAGAGTGGTCTTACACAAGAACAGTGCTTGTTGAATTCCCGTCAAAAGAAGACGCATTAGATTGGTATGAATCTGAAGAGTATCAGTCTCTTGTAAAGCATAGATTTACCTCTAGTAAGTCAAATATTGTTATTGTTAGTGGGTTAGATTAAAAAAAGAGCTATGAGTAAGAAAAAAAGATGTGTGGTTGTTATGTACGATACCTTGTGCAGACATTTCTTGCCAACTTACGGCAATGAGTGGGTTAAGGCACCTAATTTTGAAAGGCTTGCTAAACAATCCATTCAATTCCAAAACTTTTATGTAGGATCTATGCCTTGCATGCCCGCCAGAAGAGAAATGCATACTGGAAGATATAACTTCTTGCACCGTTCATGGGGTCCTTTGGAGCCATTTGACGATTCCATGCCATCAATTCTTCATTTGAATGGGGTTCATTCTCACAAGGTAACTGATCACCTTCATTATTGGGAGGACGGTGGGGCAACCTACCACCAAAGGTATTCAACTTTTGATTTAGTTAGAGGTCAAGAAGGTGATAAATGGAAAGGAGATGTAGAAAAACTTAGAGATCCAAATTATGGCTCCGATAGATGGTCGGAACTACAAAGATTAAATAATCAGAAACAAGACAATATAAATCGTGAGCATATGGGTAAAGCAGAGCTCCAACCCCAATATAAAACTTTTGATTTGGGACTTGAATTTATCCATAGAAATAAAGACGCCGATAATTGGTTTCTCCAAATAGAAACCTTCGATCCGCATGAACCTTTTTTTACTCAGCAAGAATTTCAAGAATTATATCCTCATGAATATGATGGCCCTCCTTTCGATTGGCCTCCTTACAGAGAAGTAAGGGAGGATGAGCAGACTGTTGAGCATATAAGGTATATGTATGCTTCTCTAATAACTTTTTGTGATCAACAGCTTGGAAGGGTTTTAGATGTTTTTGACGAACATAATTTATGGGAAGATACGATGTTAATCGTGAATACTGATCATGGATTATTAATGGGAGAGCATGATTGGTGGGCAAAAGTAGTTACTCCGTTCTTCCAAGAAATAGCTCATATTCCTTTTTGGGCTTACGATCCTCGTAACCCCGGTAATGTTAATAAGAAAAGTAATGCTTTAGTTCAAACTATTGATTTAGCACCCACTATCTTAGATTTTTTTGATGTTTTGTTAACTGAAGATATGCAAGGTAAGCCGATATTTGAATATGTAGCTGGGGATGAAGAAATTCGTCAAGCTTCTCTTTATGGCGTAATGGGTGGACAGGTCAATGTTACGGACGGCCAATACGTGTATATGAGAGCAAATACCACAGAAGATAATAAGCCACTTTATGACTATACTCTGATGCCAACACACATGAAGAAACGGTTTTCTCCTCGAGAACTTCAAGAATGGGAAAGGGTAGAAGGTTTTGGTTTTATGAAAGGCTGTAAAGTCATGCAAATACCTACTAGAACTCCTCCTATTTTTTATTCTAAAGACAACCCTTTGGGGAACGGCAGGACGGCCACTTTACTATTTGATGTACAGGCTGATCCGGGCCAAACAAATCCTTTGGATGATCAAGAGATTGAAATAAGTATGATTAGATTAATGATAAGAGAAATGGCAAGGAATGAGTGTCCTTCTGAGCAATATATACGCCTAGGTTTGCCAGAGCCGTCAAGACTAGGAAAAGGACACACCGATGAGGTAATAAAAATGCCTTCAGATAAAGCCATTGAAGATTCTTGCGTTTTGAAAAAACCTCAAGGAGTTGAGTCAGCCGAACATGGAGCAGAAGGGTTTCCAAAGATGCCCTTCCAGGATATTTATTGGGAAGGGGAGAAAACACTTAGATCGACAACTTTTCCTGATAATTTAAGACTGAGGCCTGGATATCTAATTAGTCAATCTAATGAACCAGTCAACAAAGATAAAAAATAATGCTTACTAGAAGAAGTTTTCTTAAGATAACTTCTTTTGCTCTTTTAGCTCTTAGTTTTAAGGTTAGCTCTAAACAAATAAAGTCTATATATATGCCCCAAGATTACAAAAAAAATATTGAATCTGATCTAATTAAATGGGACTCGATTCCGCTTCACAGGACTGGAACGGATGGTGATGAGCAAACAGCGAATTGGTTGGCAGAAGAAATTCTTAAGACTAAAGCTAAACCAGAATTAGACAGTTTTCAATTTACTCAACGCGTACCTGGAAGATCTAATGTTACGGATGGCGTTAATAAAGCTAGGGGTTTACCTATGTTTGATGGTGGGTCGACAGGACATGAAGGCATAAGGGGAAAGGCAGGAACCTTGTCAGATACTATGCCCCTTGCAATAACAAATTATGGGTCTAATGATCGCTACGAGAGCACTAATCTATTAAATAAAGCTAGGCGCCAGAATAAACACTTAGGAATTATAGCGATTGCAAATGTAGCTCCAAGTGTTCCTGGTTTAGCTGTACTAAATGCGGAATCTTATCGTGAACCTTATGGCCCTCCTGTATTACAAGTTGCAACAAAGGAAGAAGACTGGCTTCTCAAAGCCCAACAGGAAGGAAGGTATTTAACGATGTTCTCTGAGTTAAAAGAAAAGAGAACCTCGGCATTAAATATACAGACAAAGATATTAGGGAAAAATAGATCTTTAAAACCTTTGGTTGTAATGACACCTCGAAGCGGCTGGTGGACTTGTACGTCTGAGAGAGGGGGCGGTATCTGTATTTGGTTAAATGCAATTCGTTATTTCTCCAACTATCAGCCAGAAAGAACAGTAATATTTACTGCTAATACTGGCCATGAATTAAGTCATATTGGTTTGGATCATTATTTAGAAAAGAATCCTGAATTAATTTCAGGAGCGCATGCATGGGTTCACCTAGGAGCAAACTTTGCCTCTAAAGATGGACCTGTTCTTTGGCAGGCTTCTTCTAAAGAATTCATGAAAGGAGGGTTAGAGGCTCTTTCCAAAGAGAAGATGGAAGAGGTTATTTCAATGCCAGTTGGAAATAGACCTTTGGGTGAGGCTAGAAATATTTATGATGGCGGAGGTCAATATATTTCTTTATTGGGAGGCAATCCTCTATTTCATCATCCAGATGATAGATGGCCAGATGCTATAGATATGCCAAAATTATTAAAATTAAATAATATGATGATAAATATGATTGTTGGTTTGGCGAGTGAACATCAATTCTTAGGTTAAATAAATGAAACAAACTCAAAAAGATTATCCTGAACTTAATGAAAGAGCCATCGGCTGGTTAAACTTTCTTTACCAAAAAGCCACTACATCTGATGATTGGTCAGAAGACGGAGATCCACATGAGTGGTGGGACAGAAGTTCAACGCCGCCTATGTGCTCTTTCCTCTTCTTGGGGGTGTTGTTAGGTTTTAGTGATTTACTTTTTGAATCTATTAAGTTTAAAATGAAATTATGTTTACAAAATTATTAGAGCTATTTTTTGACCATATAACGAATTGGGGTTTGGTTTGGTTTGGTGTTGTTTTTTGGGGGAGTATATTTAATGCTGCGCTGTTCTTCTTCTTGGGTGGTGCTAATAATTTAGTTTTAATAGTTTTGCCTTACCTTCTCGGATTGTTGTTAGGTCTAATGGGTAAGTTTAAGGGGTGGTCATGGATCAATTAGCCGGAGATTCTCAAGCAAATCTTTCTATTGAAGAAGAAAGGAAAATAGCTCGTACTTTTATGGGTAGAATTGAGTGGGAAATGATAGTCATTGGTCTCGGGCAAGTTATAGTCTGGGTGGCGACTTGGGGTCTGGTAGTCAATAATTTAATCCCTCTCTGGGGCGGGTTCATTATTGCCACAGTTTCAACGGCATGTGCTTATCTCCCATCTCACGCTGGACAGCATGGTCACTTATCAGGCAAGCATCAAAATCTAGATTGGCTTAATACTTTTATTAGCCAAATATCTCTTATTCCATTAGCTCAGTCTCACCATATTCTCAAAGCTACCCACATGAAACATCATGCCCATACCAATGATCCGAGAAAAGACCCTGATTACCGCCATTCACATGTTGATAACTGGCTTCAATCAGCAATACAAATTCAAAACCAAACTGGTGAAGGAGGGCTTATTGAAGTTGTAGAGAAGCTTAGTAAAGAAGACTCTAAATTTGCAGAAGCTCTAGAAAAAGGAGGTCTTGTAGGTTTTCTATTTTTCTTTGCGCAAATGACTGTTGCGGTTATTTATCCTCTTGAAACCCTTCTTTTATGGTGGGTGCCTAGAAAACTAGCCGTATCCTATCTTGGTATTATTTTTTCTTATGAACCTCATAAAGACTTGCCTATCGGAAGATACAAAGACACAAGATTTTGGACAAATGGCCTTCCAAGATTTATTAATCATTCTATGCAAATTCACGTGATGCATCACATGTACCCGCGTATTTGCCATTTCGATGAGCCAAAAGCTATTGAAGCATTAAAACCTTTCATGATAGCAAGAGGCATCCCGGGTGCTGAAAAAATTCCAGAAAAGTTAAGATTTAATCCAACGATTTCTATTTAAGCATCACATTCTTCTAACTTTTTCTTTTACAGACCATTTAGGTGAAGGAGAATTATCCAAGAAAAATCGGTAAAGACAACTTAGAAATCCTACGAAATTTATTAGAAAATTATCTTGATGAAATAAAAGGTAAATAGAAAGCCTAATATTCAATGTTAATTCTCTATAGTAAGATAGACTCAGGAGTAAAATATGAATGACAAACAAAAAATAGAATCGGGAGTACAGCTTTATTTTGATAGCATGTATGAATCAAGTCCTGAAAAAGTTAGAAAAGTATTTCATGCCAACGCTAAAATAACTGGATACCTTCAGGGTAAACTTTCTGAGATGTCAGTTGAAGATTTTGCTGCTTTTGTAGAATCCCAACAACCTTCACCCAAAGACAAAGGAGATGAAATACTCTTGGAAATAGTATCTTGTGATATATCTGGGGCAACTGCTTCGGTTAGAGTCCGAGACGCCTATATTGGCTTGAACTTCTTAGATACTCTTTCCTTCCTAAAGGTTGATGATGAATGGGTAATTTACAACAAGCTCTACCACGTAGAGTCTTAGTTACGAGATTTAATGAGTTCTAAAGATTCATGGAAAGTAAAGAAGCTTAGCACTGCAATTGGTGCTGAGATTACTGGTCTGTCTCTATCAGATCTCAACAATCAAGAAATTAAAGAAATTGAAAACCTCTTAGTAGAAAACATGGTGCTTTTCTTTCCCGGACAATCTCCTTCGATAGACGAGCATGTAGCATTTGGAGAAAAGTTCGGAAAGCTAGAAGGGCACCCAAATCTTAAAAATCCAACCGTTAATCACCCAAAGATATTTGAACTAGCTGCTTCTAGCGGTGGAATTGCCGATGAATGGCATACAGACATTACTTTTCAAGAAAATCCTGCACTTTTATCGGTACTGCATATGGTCAAGTGTCCTGAGATTGGAGGCGATACTATGTGGAGTAATCTTTGTGCTGCATACGAAGGACTTTCCGAACCGATGAAAGATCTTTGTGAAGGGCTTACAGCTTTGCACGACGCACTTCCTCACGGAAGGCCTGAAAAAACATCTATACATCCGGTGGTTCGAGTTCACCCAGTTTCTGGAAAGAAAACGCTCTACGTAAATGAACATTTTACCAGACGCATAGTTGAGATGAATGCCACAGAAAGTGAAATGCTCCTTAGGTACTTAACTAAATGGGTTTCTAACCCACAATTTACAGTAAGATACAATTGGACCGAAGGTACGATTGCCATGTGGGACAATCGCAGCACACAACATTATGTAGTGAACGACTTTGAAGGTGAACGCCTAATTCAAAGAGTTACTGTAATGGGTGATAAAGTCCAAGCAGCCCAAAAATCTAAATGGAAACCCCACGTCAAAGACGGGTTCTCTGCTATGACAAGACACGACCTGCAATTAAGGAAACACCTTAAAGAAAAAGGAATTATTTAAAATAACTACTCGGTTAGTTTGCTACGTCTTTCCAGACAAAATATCTTGTTGCTAATATAAAACTTAGTATCATCCAGCAGCCAATTCCTAAGGTTGTAGAGTTCAGCGCAAACAAAGAAGCTCCATCATTTGCTACATCTCTTAGGCCAGTAACAATAAAACTTAAAGGTAGGGCGTGAGCTAGTGGCTGGATGAGTTCGGGCATTGAACTAATAGGAAAAAAAACTCCCGATAAGATTAGTTGAGGAAAGGTTATCAACCCAACAATTGGTCTTATAGCCTCTTGTGTTTTGGCAACACTTCCTAAGCAAAACCCTATACAAAGAAAAATAAAAGACCCAAGAATTATCATTCCGTAGAGGGATAGAAAATTACCAACAATGTTTATGTCCAATAGTAGTGTAGCCAAACCAAGGACCACTGAGATTTGCATTAAAATTATTGCCATACGAGCTATAACTATTGAAATAATAAAGTCTTTAGGAAGGATTGGTGTTACAAAGAGTCTTTTAAGAATTCCTCTGCGTCTATATTCCACAACGTTAAATCCACTTCCAGCAAGGCAAAGGTTCATAAGCATAAAGGCTAGCAACCCTGGTAATAAGAAATCTATATAACGTTGAGGTCTTGCCTTAACATCTTCAATTTTAAGAGTAAATAGCGGCTTAAAATCTCTTAATTCTTGATCAATAGAAAGAAGACTACTATTAAGGACCTCTTTAATTACTGCTTGTTGTCTGACTTGTGAAGCATCTAATAGAAGTCTTAAAACACTTGAATCTTCAAGTGAATCAAAGTCTTTAGGAATAACTATAATTGCAGTTTGGTCGCCTAAGATCAGCTGTTCTTTAAGTTCATTTTCCTCTCCTTTTGTAACATTAAATAGAGGGTCTGCAATAACCAAATCTGAAAAATTCTTAGATGCAGTACTGTTGGAATTATTAACTAATCCTAAATTGATGGGATCTGGTTCTCCACCTGAAAAAGAAAATGCTCCCATAAAAATCATAGGAAAAAATAAACTAAATAGAATTGATTGGCGATCTCGTAAAAAAATTAAAAGAAAAACTTTTGCAAGATGAAGTTGCGCATTAGTTAACATTCTAATCTCTTAGTTCATGACCTGTTAATGCAAGAAAAACATCTTCAATATTCCCATGCAAAGGTGCTTTGGGTGGAACTGAAGCATGTTTCATAATAAGTTTTTGTGGGGTATCTTCTGCTATTAATTGCCCTTTATCCATAATTGCTATGCGATTACACAAGTATTCAGCTTCCTCCATATTGTGCGTAGTTAGAACTATGGTCATTCCAGCATCATTTAGTTCCCTCACAAGGTTCCATAAGTTTCGTTTTGCTTGTGGGTCTAAGCCAGTGGTTGGCTCGTCCAGGAATAGAACTTTAGGATTATTTACAAGTGCACATGCTATTGAGAAGCGTTGTTTTTGACCGCCAGAGAGCTCATCTGGTTTGGCTTTAGATTTATCCAGTAGGTCAACTTTTCCTAATAATTCCAGGGGGTCAGTTTTTTGAGAGTAAAGTTTTCCAAAGAGAATTAAGAGTTCACTTAGGTTGATTCTGTCAAAGTATTCGTTAGATTGTAGTTGGACACCAATAATCTGTTTAACTTTAAAAGGGTCAGCACTTACATCCAGTCCGTCTATTGAAGCAGAGCCTCCATCAATATCGTTGAGTCCTTCTAACATCTCTAATGTTGAGGTCTTTCCTGCTCCGTTTGGACCAAGAATCCCATAAATTTCACCTTCTTTTATATTAAAACTAATACCGTCAACCGCGTTGAAGAACTCTTTTTTATTTTCCGGTTTCGGATATGTTTTAAGAAGTTTATTAACTTCGATGATATTCATTAAATTTAAATGTTATAAAATTTATTGGTCAGAATTTTATATTTTTGTACTAACAATAACTCTAGGGTTCTTACCTGGAGTAATAAGGGCATTAAGAACCTCAAATTCTAATTGAAGATTATCCAATTCTTTTAATGTTTTTATTTTGAGCTTGATCTTATCATTGCCTGGAAGGTCTATCAGGTTTGTATTATCAAGAAAAGTAAAACGAGATTGGTTTTTAAGTTGCAATTTAGCTGAAGAATTATTTTTGATTATGACAGTAAGAATTTGGGTTCCTTTACCATATCCTACAGATTCAATAGAAATAATTGATTTAAGAAGAGGAAGTAGATTATCTTCTTTCCCAATAAGAATTTCTTTGAACCATATGACTGTTCTTCTTTGGAATAGAGCTTCTTTTATAGATTCTTTAGAACGATCTTTAGCAAAGATAAGTGTTACGGGTCTGTGCTCACCTGCTCTTGTTAAGTAATCCCACTCAATTAAGTCATGCACATCAGACGAGCCAATTAAAGCTAAGTTATTTTCAATGGCAATTCTAAAGGCTTCTTCTGAGTAAGTACTCCCATTGACAACCTCAATACCATGCAGATAACCCTTGTCGATCATTTTTCTGTGCATTGGCTGCAATCTGGCAATTCCATCTGGAGCCTGCCGATAATAATCAGGGTGGTTCCAAAACAAGAAGGCTCCTTGTTGATTAGCTGCTTCTACGGCCTTTTCGGCTGGCCACATGTTACTTAATATGTAATGTTCTTTTATAGCTGGTTCGGCTCCCCATTGCATTTCTCTAATTTTTTTATTCAGGATTTCTTTTTCCTTATCATTTTTAGGTAAATCTATATTAAAAAGCTTATTAGCATCCTTAATAAATACTGCATTTATATGCCCTGGAGGCTAAACTAGATCCTTTGGCAGCGTTATTGGCTTCTAGAAAAGCACTATTTCTATCTTTATGAGGGACTTGTGCAATATGAGGCTGATACTCTAGGTGTTCTGTGATAGCTAATACATCCAATCCATTCCTGGTGGCTTCAGCCACTCGTATATTGGGCCAGACATGACCATCTGAAAAGACAGAATGCGTATGTAAATCTGAGATTAGCGTTAGCCGACCTTTGACATCTGGGAAATTAATGATTCCATTTAAGTTTTCATCTTTAGCAACAGAGCCTACTTTTCCGTGTGCCCAAACTGAACTACATAAGAATAAAACGGAGAGCCATAATAGTATTTGTATTTTTTTCATTTGTTATATTCCACAAAAATTAGCGATACTCATTGCGGTCTCGTCACTCACTTCAGGACAACCTAAGAATATTTCAGTTCCATGAATGGTTCCCATAACTTGCCGGCATTGTGCATCAACATCAGCTTCTCTTAAAAGGCGATAGAAGTTTACCCCTTCATCTCTCAGCGGATCACATTCATTAACAATAATGTAAGTTCTTGGTAAACCTTTTACGTCATTTACAGTGCAAAAACCTGGCCAAGCTAAAGGGTTTTTATTATTAAATTCTTCTATACCATAAACTATTGCTCCATGAGAAACTCCAGTAGAAGTATGTAGAGAAAGCAACAATCCTTCATTTTCTAAAGAAGAAGGATTTTCCGGAAGTGGGTAAGCCCCAGCGATATAAGGACATATTGGATACATTCCAGTGATTAAATTTAGCTGTCCTTCTTGTTTGAGTCTTAGAGTGGTTGCGATGGTTAGATTTCCTCCTCCACTTTCACCCGCTATGATTATTTTCTCTGTGTTTATATTTAGGTCAGCACTATTAGCGTGAACCCATTTTATGCCTGAAACACAATCATTCAATCCAGCTGGATAAGGAGCAACTTCTTCCGCGGAAGAAGCCCAACGTGCGTTTCTAAAGTCCACCATAGCAACAGCCACATTCTGTCTTGCTATGCATCTCCCCCAAGCTTGGTACAGTTCATCGAAACAAGACGACATCTCCATCCCCCCTCCATGAATGTAATAAACGCAAGGAAGAGTCTCATCATTGTCAGGTCTTATGTATTGAATCTTGATGGTATTTCCATCAGGTTCAGATACAAATTCTTTTGTTGTGGTGTTCAGGCCATCACCAGGTATTACTTCTTTGTAATGGGGCGCATTATTTATTTGATCCATTATTGCTTTACCCATCTTAGCTTCTTCTGTTTCCTCAAAAGCCATTATCTCTTCTCTGGTGTTGTGTTCAGTCAAAACCGAATCTAATTCTAGAGCTCCGAATACATCTTTGATTCTCTTATCTATTCGTGGATCTTTCGATATTTTATTCGCCATAATTATTTCCCCTTAAAAACAGGCTCCTTTTTCTCTACAAAAGCCTTGGTTGCATTTCTGTGATCTTCTGTTTGTCCACAGTGTATATGGTGAGTTGCTTCTAAATCTAAGCAATCGTCAACTTCTCCAGACATAGCTCTATTTAGATTCTCTTTCATGTATCGATAGGCTACAGATGGTCCATTAGCTAGTCTATTAGCAATTTCCATAGTTTTATCCATTAAATAATCAGGCTCACAAATCCAATTGGTGAGTCCTAGATCCAATGCTTCTTCGGCGGAAACTCTGTCCGATAACATGTACAGTTCTCTCGCTTTAGCCGACCCTATTAATTGAGTCATAAAATAACTCCCACCATAATCGCCAGAAAAACCAACTCTGGCAAAAGCTGTTGTCATAATTGCTGCTTTCGACATGACTCTTAAATCACAAGCCAAGGCATAAGACAAACCTGCACCAGCCGCTGCACCAGGTAGGGCTGCGATGGTAGGTTTTGGCATCTTAAATAATTTTCCAGAAGTTGCCCTTTGATGAACTCTTTGTCTGTGTATCGCTGCATCAATCGTGTTTTGACCAACGGTTCCGTCTCCTGATGAAGCCATACCTTTCACATCGCCTCCTGCGCAGAACCCTTTTCCAGCTCCAGTTAAAACGACGCATCTGATTTCCGGATCCACTTCAACTTCTGCAAGTATTCTCTGCAAAGCCTCATTCATTTCACCCGACATAGCATTTCTGGCCTCAGGTCTATTCATTGTCAACAGAGCTACTCCGTCGCCTTTCTCAAAAAGAAGATGGTCTGTGCCTGTGTCTACTTTCTCCATAATTTTCCTCCATTCAGTATCTTTGTTATTCTATATCTAAATTCTAAATAAGATGAAAATAAAAATTTATAGTTTAAAACCAGCTCTGTATTTACTTTTTTGTTTTTTTCTTTCAGAAATCCAGAGTGCCGATAAGCCTAATGTTATAGAGACTAAGGTCGATAATCCTAAATCCGTTTTATTGGTTGGAAATAGTTTTATGTATTACAACAACGGAGTTCATAAACCCTTACTGGGAATGATAAAAGCTGAAGCAAGTTTAGGAAAAGACCATAGGTTAAGATCAATTACTATTAATGGCTCTTCCTTAGAATGGCATGATGTGGAGTCTTACGTAACTAACCCTAATATTGGTTCTTTTTCTATTACTTCAAAAAATAAATATAAAAATTACAAAATAAAAGGTTTTGATTTAGCAATTTTAATGGATTGTAGCCAGTGTCCTATTCACCCCGACAGACAAGAGCTTTTTAATTTTTACGCAGATAAACATGTAAGAACATTACTAGATAATGGCGTGGAGCCAACTTTTATGATGACTTGGGCTTATGAAGATGAGCCCCAAATGATGCAAGGTCTAGAGAACGGTTATACAAAAGCTGGGAATAGGAATAATGTTTTAGTACTGCCGGTTGGTTTAGCTTTCCAGGCTTCTGTTCTCGCTTACCCAGATATTAAACTTTATACAAAGGATAAGAGGCACCCAAGTCGTGAAGGTACGTATTTAATGGCCGCGGTTATGTTTAGTGCAATATATAGAGTATCTCCAATCGGAAATGAGTATGATTATGGATTAGCTCCAGAAGTTACTAAACGTTTACAAAAGATAGCTTTACTGAGCTTAGATTATTACAAGAATTAAATAGAGGAAAATATGAAAAGTAAATTATTAATTGGAGCTGGGATTATTATTATACTGATAGCCGGAATGGGCCTAGGTTATTGGGCAACACAGACTGTAGCGAAAGATTATTTTTTAAAAGATTTAATCCCCTCAGCAACTTTAGATGAAAAGGATGCATTTGTTGAATCAATCCCAGTTGATGTTTCTTTAGAGCCTAAGCAATTGTCCAGAAATGTTAAAAAAGCTAAAAATGTAATATTTCTTATTGGTGATGGCATGAGTATTAGTCAGGTATCTGCTTATAGGCTAGTACAAGGGGGTCCTAATTCTAGAATTGCCGTGGATAGATTTCCTTATTCAGGTATTGTTCTTACTCATGCTGAGAATGCAATTGTCACCGATTCAGCATCTTCAGCCACCGCATATAGCACAGGCCGTAAAACTAACAATGGTGCTTTGGGAATGGATTCAGAGAATAACGAACTTGAAAACTTAACGGAAACTCTTGATCAGTATGGTTTTGTAAGTTCTCTATTAGCTACTTCAGAGATTACTCATGCAACTCCTGCTGCTTTTGCTGCTCATGTAGACTTGAGATGGAAGACAGATGAGATTAGTGCACAGATGATAGAGTCCAAGGTGGCTACATTCTTGGGGGGTGGCAGACATTTCTTTTTGCCCGAAGAAATGGACGGTAAAAGAAAGGATGCAAGAAATTTACTTGAAGAAGTAAATGCTTCACACACACTGTTAACAACAAAAGATGAAATGAATGACTTCAATGATAATAAATTAGGTAAGGTATTCGGCTTGTTTGCAGATGAGCATCTTCGGAGTATAGATAGTCCTGATAATCATTCCAGCGAACCGTCTCTGAGCGAAATGCTTCAATTTGCTGTTAAACGTTCTGGTCAATTTATTAATAATGGGTGTAATGGATTTTTTATTATGGGAGAGGGATCCCAAGTAGATTGGGCGGGGCATTCCAATAATTTGGAATATTTAATAAGAGAAATGCAGGATCTAGACTCAGCTGTTGAGTGGGCTTTTAACTACGCTAAACAGAATACAGATACATTGGTAGTAGTAACCGCTGACCATGAAACTGGCGGGCTTCTTATAGAGCCAGCTAACCCTGCCGACTACAACGGCAATGAAGTGAAATTCTCTTTTAATACCGCAGTGGGAAGAGGAACACACACAGGAGTCCCGGTTCCTGTCTATGCCTATGGTCCAGGTGCAGAGAACTTTACAGGCACCTTAGATAACACCGATGTTTATAGAGCTGTGATCGAAGCTCTGGAGCTTGGAGAGAAAGGATCTTCTTGTATTCCAAACTAAGGTATGAATGAAACACCAGTAATTAAAAAGTTAGATCCTTCTCAATTAGAGGCAGCCTCTAATGCTTTAATAATGGGTTTTAGTTCCGACCCTTTTCACAGATGGTTAATGCCAGATCCTACAATTTATTATAGAAATTTTAAGTTATTTACTGAGAATGCTTGTAAGCAATCTTTTTTTGTTGATGGTGTTTATGGTGATGAAAATAATTATGGAACTGCGGTTTGGTTCTCTCCTGGATTCGATATTGATTTTACTGATATTTCTGAGGCCTATAAAGACATACCTAAAGATAGAATAGAAGAGGCTTTTAAGATTTTTGAGGAGATAGATGATAGTCGTGTACATGATGCTTGGTATTTAGAATATTTAGCGGTTGACCCTTCTAAGCAAGGTTTAGGCTTAGGTTCATTGATACTCAAAGAGAGTCTGAAAGTGATTGATGAGTTGGGGGAGGCGGCATATCTGGAATCATCTAACCCTAAGAATATGTCCCTTTATGAACGGTATGGCTTTAGATTCTTAAAGAAAATCCAGGTTGGAAGTAGTCCTCAACTCAATACAATGATTAGGCAGCCGAAAAAATGATAGAAAAAGATTTACTAGAACTTCGCATCCAGTCGATGGGTTCTTCTCCTCTTTTTTATAAGGAACCTGTACATCTCGTAAAGGGAGAAGGTATTTGGTTGTATGATGATTCAGATAATAAATACATGGATTGTTACAACAATGTCCCTTGCGTTGGGCACTGCCATCCTCACGTCATAGAGGCTTTAAGCAAACAAGCCGGTCAGTTAAACACCCACAGTCGTTATCTCAGCAAGGTTGTAGTTGATTATTCTGAACGACTGATGTCTCTTCATGCGGATCCATTGTCGGTATTGCAAATGGGATGCAGCGGAACGGAAGCCATAGAAATAGCCATTAAGATGGCTAGGCTTGCAACGGGAGGAAAGGGAATCATTTGCAGTAATGCAACTTATCATGGCAATAGCCATGAAACTATTCGAATGACGATTGGCCCTTTTGAGCCTGATTTCAAACGCGTCCCCTTCCCAGAAAAATTCAGACCTCTTAAAGAGGGCTTAGCAGAGAACGAGCTTTGTGATTTATATCTTGATGAAATCAAAAGAGCAATTAGTGAATTTTCTGAGAACAATATCCCTTTAGCCGGTATGTTATTTTGTTCTATATTTGCGAATGAAGGACTGCCTGAAATTCCTTCTGGGTTTATGCAAAAGGCAGCAAAACTAGTAAGAGACGCAGGAGGAGTGGTTATCCTGGATGAAGTGCAAGCAGGGTTCTGCAGAACCGGCAGTTGGTGGGGTTATGAAGTTAATGAATGCGTTCCCGATATCGTGGCAATGGGCAAGCCAATGGGATCGGGTTATCCGCTGAGTGGAGTAGGAACCAGTCCTGAAATAGCAAAGATTTTCCATGAGAAAAGTTACTACTTCAACACCACAGCCTCCACGCCATTACAGGCAGCCGTGGGAAGTGCCGTTCTTGATGTGATAGAGGAAGAAGATTTACTCGGCAACGTGAATTCTGTTGGCGAGTATTTAAAAGACAAAGTGAAAGGCTTTGCTAAAAAATACGACATGGTAGGAGATGTTAGAGGATTGGGGCTCTTTGTGGCCATTGAGTGCATTGAAGGCCAGGAGAATAAAAACCCAAATAATAAGTTAGCTGTAGAGTTTGTAGAAAAAATGAAGCAAAAAGGATTTTTAATTTCAAATGCCGGTCAATTCAGAAACGTTTTAAAAATAAGACCCCCTTTGGTATTTGAGAAAGACCACGCGGATTCACTTTGTGAGGTTTTAGAAGAAACCTTAGAAGAAGTTCATAACTAAGAAATGAATAATGAAAGGGCACTTGCTGATTTAGCCAAAACAGCAATAAAAGAATGGGATTTAGATGTGAAGGGCATCAATCTTCATCTTCAGAGTGAGAATACAGTATTCAAAGTAGAGGGAGCTTATGGAAATACTTACGCTCTAAGAATTCATAGAAAAGGGTACCATGATCTCGATGAGTTAAATTCTGAGCATATTTGGACTTCTTGTTTGTCTAACTCTGGCTTATCTGTCCCTCAAGCACTGCTTACTCGGAATGGAGATGTTTATGCCTCTATTGCTTTCCCAAATTCGGAAGAAAACAGGTATGTGGGATTGGTCAAATGGCTAGAAGGAGAAAACTTAAGCAAGATAATTACAAAAATAGAAGAGAATGAAATTCGTTTTTTATATAGGTCTTTAGGAAAAGTCATTGCAAAATTTCATCAAGCAACTATAGCTTGGGAAGTACCTAAGGGCTTTAAAAGACATTCATTTGATAGGGGAGGACTGTTAGGAGAAAAACCATTTTGGGGTAGGTTTTGGGAGGTTGAATCTGTGAGCAATAGTGATTGCGATGAATTGTCTCTCATAAGAAACAATTTAAAAGAAGTTCTTAAGGGTTTGCCTAAAGATAAAACCACTTTTGGCATGATCCATGCTGATCTTCATTCAGATAATGTATTGGTGAAAGGAGATATTCTGTCTGTAATTGATTTTGATGATTCAGGGTTTGGGTGGCATGGCTTTGATCTGGCTGTTGCAATTTGGGACAGGTTAGATTTTTCAGCCAATGGTGGTTTCTTTGAAGTAGCTCACGAAGGTCTGCTTGAAGGTTACTTGGAAGATCGTCCAAACACTAAAGCTATAATTGGAACTATTCCAATATTTCTTCTAATGCGTTCCTTGATGTTAATTGGGTGGATATATGAGAGGCCGGAAGCGGGTTATTCAGACTTTCTTCCAGTTCTAATTCAAGCTTCAAAAGCCCAGGCTAAGGACTTAGGCTTGTCCGATTAATACTATTACGAATTTAAAAGTAATTTCTTTAAGCTTATTTCTACTGTCTAGATTGTTGCAGTTTTATTCTATAAACTCCTTTAATAATAAGGCAGTAATATGACACATCCCTTAGATCAAATAACACCAGAAGAAATAAATAAAGCAGCCGATTTATGTAAATCTCATGAAGGTTTTGATGAAAATACTATATTTATCAATATTAGTTTGGTTGAACCCAGTAAAGAATTTATTAGACTTTACAAGTCAGGTGAAGAGTTCCCAAGGCAATTAAAGGTTCGCGGAATGGATTCTAATTCTGATGGAGGTTTTGTAGCTATTGTAGATATGAAAGCTAGCGAGATAAGTCGTATTGACAGAGTCTCTGAGGAAGCTCAAGTTCCTTATAGTTTCCCAGAAATCTTTACGGCACAAGAATTGACTAAAACTAATAAAGATTATCAAGATGCTTTAAGTAAACGTGGCATAACTGATATGAATCTTGTTCAAATAGATCCTTGGCCTGCAGGAGGAATTGTTCATGAAAGTATTAAAAAAGGTCATAGAGCACTTAAAACAATTTCCTTTTTAAAAGAAAGTGAATCAGACAATGGCTACGCTAAACCCATAAATGGGGTAATTTCCCATGTGGATTTAACCTTAAAGAAGGTAACTCATGTTGAAGACCATGGAGTTGTACCTTTGCCTAAAGCTCACGCCAGGTATGATGCAGATTCTCAATCTAAACTAAGAGAACATCCAAAAAAGATAGACATCACTCAACCTGATGGGCCTGGTTTTGAGATGGAAGGAAATCAGATCAGTTGGGAAGGTTGGCAAGTCAGAGTGTCTGCTACTCCTGATGAAGGGCCCGTCCTTCATCAATTGTCTTTAAATGGAAGATCAATTCTTCATAGGGCTGCTCTATCTGACATGGTAGTGCCATACGGAACAGCAGACCCAATGCATAGTTGGAAAGCAGTACATGATGGCACTGAATACGGTTTTGGGACCATGCTAAATTCCTTAACTTTAGGGTGCGACTGTTTAGGAGAGATACACTATCTAGATGCAAATCTATTTGGTTTTGATGGTTTGGCTAATACTATAGAAAATGCGATATGCATCCATGAAGAAGATTTTGGAATTCAATGGAAGCACACAGATATGGGCGGGGGAGCCAATGAAGTTAGAAGATCCAGAAGGTTGGTGATAAGTTCTATTGCCACTATCGGTAATTATGATTACGGTTTGTTTTGGTATCTTTATCTTGATGGCAATATCGAATGCGAAGTTAAATTGACCGGTATTGTTGGTATTAGTGCTTATGATGAAAAGACACACCGAGATGATCAAGACTTTAAAATCACTGATGAATTAGTCTCTCCTCTTCATCAGCATTTATTTTGTGTTAGGTTGGATTGGGATCTTGAGGGTGGAAATAATCAATTATTTGAATCCAATGTTGAGGCCTTAGCTGTTAGTGATGAAAATCCGCATGGTATGCAATTGAAAGCTGTATCGACTCATTTAAAGAAGGAAAGTGAAGCGAAAAGAGATGTCTCGCCTTCCACAAGTAGGGTTTGGAAAATAATTAATCCCAATAAAACGAATTCTTTAGGGTTGCCCGTAGGTTATAAGCTGCTGCCAGGCAACACTCCAACTTTATTAGCCCATCCTGATTCGCCTCCTGGAAAGAGAGCTTCATTTTCAAAGCACAATTTGTGGGCCACTCCCTTTCATGAAGATGAAATGGCTGCTGGAGGGCCTCATTCCGTTATGCATTCTGGGCAAGGAGGGCTGGACGATATTACTTCTTCCGATAGGGATATCAGTGAATGCGATCTAGTAACCTGGCACACCTTTGGTGTTACGCACACTCCTAGACCTGAAGATTGGCCGGTAATGCCAACTGAATACTGTGGATTCCATTTAATTCCAGTTGGTTTCTTTGATAAAAATCCAACTATTAACTTACCGCCTTCTTGTAAGGGAGAAAGTAAGTCTAATAAGTAAGATAAGTAAGAAAGACTCAGTTTTATTTATAAGTCCTTGTGAGTGCCATCACACATGGCACCATTATTGCTCATTTTGCAACCACAGAAATAAACTTCTTTATCCTCTTCAAATTTTACTTTTTCAGGTAAAAAATCGGTTCCTTGATGGGATCCATCACAAAAGGGTTGTTTTGAGCTAAGACCACATCTACACCAATAATAGTTCTTATTAGCTTCAACGGATGTCTTGAAAGGAAATTTTTGTACTATATTAGGTTTATTCATAAAATAAAATTAACACAAACAAATCGTTTAGTTGCTAATGAGATTTATTACCATCTAAGTTATATTCTTATATATGGAGAGTGAAAATGACTGAGCAAAGAATCTTAAAAATGGGTAATCCTATTCTAAGATTGGTTGCCTCTAATTTTGATAACAAAGAAATTTTATCGGATGATACAAAAGTTCTTTTGGATAATATGTGGGATACCTTGAGAGAGGCAGGAGGTATTGGCCTAGCTGCACCACAAATTGGAGTATCAAAGCAACTTGCCATAATTCAATTATCAGATGAATCTGAGCGCTACCCTGAAGCAGAAACTTCAGAAGCTTTTACTATTTTTAACCCTAAAATTATAGTTTTAGATGATGAACTCCAAGGATTTTGGGAGGGTTGTTTAAGTGTACCGGGAATAAGGGGGTACGTTGAACGACCCAAGAAAATTCAAGTTGATTATTTGGATGAACTTGCACAGTCGAGGAGCATAATTCTTGAAGATTTTCTTGCTGCAGTTTTTCAGCATGAATTGGATCATTTAATTGGTATGCTATACGTTGATAGGGTGTCAGATATAGGTACTTTAATGTTTGAAGATGAAATGAAGTTGTTGGATGAAGTTGAAGATGATCAACTTATGGATTAAGAATTTTAAGGAAATAAGGTCAGGGAATTTTATATGTCGTTAAACGAACAAACTATTAGGGCGGCTTGGGAAGGAAGAATATCAGGATGTCTGTTGGGAAAGCCTGTAGAGATTATTTCTATGCGAGAGGGAAGGGAAGGTCTTAATAAATATTTATCTGAATCCGGCTCGCTCCCTTTAAGAAATTATGTCCGTCCTATGGAGCATGCATTACTAAGAGGAGCAAATAAAAAGTGTTGTCTGGGTACGATGGACAAGGCTGAAGCAGATGACGATATAACCTATAGTGTTTTAGGTTTGATGATGCTCGAAACACATGGAACGAAACTAAATACTGACGATGTTGCTAGATCGTGGATAAATTTATTACCGGTTGGGGCAACTTTTACTGCTGAACGAGATGCTTATTTAAAATTGATTGAAAAATCAGATACGGCCTATCAATTTGGAGGAAAACGTAACTTTAATTTTGAAGATATCAATGACAGTGAATACAACGATTGGATAGGTGCTCAAATAAGAATTGATATGTACGGTTGGGTTCTACCGGGTAAACCGAAGCTAGCAGCAGAATTGGCCAGGCAAGATGCACGTTTGTCCCACAGAGATTGTGCAGTAGAGGCTTCAGCTTTTATAGCAGCTCTTTGCGCATTAGTTCCAGTTTCATCTTCAAGAGAAGAGGCTGTTGATGATGCATTGTCTTTGATCGATCAAGAATCTGAAGCCGTTGCTGCAGTTAAAATAGGGATTGAGAATCAGGGAAAAAATCCTTCAAAGATCCATGACTTTTACGGAGACATGTCGCCCGTTCATAGTCTGAATAATCTAGCAGTTGTTGTGTGGGCATTTTTGTCATTTCAAGATTCTTTCGATGAGGCTATAGGGGAAACTATCTGCTGCGGTTGGGATACAGATTGCACAGGGGCAACCGTTGGCGGCTTAATAGGCCTGGATAAACAATCTATTCCATCTTTGTGGACAGATCCTTGGCAAGGCAGAGTAACCACTTCCATTGCTGGAGTAGGAGAGTTACAACTTGATGATTTGGTTAAGAGAACATGCGCTTTGGTTGAGAGTTTTTCTTCTATAAAAGATTTGGATTGATTTTTTATGTCTCCTGAGATTACTGTTTTTGGAAGTATCAACATGGATTTAGTTGTTTACTCGGCTATTGAACCTCAAAAAGGTGAAACAGTAATAGGTACTAGTTTCGAAACCTTTCAAGGAGGAAAGGGCGCTAATCAAGCGGTGGCTATTTCCAGATTAGGTGTCCCAGTTTCTTTAGTGGGAAAAGTAGGCAATGATGTTTTTGGGAATGAGCTATTAGATATATTAAGAAAAGAGGCTATTGATGTTTCAGGGGTGCAAGAGTCTTCAGAAGATTCCGGAACAGCCTTCATAACAGTTTTTGAAGAGACCTCACAAAATCAAATTATAGTCATTTCAGGGGCCAATGCTTTTGTTAAATCCGATCAGGTTACAAAACAAACTCTGGCTTCCTCGAAAATATTGATAGCCCAACTTGAAACGCCTTCTGGCGAGACTGAGAAACTCTTCAAACGATCTAAAGAGTTTGATTGCTATCGTATTTTAAACACTGCCCCTGTTCACAATCTAAGCAATTCACTAATGAATGAATCTGATCTTTTGATAATGAATGAGACAGAATTAGCTACTTTAAGCGGAGATAGTCTATCAAGACAATTTACGTCACAAGGCCTTCATAAGTCATTAGAAAAAATACCTTTAACGAATAAACAGTCAGTCATTGTGACTTTAGGATCTCAAGGAGTTTACGTTTATGAGAATAAGGCAGGAACTTTGATCTCTGGTCTGGATGTGGTGACAGTCGATACAACTGGCTCTGGAGATTGTTTTGTGGGGGCTCTGGCCACTCAGTATTTAGTACACGGTAATTTGGTAGATGCTGCTTATTTCGCTAACAAAGCTGCGGCCTTGTCTGTAACTAAGAAGGGCGCTTCTGCTTCAATGCCTAGCTTAGAAGAAGTTGTAAATTTGATTTAAATTAATTAATCTAATTTCTTATCAAGGGGAGAATATGGAAGGCAATTGGAATGTTGAAATAGAATATAAGCACGTAGAGCGATTTGAGCCCGGCTCATCTGAAAGTGTTACTTACTTAGATCAGCACGGATACGTTATTCTCAAAGAAACCCTAACGGAAAAAGAAGCTGAAAAAACACTCAGCCTTTTATGGGATTACCTAGAGGATCTGGGGACAGGAATTGACCGAAAGGATCCGCGGACTTGGGAGGATGATCGATGGCCAACTTCTGCCCATGGCGGAATACTGCCAAGTTACGGTATTGGGCATTCTGAATCTCAGTGGTTTTTAAGAAGTATTCCTAATGTAAAAAAAGCCTTTGCCAAGATTTGGGGTACAGACGAGTTATTAACTAGTTTTGATGGAGTGTCTCTTTGGAGACCTTGGAATATTAATCCGTCTTGGAAAACTGAGAGTGGACAATCTTGGTTTCATATTGATCAACACCCAATAACAAGGCCTGGAAAGCAGTGCATACAAGGACTTGTAAATCTCTTACCAACTTCACAAGACATAGGGGGTAATGTCGTAGTGCCCGGCTCCCATCGTTTCTTTAAAAATATACCCTCTGAGTACAAAGAGAGGCTAGCTAAATTACCTTTGGGAATAGACCATTTCCGCTTCCCTAATGATGACCCAAAACTTTCGTCCGAAAAACCTCTCATGTGCCACATGGAGCCCGGAGATATGTTGCTTTGGGATTCTAGAACAATTCATTGCAGTAATTCCGGTATTAAGTTACCGGAAGGCGCCAAAGGCCTCATAAGAGCTGCATCTTTAATTTGCATGATGCCAAAAGAGCGATCCAATGAAGATGTCATCAACCAAAGAAGAAAAGCCGTGGAAAGAGTAATTTCCACTACTAACTGGTCTGACACTTTTAGAAACGCTGATGAGTTTCCTGTGATTCTAGAAGCTAAAGACAGAGAGAAGTACAAATGGCCACCTAAGCCAAAACTTACCGATTATCAAAAGGACCTGGTTGGATAACATGGAGACATTTCAAGAATACGCAGCTGCAGGAATGGGTATTGCTTACCATGCCCTGAATTACCCAGAAAAAAAGGCGATTATCAGTGAGCACGGAGAAAGGACTTTTAGAGAGTTAAATGAAAATAGCAATAAGTTTGCAAATTTTCTTCGCGAAGAGGGTCTTATAGCAGGCGATGCCGTGGCCATTCTTTCAAAGAATCGACCGGAATTCTTGGAAGCACTGTTTGGACCTTTAAGGATTGGATTGAGGGTAACTCCTATTAACTGGCATTTAACACCCGAGGAAGTGGTTTATATAGTCGACAATTGTGAAGCAAAAGTTTTAGTTTGTGATGCAATCTTTGGTGAGAGTATAGAGGCTATAAGCAAAGAACTACCTGAAGTTTTAGTTCTGGCGGTTGATGGCATTCATGGTTTGGCCAAGTCCTATCAAGAAACTTTAGATAATCATGACTCAGATAATATTGAGAATCCAGAAGCTGGAAGATCTATGCTCTATACGTCGGGGACAACCGGCAGACCAAAAGGGGTTTTTAGAAAAGAAAATCCTCCTCCTTCGAAACTAGAGGAATTAGTCTTACAAACAGCTAACTTCAATCCTGAAACTGATTTTTCCATTTGTCCTGGGCCCGCTTATCACGCAGCTCCTTTAGGCTTAAATATTAATATCTCTTTGATGTCAGGTGTTGGTGTCTACCTTATGGACAAGTGGGACCCTGAAAAAATGTTAAAACTCATTGATGAATACCAATGCACTCATACTCACATGGTCGCCACTATGTTTCACCGAGTTTTAAGATTGCCGGAAGAGGTAAGAAATAAGTACAACCTTAGTTCTTTAAAATGGATTATTCATGGAGCTGCTCCCTGCCCAGTTGAAGTAAAAAAGGCCATGCTGGACTTGATGGGCCCTGTGTTATACGAATATTATGCTGCCACTGAAGGAGGAGGTTGTTACATAGGTCCTGAAGAGTGGCTCAAAAAACCTGGAAGCGTCGGTAAAGCAAACGAAGGAGTTGAAGTCCTTGTTTTGGATGAAGATCACCAGCAAGTAGAAGAAGGAAAAGAGGGAACAATTTATTTCAAAGCACCTACAAAGGGTAAGTTCGAGTATTACAAGGCAAAGGAAAAAACCTCAGGTGCTTATTGGGGAGATTTTTTTACAATGGGTGATATTGGCTTCAGAGATGAAGATGGTTTTTTCTTTTTAACCGGAAGAAGTGCCGACACAATCATTTCAGGAGGAACCAATATATATCCTCAAGAAATTGATAATATTTTATTAATGCATGATCAAGTTGCGGAAGTGTGTTGTATAGGTGTGCCGAATGAGGATTGGGGAGAAGAAATAAAAGCCGTTATTAACCTTGAACCAGGCTCTGATAGCAAATCAGTGCATGAAGAATTATTGGTTTTATCCGAAGAAAAATTATCCAGTTTTAAAAGACCTAAAACTTATGAGTTTTGGGAGGAAGAATTACCTAGGTTGCCAACAGGCAAGATTCAGAGAAATCTTGTAAAAAAGAGGTTCTGGGATTAAATTTTTAAAGATTTTAAATAGCCACTCACCCTTTCCTTAAATAACTTATTAAATTTTTTAATATCTATTCCTAAGGCAATTTCAGCGTTAGGTTTTTTGTTACTTATTTTGCCTAGAATGGACTGGTTGAATTCACAGACAGTCTCGCCTGAAGTGTACTTTCCTTTTGTTTCTGTTCTTACATAGGCACTTTGATAAGTTAAAAGATCTGATGAAATTACACTTGCCATAGCAAGCGAATCATACAAATGAAGTCCTTCGTCACTAATAAGGTCAGAGCGAATATTAATCCAAGGGTCCACAGCTTGTTTAACAAATTGGCAGAATGGGTGGGGATTTTCTCCAATAGAAATTAACTCTTCACGACTCATTCTAGTTTGATGGCACACATCCAAAGGAACCATGACTATAGGAATCCCCGAAGTAAAGACTGCATCAGCTGCTTCAGGATCAGCCCATACATTAAATTCAGCTGCCGGCGTTATGTTTCCAGGGATTTTTGCAGCTCCAGCCATCATGGTTATTTTAGGAATATGCTTGGATATATCAGGATATTTATTTAAAGCTATTGCAATGTTGGTTAGAGGGCCAATAGTTACAAGTTCAACTTGACCGGAGTTTTTCTTACAAGTCTCATAAATAAACGTTGAAGCGTTTTCTGTACTGGCATCAGGCTTTAGCAGAGGGGTTAATTGTTCCATTTCTTCTCGTTTGCTAAGCCAAATCCGTTCTTCATTTCTTTTCTTATCGAAGGTGTGACCAGGTCCTGATCTAAGAGGAATATTTCTTTTAAATTGATTAAGGAGATAGGCCGCATTGCTATAACCTCTTTCTACGGGAACATTGCCTTGAACCGTTGTAATTCCTAAAATATCTAACTCAGGCGAGTTCAATGCCATCATAATTGCAAAGCAATCTTCTGGGTCTCCCCCTTTGGTTCCCATTGCGGGGTCAGTATCAATAATAATTTTCTTTTTCATTTTTTACCTTGAGAGATTATCACTAAATTTCCATAAATTATGCTAACTTTTAACTTCCTTTAAAGTTAGAATACAAAAAAAATATATCAAAGAAAAAGGATATTTTAGGCTTATGAAAAATTTTAGGACATTAATAATATTTATTGCACTTTCTCTATCTTTTAAGATATTTGCTATTGAAGCCAACCAGAAAGTAGAAAATTTTAGATTAAATGACTCATTGGGTAACTCTCATGAACTTTTTTATTATTCAGATCAAGAGGCATTGGTCTTTTTGGTTCAAGGTAATGGCTGCCCTTTCGCTAGAAATGCATCAATTCGTTTTCATGAATTAGAAAGGCTGTATTCAAAAAATAAAGTTAAATTCTTTATGTTGAATTCTAATTTACAAGATACCAGAGAGAACATCGCTGAAGAAGCAGATTTATTTGATTACAAGTTACCAATTCTTATGGACAAAACGCAGTTGATTGGAGAGTCGCTTGAAATTACTAGGACAGGAGAAGTTTTCGTTATTAATCCTAAAACATGGAAGGTAGCTTACACAGGTGCTTTGGATGACCGTCTAACCTATGAGAATCAAAAAGAAGAAGCTTCAGTGCATTTCTTAAAAGACGCCCTTGATGAAATTCTTGCTGGTAGCAAAGTATCTTTGGCTACTACTGAATCTTTGGGATGCTTAATTAACTTTCCTGAACAAAGGGAAAAAGAAAAGCACGCAAGTATTTCTTATTCTGAAGAAATTGCTCCAATCCTTATAGATAACTGTACTTCTTGCCATCGGAAAGGTGGCCTTGGTCCTTGGGCAATGACTGATTACACCATGGTGAAAGGATTTTCATTGATGATGAGAGAGGTTCTAAGAACGAAAAGAATGCCTCCATGGCACGCAGATCCAAGCATAGGACATTTCAGTAACGACAGATCTTTAAGTACTGATCAAATGAAAACCCTTGTTCATTGGATAGAAAGTGGTTCTCCGAGAGGAGAGGGCAAGGATCCATTGTTAGACGCAGAAATCAGTGAATCCGTTTGGTCAAACGAATCAGAGCTTGGACCGCCAGATTACGTTATTGAAATTCCTACCACAGATATTCCGGCAACGGGTGTTGTTGATTACAAATATCATTTTGTAAAAAATAAAATTGGAAAAGATATATGGGTTGGGGCTTCGGAGATAATTCCAGGAGATAAAGCTGTCTTGCATCATGTAATTACTTCTTTTGGAGAATTAAACGTGAAAGGGAAAAGAAAAGGTCGATTAAATTTTAGAACCATGAAGGGTCTTCGAGGTTATGCTCCCGGTATTAACAGTAACCCATTTCCGGACAACTCAGGTATTTTCTTGCCTGGCGATGTTACTTTCGAATTCCAAGTACACTACACACCAGTAGGGAGAAAAACCGTTGATTCATCAAAAATGGGTATTTGGGTTTTAGATGAAGCTCCTGAACATGAGATCTTTTCCAATACTATGATTAATTCAAGGATTAAGATCCCTGCTGGTGCAAAGAATCATCAAGAATTTGACACCATGACCGTTAAAAGAGATTCTCTTTTGTACAGCGTGTTACCTCACGCTCATTACAGAGGCAAGGCTATGGAAGTAAGTGTTATCTATCCAAATGGAGAAGAAGAGATTCTATTATCTGTTCCAAACTACGATTTCAATTGGCAAACTTCTTATGATTTTAAAGAACCAGTTTTTATTCCAAAAGGATCTAAACTCAAGCAAATAAATTGGTGGGATAATTCAAAGGCAAACCTTGCTAATCCTGATCCTACTGTTGATGTTTATTGGGGAGATCAGTCTTTTGAAGAAATGTTATTTGGAGCTTATATGATGAGGAACTTAAAAGAGGGTGAAGTAGAAGCCATTCGTACTTCTAAAGACTACAGTGCCAGTTTAGATAATTAAATTATTTTTGCGAGGCTTCTCTTATAGCTTTAAATTCGCTCCCTTCATACCACTTAGGCCATTCATTTGAATTAGCCAATCTAAGAACCATGTTAGTGGTGATAGTTAGCTGTTCATTAAAACCGCTTAAGTCCCAGTCTTCACTGTATTCGTCTGAAGGTTGGTGATAATCCTTGGCGGTATAGGCATTGGCAATCTTAGATCCAGCTTCTACGCCTCCAATTACTTTATCAACTCCACCATCAGCATAGAGAACGGGTACACCTTTCTTCGCTAGGCTAATATGATCCGAGCGATAAAAATACCCCTTCTCCGGTTGAGGGTCGGGCATGATGTATTTATCCAATTTATCTAATTCAGTTTTCAATATATCTTCAAGTTCAGACGCCCCATAACCGACAACAACAACATCTTTAGTTTTCCCCACGGGCAAGACACCGTCAAAATTATAACCAGCAACTACTTTAGAAAGATCTATTGGAGGATATTCAGCAAAATATTGAGACCCTAAGAGTCCAGATTCTTCTGCAGTAACAGCTAAGAATAAAAGAGATCGCTCGGTCTCTATTGATTTAAAGTAGTTAGCAAGTTCAAGTATTCCTGCAACCCCTGAAGCGTTATCAACTGCTCCGTTATAGATATGATCACTAGTCGCGGAATGATCATCTTTGGTTCCTAGGTGATCCCAGTGTGCCATCATCAAGATATATTCATCTGGTCGTTTAGTTCCTTTTTTAATTCCAGCTACGTTATGGGAATTAGCAAAACTGATCTCATTTAAAAGAGTTGCATTGGCTTTTAATCCCCTCATAGGAACAGCCGTAAAGTTCTTGTCTAGGGCTTTCCTTTTTAATATTTCTAGATCTAGTCCAGCTGCATCAAAAAGTTCTTTTGCAACTTTCGAAGTTATCCAACCTTCTATTTTAACTCTATTGGCCCCCATATCTTCACGTTTAAGATCTATTTGCTTGCCTGTCCAGCTTGTTTCAACAACTTGCCAAGGATAAGCAGCTGGTTCTGTTTCGTGAATAATCAAAACGGCTTCTGCTCCTTGTCTAGCTGCTTCTTCAAATTTATAGACCCAACGACCGTAGTAAGTCATAGCCCTACCTTTAAATAAATCAGGATCTTCCAATCGGAAACCAGGGTCATTAATCAACATAACAAGAGTTTTACCGGTAACATCGATATCTTTGTAATCGTTCCAATCGTATTCAGGAGCAATTACTCCATAACCAATAAATACTAACTCACTAGAGTCTATAGAAATTTCTTCTTTAACTTGCTTGCTCCAAAAAACAGATTCACTTCCAGCTATTAGTTTTCTAGTCCCATTTTTTGTCTCGATGTTAAGAGAAGAATTATTGACATCTACGACCATTTTACTTAATGGAACATCAAGAAAATAATTGTCTTTAATAGGAACTAAACCTGATGCTAGGAATTCTTCTTTTATGTAATCTTTAGTTTTTTCTCCACCTTCTGTACCAGGAGCCCTTCCGCCAAATTCATCTGAAGCTAGTATCTTTATATGTTTGTGTAAATTCTTTTCATCTACAAAACTTTCAGTTGAACAGGCACCAACAATTATTAGGGTTAAAATTAATAGTATTATATTCTTCACAGTAACCTCCTTAGGCTCTTCGTATTGAAAGTCCGCCGTCGACGGGCAGGGCAACTCCGTTTATAAAAGATGCTGCTGGCAAGCAAAGACTGAGAGTTGCATGTGCTACCTCTTCGGGTTCGCCATATCGTTTTAGTCCAACGCGTCTTCTTGCATAAGTAGCTTTGTCTTTTTTATCAATGTGTGCAGTCATGTTAGTGTTGATAGGACCAGGACAAATACAATTAACCGTTATACCCTGTGGTCCCAGCTCAAGAGCTAAAGACCTAGTTAAACCTATAACTCCGTGTTTAGCAGCAGTATAAGGACTTCCAAAAGGAGTTGCTCCAAACCCTTCGGTTGAAGAAATATTAACTATTCTTGCGGCATCTGATTCTAAAAGGAAAGGCAAGGATGCCCTAATAAGGTTTACTTGTCCGGTCAGAACTACATTCAAAGTATTTTGCCAATAATTATCGTAATTATCATCTTCAATTGTCGTTGGTAAAGAAATACCAGCATTATTAATAAGGTGGTCTAATTTTTCAAATTTATTTATGCCTATTGTTAATGCATCTTTAATAATACTTTTATCGGTCACATCAAGAGCAATTCCAATGCACTCTCCTCCAGAAGAGTTAATCTCCTTAGCTAGCTGAGTTACGTTTTCTTCATCTATGTCAGTTGCTATTACTTTAGCGCCTTCTGAAGCGAAGACTAATGCAGTAGCTTTTCCCATGCCGCTGCTGGCACCAGTTATTAGAGTAACCCTGCCTTTAACAGATCTTGATAAATTATTAAATCCTTCCATAAATAATATTAGTTTGAGTTATTGTTAGAGATATTAGAATATAGAACTACAAAACACTAATATTAAGGAAGAAGAATGACGGACCAACTAGCGACTTTAACCTCAGAAGGTGACGTTTCAATAATTACTCTTAATGATGGGAAAGCCAATGTCTTTTCTCCTGAGATGAGTAAAACCATAAGCAGCCTATTAGATGAAGTGCCAGATGATAAGGGGTCCCTTGTAATTACAGGAAGGCCGGGTATCTTTTCTGCAGGCTTTGATTTAAAGATTATTTCTTCAGGAGATGCGAGTGCTGTTTCTAGTATGATCAAAACTGGATTTACTTTGTTGGCAAGGGTCTATAATTTTCCTAGACCTGTAATTGCTGCATGCAGTGGACATGGTGTGGCATTAGGAGCTTTTCTCCTTTGTTGTGCAGATTATCGTATCGGAGCTATGGGACAATTTATAGTTCAAGCTAATGAGACTAGAAACAATATGTCTATTCCTACTCCTATTTTAGAAATTTCAAAAACAAGGATTTCAAAAACTCATTGGTACAGAGCCATACTTAACGCTGAAGCTTACCCTATAGAGAAAGCTATTGAACCAGGTTACTTAGATGAAGTTGTCGAAGCAGAAAGTCTAATGACTAGGGCGATGGAGGTGGCTAATGATTTAGCAACACTTGGTCATCCTCATTACAAGATAACCAAAGACCTAGATCAAAAAGATACTTTAAAGAGAATTCATGACGCTATAGATGAAAATAACTCGCTTTAGAAAAAAATAAAATATTACTTTCTTAGTTCTTTCTTTTTGTTACCCTACGCATCCTAATGTGGGGCCATAGCTCAGATGGGAGAGCGACGCGTTTGCAACGCGTAGGTCGTCGGTTCGATCCCGACTGGCTCCACCACCTAGTCCAATTTGGAATATATAAATGCAAATCCCTCTATTCCGGTTATAATTTTTATTAATGGATAGAAGAAAATTCTTAAAGATTACAGGATTGGGCCTTGGCTCTGCTGCTGTATTAGGTTGGGGATTAAATAGATTTGGAATCATAAGGAGAAAATATAGGATGGATAAAAACGAAAACATTATCATAGAATTTATATCATGTTGGTCAGAATTAAATGCAGAAAAGTTAGCTGAGTTTTTCACCGAAGATGGTATTTATCACAATATGCCCATGGAACCGGTTCAAGGTAGGGAAAAGGTGAAACAATTTATAGCAGGTTTTATTCAGTCTTGGACTTCCACAACTTGGGAACTTTTATCTATCGTCAGCCATGGGGATATAGTTATTGCAGAAAGATTAGATCGCACTCAGGCAGGAGAAAAAAGTGTTGATTTGCCTTGTGTTGGAATATTTCATATGGAGGGGGGAAAGATAAAATCGTGGCGAGATTACTTTGATAGCAAAACATATTTTGATGCTATGAGTTAGCTTCTACTTTTTCCTAATTCATTGATATAGCCATGCACATACTCATTGCGGATGATATCTTGAAGATCTACCTTCATGTGTTGTTCTCCGAGTAGTGATGAAGGAAAAGAAACTTTGGGTATAGGCGGTTCAAATTTTTTAACCAGATGCTCCACCATACTTTCTTTATCTATCACTTAAAGGATAAAGCCAAATATAGTAATATTAATTATCAGGTAAAAGGAAAAACAACGAGATTTGATATTTACTTATGGTTGAGATTAAAAAAGATTCAGTAATACTATCAACAGGTTTAAATAAGCAATACGATTTACCATTTTTATGGTTAAGAGATAATTGTCAATGTGATGAATGTAGAATTATAGAGACTCAAGAGAAACAGTTTCTTTTGCATACAGTCCCTGTAGATATATCTCCTAAGAGTGTTGAAATAAAAGACGAAAGCCTATTTGTTTTGTGGCCTGATAATCACCAATCGGTAATCCCATTAAATACCATAGAAGAAAGTGGCAAACCTAGATATCCAGAACATAAGTTATGGACAAGCAAGTTCACTCCTAGAAGGTTTGATTGGACTGAATTTTTGGACAATAAAGAGATTGCCTTTGAGGCACTAAAAACTTTTGTTAGTTTTGGAGTAATTATTTTGAATAATGCACCAAAGGAACCAAATTCATTAGAACTTTTATCAAAAAGATTTGGACCAATTCATGAAACATTATTTGAAAGGATTCATAATGTTTCTGTAACCGGACATGTCTATAATGTTGCTCATACTTCAAAGGGACTTCCTCCTCATAATGATTTTGCAAGCTATAAGTCTCAACCAAGTGTTCAGGCTCTTCACATGTTAGAAAATGAATGCGAAGGCGGAGAATTAATAATTGTAGATGGTTGGGAAATCGTTGAGGATTTAAGAAAGGATCATCCTGAATATTTTAATATTTTAAAAGAGTTTAATGTTCCTTTTAGACAATTCGATGAAAATAATGAAACATATACTGAGGCTCCTATTATTAAATGTTCATCCGATGGGTCTGTAGAAAGTTTTAGATTTTCAAATCAATTAATGCAGATGATAGATCCATCTAGAGAAGACGTAAAAAGTTTTTATAAAGCTTATCACGAAGTTTCCACTAGGGTTCATGACAGCAAATATTGTTCAACTTTTAGATTAAATGGAGGAGAGGTATTAATTGTTGCAAGTTTAAGAGTTTTACATGCTCGAGAATCATTTATACCCGATGGTAAAAGGCATTTACAGGATGCTTATTTTGTATATGATAATGCCCTAAATAGTTGTGTTATTTGACATATTAGAGACACACAGCAGAACCTTATTTACCTCTTAAACCTAATATCTATAAGGGTTTAAAATTAGGCAGCCATTGAGTAGGAGTAATAAAATGTTCGAAACAACTGATTTTTTATTCACAGCGGAAACTACACCTGATGTTAGTACTGATCTTGCTGGAAGCGTTGGCAAGGTTGAAGAGCTCGGGGTTGTTGCTGACGCTATAAACGTAACAGACTCACCAAATTACAAAAGCCGTTTGAACGGTTTGTTGGTTGCTTCAGAGATTCAAAGAAGTGGGTTAGATGTCATTTTGCAACTAACGGGTAGGGACAGAAATCAGATTGCGTTGGAGTCGGTATTGCTTGGTGCGCTGTCGGTTGGTGTAAACAAAGTTCTTTGTTTAAGCGGAGATCAGCCAGATAAAAAAGGGCCTGTGGTTGTTAATGAATTTAATAGTAACGGATTGATCGAACTATGTAAGGTCATCTCAGGGGGAATGCTGACCGACGGAACAAAAATAAAAAACCCTCTACCTATTTATTCGGGTGTGGCGGATGATTTATACGATCAGCTCTCAAAACCAGTTGCGCTTAGTAAATTAGTTACGAAGATCGAGCAAGGAGCGAATTTCGTTCAAACTCAGTATTGTTTTGATTATAAGATTATCAAAAAATATTCGGATAAATTGAATGACCATGGTTCCTTTAACAATTGTAAGGTGCTGATTGGAATGGGCCCTTTAAAATCAGCCAAGCAGGGCGACCGGATGCGAAAAAACTTATGGGGTGTAAACATCTCTGATGAAATTCTGTACCGCTTAGAGGTTAGTGACTCGCCAGCGGAAACTGGTGAACAAATTTGTCAAGAACTGATAGAAAAAATTATCCAGCTTCCCTGTATTGATGGAGTTCATTTAATGGGTCCAAATTGTGAAAAAGGTTCGGCTAGAATAATTTCTCATTTTAGATGAGGTTCCTCAGAGCAACCTGCAATGTCAGATGCCGTCAGGTCTTCATTAAATAATATTATTAAAGACTACGAAATGACTACACTCGGAACTAGATAAAACAGTGTGTGTGAAAGGGGAGAGTTTCGTCCTAATCACATATTTAGCAGAGAGTAAACCGTCTCTAAATCCAATTTTATTGTAAATAAATGTGACACAGGGAGCCACAACTTTCTGTGTCAGACCCAACTATTCATTCCCTAAAAATACTATAATCTCCTTATACAAACTTTGTATGAAACACCTAATTTATAGGCATATTCATACGAAAATTAGAGGAAAATGAAATATCTCTTATACAAACTTGATACAAACTTTTTTGAAACGTGTGTAAATAAAGGGTTTCAGGGGGTATCACTCATTGAGTGGGAGTTAGAAAAATACCTGAAATCCTTATAGAATAAGGATTCTTCAACTACACACTGGCTACACACTTTTTTGTAACCTATTGATTTTATAGGCTCTTAAAAAACCTAACTACACAGATTAATACACACTAAGGTGACTATTGCGTTTCATAAGTCACTTGGAGTTGTATAAAAGAAAATGATAGATAAAAATAAGCTCTATCTTAGCCTTGATATTAATATCCATATATATCTTAAAGATAAAAAGTTAGTTAAAGCTCCAATAACATAGGTAAATGCTGCTGCTCTAAGCACCGATCTACAGCCACTAAGATATTCTGTGGGTACCTTTTCTTTTAAAATTGGTAAAGCACGATTAAAACTTGCATCCATTTCTACATCCAGAGTAATTAGATGAACCAGGGTCGAAATTATTACAGATAACAATACAATAAAAAGACAGATTTTTATCATGCCGGATGAACCTGTGGCTAAAATTATGGGAATTCCCGAATAAAGTGCCCCCCCTCCTAGTCTTGAAATCCAGGAAGTATTTTTTACTAGCTTTGTTCGTTGTTCTAAGGGCATATATTTTTCTTTATGCTGAATGGCATGTCCTATTTCATGAGAAACTATAGAAATAGCTGTTATGCTTTTTTTACTAAGTCTCTCTTCCAGGACCCTAACTTCCTGATTTTCTAAATCATAATGGTCGCCCAAGTCTGTATTAGTTATCTTGACTCCTTCTAAAGTATTCTCTTTGAGAAGAAGTTCTCCAAACTCTAGTCCAGTAAAAGGCATGCTTTCTAGAATCTCATCATTTCTTTTTAATGCACTGTTAAGCCAAATTTTTGGTAATACAAAAATAAATAAAAAAAATAATAGATAAATCATTGCTAATGTATTTTATATCTTTGGACACACAAAAGTTATACGCTATAAATGTTTTTTTTAAGGCTTAGTTAGGAGAGGGAGTAAGTTAAATAAAATGATTGATGATTACTTAGAAAGACATTACCCGTTTGAAGGTTGTTTTAACTTTAGAGATATAGGTGGTTATCTTAATCGAGACGGCAAGAGAGTGAAAAAGGGTCTTTATCTATAAGGTAAACTGAAAACTCTTGAATCTATAGCTGGCGGTTGATATCAATATGGAAACTATTAATGAAGTAGCACGTGAAACACCAATTATCCACCATACAGAGGTGCTGGTTGTTGGCAGTGGTCCCGGAGGTTTAGCTGCTGCGATCGCCTCAGCGAGAGCAGGTGCAGAAACTACCTTGCTCGAGCGTTATGGCTGCTTTGGAGGTAATCTCACCCAAGTAGGTGTCGAAGGCTTTGCTTGGTATCGCCATGATAAAACCGTCGACAGTGAAGGTATTGGCATAGAGTTTGAACAACGAGCAAAATCTATGTGTGCATCCAACCCTGAGCCTCAATCTAATAGTCATGCAATAGATGGTGAAGCATTCAAATATGTCGCCGATGTCCTAGTTGAAGAAGCCGGTATTACACCCATGTTACATCGAACAATGGTGGCCACTATTGTTGAAAATGATGTTATCAAAGGCGTTGTAGTGGAGAGCAAAGCTGGTCGAGAGGCAATCTTGGCAAAGCGAGTGATCGATGCCACTGGGGATGCGGATATTGCTCACAGAGCCGGCGCAATTGTTCACAAAACGCCACAAGAAGAAATGATGGCTGCTTCCGTTATGTTTTCAATGAATGGCGTCGATAAAACTCGTTTTATCGAGGATGTTAAGTCCAACCCGCATACCTATAGTGATTGGTTTGGCCCTGGTTGGGGAATGAAAACATCTGGAAAAGAGGATGCGTTATTTTCTCCCTATCTAAAAAAGCCATTTGAAAAAGCCATCAAATCTGGATTAATCCCAGAGAATTTAAGTACTATTACAGGGACTTGGGGTGCCATAAGTGAGCAGGGTGATCTTAGTTATTTGAATATAATTCATCTAGCCGGACTTGATGCAACCAACCCAGATCACCTTACAAAAGGGGAGATGGAGGGTCGTCGGCAAGCAATGTTAGCCATAGAGGCGCTAAAACAATTTAACCCAGGTTGTGAGAATGCCAAACTGAGAAACTTTGGTATGACGCTGGGAGTCAGGGATACAAGAAAAATTGATGCGGTTTATAACATGACTGCTCAGGATGTTCGCCAAGAGGCTAAATTCGACGATAGTATTGGCATATTTCCTGAATTTATTGATGGCTACGGCATTCTTATTTTACCCACTACCGGTCGTTACTTTCAATTGCCCTATCGAGCTATGCTGCCCAAGGGTGTCGAACATTTATTAGTCACAGGCCGATGCGTAGGCGGTGACAAAGGTTCCCATGCTGCCGTGCGTAATATGATGTGTTGTGCAGTTAATGGGCAAGGCGCAGGCGTTGCTGCTGCTATTTCAATCCAAATGAATGTCGGTGTCGCGGATGTTAATATTAAGAAAGTGCAGAAAACATTGCTCCAACAAGGTGCTCGAATACGCTAACTCAATAAATAAATTTGTTCTGTAGAACAAAATCGTGTGGATTATCTAATATCCCGGACAGCTTTTTCTGGTAAATGTCGGAAAAAAAACACAAGGGCTATCAGAAAAGCTGAGAGCTCAGCCAATGGAATAGCAGCAACGAATCGATAATCAGAGACAAGCAGATAAAGAATAATCAAAAATGCTGTTGGAAAAACTAAGCTACGGCAAAGGGCAACCATGCCAGACTGAAACGGCAGATGGATAGCGGTTAGGTATCCTGAGATCAGCATGTTTGTACCCGCGAACAAAAATATGGGCCAAACATAGGTAACAAAATCTATGGCCATAGCGACCATCTCTTCACTGTCTTCACCATTAACAAAAATAGAGATAAGGGCTTCACCAAAACTCAAAACGATTATTATAAAAATAGAACTCAAGACAAATATACTGATGCAAGCCGTCTTTAAGAACGTCACCATACGCAGAGCATTGCGAGCTCCAAAATTTTGGGAAACCATCACCTGTATCGTGTCAGAGATTGAAAAAAACATCATAAAACCCAGCATCAAGACATAGTTCACGACAGTAATCGCCGCCACACCCTCCACACCAAAACGCTTCAACAGCATCCAGTTGAAGATAAGCATTACGATGCCGCCTGAGATTTCATTAATAAATTCAGAGATGCCGTTGTAGGCAGCTTGAAGTACTTCCCTCCAGTCGTTTTGCCTAACACTAAATTCCATTGTTCTATCTGGACTAATGAAATAGGCCATCATCACCAACATGGGAAGCGCCTGAGAGATACCCGTTGCAAACGCTGCACCACGCAACCCAAAATCTAGTACTCCAATGAACAGATAATCCAAAAGTATATTTACTAAGGCACCCACAGTCAGTGCGACAGCGACAAGATTGGGAAACCCATCCAAACGAATAAAAAAATACATCACTATTACGATGAACTGTGCTAAAAGAAATGGCAGGATCACACGATAGTACTCACTCATGACAGGAAACAGTTCCTCTTCGGCACCGAGGCCAGCAAAAAGCTCTAACTCGAAAAAGAGCCCTAAAAAGATTGCCAACACACCGAAGCCAGCAACAAAAATCAAAGTCTTACTAAAAATTGAGGATGCTGCTGTGTAGTCCTTTTCTCCTAAATACTTACCTGCACGAACTGAACCTCCAACGGAGAGCATCATCGCAAACCCAAATAGCAATGCAGTTACAGGAATCGTCAGATTGATTGCCCCTAGGGCGGTAACACCAACATAGTTACCGATAAAAATCCCATCCACTAGAGATGCTGAGGTCATTGCGATTAAGCCGAGCATGGAGGGTACTAAATACTTAAAGAATGTAGGAACGATTTTACCATCCAGCGCCAGATTCTCTTTTGTAGCCTCCATTTTCATAGCACTACGGTTTCCCTAAATTCCCAACTTCACTGCTACAGCCAGCGTCTTTAAGAAGTATGTCATCCAGATTATTAAGCATCGCCTCAAACATCAATGTGTTCACTCAAGTTCATTATTCTTACCCTTTAATCGCTTTGGAGCTAGCCATAATAGTGATAATATTTTATTTAAGATACTTGCAAAATGAAAAACTAATAAATATTTACAAAGGTCTTACAAACTCTTTATAAAACCTATTTAAATCAATGATTTCAGAGGGTATATTCACTGAGTGGGAATAAATAAAATGATGAAACTAAATGATAAGGATTATAAAGAAGCAAAAAAGGAGTTTGATCGAGAGGGATATGTTGTATTTGAAAATGTTCTATCTAGTAATGAAGTAAGAGAATATTTGAATGCCCTCCAACCTTTTCTTAAAAAAGATATTAAAGGTAGAAATAATTTTGAAGGGTATAAAACGAATAGGATATATGCTCTTTTAAATAAATCTGAGATATTTGGTAATATGGTTACTTGCCCCTTGGTAATGCAATTTGTCAGGGATGAGTTGGGAGAATCGGCACTACTTTCAGCTTTATTAGCAATTAATCTTATGCCAGGAGAAACTGTTCAACCATGGCATACCGATGATGGCTATGTGCATGTTGAAATGCCACACCCTTCATTTGGAATAAGCGCTTTCTGGGCGCTGACTGATACCAACGAAGAAAATGGTGCAACAGAAGTTCTACCAGGAAGCCATAAATGGGAAAAAGATAAACTTAGCAAATATATTAAACTGAACAATTTTGAAGATATTATTGGAGATAATCTAAGAGATGCTCCTGCAGATGCAAAGAAAGTGATAGAGTTAAAAGCCGGATCTCTCATGCTAACTAAAGGAACTCTTATTCACAGAGGAGGAGCCAATAACTCTGATAAGCCAAGACTTATTGTGGCGCCACAATATTGTTTCGGGTGGGTAAGACAAATAGAAAATATGATTGCGTCTGTTTCAAAAGCGAATGCTATGAAGCTAAGTGAGGAGGTAAGATGTCTTATGGGATATTCAATTCATCCTCCTTTTATTGGTTATGTTGATGGAGTTCATCCTAAGAAACTCCTGGATGATTTTGAGTAATTCATGATGAATATTGAAAATAAATTAATGAAAAATTTACTACACACTGTGTAGTTAGAACCTGGTAAGTTATTGATAATGATGGAAGGGAACAAATTAAAAATAACCTGTTTACTACACACTTACCACACACTAGTAATAAGCACCTCGGAAACCCTTGTGTTTCTTGGGGTTTGAGTCATGTCGACTATTGAGTGGGAATGAAAGAGTTAAAAATTATTCCTTTTGATAACTCCGATAATAACTTTCAAATGCTATATGAGTTAGAAAAGTCACTCGATTATCATGTAAAGAATTTTGGATCTGTAGAAATGCTTAAATATCAAGCAAGTTTGATACCTAAAAAATGCAATCCTAAAACTGAATTTCTTGAAATAGATAATAATATCTTTGGATACGGTTATACCGGACACCAATCATGGGCTTTTGATAGGACTCTATTAGATTCAAACATTTCTTTTCCTTGTGAAGAAAAGTATCTGAAATATGCCCAAGAATATTTAGAGCAGCAGATTACTGAGGCTAAAAAAATAAAGGATATTAAAACTTTAAGAGCTTGGGTGTTTAACGGAAATAAATTCATGACAGATTTTTATAAAAGAAATGGGTTTGAGATATCTCTAGTAGAGTATTTGTCTATTATTGCCTTGGAGGATTTTAATAAAGAAGAATTTTCGAATTCTATAAATAATTTTAATAAAAATTCTTTTAAGATAAGAACCTTAAAAGAGCTTCAAGAAGATTGCTCTAATTGGGAAACGGAATTATTTAATCTTTTTTATAGAGTTGAATTGGATGTTCCAAATGACTCTGAGGTGAATGAGGATCGAGATCACTGGAAAGCTCATAACTTAACTCCATGGTTTAAACCCGAAGATGTCTATATTGTTTTAGACGGAGAGAAATGGATTGCTTTATCAACTTATAACAGAGGCGATACTGTCACTGATACCGTCTCTACAGAGCTCACAGGTGTTCTTCCAGAATATAGAAGAAAATCTATTTGCACTGCACTGAAGGTTCATGCTCTTGTTGATTTAAAGGAAAAAGGTTTTAAAAGGGTTTTTACTTCCAACGAAGAAAATAATCCAATGTATAAAATAAACTTAATGCTTGGATTTAAAAAGATAGGAACTGAAGTAGGTTGTAAACTAGCTCTTTAAGAATATCTTGAAAAATGAAGTTACACAAAAGTTACAAAGTCTATTTCAATACCCTTAAAAGCATTGATTTTACAGGGGTTCTAGATAAGGTAACTATTGAGTGGGAGTAGGGTAAATTTCTTTTATTTTATTAGCCTCGCTTAGTCCAGATATCAAAGCTCCATGTACATAGCTATAGTGATAGTTAGTCACTTCTCCTGAAAAAAACACTTTAGGTAATTCCCAGCAATTAGACTTTAATTTGACTAATCTTCAGCTCTATATAATTTTTTATGCAACCTTTAAAGTTTTAATTAGGTATAACAGTTATTGGAGTAAAAAAATGAATTATTTAAGTGGTATCCGTAACAAAACACACTTATTTTTGTTGTCATCCCCCTTTGCTTTAATTGTACGGGGTTTTGTATCTATGTGGCTATGGAATAGTTAAAATGAAAAAAATTATTATGAAAACAAACTTACTCTTCTTGCTTATGGCTTTTTTGGTTACATTTACCAACTTATTATTCGCTGAAACTTATTCTTATGAGATAGAAGAAGTTGAGACCTTGGAGATAAGTGCAGGGGTGGAGTTTTTTGTTTGGTGTGCAGATGTGAATAAATTAGAAATTTCTGCTGACTCTGAGGATGACTTTCGAATGTCCTTGAAAGATAAGAAACTCAAGATTAAAAGAAAGAATAGTAATTCTTGGCTGTTTTTTTCTTGGGGGAGTAATGATGTTACTGCGGATATTACTCTGAAGAACCCACCTCAATTTATTGAATTGAGTGCTGGTTCAGAAGGGAAAATGCAAAATTGTTTTATAAGAGAAGCAAATTTAAGTTTGTCGGCATCCTCTGGAAGTTCTTTTGAAATTGATGAGGGTTCAGGTTCCATCAACCAACTGGAAGTGGATTTGTCTTCTGGAGCTCAAATAGAGATAGAGGAAAAACTCCATATTAACCACCTAGCACTTAAAGCTTCTTCAGGATCAGATTTTGAAGCGGACAATGAGGTTATTATTGAAACCTCTGAAGTGAGTGTATCTTCTGGAGCTTCGGTTGAGATTTGTGGAGCTCTTGAAGTGTCAGGTAAAGCTTCCAGTGGTGGTAGTATTGAAGTCGCTGAAAACACAATAATAATTGGCATCACAACAAGTTCTGGTGGCAGTTTAGATGTTGATTGTTAACTAATAGGAGATATTTATGGAAGACATATTAATACCAATATTTGGGCTAGTAGGTATTTTTGGAATGCCTGTCTTTATCGTGTGGATTGTTTTTTACTTTGACAAAAGAAATAAAGAACAATTTCATACAACATTGCAAAAATTAATTGAGAGCGGACAAGAATTGTCCCCAGATTTAATACAAAGTATTCCAGGTTATAAAATGGACAAAAACGGAAATAGGAATGATATTCGTTCTGGCACCATAACTGTAGCTGTTGGAATAGGGATAGCTTTATTTGGATTTATAGGGGTACAAGAAGAAGCACTCATAGGAATTGGACTTTTAGTATTCTCAATAGGTATGGGAATTCTTGTTTACGGAATTTACAACAGGAACAAGAAAGTTGATGATAACCCTTAATGATATCGGATGAAGAACTGGTTAGAAGGACCCTCTCTGAAGGCAGCCATCATTTCGGGGTTTTAATACAAAGACATGCTGACTATTTATTTGGATTGGGTATGCGATTAACTTCAGGCAATAAAGAACTTGCTGAAGACATGTCTCAACAAGCATTTATGAAGTCTTATACCTATTTAAAAAGTTTTGATCCTCAAAAAAGTTTTAAACACTGGCTTACTGGTATTGCAGTTAACTCTTTTAAAGATTTAATCGCAAAAGAAAATCAATATTCATCTCTCGAAGACAAAAATGAGCCAAGTTATACTCCCCACCTCGAAGGCAACAAAGATTTCTTCACCCTTATAAAACCTCTAACCAAAGAAGAAAGGTTAATGTTTGCCCTTCGGTTTATTTACGATTATAAAATGAATGAAATTGGTGATTTTTTAGATATGAAAACGGGAACGGTAAAATCCAAGATAAGTCGTGCCATGGAGAAACTAAAATGAATGAGATAGAAGTGCTTGTTCAAAAAGAAAAGGAAGCCTCTTACAACCAGAGCAATAAGGATCTATTTACTTTTTACACTCTTACTTTAATCAATCAAGAAGAATCACAAGGAAGGCTAAAAAATAAACTCATTTCCTTCTTGTTAATAAGTATGGTTCCAGGGCTTGTCGTGATGCTGAATGTAGAAAACATCACTAATTTTGTTCTAAACTTAGTCTTGAATCTATCTTTACCTCTCTTATATAACACATCTTATTCTTTTTTAGTTTGTATCTTTATATCTGGTTTTGTACTTTTATTCAAAAGGAAATCTTTCTTCTAATGTATTAGAACTAATTCAAATAAACTTAGTCGAACACTAACTTAATCATTTTTTAATAAGGAGAAAATAAATGAAAATTAGCGATACCATCATAGGTTCCATCATCATAGGCATTTTGGTTGGGGGGGCTATTCTCTTTACAGGAAGTAGTAATCAAGACAGAAAACATGCTCAATTTAATGTATTAGGAGCTCCTCATTCAGACCATGCATTCTTTGCAGACAAGGGTTCTAATAAGAAATTTAAACATAAAGAAATCATTATTGATTTAGATTCTGATTC
>LWDU01040126.1_pt1 | contig 54224 bp, 50 predicted proteins | sample 727161 | NCBI WGS metagenome assembly LWDU01 (sample SAMN04566230, study PRJNA314399) | hydrothermal vent metagenome | isolation source: deep sea hydrothermal plume seawater | place: Mexico: Gulf of California, Guaymas Basin | collected 2004-07-11
AAAGATGTTGCAGGAATGGTCGTTGGCCCTAGACCAGGGGCTGAAACTCTCCCACATGGCCGAGTCACTCCACATCTACCCAACCTATTCCCTAGCCTCGCAGCAACTGGCATCCAAACTAAAAATTGACCAGCTACTACGCGGAGCAATGGGCAAGTTCGTCAAGAAATACGCCCGCCAAGTGTGTTAAGTCAACTGCGTTGGGGCAAATACCTCCGGCAGGTTGCCTTTGGATTGTTGCACTGAGAGAAAACAAGAGTCTTTGTGCCTCCACCAAGCTCGTTATGGCCAGAAACGAGATTCTTCGGCTGACGCCTCAGAATGACAATTTGCACAGCATCAACGATTCAGGTATTTAATTGGCTGAATCAAAGTAGGCGGCGCAAAACAACACTCCGCCTACTTATTTGTCTCAATCCAACCAACCCCCTCCATCGGAGATATCTGCCGCGATGCAATCGCTAGAAGATGGCTATGGGGTTTACGGGTGAGCCGGTGGTGTTGTGGAGACGTAGCGGACCGATGGACACCATGAACTCCCAACGGTTGCGTTCCTTGCAGGCCGCAGCCACACCCTCTAGGTCGGCGTTATCAAGAATCCAGATACCCATTGCCGTGATACTCACTTGGTGAATAGGGCTCTGTACCTTCTCATACTGGGGCGGGTTAACGTCATTGCCAGTGTCAGACCCCATCATTGCAATGCCCCGTTCGTAAAACAGGGGCAGGACCGAGGCCTGGCAGGCCGTGGAACCCATTGACCGGTCTACCGGCCCTTCGACATTGCGGCGGTGCAGTTGGCCGGTGCGTATGAGCAGAATGTCACCCTCTTCGATTTTGAAGCCGCATTTCTCCTCGGCTGCCAGGATGTCGTCCATCATGACGCCCTCGCCCCGTTCAACCCAGTCGATGCCGCGGACGTAAGGAACGTCAACCAACACAGCGCGGGAGATGATGCCCTCATGTGCCTCTTCGACAGAACCGAAGGTCGCACCCATGCTGGTGGACACCAGATGGGCCGGCTTCCCGTTGTAGGTCTTTCCGTTCCAGAAAAAATGGGACAGCGCATCGACGTGGGTAACAGTAACGCCGTGAAAGATCATGCCAAAGTAGTCGGTGGCGGCAGGGTAGGAACGCGGGCTCACCTTGTCTCCGGTGGCCCAGCCTTCGCCGCTCTCAACCATGAAGTGCACCGGCACATTGTTCGGTGCGTCGATGCTGGCTTCGAAGGTTACGGTTCGAGACATGGAGATCCGTACGCCATCTTGGACTGTGGCGATGGCCTGTTTCACCTTGGCCGGTGTGATGTAGTTTGGTGCGCCCAGTTCATCGTCATCACCCCATTTGCCCCAATTGCACAATTTGTCGAAATAACTGAGAACTTCATCTTCGCTGGGTATGTCTGCCTGTGGCATGCTCTTTCTCCTGGTTAACTGATGTTGAGAATGAATTGTGGCTAGTTTCCTACCGGAGGGAACAGGTTTACGTCGATTAATTTTTCGCACCACCGGGCGGTGGCAAAAAGCTGGGCCTCATCAAATGGCGATGCAATTAATTGGATACCCATTGGCAGTCCCGACTCAGCCAGCCCTGCCGGCAGAGTTATCGTTGGCAGACCGCATGAGGTCCATGGGCCTTGGAATCGGGTATCGCCGGTATTTGTCAGGTCGGCCAGAGGCGCGGTTGGAGTTGAAGGTGTGAGCAGCACATCAACTTGGTCTGCCAGAACGCGCATATCAGCAGAGAACCGTACCCGTCTTTCCAGCGCTCTGGAGTAAGTTACGGCATCGGTCTCCAGTCCTTGGCGGAGCATCTCACGCAGTTTGGGGCGGTAGTCCTGTGCCTGTTTTTCGTACATAGGTTTGTGGAAGGCTGCGGCCTCGGAGCCCATGATCAGCAACTGATCCTCAAAAGCAGTATTGAAACTCTCCGGCAGCGTCAGCTCCACCACGGTTGCACCGGCGGCAGTGAACTTGGCCAGGGTTTCTCGGGTTTTCTTTTGGGTTTCCGCATCAGACTCTTCCATGAATAAAGTGGTAATCAGGCCGATGCGCGGTGGCTTGCCAGATTCCAGACCAGATACATAGTCGTCTGCGGGCAGTCGTGAAGCTACTGGGTCTTCTTCGTCCGGCCCGGCCATCACTTGCAAAAGTAGGGCCATGTCCTCCACTGTGCGGCCCATCCATCCGACGGTGTCGAGAGACCAACTGACCGGAACCACACCGCGGCGACTGACACGACCGTAGGTGGGCTTGAGGCCAACTATTCCGTTGTAAGACGCTGGTCGCAGCACGGAACCCACGGTCTGAGATCCCATGGCGATGGGACACATGCGGGCGGCAACAGACACTGCCGAACCACTGCTTGATCCCCCAGGTGTGTGCGCTGGATTCCAGGGGTTTTTGGTGTGGGAAGGGTCTAGACAGGCGAACTCGGTGGTTACCGTTTTACCCAGCATAATCGCGCCGGCCTTTTGGAGCAGATTAATTGTCACGGCGGTCTCGTCAGGAACGTAGTCGGCGTAGACCTTGGAACCGGCAGTGGTGGGAATACCGGCGATGTTATAGATGTCTTTAATGCCAATGGGGACGCCTTGCAGTGGACCGGTTTCCTCCCCACTCTCCAGTTCGTCCTGCCGCTGTTGGGCGTCGGCCAGGACTGTCTCGCGGTCAACACGGACCCAGGCGTCTAATTGGGGTTCCAGGGCGTCGATTCTGTCCAAGAGCGATTGTGCCACCTCGACCGGAGTGATAATTCGTTCACGTATTTGGCGGGCTAGTTCCGTCGCCGATAGTTCATAAAGCTCTGGCATTTTTGCTCCTTTGGAATTGGGCACGGACGCTGCCGATTGAGGGAGGCTACACCGGTGGGCGGCGGGAGCTCCAGTCGGTAGCCTGTTCGTAGGCGGCGGCCACCTGGAAGACAGTGGACTCGTCAAACGGTTTGCCCGCAATCTGCAGACCCACTGGCAGTCCCTCAACGGTAAACCCGCAGTTGATGGACAGAGCCGGAGTGCTGGCCAGGTTGAAGGGCGCGGTGTAACTTCGGCGTCCACCCAACATCTCTAGGAACGCCTCTTTGCTCTCGACGCCAGCCTTCTCCGGAATTAGCGAAGCCGGGATTGATGACGTGGGCATAACCAGGACGTCCACCTTTTCCAGGGCGTCCAATATCTGCTGTCGGAGCATGTGCCGCAGCCGTACGGCCTTCTGATGGGCCTGGGCCGGCAGGATGGCACCTGTCAACAGCCGAAGCTGGATGTTGTAATCGTATTCGTGCAAACGCTGGTCAATGCCCTCACGGTGGACCCCGGAGACATCGCCGTAGGTTATTGCTGTTGAGATAGCGGCGGATTGGGCGATTAATGGAATCTCAACCTCAGAGACTACCGCACCAAGGTCACCTAACTGGGCAATCGCTTTCACTACTAGGTCGCGCACTTGCGGGTCTACGCCTTCGTATTCGACCCGTTCAGTTATGACTCCAATCTTCAGACCCTGCACTCCTTTGTTGAGTGATGCCAGGTAGTCCGGCACCGGTACGTCCCAGGTTTGGCCATCTTTGGGATCATGTCCGGCGATGGCGGCCAGGGTTATGGCGCAGTCTGAGACTGTGCGTGAGATTGGGCCAACCTGGTCCATAGACCACGATGCTCCCAGCACGCCGTGTCGACTGACCCGACCCCAGGATGGTCTGATACCCACCAACCCGCAGAACGATGCCGGGCCGCGAATCGACCCGCCAGTGTCTTCTCCCAGGGATGTGGCGCAGAGGAATGCGGATGTTGCCGCACTGGAACCACTGCTGGAAGTGCCTGGGTTGCGGTCGAGGTCCCACGGGTTATGGGGGCGGCCATAGGGATGCTCAAAGGAGTCACCCATGGCGAACTCGCTCATGTTCAGCTTGCCAAGCAGCACCGCACCGGCGTCGTTCAGTTTGGTGACCACCGTGGCGTCTTCGTCCGGAATGAAGTCATTCAGGATTCTAGAACCACCGGTGGTGAGAATTCCCTTGGTGTAGACCTGATCCTTGATGGCGATAGGCATTCCGTGCATCGGGCCACGGTAATTCCCGCCGACGATTTCTTGTTCGGCCTTACGAGCGTCATCCATGGCTCTTTCGCCAGTGATGGTGATGTAGGAATTGAGTTTGCCGTCAACCTGGGGAATACGCTCTAGATAAGCCTCTGTGGCCTCAACGGGCGAGACCGCTTTAGATTTAATCAGGGCCGCTAATTCGGTGGCCGATATAAACGGTATCTGTGATTTATCCATGTGTTCTTCTCCAAGTGACAGGCAAGTTGCGGGCGAAGCTGAAGCAGGGCCATTCTGCCCCGGTTCAGGCGTGTTGTCAACGTGAATCAGCGTGCAAATTACTGAGCGACGCCGGTTGCGGTGGCACGTAAGTCATAGCAAACTCCGCTGGTATAATCAGGCCCAATAACCAATCTTATGGGATCACGGCAGGGGTAACGACATGGATGAATTGGTAGGGATAATCTTGGCCGCCGGTGAGGGAGTCAGGATGAAATCCCGGACTCCCAAGGTGCTGCACCGTTTTTGCGGCAAGGAATTGCTTCGGTATCCTGTGGAATTGCTGGGCAAAGTGGGGGTGGACCGCATCGTCGTTGTCGTTTCTCGAGCCAACCAGGACGCGGTGCAGGATTTGCTGGGTGATTCCGTCGAATACGCCGTTCAATCATCGAAGACTGGAACCGCCGGAGCGGTGGAGTCTGCGGCATCTTTACTCCGTGGAGAATCGAAACAAGTAGTGGTACTTGGCGGGGATGCCCCCCTGGTCAGCGAAGAATCGATGCAGGGCCTGATTAACGGGCATGTTGAGAACGCCCCTCTTATGTCCATCCTCTCTGGCATTGTCCAAGACAGCAATGGACTGGGTCGCATCAACAGAGACCACGGTTCCCAGCGAGCAGTGATGGGTATCATCGAAGCCTCAGACGACTTGAATAGAGACGGTCAACCGGTGGAAGTGAATGCCGGCGTTTATTGCTTCCAAGCCGACTGGCTTTGGGAGAACTTGGCGCGGATCACTCCTGGCAAGGGTCCGGAACGTTATTTGACCGACCTAGCAGCCCTTGCTGTGGAACAGGGAGAGAATGTGGCAGCGTTGCCGGCCAACGACCCCGCAGAAGTCCTTGGAATCAATAACCGAGTGGAGCTTGCGAACCTGGAAGATATTCAGCGTCGCCGCATCCGCGAACACTGGATGCTGGAAGGTGTAACCATATCTGACCCATCATCTGTGATGATCGACACAGGTGTGACCTTGGGCCAGGATACCGTGTTGTTGCCCAACACCATTCTGCTGGGTAACACATCCATCGGCGCGAACTGTGAGATTGGCCCCGGTTCGGTGGTTCGAGATTCCAGCATCGGCGATGACTGCCGCGTCACGTCGTCGGCGATGGAGAATGCAGTCATGGAATCTGGGGTTGATGTTGGTCCCTTCAGCCATCTGAGACCCGGTGCTTATCTGGAATCTGGCGTTCACATCGGTAATTACGTTGAAGTGAAAGAAAGCCGATTTGCCGCCGGGGCGGTGATGGGGCATCTGGGATATATTGGCGACGCATCCATCGGGGCCAAGGTAAATGTGGGGGCCGGGACGGTTACCTGCAACTACGACGGCAAAGATAAACAACGCACAATTGTGGAAGATGGTGCCTTTATTGGGTGTGACACCATGCTGGTTGCGCCGGTCACAATTGGCGCTGGCGCAATCACTGGGGCGGGCGCAGTCGTCACAAAAGACGTCCCATCGGCTAGACTGGCGGTCGGGGTACCTGCTAAAATAGTGGAAAGATAGGTGGTTCCAACTGACCTCCCGGCGGCGCTTCCCACAGGCGTAATTGGTAAACTGTCATAGAAGTGGGTTGACCGGGGGGCGGGGTATTTGGATACATATTATTTACCGCAAACAATAATATTCATCGCATTTGCGCTTTTTTTCTCATACCTGAGCTTTGTTCGCTTGGGTGGGCCTGCCGGCCAGAACGGCAGGGATGAGATTTTCTTGGCTTTTTCCGAGCCGCTCCTCTTTTGGCTGAAAGCGACTTGTTTCCTCGCTGTAATCCTCTCGGGCGTCGCTCTGATACAAAGCGTTGCTACCACAGATTGGTGGCTCATTTCGCTCATGTCCATTGGTCTTCTAGTCGGCTTCTTTTGCATTGATCGGTCGGCACTCTCTCTCACCAAACGCTATCCCGGACTGGCTCGCCCGTGGTTCGGCGCTAAGTCCACCAACGGCAGTTTCGGACTAAATGGCCTAGTGACCAATGGCAACGGCACGCTGGTGCTTGAAGATGAAGAACCGGCCATCACTGACGAAGAACTTACCAGCCTAGATGACCGCGATCGTGAGATGCTCCGCTCCATCATACGCCTGGACGTCACCACGGTACGAGAGGTGATGGTTCCTCGTCTGGACATGGCTGTTGTTGAGGCTGAATCACCCCTGAGTGTGGTGGCTGAAACCATGGTCAACAGAGGGCACAGTAGATTACCTGTTTACGAAGAAACCATCGACAAGATTCTGGGTATCATCCACGCCCGCGACGTCCTGGCTTCCCTGGCATCCGGAGTGTCGGACGACACCCTGCGAGTGTTAGTGCGCCCAGCATTCATCATCCCCGAGACCAAGCGGATCGATGACCTGTTAGAAGAACTTCAAGAACGGCGGACCCAGATTGCCATTGTGGTGGATGAATACGGTGGAACCGAAGGTCTGGTCACCATGGAAGACTTGCTGGAAGAGATTGTCGGCGAGATTGAAGACGAGTTCTCCCGGTCCCACGACGCCCAGGTAATTCATGAGGCGGATGGCAAAGTTCTGGTTGATCCTGGTGTTACTACCGAGAACGTAGAAGAGATCTTTGGCGCCAGCATCGTGGCCACTGAGGTAGATACCGTCGGCGGTTACGTTTACCACAGTCTAGGTCGAATACCGCAAACCGGGGACGTGGTTCAGACAGACCGTCTGCACATAGAGGTTGTGTCCATGCTAGGACGCCGCCTCCGCAAGCTGCGTATTCACCTGATTGACGAAGAAGCAGCCGAACCAACCATTTAGACAACTTGTAGGAAAGTCAAAAGAGACGCCATTCATTGGCGTCTCTTTTTTCTTATGCCTAGCCCTGTGCTCAACGACGCTCCCAAGGCCAAACTGTCATTCTGAAGCCGTCCCGAGCAGTCGGCAAATAATCTAGTTGCTAGATGCAACAAGCTCTCCCATTGGAAACGAGACCCTTCGCGGACTCAGTGTGACATTGTGAGATGGTGGGGCTATCCGCTACCGACTTCCGGAAAACTTCCGCATTCCATCTTATCCGCCTGATTAAGTCTGTCATTCTGAGGCCGCAGCCGAAGAATCTCGTTGCTCGGGGGCACCCAAGTCAAGAGTCGCAAGGACACTTATTGGGGAAGAACAAGAAGACCCCTCGCTTCATCCGGTGAAACAGCGAGGGGTCTTTTTGTTACCAACATCTAGGTGACGTTTGCTTTGGGTTTTTACCGGAGGGCGACTAACTCGCCTGACACCACTAAACGGTGGTCGTAAACGAACCGTGGCACTGAAGAAACTAGGTTGATGTCAGCGCCGGGTGTTGCGTCCAACGTCAGGTCGTTTTGGTGCACCACCTGGCTGGTAGTCGCTTGGTAGAGAAACTGGTTGATTCCGTTGTCCGTGATGATGAATACGTCTTCACCATTTCGGAGTTTCTCAGGGACTAGCTGGAGATTGAAGAATACAGATCCCTCTCTGCTGATGGGACTTTCAGTGTGCCCAAAGAACCAAGAGGTACCCGACTCCCCGGCGTTCGCCGATTCAGGGATGTGGCCCACCGTGTTATCCGGGCTCTCGTAGGCCCGGCTGTCCCCCAAGTTCAAGATGCTGAGTTCAGAGATCGTGGAGTCGACGCCAATGGCTGGAACCAGGATTCTGGTGGAAGAAGGAACTTCAGTGAGAGTCACGCCGGACTCGCCAATGGGCGAGAAGCCATCAAGTAGGTTTTGTTGTTTGAGGGACGCCGGCTCGTAGCCGTAGACGTTGTCCCACGACTCTGCCGTAATTGCTTTGCCGGGGAACAAACTAACGTTGGATGCAGAGTTGCCGGTGATAGAACTGACCGCACGCGGGCCAACAACTGCCGCTAAATCGTCTAGGTTGGATTTGGCGTTGGCCGAATAGGCGTAGTATGCGCCACCTGACGCCAGCAGCAGAAATCCAAAGGCTAGAAGGAATATTCCAGTGAAGTTTGCAATACGTCGCTGTAGACGCCCATGGATAAGGAGATAATCGTAACCGGCTTCCATGCCACCTCCGCCACACCCCCCGCCAGAAGCCAAATTCTCAAACGAAAATCCGTAGGGCGAGCTCAGTTTTTGAATTTTCTAAAAAATTAGCGAGGTCTGGGAGTGTTTGCACTACCTGGAGAAATAGGTTCGTTCAGGTAGATATCGCCGTTACGAATCTTGATGTTGAACCCGCAGGTTGGGTTGATACAGACCCAGGCTTTGTAATGGACAGCAGCCCCTTGACCGCCGTAGTCCGAAAGAGGGACGAGACTACCAATATCACAACTCAAACATTTGGGCATAGCCGATTCAGTCACGGACGCCTCCCCCCAACTCGGAATATGCCGAGTGTATCACCGTAATTTGTGCAGGAACAACAGAATTGAGCACGATGTTTACTAAAAAAACGAGCCCAGGTAACAACATCAATGGATTCGTTATTATGCCACCTGGGCTCATTCCTATTTTATGCGTGCTTGCCTACTCCAAGAAGTCTTTCAACTTCCGAGAGCGGGTGGGATGGCGCAACTTCCGTAATGCCTTGGCTTCGATTTGACGGATTCTTTCACGGGTGACGCCGAATTCTCGTCCGACCTCTTCCAGTGTCCGACTGCGACCGTCTTCCAGACCAAACCTCAGTTGCAGAACCCGTCCTTCACGCTCGGTCAACGTGTGCAATACCTCACCAACCTGCTCCTTTAGCAGCTGGAAAGACGCTGCATCTGCAGGGGCCAGCGCGTTTCGGTCTTCAATGAAGTCTCCAAGGTGGGAGTCTTCTTCTTCACCGATCGGAGTTTCCAAAGAGACCGGTTCTTGAGAAATCTTAAGGATTTCCTCAACTTTCTCCGGACCGATTTCCATGGCCAGGCCAATCTCTTCCGGAGTGGGCTCACGGCCGTATTCCTGAAGCAACCGGCGGTGTTGACGCATCAACTTGTTGATGGTCTCAACCATGTGCACCGGGATACGGATGGTCCGTGCCTGGTCGGCGATCGCCCGAGTGATGGCTTGTCTGATCCACCAGGTGGCATAAGTGCTGAACTTGTAACCCTTTCGGTAGTCGAACTTCTCAACTGCACGGATGAGGCCGATGTTACCCTCTTGGATCATATCCAGAAGGGCCATCCCTCTTCCGATGTATTTCTTGGCTACGCTGACCACCAACCGCAAGTTGGCCTCGGTCAAACGGGCCTGGGCGCGTTCGCTCTCGGCGTCAATCCTCCGGAAGTAGGCGCGGAAAAGCGGGTCTAGTTCCTGTAGGTCTGAGAAGCTGTTTAACTCTGACAATTTGGCGTCTAGTTGAGCCAGAGAAGCGTCTTCTAGGACATCCACCGCATCCGGCGGTACCAACCACGAGCTCAAAGAGAGACCGATTACCTTCTGGTAAACATCATCTGAGTACTCGTTTAAGTCACCGGCCATGGCCTCCAACAGGTCAACGGAGACTTCGGCGTCAATGGCGTCGCGGAGTTTCTTATGATCTGTAATTTGGGAGACAGTCAGGTCAGATGGCAATCCGAGTTGTTCTGACAATGACTTGACCAAAGCTGAGGCGTCAACCATGCGCTTTAGGAGTCCGGCTGTGATCTCCCAAGGGCGCGGCGGGCGACCTTCCTGTTCGGTCAGCTCATTTCGTAGGCCGTTCAGATGCTTGCCACCTTCGATCTTGCGGGCCAGGGAACGCTCATCGGCGGAGGTTAGTAGTCGAACCCGTCCAATCTCACGCAGGTACATGCGGACCGGGTCGTCCAAGACTTCTACAGACTCGGTCTCCGGTTCCCATTCCGGCTCTTCATCATCGTCGGAAGAAGAATCAGGGGCTGTGTTTACTACAGTGGTAGTTGTCTCGGTGGAATCACGGTCTTTTTCAGTCTGACCGCTGTCCCAAGCAGCTTCACTGCCGGATTCAGTCGTCGTGGCATTACGCACTCCACCGGACATGCCTTCTGCATCGGTGCCTTCTTCGTCGCGCACGGCATCCACGTTACGGATAATGTCCAACACCGGGTTGGGTGAATCCGAGTCGTCTTGCCTAGATTCTAAAAAGTCCTCTGGGGTCAATTCGCTTGCGCCGTCTCGTCGTTTTGCCATATGCCTCCTCAGCCGGAGATTTCTTGGGCCTGGCCTCTCCGGAGGCCTTCGTTCTTTTTGATCTGCTCATTTAGGAGCAGGATATCGTCTTGTTCGCCGTCCTCCACATCCGGAGGCGAGTCGGCGAAGCGTTTAACTTCTTCCATTTTTAGGTTTTTCAGGTTGCGTTCTTCCAACCTCGTTACCACTTCCGCCAATGATTTGGCCCGTCCGGTTGCGTCTGACGGAATCATCGGTTTTTCTGTCAGCGTTTTCAGTTGCGCGGTAACCTCGTCGTCACCGTCGCGTCTAACCGCTGCCAACGTTTTATCTTTATCCATTCCTGGCCCTACGTCCAGCCATCTGGCGAACAGTTCCCGGTTCTCGTGTCTAGTGAAGAACTCAGGTCGCAGTCCTCCAGCCATCTCCCGCACCTCGGGGTGACCCAGTAGCAGTTGCAGGCAGTACTCCTCCATTGGATCGTGGTCCAGCTTTGCGAACGGTGACGCTGTCGACGCCGCCGATCGCGGTTGTTCTGGCTGCCGGGTCCGTCTGGCCACGGATGGGCGACTCAAAGCCGCCTTTACTGTGTCAATCGGGACACTTAGGTTGCCCGCTAACTGCTCTATCGCGTTGGCTTGCTGGATACCACCGGCGAGTAGGTGGATGAACGGTGCCGCTTCAGCCACACACCGGGCCTTGCCCTCCGGTGACGTTAAATCGCCTCGTCCCGTAATTGCATTGATGCGGAACGTTATCGCCGGTATCGCTGATTCCACCAGGTTTGTCCAATCAGATGGTGAACGATGGATCACTTCATCAGGGTCTTGGCCTGGCGGCATTACGATGATTCGTGGGTCGGCATCAACTGTTTGTGTCGTGCCGTCCGGTCTTTGTTTGTTAACTGTCTTGGTCCTGAAGTTTTGAAGGACCACGTCCAGGCTGCGCAGAGTGGCGTTCTGACCGGCAGCGTCTTGGTCCAACGCCATGGTCATCTTGCCAGTGAGGCGCCTGATCTCATCAACTTGAAACTCGGTCAGCGCCGTTCCCATCTGGGCTATTACGTTTTTAAACCCGGCCTGGTGGGCCGCAATGGCGTCCATGTAACCTTCAACGATTACCGCACCATTTTTTCTTACGCCGGTTCGCGCCCGGTCCATCGCGTACAAGATGCGACTCTTGTCGAACATGGGACCCTGGGGCGAATTCAGGTACTTGGGCTCCGTGCCGTCCAGTGTCCTGGCGCCAAAACCAACTAGGTTGCCATGGGCGTCACGGATGGGGAACATCAGACGTCCCCGGAACAGGTCATGGCTGACACCGTCGTCGCCCACGCGCACCACACCGGCGCTGACGAGTTCTTCTGGCGAGTAGCCTTCTCTGATTAGATGATTTTTAAGTGATTCTCCATCGGAGGGGCTGAGTCCCACTCCGAAGGCTTCGATTGCCTGTTTATCCACACCGCGTTTTTCCAGGTATTCCCTGGTGGACACGCCCTGGGCCGATGCCAACGTTCGCTGGAAGTAAGCCCGGGTATCTTCGTTTATCTTGTAAGCAGCTTCATTCTGCGGGTTCTGTCCACGCTGGGGCAGGGTTACTCCGGCCACTTGCGCCATCTGCTTCAGGGCCTCGCCAAATTCCAAGCCCTCGGCTTTCATCACGAAGGATAGAACGTCACCGCCGGTGGCACAGGCGCCAAAACAGCGCCACGACTGCCGGTCAGGGAATACGTGGAATGACGGCGTTTTTTCTTGGTGAAAAGGACAAGGGGCTTTGTAGCTGTTGCCGGAGCGTTGAAGTGGTACTCTCTGTGATATTACTTCAACGATATCCAACCGACTCTTGACATCATCGACGGCGGTCATTGTCCGCCCTCCATGTCACTGAGCCTAAAAACCCTTGACTGCTGATCTAATTCCATCAGTCGCTTCGTGACAACACCGCCCATCTACAGCTAATACCTTGTAAATCCATGCAAATAAGACACAATTTCACAACCTTATTTTACCATAGTCTTCAACGTTTTGACAGCCCATTTAGCAGTCATGAACATAGGTGATTACGGCAAATTCCAGTGCGACGGATAGGCTAGCCGGTCGGCCCATTCTTGCTTGCGGTCCAACATCTCTTGCAGGGAATCAGTGACGATCGCATCCAGGCGGACGGCGGCCATTTTTTCGAAATCTCGATCAAAGTCCAAGTCCCAGGCCAAAACTCTGGCACCTTTCGCTTGAAACTGCCGGTGCAACTTGGTGTTGTAGGAATCGTTGGCTGGGTCGTACCAATCAGCCTCCACCAGTGGGCTGAATATTCTTGACCTAATCGGGAACGGATGGTTCTTGGACCAGGTATACCCACGGTTAATCTTGGGCTCAATAATTCTCAGTTCCCACAGCGATATGGGGTTGAAGCTGGCAACCAAAGTGCTATCCCATCGGGCGTGACGGCGCACGATTTCCGCGGTTTTGTGAGCAATCAGCCGCATACCCTTCATGATGACCTTCATCTCAACGTTGATTAGAAAGTCAGCCGGCAGAGACTCAAATACCTCGTCCAGTGTCGGCGGGTGTTCGCCGTAGAACTCGGGGCCGAACCAAGAACCGGCATCAAAGGCCAGTACTTCCTGCTGGGTGCGGTGGTTCACTGGCCCGAAACCATTGGAGGTTCGCTCCAGGCAGCGGTCATGGAACACCACCAATTCGTTGTCACGGGTGAGTCTTACGTCTAGCTCGATGCCATCGGCGCCTAGTTCCAGCGCTTTTGTGAAGGCAGCAATCGTGTTTTCCGGGGCGTTCGTTCGGTTGCCGCGGTGGGAGATTACCAAAGGAAGAGGCAGTGAACCGGGTGGAAAATCCCAGCGTGTGGTCCGGGGAGTCGTCATGTCCGATGCCAAGATGGAACCTCGGTGACAGGAGTATAACTACGATACTCAGGGCTGCGCCAGAGTGTCAAACTCAGTCTGAGGGCGCCGTGAATCCGACACCCGGAGTTGGGGAGTAGAATGACGAGTCTAACTGACCTAATAAATCCCGGTGTCGCCATTATCAATTACCATTTCCAAATAATGGGGCACTGGCGTTCATCTGAGGTATCTTGGCGGAATGAGGCCATTTTCAGGGGCTAAAGGGACAATCTGGACGGTGTTGCAGAACCCCGATTTCAGGTCTATCTGGTATGTGGGTAGCCTGGGCGAGGTTGGCCGTCGCATGGAGTTGCTTGTTTTAAGCTGGCTCATACTCCAGTTGACCGACTCCTATTTCCAGCTGGGTCTGGTTTTCGCCTTCAATAACCTCCCTCGGCCCATGGTCTCGTTGTACACGGGTTACATCGCCGACCGTTTTCCTCGGGCCAAGGTTCTGATGGCCGGGCAAGTTCTAAATGTCCTCACGGCGGTGGTGCTATTGGCCGTGATGGCCTACGACTTTGACCTGATTAAGCCGTGGCACGTGTTTGGCGCGGTGTTCGTCCAGGGCATCACCAAATCCATTGAAGATCCTTCCCGCCGCACCGCCATCTTTGACATTGTGGGCCAGCAACGGTTGGTAAACGCACTCTCCCTGGACGTTATCAGTAACAACCTGGGCAAGATGGCCGGGCCGATCGTGGCTGGGATATTGTTGGACGTTTCAGGATTCATTGGCGCCTACTCCTGCTTGCTGGCCGTGCACCTGGCCAACCTGGCGTTGATGACCCGACTACGAATTCCCGATTATCAGGGACCGGCCCGGGTTGAGCCAGTCGTACGTAGCATGAGAGTGGCGATTAGCTACGCCTGGGGCAGTCCGGTGTTGGTTGGACTGTTCTACATCACCATCGTCATGAATACGCTGGCGTTCCCCTTCCAGCAGTTTATCCCGGCCATCGGGCGCGACCACTTGGAGGTCGGCGTGGTTCTGGTGGGTTTGCTGGTTGCCGCTGACGGCTTAGGTCAACTAGCTGGGGCCGGAATCATGGCATTGACCCGTGACCTTAGATTCCACGGCCGTGTGTTTGTTCTGGGCTGTGTGGGTGTGTTGGTCTTTGGCATGATATTTGTGTGGTCGCCTTGGTATTCTCTGACGTTTGGCTTGCTGACCGTGGGCGGCGTCGCTCAGTCCGGTTTTGCAACCATGCAGAGCGCCATCACGATGCTATCGACGCCCCACGATATGCGGGGCAGAATGATGGGCCTGCTTAGCGTTTTCATCGGCGTGGGCACTCCCGTGGGCGCCACGGAGATCGGTCTGGTGGCATCTACGGTTTCGATCCAGTGGGCCATCTCCTTGAATATGTTTGCTGGTTTGGTACTTCTTATCCCAGCCATCATTCTTACGCCCTTGGCCTGGAAGCCTTTAACCCAGGTGGAGTCTGACACTGACTCGGATGATATAGCTGCTAAGACGGCAATTCGGGAACCCAGATCCCCTGAACTTGGCGACAACTGACCAAGATCATTTTGGCGCTTCTCCTTGCTCCCACCTATGGGAAACGTTATATTCTGATTGGTCGACCTCCGTAGGTTCAAGTCTGCGTAGCCACCAGTAAAGAAACCGGGAGTAAACATGCCTCAACTCGTAGATTGGCCCGCCAGGATGAAAGAGGTTGCCGCATTTGTGGGCCTGGGCCAAAACGAACTGGATATTATCGAGTCCACCCGTGAGTTGATTCTAGCTAGGGGTGAGGAGATCACCGCCGCCGTTTACGACCATTTCTTGCAATTTCAGGAGACGCGCCGCTTTTTCCTCGATGAAGATAGCGTGGTTGACGATGACCGGTTGGAGCGACGCAAACACAGCCTACTGCGTTGGCTGCGAGGGTCGTTGGACTTCAAGATCGACGAGGATTACCCGGTGAGGCTGCTGGCCACCGGAATCGTCCATAGCCATCCGCCGTCGCACCGTGCCCATATGGGTTCGGTTCCCAGCAAGTACATGATTGGATCAATGTCGTTCTTGCAGACGGCCCTAGCCGATATTTTTCAGGAAGAGATCCCAGATCGGAAGGACGCTCATCAGGCGTCGATTGCTTGGAACAAAATGCTGATGGTTCAGCTTGATATCTTGCAGGCTGGTTACATCAACGAGACCCCGACGGCCGCGACGGAAAATGCCCCACCGATTCCTGATTCCGAACAGGGGCCAACTTCAACCAGAAAATAAATTAAGCCAGCCGTTCCTGGTTAAGACAAATAGAAGAATTCAGGAGAGCACATCATGGGTAAGGTATTGGTAATTCAAGGCGCAGGGATGAACATGAGAGGAAAGGTCCAATTGGAGACTTTTGGCCCAATGACCCTGGGAGAAATGAACGAGCAGATTGTTGGCTACGGAAAAGAATTGGATATGGACATTGAACTGTTCCATTCCAATCTAGAAGGCGAGGTCATTAACGCCCTTTATGAAGCCCATGACAACGGTTATGAAGCTGGGATTATCAACCCGGCCGGTTTCACCACCACCACTGGGCCCATCAAGGCCGCCATCGCCCAGGTGCAGTTCCCAATGATCGAGGTTCACGCTTCCAATCCAACGTCCCGGGGCACCGTTTCCCAGATTCAACCGGTCTGTAAAGGCTCCGTCTACGGCTTTGGCATCTACGGTTACAAACTGGCGCTGGAAGCAATCAAAAGCATGCGCTAAAGGGCTTTAAGACCTAGTCGCACCTGAAGCAGCGTCGCTTCCCAAACACTTCGTCATGAACATTCCGGGTGGCTATTAGATAGTCGACAATAGCCCGGAATGTTTTGCTTTCATCCACAATCTCGTATTTATCTTTCATCGACCGGATAAAGGCCATCTGGTCAGTGCCCAATTCAAGTTCGTATGTTTGCTTGGGATTTGCCATCTGTAGCGTCTCCTGAGGGTAGACCGCCTGCTACAGGGCGGCATCCAGCACTGCTTGAGAAATTGCCGCCAGTCTTGGGGTGTTGGTAGCTTCGGCGCGGAATCCGTTGGTGATGTAGGCAAACGCCAGACCCGAGTCTGGATTGGCCCAGCCAACGGATGTTCCCGAACCGGCGTGGCCAAAGGTGCGAGTGTCTTCGTTGCCGGGCGCGGCTGACCGAGGGTCTCCTAGTGAGAGACCCAAAGACCGTATTACGTTGCGGTCTAGGCTGTGGTCCAAGCCCTCTGACTGCTGTTTTGTGACTGCGGCTACCGTCTCAGGTTTTAGCGTGGTAACGCCGTCCAGTGTGCCGCCGCCGGCCATCATGGCATAGAACCTGGCCAACCCTCTGGCAGTGGCAATCCCACCGCCAGCCGGCAGCACTGCGGTATGCACTTCTGGTCGATTGTAGATATTAACCTGGCTGGTGCGGTCGCAGTCTTCCATGGCGTGTAGTTTGGAAACACGGTCTTCCATCGAGGGGTCTATCCCCAGGTGAAACTCTTCTATCTCCAACGGACCAGTAATTTCTTCTCGGACGAATTGGTCAATGGCACGGCCGTCTATCCGGTGAACCAACTCACCAACTACCCAGCCAAAATTGCGGGGGTGATAGGCAATCACGCGGCCTGGTTTGTAGTCCAGGGGTATTTGCTCCATGGCATCCACCACGGCATCCCAGTCGTGCCAGCGGTCCCAGGTCATGTGGCTTGGGGTGTCTGGGAACCCGGATTGGTGGGTCAAGACGTGCCGGATGGTGACGCCTTCCTTGCCCTTTTGAGCAAACCCAGGCCAATGGTAGGCAACGGTGTCATCCCAGCCTAGTTTGCCCCGCTCCCAGAGGATGTGTAAACAGGCGGATGTGACTGCCTTGGTGGAGGAATACAGCACAAACATGGTGTCTTCTGCCACGGGTTTGCCGGTCTCATGGTCTGCCAGTCCGCTGTAGAGATCAAGTACGGGCAGGCCGTGGCGGTAGACTGCCAGCGCTGCGCCGGGGTGTACCCCGGTCTCTATCTGCTGATTGAACAAATCTTCCACCCGGCTGAGTCCGGCGGGATCCATCTGAGCGGTTTCTGCGGCTACCACCATTCAGTTACTTCCTCTGTTCTTGGTGTTCAAATCCGGTTGGGGATTTAAACGACTTTTAGCTCTGCGCTGCCGAGTCCCTCAATCATTATGGAGGCTGTATCGCCTGGATTCACGACTTTGGGGGGCACGATACTACCGGTAATTATCACCATTCCAGCTGACAAACCCAAGCCTTGTTCTGCCAATTTATTGGCCAGCCAGGCTAGCGGCTCCAGCGGGTGGCCCATTACGTCAGAGCCGTGACCATCACCCACCATGGCGTCGTTGATGGTCATTGATCCATAGGCAGATTCAAGGTCCAATTCCCGCCAATTGGTCACGGGCTCACCCAAGACTACTCCGGCGTTGAAGATATTGGCGGCCACACCTGTGATAAAGGAAACCTGGCGATCCATGCCGGGCGTGCGTCGTAAGTCGACTATCTCAAAGGCCGGCATCAAGGACTCCACAGCTTCTGAGACCTTACCTCGGTCATAGGGAGCACCGGCCGGACCTAGGTCGGACCTGAGCCGGACCCCAACTTCACATTCCAGAGCCAATTGACAAAAATCAGAGGCTTTTAGAGTGCTGGGAGAGTGGCGAATGTTGTCTTCCAGCATTATGCCCAACACTGGATCACTCACACCAACGGACTCTTGGAGCTGAGCCGTCGTATAGGCCAATTTATAACCGGCGATGGCGCCTTGTGCCTCGGAAACGTGGGACTGAAACTCGCGTTGGATCAGATATGCTTCATCCAAATCAGAGGGCATAAGCCGCTCTTCTAACGAGTACAGCTCTTTGTAATTGAACTGGGTTAGTAATGCTTGCGCTGCCTGTTGGACCTTGACGTTTACCGACATTTGACCGACTTCCTTTGTTTATTCTGTTAGGTGTGATTTAGACGAATGGTTGCAGTTCTATTTCGTGCAATGCAGGGACTACTTCGCCGCCCAGTAGCTCCAATGATCGCATCACATCTTTGTGGGGAATGTTGCCGTCACTGCCGATTAATATCAAATAGCCGGGACTCAGTTTCTCGACTGTGTCCTTTAATTTTGCAATCACGGTTTTCGGACTGCCGACGACTATCGCGTTCACGTCCTGCAGGTCTTGGTAGGTCATGGGAGGGCCACCGCCGCCGCCCAATCGCCGGGTGGACATCTGACTGGCCACACGTGACTGATACCCGGGCGGGTCAGTGTGTTCTACGGGCCCACGCATTCTGTGCTTCTGGGCCCAGAGAAACCCTTTGCCAATCTCCTGAGCTTTTTCGTCAGTGTCGGCAACCAGAGCTCGTACCTGGTAACCAAAGTGCTTTGGTGTCGGTGTGAATCCAACTTCCTTGGCGGTATCAATGTAAACCTGTTTCAGTTCTTGAGTCAGACCAATCAGCGCCCCTAGGTTCATGTATGCGTACTGGTGTTTGGCGGCCCAGACCACACTCTCCGGGCTGCTTCCGCCGGGAAACCAGACCGGGGGATGGGGTTTCTGAATGGGCAGTACCCAGGGGTTAACCACGCGTCGTTGATAATATTGGCCCTCAAAACGGAATGGTCCTGGTTGGGTCCAGCACTTGATGATTAGGTCATGGGCTTCTTCGAACCGGTCTCGGTTTTCAGTGGGTGACAGCCCCGCCTGAAGCGTTTCAACCGCGCCACCACGGACGAAACCGGAGATAAGTCGGCCACCGGAATAGCAGTCCAACATGGCCAATTCCTCGGCCATACGCACCGGGTCATTGATAGGGATGATGTTGCCGAGAATGGCGATGCGCACCTTCTTGGTAAGACGGCTGATTACCGCTGCATCAATGTTGGCAGATGGTTTCATGTTCCAGTAGGCGGCATGATGTTCGTTGGTCATGATGCCGTCCATACCAGCCTCGTCGGCCAAAATGTATTGCTCGTGGTACTGGTTATAGAGTGCGTGGGCCTTTTCCGGGTCAAAGTAGCTATTGGGGAAGCCCAATCGCCCCGAGTCATATTTTTCCAGGTCTTCTCCTTTTACGTGTATGTATGGCTGCTGCGAGTGGAAGAAAACCTCGACATGGTCTTTCATAACAAAAACATCTCAAAAATGTCTGGTGGGATCAATTCGGACGATTCACGTTCGAAATCAGCCTGCGTACAGGGTCAAGGGAAGACGAGCCTAGTATAGCACCGTGTTTTTATGTCGCCTTGGGTATCTCTTTAACCGATCTCGATGCCCACTGGGCAGTGGTCTGAGCCATAAACATCGGACAGGATAAACGCTCCGGTCAGGCGCTCCGCAAACGCATCGTCGGCAAAGAAATAATCTATGCGCCAACCAACGTTGCGGTCTCTGGCGCGGGTCATCTGGTCCCAGTAGGAATAGTTGTCCGGCTCCTGATTGAAGATCCTGAGGGTGTCTTTGTAGCCTCGGGCCAAGAATTCGTCCATCCAGGCGCGCTCTTTGGGCAAGAACCCGGATACCTTGACGTTTTCCTTGGGGCGGGCTAGGTCAATCTCTTTATGGGCGGTGTTCACATCGCCGCAGACCACCACGTGCTTGCCGCTTTTGCGGGTCTTTTCAGCGTATTCCAGGAAGGCATCGTAGAAGTCCATCTTGTATTGCAGGCGGTCAGCGGAGCGCTTTCCGTTGGGAAAGTAGATGTTGAAAAGAACAAAATCTCCAAAGTCGGCGATGATGGTACGGCCTTCGGAATCGAAGCGGTCGCCAAATCCGTACTGCACGCTCTCCGGTGCCTTCTTGGCGTAAAGACCAACGCCGCTGTAGCCCTTTTTCTCCGGGGTCGAAAAGAAAGAAGTGTAGCCTTCAACCGACTTCACTTCGTCGGGTAATTGAACTTCGTGAGCTTTAGTTTCTTGAAGGCAGAGGACGTCTGGCGCTTCGTCGCCGAACCAATCTAGGAAGCCCTTCTTATGGGCTGCTCTGAGACCATTTACATTCCAGGATATAACCTTCATGAGACCACCCCTTACCTTTTCGACTGAACGGACACAGGCTGTTACCCATCTAGTCCCACTTAAAGTCCCTATTCGCACTTGCAGGACCAGACGTGTACCAGACGGTGTGGGAAATTTCGCGTGGCTCGGGTTCTCAGATATCGGATAGGCCGAAGGTGCCCTGTCGTTCCCGAGATGGCCCGATTATATCTGTTGTTGAACCCCCGTCAATCAGCAGTGTTCATCGGGTTACTGAGGTTTACTATCCTAAGGCTGGCAGTGGTGGCTGTGATATTATTGCGCCCTCAACCGCTAGCCCGTTTTTGATTAAATAAAATGAGGCTGACTGACTCTTGATTGCGGAGTGCACTCAATGACCAAAACCGGACAAAATCACCTTGATAGCTTGCGGGACGGTCGTAGCGTTTTTCTGGACGGCAAATTGGTCGGCGACGTTGTTGACCACCCGGCCTACCGCAACGCCATACGGTCTACGGCTAAGCTGTATGACTTTCAGGCGGCGCCCGAGAACGAGGAATTGATGACTTTTGTCACGCCCACCGGTGCGCGGGTCAACCGCAGTTGGCATCTGCCTGAGTCCTACGACGAGTTGGTGCAACGGCGTAAAGCGATCGAGGCCTGGGCGGTACAGACAAATGGATTCCTGGGCCGCTCTCCGGACCATGTGGCATCTTCCCTGTGCGGCATGATGATGCGCCCAGACCTATTTGAAGCCCACGGAGAGAAACGCGCCAAGGCCTTTGCCGATTATTTTGCCTACGTGAGGGACAATGACCAGTTTGTGACTTACGTGGTTGTTGGTCCACAGGCCGACCGGTCTAAGGGCGTTAGCCAACAGGCCGATGAATTTCTGACTGCCGGGATTTGTGATGAGGATTCCCAAGGAATAACCGTGAAGGGCGCTAAGATGCTTGGCACCAGTTGCATCCTGGCCAATGAGGTCTTATTAGGCACGATTCAGCCCATGAAACCCGGTGATGAGCAATACGCATTTTCAGCGGCCGTGCCCATTGGTACCAAGGGAGTAAAGCTGCTTTCCCGTAAATCGTATGAAGCTTCTGCGGTTTCAGGATTCGATAACCCGCTTTCATCACAATTTGATGAAAACGATGCGGTGGTTTACTTCGATGAGGTGAAAATTCCGTGGGATCGCGTGTTTGTCCACCGCGACCCGGCCATGTGTTACGCCCAATACCATGAGACTCCGGCCCACGTATTCCACAATTATCAAGCACAAATTCGGCTGATGGTGAAGCTGCGCTTTCTAGTTGGCGTGGCCCGAAAGGTTGCCGAGACGACAAACGTTATCGCCTATCCTCAGGTGGTGGAGAGTTTGGGGAGTTTGGCGGGGCAGGCAGCTCTGATAGAAGGCATGGTCCACGGGATGGAGGCCAAGGGCACCTGGGTGGGCAAGTACTACGTGCCAGACCGTCATCTCATGTACGCGTCTCAGGTGCAGGCCCAGAAGATGTATCCAGAGGTGATTCAGGCCATTCGGCAGATGACTGGAGGCGGGGTGATTATGATGCCGTCATCCGTGGTAGATTTCTCCAGCGATGAGACTGCTGGCTACATTGAGAAGACCCAACAATCACCAGTCAGTAACTCTAAAGACCGCGTCAAGCTTTTTAAACTGGCGTGGGACGCGATTGGGTCTGAGTTTGGCTCCCGGCACGTTCAGTATGAGATGTTTTACTCGGGCGCTCAATTCGCAGTTCGTAACCACTCGTTCCGAACTTACGACTGGGAGAAAGCCACCGACATGGTGGATCGTTTCTTGAGCACCTACGACCTGTCGGAGTAACCACTGGGTTCCATGTTGGCGTTTGGGGGTGTTTGGAGTAACGGGTAGGTCTAGGCTGCCTGTGCGAGCATCCTGACCTTGCCAGCAAGTTCTGACACCGAGAACGGTTTGGCCAGGAATTCAGGTTGGAATTCCGGTTCGCGGCGATTCGTGACTTCTTTAAGAGGCAAACCGGAGGCCAACAACACCTGAAGACCCGGGTGTGTTTGCCTTAGACTCTCAGCCAACTGAATGCCTCCCATATAAGGCATCGCTACGTCGCTCAGCAGGATATCTATTCTGGGGTTGAGCTGGGCCTTAACAAGGTTGAGGGCTTCCAGGCCGTTCTGTGCAATGAGAACTGTGTATCCTTCTCTGCGTAACACTGTTGAGAAAAACTCCAACAACGGTCTGTCATAATTTACTAGAAGAACCGTTATTGTTTCTATTGGGTGAGCTTCTCCCGCCTGTGTCTTTGGGCAAAACGCTGCAAGGCAACCAGCGCCCATAGACCTTCAATGACGGTTATGGGGTAGACACCTTCCAGGCCGCTGTAGAGAGACGTCATACCCGATCCAATGGCAAAGATTAGTACCAGCCACTTGGACCGTTCTTCAGTCCAGTAGGAAAGGAACATGATGCTGACGGCGATGACGCCGAATATGGTCAACATGTGTGGCCTACACCTCTGAGCCGGTCAGCTAGTTCGCAAAATATCGACGTTGGAAAAACAGGGCTACGTTGACCAGTCCGATCAGCACCGGCACTTCTACCAACGGCCCTACCACTGCCGCCAGAGCCTGACCAGAGGCAATCCCAAACACCCCGACTGCCACGGCAATTGCAAGCTCAAAGTTGTTGCTGGACGCGGTGAGCGCTACTGTAGTCGTCTTTGAGTACCCAAACCCCATTCTCTTTCCCATGTAGAAGGAGATCAAGAACATCACCACAAAGTAGATGCTGAGCGGAATGGCTATTCGCACCACATCCAATGGGATGTCTACGATGACACCCCCCTTAAGTGAGAACATCACAAGAATGGTGAACAGCAAGGCCACCAAAGTTATTGGACTAATCTTGGGGATGAAGACCTGCTCAAACCAGAACCGGCCCATGGTCTGCAGCAGCACGTACCGCGAGATTATTCCCGCCAAGAAAGGAATCCCCAGGTAGATGGATACGCTGCGTGCAATCTGAAGAATGGTTATGTCCACCACCACGCCTTCCAAACCGAAAAACGGTGGCAGGACGGTGATGAAGATGTAGGCATAGAGGGAGTAGAAAAGGATTTGGAATAGCGAGTTGATGGCCACCAAGCCCGCTACGTACTGACTGTCACCCTTGGCCAACTCGTTCCACACGATCACCATGGCGATGCAACGGGCCGTGCCAATGAGAATCACGCCAACCATGAACTCCGGGTAATCCCGGAGGAACAAAATTGCCAGGAAGAACATCAGTACCGGGCCAATTAGCCAGTTTTGCACCAGGGACAGCAGCAAGATTTTCCAGTTGCGGAATACCTCACCCAGTTCTTCATAACGTACCTTGGCCAACGGCGGGTACATCATCAGAATCAGGCCCATGGCAATAGGGATAGAAGTGGAGCCAATGGTCAGGGATTCGGTGACCGACGAAATCTCAGGCCAAGCGTTGCCGCTGGCGACACCAATGGCCATTGCCAGGAATATCCAGACCGTCAGATAGCGGTCAACCAAGGACAATCGGGCAAGGCCAATCGTAGATGGCTCCGGAGGCAACGGGGATTGCAAATTACTCATTCATAGCCTTTATCGAGACCGAAGTTATGCCAGGCCTAGTTGGTCGGAAGGCCTTCGTCAAACTGCACCAGTATGCCGTCCGGATCGTAAACGAAGATGGTCCGCACATTGCCGGAAGCATCAGTGAAGTCTTCCATTGAGCCTGCCAGTGGCACATTCTTGGCGATTAGCTCCTCGGCAAATTCCTTTACGTTCTCCACGCCAAAGGAAATGTGGCTAATACCCTTCTGGTCCAGCTTGATGGGCTCTCCGCCAACCACGTCTCCAGGGTGTGAGGTCAGCACCAGAAATGGCTCGCCATGGGCCGGGTCGTCGAACCAGATGTTGGCCACTGTACGCGATTTTCGGGGAGTCTCGTACATCTCAGCAGACTCGGCACCGGGACGATTTGCCATCTTTTGGGTGGTTTGCATCTTCACTATGAGACCCAAGTGGTCACGGTAGAATTCCAGGGATTTCTCCAGGTCGGCAACGCAGATTGCGATGTGTGATACGCCTCTAGCTTTCAATTTGGACTCCGTCTGAATTATTCATTTATTAGATTCGCCGAATTGTGGCGGGGCTCGTCATTGGCGGCGGCGCACATACTAGTGGGCGGACGCGGGAATGTCAAAGGCAGTTTAAGTGCCAGGCGCAGTGTAAAATGCTGGAAAATATGAATATACGCCTTCTCCTGTGGCTCTTTAGCGGTTACTGAAGAAGGCATGAGGTGTTTCGATGACTCAAGAAAGGAAAAAATTGCCCCTGCCACTGGAGGGTATCAAAGTACTAGACGCCACCCATATCGTCGCCGGGCCATTTTGTTCGATGATATTAGCTGATATGGGCGCAGACGTAATAAAAATAGAACGTCCGCGCACCGGTGACCTGGCGCGTGGTCGCGGCCCGTTCATCAAAAATGAAGATGGCCAAAAGACCAGCTCTCGGTTTCTGGGGGTAAACCGCAACAAGAAAAGCGTCTCGATAGACCTGCGTAATCCCCGGTGCAAAGAAGCCTTTGAAGAGCTGGTGCGGAACTCCGACGTTCTGGTGGACAACTGGGGTTCAGGCGCCTTCCGCCGTCTGGGGCTTGGCTATGACCACCTGAGTCAGATTAACCCTGGCCTGGTCTATGCCAGCATCACTGGCTACGGCGATAGCCCCGATTTAACTGGACCCTACTCTGACCGTCCAGCCAATAACCTGGCCATCCAGGCGATGTCTGGCTGGATGGAGATCACTGGCGACCCCGATGGCGTGCCTCAGAGCGTGGGAGATAACATCGGAGATTCCATACCCGGTGTTTGGTCGGCCCTGGGAATCGTCTTGGCTTTGGAGACTAGGCGTAAGACCGGTCTTGGCCAGTACGTGGATATGGCCATGTACGAGTGCATGGTCTCGCACATTGAGAGCAACATGAACGCCTATCAGGCCACCGGCAGCAACCCGGCCCGTTCCCGCGACCGCAACGCCACTGCCGGTATCACCTTCAAGGCCAAGGATGGCCATTGCGTGTTGGCTGGTGTGCGCACGCCAGCACGGATGCGAGACTTGTGGACGCTGATTGGCCGCGAAGACCTGTTGGAAGGTGACGCGAGATACCTGGCCGGGTCGGGCATGGACGGCCAGTTCTACACCGATCACATCATCCCGGCCATTGAAGGCTGGTCCACGAACATCAACAAATTTCAGGTGGCAGCGACCCTTACTGAGATTGGCTTTTCGATGGGCGTGACCCAGACTGTGGCTGACCTAGCCAACTGCCCGCAGCTGGAAGCGCGACAGATGTTTGTGGACACCGGTGACACCCTTGGTGGCACGTTCCGGGGCGTAAGAACCCCAGCCCGACTTACAGGCTGCATTGACTCGCCTTCCGAGACTGCGCCAACGCTGGGCCAGCACAACTCTGAGATACTCTGCTCTCTAGGTGGCATGTCGAGTGACGAAGTTATTGCGCTGGAAGCGGAAGGGGCTTTGTAGCGCCGTTAGTCGCTGGGCGGCGGGGCAGTTGGGTGTCTGACTAGGGGTGAGAAGACCATCACCGGCACCAAGAGCAGCAGTCCCAGGGATATGCTGATGGCCACCGCCGTCTGAGCGCCCATGTAGTTAGCCACTGTACCTATAGCCAACCCGCCCAGGGCCGCCACGCCGATGCAATGCCCCAGCATCCCCAAAGCCGTACCTCTCATCGCGGGTTCCGACGAGATCATGATGATAGTGGTCTGCATGGCGCTAAATCCCGCTGCGCCCAACCCAGCCACCATCATCATCACGATAGACAATGGATACCACGGTGACAGAGCGAAAAACAGCACGGCAATCATCTGCAGCGTCAAGCCCAAGCAGAATATGCGCCCGTGGTACCGCACTACCGCCAGCGATGCGATGACAGTTGCGGATAGCAATGACCCGATAGCGGGAGCTGCAATCAGTATCCCGGTTAACCCCGCGCCAACCCCCAAGTGGTCCCTGGCCACCACGGGATACAGAGATTCCGTGCTGAACGAAAGTGCATTGAAGATAAACGTAACAATCAAAACGCTGCGAATGGTGTTGTTCTTCAGAGAATAAGTGAGCCCTCTGGACACTGTGCGCCAGAAGGAGTCAGAAGCCGTCGACCGAATTGGGCCCCTGGATTCCACCTTGAATGTGAATATAAGGGCCAGAATATAGACCGCCAGTAAGAATACGTAAGGCCCTGTAAAACCGGTCAGCTCGATCAGGAGACCGGCCATGAAAGGGCCAACGAACTTACCTAGGGTGGAGTTGATGGTCTCCAACGACATTGCGCCAACGATTCTCTCGCTGCCCACCAAGTCGTAGATCAGAGAACGACGTGACGGGAATTCCAGCACAAAGATGCAGCCCAAGAAGAACGACGCGATGAATACGTGCCAAGGCTCCACTCTGTCTATTGCGACAAGCACGAGTAGAGCGCTGGTGGCGAGGACGGCCACAATGCGAGCAACCATCATGATGGCCCATCGGTTGGACCGGTCGGCGACCATGCCTGAGATCAGAGCGAAGACCAGCATTGGACTCCACCGAAACATGAACAAAAGGGCCACTTGGAAGGCGGAGTCGGTGAGGTCCAACACCAGCAGACCCATTACCACGGAGTCCATCCAGCGGCCGGTATTATCCAGGCCACCGGTGGCCCACAGTAGCCGATAGTCACGGAGTTGAAGCAGGCTTCGCATCCGTCCGGACCATGACCTAGGTTGTGCCGCGGGTTGGGTCTCTGCCATGTTCTAGAGAATCTCTCCGCGGCTTATGGTCCGAATCAATTCCGACGTCGGATGTGGAAAACCGATGCGGGGTCTGGGGCTGATGTTATGCGTTTTTGGCTTCCAGAGCGTCCAAAATGACATCAGGCGTCAACGGCAGCTCCCGCATCCTGACACCTATGGCATTAGATACCGCGATAGCAATCGCTGATAGCGGAGGAATGATTGGAGCTTCGCCTACCCCACGCAGCCCGAACGGGTGCTTAGGGTTGGGCACTTCAATCATCACAGTATTGATCATGGGCACGTCCAGCGTTGTGGGCATGCGGTAGTCTAGGAAACTGGAATTGAGCATGGCGCCGTTCTCGTCGTAGACGTAGCCTTCGTTCAGAGCCCAACCAATGCCCTGCACCGAGGCGCCTTGAATCTGGCCCTCTACGTACGCCGGGTGGACTGCTGTGCCCACGTCCATGAAGGCAGTAAACTTCAGGACATCCACCTTGCCAGTTTCAGGGTCAACTTCCACGTCCACAATATTCCCGGCGATGACCGGGCCGATGCCGGGTGAGACGGTGGACATCGAACAAGTAACCGGCCCGCCGGTGCGCATCAGACGAGCTGAGAGGTCTTTGAAACTAATCTTATCCTCAGTACTGGCGCAGATGAATTGTCCGCCTTCAAAGGTGATGTTCTCTTCGTCAACCTCAAAGATCAACGCGGCACGTTGAGACATTAACCGTTTGACTTCCTCCGCTGCTTTGATGGCGGCGAATCCGGTATCAAAGGCCGTGCGGCTGCCTCCAGTATTGGCCGTGTAGCCCACGGAGTCGGTATCCACCACTGACGGTGAAACGTCTTCGGCAGAGATGCCAAGTACCTCGGCGGCCTGCATGGCAATGGCCGTTCTTGAACCGCCGATATCAACCGATCCAGAAGTCAGGCTGATGGTGCCGTCACTGTTTACATTTATAGTGACGGACGAGGCCTGTCCGCCCTGCCAGCGGTATCCGGTGGCGACGCCGCGGCCCTGGTTAGGACCGGTCAACGGAGTGTTGTAATGGGGATGATCCCGCATGGCTTCTTCCATCTCTCTGGCCCCAAATATGGGATGCTGGACACCGTTGGGCTGCCGGTCGCCTTCTTTAACCACGTTCATCAGCCGGAACTCCATGGGGTCCAGCCCGAGTTTCTCGGCCAATTCGTCAATCACCGGCTCCACAGAGAACGACCCTTGTGGCTGGCCGGGTGCGCGGTAGGCCTGGACCTTTTGGTGGTTGGTGACGACGTCGTAGCCGTCAACCAGCAGGTTTTCAATGTTGTACTGTCCGGTAGCACACAGTGTTGCTCCGCCGACTGGGGAGCCGGGGAATGCGCCGGCATCAAAGGCGATCCACAGTTGGGCGGCGGTAATCTTTCCGGCGTTGGTGGCGCCGATCTTGGTCTTCATCCAGGATGCGGCGGCCGGTCCGGTGCCTTCAAAGACATCTTTCCGGCTCATGATTACCTTCACCGGGCGGCCACTCTTCTTGGACAGAATGGCGGCCACCGGCTCCAGGTAGGTGGTGGCCTTAGCGCCAAACCCGCCGCCAATCTCTGTGGGAATTACTTTGATTCGTGACTCTGGGATGTCCAAGATTGCGGAACATGATGATCGGATAGCGAACGCGCCCTGGGTGCAGGTCCAGATGGTCAACCTGCCGTCTCCCGCCCAGGTGGCAGTGGACGCGTGGGGTTCAATGTATCCCTGGTGGACGGTCTGGGTGGTGAACTCGCGTTCTAGGATTACATCGGCTTCTGCGAAACCCTTTTCGATGTCGCCGAGTTTGTGTTGGATGTGGGATGCGATGTTGCTCTGCGCACCGGTATCGTCGCCCCTGGCGAACCGCTCAATCTTGAAGTGAGTGGTCAGGTTCTCGTGCAGTAGCGGCGCGTCATCGGCCATCGCGTCCTTGATGCTGAGCACCGGCTTGAGCACTTCATAGTCGACTTCTATAAGCTCTAGGGCTGCTTCGGCTATGTGGGCGCTGGTGGCAGCGACTGCTGCAACGGCGTGACCCTTGTAGCGGGCTTTGTCAGCGGCCATGATGTGCTCGGCCAACAGGCGGGAGCCGCCTTCCGCCAAGTCAATCGTGACGTTGCCAATGATTGGGAAGTCTTTGGATGTGACAACCGCTGTTACGCCGGGCAGCGCCTCAGCCTTGCTAGTGTCGATGCCCAGAATCTTGGCGTGGGCATAAGGGCTGCGAAGAACCTTGCCGTGCAGCATCCCGGATAACTGAGTGTCGGCGCCAAACTTGGCGGAGCCGACCACTTTGTCCAGACCGTCGTGGCGGATGGGTCGAGTGCCTACGACGTTGTATTGTTTTGTTTGTTCTGATTGCTGAGTGCCGGTGGTTGTGGCCATTATTTATCCTCTGCTGTGGAAATTTTGGCATGCGAACGATTTTACGACTGGATGCCTGTCTGCATCGATGTGCGTTTCACTATATCTTTGGGAGCGTAGAAGTCAATCGTGCAACATCGCTATTGAATACCGATTTCAGATAGCCTAGCTGCGCACTGCAGGCAAGACTTCTTGGGAGCAGAGTTCAAGTTGGCCGGCTTGGTCCGGGCTTCCGAATCGGATGACCATGGTCTCGGTTCCGGCGCTAATGAATCCCTTGAGCCAGGCCTGTGCCTCAGCCACGTTGCCGGTGAAAACGCTCTGGGTGTGGGCCATAGTCTCAAAGGGCATGTTGTAATAGCCTTCAATGAACTCGCGCATCTCCTTTTCCGCTTGCGCTTTGTCCTCGTTGATGTTGAGGGTGGTGTAGATGGCTTTGTGTAACCGGCCAGAGTCGGTACCGGACTCCTTGGCGAGGGCTTCGATCTGATTCCAACCTTCTGTGAATGCTTCTGGAGACCGGGAATTGGGGAACCAGCCGTCCCCTATTTGAAGCATGCGGCGCTGGGGTTTCTCGGCGCTGGCGGCCATCCAGATAGGGATGCCGTCTTTCTGCACCGGTTTCAACCCCAAACTAACGCCGTCCAACTGGAAATGGCGTCCGTAGAAAGACACCTCATTTTCCGTCCACAGCCGGCGCATGATGGTGATGATTTCTTCAAAAATGCTAACTCGGTATCTGAAGTTGACTCCGCAGGCTTCAAACTCTTTCTGCACTGCCGGGGTCTTGCTGGCGATACCCACGCCAAGGATGACGCGACCCTGGGAAATGATGTCTAGGTTGGCGACTTCATTGGCCAGTATCACGGGATTTCGCAGGGCGGGCAAGAACACCGCCGTGCCCAATTTAACCCGCTTGGTGCGCCCGGCAATGGCTGCCAAGGTGCTCAATGCTTCCAACCGCGGACGGGCCAGCACGCTATCGCCGCACCAGACCGAGTCAAAGCCGTAGCCCTCAGCCGTCTCTGCTAGGTCGATCATTGACACGAAATCCGGAACTCCAGGGGCCATGACCACTTCCCTGGTGGGCAGCAAGTAGCCAAAAGAAGTCTTGCCATTCGCCATGATGGGCCTCGCTTGTTTTTGGATGAATCACACGATAAAGGTGCCACGCTGGTTTTTAGCACCGTGGCACTCTGTTAGACCCTAGATTATAGCTTGCCCTGAAGTCAGGCGCTTAACTCTGCGTTGGGGTTAATCTTCCTTCCGAAGTTCCATCCGGTAGGCGCCGAAGAATAGCAAACCCAGGGAGATTATCTGCCGAGTGCCGAGGGCATTGGCGACATCGGCACTGCCACCGCTGGTCAGGAAGTCCGGTGCGCCAGCGGCCTTGCTAGCTGCGGCCTCGTCCTTGGAGTCCGCATCGCCAATCGTTACCCTAAAAGGTCGCTCACCAACGGGAGATGGGGCAATGGAAGGGACCGAATCGCCGTCGAACCCACCGCCGGAGCGGCCTGCTTCAGAGACTGAGAACGAATTGCTCCCGGACCAGAAGTACAGCCACGACAGGAATATGGCCAGCGCTATAGCAACGTCTATCTCAGAACCCACCAAAGTTTGTTTACCGGTGAGGCGCCTACCATCATTCCGGGTCCGGTGCGGCCGGGTGCGATTGTTGCGGCTGTTAAGTTGCTCATCAGGGTCTCTTTTCCTCGCCAACCCATTCAACGGTGGCGTTTGGCCTTTGGATGATCGGTTTCTGAATTAACTGTCAATTAGCTAGACGGAAAGGAGTTTAGGAAAGTTCCCACAGGCATCAACCTGTGTTAGGTTTACTTGGCCAAAAACTAGCTGATAACCAAGTAAAACGAGACTCGGAGTGAAAATCTTGATTGATCCAGAGAACTTTAAATCGGTCCAAACCCCAGTGTTGAACATCGGGTATGGAGACTATGGCGATGCCACGGCATTCCCAATTTTCCTGCTGCACGGGTTCCCCTACGAAGTGATTTCCTTCGACGGTGTGGTTCAACCGTTGATTGATGCTGGATACAGAGTGCTTGTGCCCTATCTGAGGGGGTATGGGTCGACATCTTTTATAGACCCCGACGCTCCGCGCATGGCCGAGCAGGCCGCCATTGGTCAAGATGTTACGGACTTTGCCGACGCTTTAATGATTGGACAGTTTGCAACTGCCGGATATGACTGGGGGAACCGCGCCGCCTGCCTAACGTCAATTTTTCATCCAGATAGAGTCAAAGCCCAAGTTGCCATCGGGGGTTATTCCGTGCAGGACACGGTCAACACAGAGAAACCTGTCTCGGCCATGCGGGAAGCCCAACTCTGGTACCAATGGTATTTCAACAGTCCGCAGGGAATAGTAGGGCTGACTGAAAACAGACGAGATGTCGTCAGATATCTCTGGGAGACTTGGGCACCGGAGTGGAATTACACTGACGAGGACTTCAACCGGGCCGCCCCCGCTTTTGACAATCCAGATTTTGTCGACATTGTTATCCACTCGTACCGGCACCGCCACAAAAACGCCCCGGGTGAAGAACGGTTTATGGAAGCGGAACGCCGTCTGGCGGAACAACCTAGGATTACCGTGCCTACCATTGTATTACTTAGCGGGGCCAGTGGGTTTGGGCGACCATCCACCGACCCGTCACGGGACCAAGATCGGTTCCCGGGAATGGTTGCACGGCGGATAGTAGAGGGCGCAGGGCATGACCTACCGACCCAGCGCCCCGCCGCTGTGGCCGACGCCCTGATAGAGCTCCTGCAAGGATAAGGACTCCGCTGGGAGCCTGGGGCTACGGGTCGGTTGGTTTATTTATTGAACGGAGCGAAGAAATCTTCTGATTTGTTCTCGATACAGGAGTTGGTGAGGATTTTTGTGGGCCCTAAAGTGGCCTCTATGCCAAGTCCTCCATGCTTTCAACTGTTTTTCCTTACTTCAGGTTAAGAGAATCAAAATGCCTTTTAGATGCTACCAGGCAAATTGAAAGAGAATGGTTTGACTAGGGTCAGAGAATTAAGTGAAAAGACGAAACTGGCGAAATTTTGACCAAACTCAATTACGGTTCCTTACATACATCCACCGTCTTGGATTAAGCGATTCCGTAATAATTTTACGAAAATCATTGTTTTATAAAGAATGGTAGCCATTTTGATTAATTTAGGCTATTAACCATAAAAACCTGAGCTGGTCGTGTTTCAACCAGCCCAGGTTTCTTTTTAAACCCCTGATTCGTAGTCGAGAGATTGGCCAATGGCCTGTAGTTGATGGCCAGGCTGCCAACCTCACGCTCTTTAATGTTCTGCTGTCTCAGAAGCCACTGGGTTGTATGTAACCCGTCCTACGGGGCTCTGTGACTCGTTTTTCCATTGGTGATGTTCATTGGGCGGCACCAGAATGGCATCGCCGGCCGAAACGGTGTAGTCCTTGCCGCCACAGACCAGTGTTGCTGTTCCTTCCAGTACGTACACGACATGCTCCCATTCATGGGTATGCCCACCGGTGTCAGGATGGCTGACTGCACCCGGCATCATGGGGTTGTTGTGCAGCATGATGTAGTTGGGTGCGCCGTCATTACTGGCAATCAACACGTGACCGGCGCTACGGTCTAATTCAGTATGGTTGCGAATGACCGGCGGGGCGCCAGTGCCCTGGCCACCGTCGTTCTTTGCTCCACCGCTTTGGGCGGCGATTAGCGGGTTAATCTCTATTCGGTGGATGTCGCCCTGGCCGCCGTTGTTCAGTGTGTAGTGGTCCACGTTCGGCGGTATGAACATGGCGTCGCCGGCTTTTACCGAGTACTCCTTGCCGTCACAGATTAACGTGCCAATACCCTCTATTATGTAAACTTCGTGTTCCCATTCGTGGATGTGATGGGCGCTGGTTCCGTCGGGCGGTATCACTGAATAGCTGAGGGTGCAGGTGGGCGGGTTATCATCCAGATTAATCATCCTGGCAGCGTTTGTGCCGTCAAAGACGTCTTTGATGTTTCGGATTACTGGTTCCATAAATTTTCTTCCTTGTCTTGGTAAAAGTCCCGTGACTTGGGCCGTTGTTGGGCGTTAGGCCTTGGCAATCCAGTCTGCGGCGCGCTCCCCGATCATTAGGACCGTGGCGTGGAGACCGCCAGACCTGGGAACTCTTGGAACTATTGACGCATCTACTACGAATAGACTCTGCATGCCCTTAACTTTGCAGTACTGGTCAACAACAGTTGTGGGGTCGGAATCGGGTCCCATCCTGCAGGTGCCGGAGACGTGTCTGGCGCTGCCCACGTTTTGACGTATCCATAGGTCCAGTGCAGTGTCGTCGTTCAGAATATCGTCTTTGGGGTTGATGCGGTAATCGCACACCTCTTTGTACGCCTCGGTTTCCAGAAGATCGCAGCCCATCCGGATGCCTTCTCGAACTCGTTTGATGTCATTGGCGTTCTGAAGATACTGGTAGTTGAAGGTCGGCTGGACCAACGGGTCAGCCGACGCTAACCTAACGTACCCTGATCCGTCCGGAAGACCGAGTGTGCATGAGATGCGTCCTACTTGTTCTGGTGGTAATCCATCGGTGACGTACTTGGTTCGCAGACCAGGAACTTTCTCTTCACGCTCGTCGACGACGGGGTTAGTCCGCAGCACCATGTCGTTGGCTTCACTTGATCCGTCCGCGGTGTAATGCAGGCTGTAGTGAACAGCATCAGCTTCTCCGGAGAGGGTGATTCCGTCCTTTACCTTGAAGGCGATATGAGAGCTGAGGTGGTTCCACAGATGATTGCCCACGCCAGGGAGTTCATGGATCGGGGTGATGCCAAATTCTTTCATTTGGTCGGCAGAGCCGATGCCCGACAACATGAGCAGATGGGGTGATTTTATTGCTCCTGAGCAGAGCACAACCTTGTCTGCTTCGATGTTGAAAACCTCGCCCCCACTCTCTGCCTCCACTCCAACAGCCTTCAGGCCCTTGATGATGATCTTCCTGACGGCCACGCCGCCTCTGATGGTCAAGTTGAGACGATGGCGCACCGGGCCAAGAAAGGTCATGGCTGCGCTCATTCGCATGCCGTCTAGGTTGTTTGACGGAGATACTCCGACGCCGGCAGGGTTGGCGCCGTTAGTGTCATCGGTGGGGTTGTACCCATCGCTAATCAAGGCCTCACGGAACGCCCGTTGGATGTCTGGTGTGGGGCCAGACTGACGGCGTCGCACTGGCATGGGGCCATCTGTGCCGTGGAAGTCATCCCGAATGTCCAGGTCATGCTCAGACTTTCTGAAGAACGGCAGAACCTTGGAGTAGGACCATTCATCGTTGCCAAGGGCAGACCAGGCTTCAAAGTCCTCGGGCAAACCACGCTGCATCGCCTGGCCGTTGATGGACGATCCACCACCAATTACCCGTCCTTGGGCTACGTGAATCTCGCCTTGTTCTTCGGTGATGGTCCCGCGCAAGGCCCAGTTGTGCTTCGAGTCTTGGGCTTCGGCATACCGGGTGCCACCAAATTTAATATCGTCAGGGATGTTATTGGGATCCGGATAATCCGGTCCTGCTTCCAACACCAAAACTGAGGTATCGGCGTTTTCGGCTAATCTGCTAGCCAAGACTGATCCGGCGGCTCCACCGCCGACGATAATCACATCGTATTTCATTAATCCTCCATAAATGATTTTTGAACTTATTAGCCGAATAAAACGACCCGGCCGCTATGGCCGGGTCGTTTTATTCGGATGACCCTTATTTTGGTAAAGCAATCACCAAACATTAATGATATTGGTGACCACAAGTTAATCCGTGGGAATGTAGCAGGAGTATTTTGGGGTCAACGTCGGGAGTTTAACATAGCCCAAAAAGAAGACAAAGGTAGCAGTCGAGTTGACCACGGAATATCACGAAGCCGTGGCAAACTCGGCCTTTTCGAAGGCTGGGATGGCCGTTTTTTGAAGCGGTGGACCTCTAGGGAAAGATCTACAACCAGTTGTTTCAGGTCGTAGTTCTCCCGTTTGAGGTGTTCGATCTCCTAGCGGATGGCATCTCGGACCGTATCCCGGGTGAGACGCTCTTTACCTGCTTCCATGATCTCTTTGGTCCAGGCATAGAAGACGCCCGGATTGATCTCCTCCCGCCGACAGATATCACCAACCGTGACCTCCCTTCGGGAACCCTCCAGAACGATGCGGATCTTGTCTTCCGGGTTGTACTCCCCGGTCTCTTGGGTCGAGATCTTTGCTACGTGGGCTTGACCGGTGTTGTCTTGGGACACTTTCGGCTCCTTTCTAGGTGCGGTAGATCTATACCCTGCACCGGGAGTCCAAACACACCACCACCCCCATGCTTTTCTCCCTTTAAAAGTGTCCCATTATCGCTGAACGCCCACACACCCTACACTCTAGAAGGGTTAGTAGTTTCTAGATCCGGCCCACTACATGCCCAGAGCCTCAGGCAATGATTACAGATCGGAGAGTAATCCTATTCAGGCGAGCGTATGCTGTTGCTAGCCTCTAACCGCCCAATCATTCTGCTAGACCTGGAATGAACGAGTGTAGAACTGGCCTTAACTCGGCAAAATTAATGTAAAATTACATCGCGAAAGAACTATCATTTGATTAGGCCGAACGCCATTACACTGGGGTATCGATCGGATCCTATTTATCAGGTGTATCCCAAGCTGTTCGGGCAGGTGATTTGAGTGCCAGCAAGATCCATTTGCATTATCCTGGCATCTATTGGGAGAAACTTATGAACTTCGGTATGTTTACCGATTTCCACGTTCGGGAAAATATGAACCAGGTGGAAGCCTTTGATGAATCCTTCAACCAAGTGATGGCCGCTGAGGAGTTGGGACTCGATACAGTTTGGCTTGCTGAACACCATTTCAGCCCAGAACGCGCAGTTCTAGCATCCCCTATGGTCTTGGCCAGTGCGATATGCGCCCGAACTGAGCGGATCAGAGTTGGTCTAGCGGTACAGGTCCTACCCTTGACTAATCCGCTGCGGGTCGCGGAAGAAGCGGCCACGGTTGACCACATATCGAAAGGGAGATTTGAATTCGGAATCGGCCGTAGTGGACTAACGCGATATTACCAAGGCTTTAATGTCCCTTACGAAGAAAGCAGACCAAGATTCATCGAATCCTTAGAGATAATAATGAAAGCCTGGAAGCAAGATTCATTTTCTCATAATGGCAGATATCACTCTTATGACGATGTAACAGTAGTTCCAAAGCCGTTCCAGAATCCCCACCCTCCTGTGACTGTAGCGGTTGCGGGAGAAGAAACATTTCCGATGATGGGGGAGATGGGTCATTCCATCTTCATTAGTATGAACACAGGTCGGGAACAGCTAAAGGACCGGTTGGATTCATACAGAAAGGCCAGGCAAAAACGAGAAACGACAACAACAGGCAATGTATTGATGAGGGTACCTGTATATGTGGCCGAGACAAAGGAAAAAGCGCGGTCTGAGCCAGAAGCCAGCGCTAGGCACGCACTAATTTACGCTGCTCAGGAACTGAGTCAAACTGCCGCAAGTGAAGAAGCAGCGGCCCGCATGCATCAAACGGCTAATCTTCCATATGAAGAGATTTTGGCTAATCGAGTAATTTACGGCAGCCCAGATGAAGTGGTGGACCGCTTAAAAGAAGTTCAAGAAGATTTAGGCATAACCGGACTCGTCATGGAGTGTAACTATGGCGGTCGCATTCCCTATGAAAGTGTTAGCAACTCTCTTCGTCTTCTATCTGAAAAAGTCATGCCGCATTTTAAATAACGGGTAAAATAGCCGAAGTGGTAGTTATTGTTTAATTAACGAATCAAATTGAAATATGATTATTAATCGACCCAACCGAACTACCAACGCTCAAAAATTATATTGTTTCCACCATTTGGAACAGTTTGATTCCATCGATATTTATTCCGACAATGTTAGTGCTACCCCATTCAATGCCAATACGGAATGCTTACTGGCTACCGAACTAAGAACCAGAACTGTGATCGCCAAAGCCACAACAACTCCACAACAACTATGGAAGAGGAAACACGATTTTATAAATGAGGGAAGCTAATCTAAGAGGTGTACCCAACGTTTCCCAATCGCGGGCCTATATACGTTTGTTGTTGCGGTGGCAAATACTATTGGATTAAACTTTCCGCTCAAAGCTGAAAACAGGCTTAAACCACACCGTACGCCGACCGAACATTTCAATAATACGAGGAGTTAAGAAAATGGCCGGAATATCTAAAACTGTTGTCAATTTGAAACCCGGTAAGATGGAAGAGGTAACTAAGTTAATTGACTCGCAATCCGGATTAGTGACTGGATTAGAAGGCAATATCGGGTTTGCAGTCGCTGTAACAGGGGAAGACGAGCTCACAATCATAGGCATTTATCAAAGTAGTCAGAATGCCCGCGACGCATCTGATACAGTCCAAAAAGTATTTTCCGAAATGGCAGATTTCGTTGCTTCTCCGCCAGATAGGAGTGTCTCTTCAGGGGTCTGGTTCCCAGGTATCTAGTTTGGCTATTGGGTATCGCGGATGGTATTTTCTTAGACGCATCGACGATATATCTTTACTGCCTTCAGGGAACGATGGATGTATACACGTATGCGCACGCTATGTGTGTATCGAGTTTACGCCTCATTTAACCCAAGCGAATTCTCGACCAAAATTCCATCCAAAATGGGAACCAACGATGGTGAGTATCCCGGCGGTCATTTTATGACCCTTACATAGTCAATGTCTTGGTGGGGTTCTAATAATAATTTCCAGACTGCCACCATCATGGAGTTCCCGGACGTTGACGATTCTTTCCCTTTAGTTACCAGGGCTTACACCGGCATTGAGTTCCCCAGCGTTGATGACTTCGACTCCCTGGAATTCGGTGGAGCTGCTTACGTCAGACTCGAGACTGCCAATGTAGAGGATTAAGATTTCCTGGTGAAACAGATCACCGGACTGGAATTCCCTTCCGATAGCGAATCGGTCTAGCGAGCCGGTCTTGCCTCGATCCGGTTAGCATCTCTTCTAGCCCGAGCGAGCAGGTTTTGCCTCGACCTAGCACGCATCAAACCCCCTTCCTTCTCAGGTTTACCTGAGAAGGAAGGGGGCTCTCTTTTGGTCTACTCCGGTCTGCGAAATGCCGTGCCGCCGACTCCATTTCTACCAAGGTGATTCAGTCCAGTGCGGTATACTGTCGGAACTAATAAAGCTTCATTAATTACTCCCAAAATGCGGGCAGCGCTCTTACCGCACTGCGATTGCCACAGGGTTCATAAGATGGCCAAATCGATAGACCTAATGACATTGGCAGAAGGCACCAAGGTTTCCACCACCGCCGGAGCAACAGTGGAGGTGGTAGACAACCCAAAAGACGGCGTTTGGGTAATTGGAAAATACCTCACTTGCCCCTCAGACACGTCTTTAGTCGGGAGTGAAGACGTGTTCTTTGCCCAAGACCTGGTGGAAATTCTCCCTTGATTATTCTTCCCATCCCCTGACATTTTCAGCGACAGACAATGACACACCAACCGGGGGCTCCACATTCGGGGGAACGCATCGGATTTCCCATAATCTTCAAATACCGATATGCCCGCAATTATATTCCAAAGTTCCGGGCTAAATTCCACGTTCCCGAAGAAGAAGCCGACGGCCTAAGATTAGGACTTGCCCCGCGATACCGATAACGCTTCGGCCGCTACATCAGCCATTTTTGGGGTATCCTTGACAATGGAATGCAAAGTGGTACAGGAGGTCCAATGTATATCGTTAATGTTCCAATCCAAATCAAGGAAGGGTTCAAGGAACAGTTTGTAACTGGAATAAAAGAAAATGCGAGTCATGCCCAGAACGACGAACCAGGATGCCTACGATTTAACGTTATCCAGGATGCGAACGATATCAACAGGATATGGGTTTATGAGGTTTATAAGGACGAGGAGGCATTCAAGGCTCATCAACAATCGCCCCATTATCTGAAATTCAGGGGTATGGCCGATGAATGGCGAACTGATACCTCAGCCGATGGCGCTGGAAGAGGTTGCACTAATATCTGGCCACCCGACAAAGAGTGGTCGTAACCGATTGCTGGACGAAAAGAGCCTCAGCATCAAACCCGAAAGTCACTATAATCCCACTCCAGAGTTGCATGCTGAGTTCTGGGTTGGTGAAGAAGAAGCCAGCCGCTCAAGGGTAGGAGCTCCCAAAGGACTCGGCAACCACGCCCTCTGACTCGCTTCGCGATCTTCACGCTCCGGCTGCACATATCCATACCCTTAAAATACCCCACCCGGGTATGGTTTCCTGATGGGGGATGTCACTGAAACGAGAGAAACCCATTCGTTTGATGGGAAAATCAAGGAAACCTGAATCTACGATGATAGCCCAAAATGGCTCATGCCATGGAAGCTGTTAACGAAGATTGCAAATTTACCCGGTTAACCTTTTGCCGATGAGAAGGCCACCAGAAATTGGTGGCCTTCTTGGTTAATGAACTAAAATACTCCGGCTGACCTTCCACGGTCCGCTAAGCACAACTCCACCCCATAACCGGCACCGTGGAGATGGGTTGTTGGCTGGAACCAAACGATTTCATATCTAATATTGTCCGTCGAACAAGGAAGTAAATCGAACGATATCTTGTTAGTCAGTCATAACGCACACTGGATTTTAAAGATCTAGTAGAGACTCCAAAGTGATTCGCCTTCCCTAATCACAACTTCGGCTGTTGCGAATGTAGCCATGGCTGGTAAGGTAATTTTTCGAACCTCTTCTATGGATGCATCTGCAGAAGCTTTGCAGTCGTATTGGGCTATGGCAAGCATCTGAACTTCGTCTGGATTCCCTTGGTTTCGAAGGTATCCGATTGTATTGTCGTCCGCGGGGTTATTAGTCTGGACGATATCGCCTAACAAAAAACCAGGTATACATTGCAGTTGAGATTTAATGTTTTCGAAAAAGGCAATAAAGGCATCGGCGTTCGAACTGCTAACACTAACCCGGGTTAACCTGTAATACGGCATTGTGGACCTCTACCACTCCAAAATTGGGCACTTATTGATTTGGCAGGAATATGGAAGTTGTTCAACGGGAGGCGAATATCTTCCACCTAATATTTTAGAAAACTAGCTTGTTCATTCGGATAAATATCTTCCCAACGAACCATAAAAAACAACTCCGACTAGAGTTAGTTTCGAATGTCATCGGGGTAGTGTGACTCGGGCTAATACACCGGTAATCCACTTGAGCAATTATAAATTTATTTCGAGGCTCTATTTTATTTCTGTCTAAAACATACGAATACGTTCTTTATTACCAAAGTGTAATCGGATATTGGTAGCCTTTTAAATGATTGATGTTCCCGAAATTGCCGCCCAAACCAGACTTATCCGGAGGCCGATTATTTAGGCGAGGACTAAGGCGATTATCTCATAACGATTTTCCAGTTTGACTCCAAGCAAGTTATAAATGTTCTGTTGGCGTCATAAATTCCAAAATTAACGTGATAACTAACTTCTAGGTAATGATCAGGTCAAGAGGTATTCTGATTTGTTAATGGTTTTAAGAGTTTTTAAGGAGCAAAACTTGAACGGCACTGGGCACCCCACTGACCATTTACTCGGGTCATTATCCAAAGAGCTGAATGCGTAGCCAGTGAGTTATTATCCTCGTCATACCGAGTCCACTGAAGGTATAAATGAACTTTATCTTCAGAGCTGTGCAATGCCTGGATCCAGTCCGTTGAAGTATGATGCCACATTTTACCCGCGCGAGAGGCGAAGCTACCCAAGTATTCGCGCTCAAGTTCTTCTTTAGTTTCGTAGATAACGACTCCATTGCCAGATATACGTATATGGGGTGCATGCATAACTTCGAACATCGCTTGGTTATCCCCTGCATTTAGCGCGCCTATGAATGTCTCATAGGATTGAATTGCCCGAGCCTCACTTTCTGGATTCCGTGTTCTTTCCATAAAATGTCCTTCTTCTTATCTATTTATTTGAAACATCTATTTCTAACGGGATGATATTTGGGACAGACTCTACCGTAAATCCCTATGCCATTAGGATAACCAGTGCTAGATAGGGTTCCGATAAAGGAAATTTGCAAAGGCGTCTGATGGCGTTTAAAAGCTCTAATCTATAACTGAGGGTACCGCGTTTTAACCGTCTAGGTAAGCGTGACTTTGCCTGAAAGTCATATTGAGGTAAATATGGTTCGAGGCAATGGAGACTAGATTCATGAATTATCACCATGGGACAGATAACGGTCTCAGCTTCTACTGGTAAGTACTCCTAACAACCAATTGCTACTGAATTATGTATACCTTAGGTCAAGTCAAAATCGTTGGTTTGACCTAAGGTATTTCAACCGATGTTTTGTTGAATACGTGGAACTGAACAGTGGTCTTCCTTCAGGAAGACCACTGTTGGCCCGGTGACTACTTTATAGCCAAAAGGTTGGTTGGTTTAATCAAATCTTGGACGTTTTCTTAAATTAGTCAAAAAATGAGCCTAATAATTGTTACTAACAACACAATTCATCCATATAATTAAATGAGATTTGACGATTAATAAACTTTGTGGATTAGATTGAATTAATGATGTACAAAGTTTATTCGTAGTATTATCTATATTTTTTGTAGAGGAACTAGGGAGGAGATCATATGAAACTCATCGTAGTCGGAGCAGGACAGGGCGGTTCGAACATTGCCGATGAGTTCGTATCAATGGGTGAGTGGGTTTGGGAGAATCGGGGGATACGAATTTTTACAGGATCTGATCAAGATCCGATCAGTAAAGGTGTATTCGCTATCAATCTAGGTGCTGGGGATTTATACGGGTTAAAGCACATTCCCCAAACCTCCGAGCACACGGTTTTGATGGGTAATTCAGATGAATTTCGCGGAAGAGGCGCTGGTAAAATAAATGCAAACGGAGCAGAACAGGCTCGGAAAGATTCGAAAAAGATAATATCAACAATCCGAGATTTTGGCGATGTTCCGAGCGCTGATGCAATTCTAGTTATAGCAACAGCGGCAGGTGGAACGGGTTCTGGTTCTATTGGCGTTATCGTTGATGAGTTAAAGCAGAATTTTAATAAACCTGTATATGCGATGGTGGTTTTACCATTTGCCTATCAATATGACGACCCCGATACTATGGTCAACACTGGCACCTGCCTGAAACGAGTTCTTGAAAATAGCTTAGCTGATGCGGTGTTCCTCATGGATAATCAAAAATTTGTTCGGTCGAATGACACTACTTCTTCAAACTACGGTGAGATCAACTCTAGAATCGCGCAGTCATTTATGGATATCCTTTGCGTAGGTGAGGAAAATGACCAGCGTTTCGTAGGAGAGGTTCTTGACGCTAATGATGTAATAACCATGCTCCATGGTCCCACAGCCATAGGTGTCGGTCAGGCTTCTATACCTGTTAAACAACAATCGGGGTTCTTTAGCAAGTTCTATCAAAAAAACGAAATTCCGGATCATTTTTCTGACTCTAAAATCCAAATGGAACGCGCTAAGAATGTTTTAACCCGTACTTTGGCAGATCTTTCAGTAGACTGTGAATATCGTGAAGAAAGCAACACAATATATGATGCACAATACGTATTGGGTTTGTTCTCTGCCCCAAGTGGTGAGACTACTCAAGAAATTATAGAAATGATGGATTCAAACCTGGCCGAACAAGCCCCGGGAGCGGGTCGTCGAAAAGGAACTTATCCCGGTAGAACCTCTGAAACTATAAGTATTACCGTGATAATGTCTAACCTCGGTAAAGGTGCAGCAATGGATAAAGTTGAATTCTTCTATCGGTCCGCTGTTGATGCGATTGCCGCAAAGGAAGATCAACAAGGCGCACGGAACCAGCTATGGAATCAAACGAATCGGGTGGCAGCTCAGCTTCCAAACTTATAACAGGTTAGAGAGCATAAAATTAACTACCTAATTTTCAGGCTCTTTAGATGGAAAAATGAGGCTTAACAAAGTAAACGAGCAGCGTAATAATCGAAACGGTTATTTAATACCAATTGCATTCGTGGCAGGTGTAATTGTAGTGATTTTGATTGTGGTTCTGCTGGTTTTTGGTGGGAATTCCGAGGAACCGGGCAGTCAAACAACAATGGAATCAGATAATGTCGAGATTTTAAATCCGACGGTTGTCCCGACATTAATGCCAACATCTCCACCTATAGCTACATTAGTACCGACAGCTTTGCCGACAGCTTTGCCGACAGCTTTGCCGACAGCTTTGCCGACAGCTTTGCCAACAATTGCTCCAACTGCGGTTCCAGCGGTTGTGCCAAATACCATTCCGACGCCGGTACCGACCATGGAAGTGGTGAAATTGCAGTTGCCACCTATAGTAAATGACAATCCGCCTCATGTATTTGTGGGTACGGTTACGATTAGCGGCCAACCGGCTCCTGAGGGAACAGAAGTAACTGCATGGATGTTAAATTATTCGGAGCCTGCTGGTTCGTCCATAGTGCCTGAAATTCCGGGGGAACCTGGCTCTTACAGCTTATTGGTGCCCCAATATGGCACCAATTTCAACGGTACCGTACTGGTGTTAAAAGTTAATGGTACTTTTGTGACTAACGCTGTTTGGCTCTCAGGAGAAGCAGAGTTATTAGATTTAACCCCATAGGTCTTGGGAGAAGCATCCGCTACGTTGGCCTATAATTCGCGGTTTAGTCTGAGATAGTCTTCCCATTTATGTTTGTTAGTCAACCAAATTAGATTGACTAACAAACTCAAATACCCTCTTTGATCCAGTCTGCAATTTTTTCAGCAATCATGATAGTCGTTGCGTTGGTGTTCGCTCGAATTACGTCCGGCATTATAGAAGCATCAACGACCCTCAAATTATCGATCCCGTATACATGACCGTATTGGTCTACAACGGCCATTGGGTCTGAATTGTTGCCCATCTTGCACGTTCCAGACGAATGATGCTGTGTGTATGCATTCCTTAGTAACCAGTCATCCATAGACGCTTCCGATTGGAGATCGGCCTCGGTCGGGTTAATACGCTCTAATATGTATTCTTTGAATGGACTTTCAGAAGCAATCTCAAGGGCCATTCTGAGCCCATGGCGCATCTGTTGTCTGTCGTATGGGTCAGATAAGTAATCGTAATTTATATCTGGCTGTTGCCTAGGATCAGTAGATGCAAGTTTGATTCGCCCTTTCCCTCTAGCATTTTGCAAAGCGAAACTAATGCCGAAATGAAAGTCGTCCGAATCTATCACTACACTTGACGGAGCATGTTCACTCGACATTAAAATTGGGCTAATTTGCAGGTCCGCATCTGTCGGGGACCCTTCTGGGCTTATCCGTAAACCAATTTGGATGTTTGGCGCGTCTATATCAGGTGGCTCGGAGTCTCCTTTGAATAATGCGAAAGCCGCCGGATGATCGCAAAGATTTTCGCCAACACCCGGTAAATCTTGGAGCGTCTCGATACCAAGCTCATCTAGGTGAGATTTTGGACCGATACCCGACAACATAAGTAATTGAGGAGAGGCGATTGCTCCGCTGGAGACGATTACCTGGTCTGCATCGATTGTAAATACTTCTCCCCCACTCTCGGCGATAACGCCGACAGCGCGGTGTCCATCCAAGATGATTTTGTGAGCCAATACATTCCCTTTGACAGTTAAGTTTAAACGATGCCGAGCCATTGAAAGATATGTCAATGCCGTACTCATCCTAACGCCATCAATATTATTCAAAGGACGTGGAGCCACTCCGTTGGTCTCAGGGTTGTTGTGGTCAGGGTGAGCCGGATAGCCAAGCGAGACACATGCATCGTAGAACGCACCGAAATATGGTAGCCATTCCTCTCTCTTATATCGTCGGACCGGTATTGGTCCATCGTTGCCGTGAAAATCACCACCGGGAAAATCAAGGTCGTTTTCTAATTTCTTGAAATACGGCAATACATTAGAGAATGACCATTCTGGGTTGTCCCACTTAGCCCAGTTGTCGTAGTCTTCCGGGATCCCTCGGAATAATACTTGGCCGTTTATAGAACTTGATCCACCTGTAGTTTTGCCTCGCGGTATGATGATTTGTTCTGATTGTCTCGGGGTTGCGGTAGCCAAATATCCCCAGCTATGAGGGCCGTACGCTGATCTCCACATGTTGTTGCCCAATTTAACATCATCCGGTAATTGATCGAATTCCGGATAATCGGGTCCAGCTTCCAGTAGCAACACAGATACATTTGAACTTTCGGTGAGACGGGATGCCAAAGTGCACCCGGCTGAACCACCGCCAACAATTACGTAATCGTATTTCATATTCCCTCGATATAAACTTTCAGCACAGAATCATATTATTAGAATTTTGTTTCCCAAAATATAGGAATAAAATAAACAGTTTAATTTGGTGTGGAATTTTTAGAATTCGGAACTTGAGAGCCAGATGAAAAGCAAAATTTTATGGCTGTTTGGAAAAAACTCTGAGACCGGAAATAAAATTAAAACACGAGATCCCGAAATGTCCTCTCCAATAAATGACGGTAAGTGGACACTGACATTAAATGACTATCACGCCTGTACCTACCGGAAGGTCCCATGTCTCATTCTGTAAACCCCTTATATAATCGATCTGACCATGATGGTTGTTTTGATGAGTAATCAAATGGCGAAGGCAATTTCCAACTGTAAACATTTGTCTGTCAGGGCTAAGCGGTTGGTCTAGTTCAATGACATTTACATTAGATATATAAGCACTACTTCTCTCGTGCACCGCCACACAATACCCAAGGAGAACATCAAGAGACGGTATGGGCAATGCTTTTAAACCCATTCTATCTCCCGGGTCAGGGGAATCAGGAGTCTGGGAAAATTTCTGAAACCAGCCATCAGTAACCCATAGGTCTTGAATGGCCTTACTTGCTTTTGTTATCTGGGTGTCTTGGTGGCGCGTCATATGCCATAGTATGAATCCAATGTTGTTCGCGTTTGGTTTAGGGCGCCATTCAAGTTGATCGACCGTTAGGCCTTTGCATGTTGTAACCAGCCTAACGTGCACCGAAACCAGGCATTCAGATATTAAATCTATTGCATCCATAACATTCTCTAAACTACCTTAAAGCCTCCGACATTCTAAGGGTCAGGCTCTTATCTCCCAAAATTCAGTATGGTGGCATTATCTTAAATAACCCGCTACCTCATTTGTAACAGAATCGGAACTGGTGATCGACGGCGGGGTCACGGCCCAATAACCTGACCGGAAATTCAAGTTCTGCCCATTGCAAATGAAAACGTTTTTCAATAAACCTACAACCAATGGCGGTAAGTGTGAAGTAAACATACTCCACTTAAGATTTACTTGGTAAATTAATTACCCAAATATTAGGAGTAGTGCACGGCTAAACTGATGCCAGGTTCGCGCACCCACGTCTCTCTGATTATCTGACCCCCGACATGTCAGGCCGCTAAACAAACCAACCCATCCCCCGATAGTAACCTCTGAGATATGCGATTTGGCCGCCGTGAACGCAATTGTCAAATACCATAACTCCCAGAAATGATCCAATGGAAGCGGCTGGTCTCGGAGGAATATTCAATTCTCGATCGAAGCCTGAGTCAGGCAACGATCCCAGATAATTTCTGGCCGCCGTTTTGACAGATTCGTAATAACCGGTCAATGTTTGCGTGGCTGGAAGCTCCCATGCAGCAACCTGCTCCTTAGTCCACCCCTGACCTGTGTCCTCCGCATCATCGCTTAAACCAAATTTCTGATACCAGTCGTCTCGAATCCATAATTGGGTAGAATCTTGACACCATGTATGCACAAAACGGTCCACGATTCTAGTCATGTGGAAGAGCAGCCAACCCATAGAATTGGAATCATCATTAGGCATTGCTGCGATTACTGAATCATTCATCCCGTCTAGGGCCTTGTCCACCATGCCCCAATTCCGTTCTAAAGCAGTTAGTCCGGTTTCCGACGCTGACATTGTCTTTCCCCTAACGAAAAATATTACTGGTTATTAAACTACATTGGGCTTGGTGTGTTGTCCAACGATAACGGCAGGTTAGGAATAGGGCGTTTTTGTTCATAGGCGTATATAGCAATCCACCACAGGCCCGATTTTGGGCTAAACGCTAAAATCGGGCCTACAGTACCGAAATAAATTAGGTCTTTTGTGGCTTACAGGCGGTGGGTTTTATTGAGCCGGCGTATCCATCTCATAGGCCGGAACCTAGAGAGGAGCTATGCAGTTAGGGAAGTATGGCCAACAGCAAACTTTGAAATCAAACGGGTTTTGGCTTCTAAGAATTGGCGATCCAATCGGCGATGCGTTCGCCAATCATTATGGTCGTCAAGTTGGTGTTGGCACGAATGCAATCAGGCATGATTGACGCATCAGCCACCCGCAGACCCTCGATTCCGTGGACTTTGCCGCGTTGGTCCACAACCGCCATCTGGTCGTTCTCTGGACCCATTTTGCATGTTCCGGAAAGGTGCTGCCCGATCCAAACGTGGCTCAGCATCCATTCATCAAGGGCGTCTTCGGACTCCAAGTCTTTTTCGGTTGGTTCAATCACGCTTTCTACGATGTTTTCAAAAGATTGGTGCTTCAGGATGCCGATGGCGATATGTACGGCTTCGCGAAGTCGATCACGGTCCCTAGGGTGTTCTAAATATCGGCAATTGATGTTCGGTTGTACCGTGGGGTCGGTCGTGGTTAATGTGATTTCACCTGACCCCTCGGCCAACTCCAACATACAGGTCAAGCGTATTCCTTCCTCGGCGAATGGATCGCCCCCCAAGGGAGTGGAGAAAGACGACGGAAATATCTGAATGTCGTTTCGGTCTTTCGAACCCGTCGCCGTGTATCTGAGCAACGTTTGCATCCGGGGCGCATTGGGATCCAACGGGAAATCTTCCTTTGTCTTGGCACGAACGGCTACTAACGGGTGATCACGCAGATTTTGACCAACTCCCGGTATGTTTTTCACGACCTCGATACCATTGGCCGTCAGGTGCTCCGCAGGTCCGACACCAGACAACATTAGAATATGCGGCGAGGCAATCGCTCCCGCGGAGAGAACGATTTGATCCGCTTCAATGTTGAATATCTCACCACCGCTTTCCGCTTCAACACCTACAGCGCGGTTACCATCAAACAGTAGGCGACGTACCAGCACATTGCCGCGAATTGTCAGGTTGAGCCGGTGCCGGTTTGGATCTATGTAGGACAGCGACGTACTCATTCGGATACCGTTGGGATTGTTCATGGGAAACGGACCAACACCCCAAGCATCGGGATTGTTGTGGTCGTACGTCTCTGGATAGCCAGCAGCGATACAAGCCTCTTGGAATGCGTTTTGGGCGGGCAACCAAGTCTCACGCTTGTGACGACGTACCGGAATAGGACCTTCATTTCCGTGGAAATCGTCGTTAATGTCGGTGTCTGTTTCCAATTTCCGGAAGAATGGGAGAACGTTTATGAAGCTCCATTCATCATTGCCCCACGAAGCCCAATTGTCGTAGTCCTCTGGGACGCCACGAAGAAACACTTGACCGTTTATAGCGCTAGATCCGCCAACGACTTTACCGCGTGGGACAGCTATTGGGGGCTGGTTTGGTGTGGCCGTCCCAGTGAATGACCAGTTGTGCGGAGCCCCCATCTCAGAGGCAGTCGGCGCATAGCCGAACTTTAGGTCGTCTGGGTAATTGTCAAAGTCCGGATAATCGGGTCCGGCTTCCAATACCAAGACCGAGAAGTCTGGGTTTTCGGATAGCCTCGCTGCCACGGTTCCACCAGCAGAGCCTGCGCCGATAACGATAACGTCGTATTTCATATTGGCCTCTTTAATATCGAGAATATCGAGACTGCGGAATTACTAGCCGAGCATAGTAGATTGGCCCGATGCTACAGTTCCTGGAGTTTAATATTTAACCGATTGTGGTGCAACTATTCCGAATCAATCCCTACGCTCCAGCTGCCAATACTCATACCCTCTAAGTACTCCACCTCCCATGGTCTCTCGATGAGGGGTGTCTCTGAAACAAGAAAAGCCCACTTATTTGTGTGGGCTAATTTCATCTTTGGCGCCGGGCAAAACGGGTGAGTTAGGGGGGCGGATGGTCGATCAAAGAGCCCTCGGAGGCTTAGACAGGCTGACCACTCCCGCGCCTATGAGTGCTATGGAGGCGAAGGTTAGGAAAGCGACCTGGTAGCTGCCATTGATGTCGAAGGCCAGCCCGGATAGGACCGGGCCAATGGTCTGACCGATCTGAACCCCGGTCTCACCAATTCCACGGATGTTGCCGATGGAACGGCGACCGAAGTAGGATGCGTAGGCCACCGGAGGAATTACATTTCCACCGGAACCTACGATTCCGATGACTGCCGACACCGCGAATGCCGAGATGACTGAGTGGACCGATAACAACGCCATTGTGGAGCCGGCGGTGAGGACCATCAAAAAGCCCATGGCCCACCTTACCGGGGTCCGCTCGATCACCGCTCCCCAGACCAAACTTCCAATGGCATTTACGATTCCGTTGATCGTGATTGCCGTGGCCACCAGGGTCAGGCTCAGTCCCCGATCCAGAAAGAACGCACCGATATGTACCGAGACACCGGCTTGAATCAAAAATAGTGCCCCAACAACCCCGGTCAGCACCCATAGGGATTTCGTGCCCATCGCTTCCCGAAGCGTCCAGTCGCCTTCGCCCTGGCTTGGCGGGGCCTGAGGTTCTGCGGTCTTCGCTCCCGGTGTGATTGCAGAGTTAGGCGGCAGCCCATCAGGTTCCAATCCGAGGTCTTCCGGCCGTTCCACGATCAGCAAGGCTGCAGGCAACACCGACACGGCGACTACTGTGATTCCCAAAGCGATCCAAGCCGCGCTGATGCTCCAATGGGATATGGCCAATGATGCGATCTGGATGCCCAGGATATTTCCGGCCGCCCCGGCCATATATATCACCCCTATGGCCCGCCCCCGCTTCCTGATGAACCATCTCGAAACCACGGCCCCGGATCCGATCTGCACCGGGACGTGGAAAATTACTCTTCCAGTGGCGAAACCCAGATAGAAGAAGGCCGGTGCTGTTGCCCATGCCAGTGATGTTACGGCAACGCCCAGGACCACCATGCTCACAGAGAGAATCAGCCGCGTGCCGTAGCGGTCTACAGCCCAACCGACGATCGGAGAGACGAAGATCGACGCGATCGCCCCAACGCTCACGGCGCCGGCGATCAGTGTCCGGCTCCACCCAAATTCTTCGGTCATTGGTGACAAAAATATCGCCAGAATGGAGACCGAGGGCGCCATCCGGGCGAAAACAGTCGTGCCCGCAGCAAATACGACTACCCACCCATAGTAGAAGGGCAACCGCGGGCTGAGGTATATGGCAATAGCCAAGGAAATCTTATTCAACTACCAGGCGCCTCAAATGGTTTTCTAGTTTTATCCCATACGTAATATTAAATATGACCACGTGTTGTGGCGTGCGAATTTTGAAGCTAAAATCGGCCACGAACCGGTGCCACGTGTTGCCATGTGGTGAAGCTTTCAGTAACTTTTGGCTAATCGTTGACTCCATCTACGATGGCCAAATAGGTGTTGGCAGTGTTGTTGGTTCGGGCAGGCAAGATGGTTTTTTACTGGTCGCCTTCGTACCATTCAATGGTCAATTCTCTGTCCGGAAACTCGAGGATACCGTGGACGTCCGCTTGTTTCCCGTTGAATTAATTTTCCTAACGATGTACAGCAGGCAGTTGCACTAAGAATTTTCCGCCAAACTCTTTAACGACATCGGCAATCTTCGACCCGAACCCAGTTACAAATTTCTCTGGATTAATGACTTCCAGATGGACCATTAATAAAGCTTTGGCATAGTACTCTCCAACACAGAATAGATTGGACGATACTAACGGATAAGGAACCTAAACGTCGAACCCGAATCTTCCAAAAAACACCGTCCAAAGTTCCAGGCTGAGTTCAGTCTTGCCGAAGAAGGACCCGACGGCCCAGAGTTAATCCCTTCATATGCAGAATAGAATTCTTCTCCACTACCATATATCCCCAATTAATAAACCCTCCTCCCATATTGCTGAGAGAAGGGTTTTGTTTTTACTACCCTCTGGTTGTGCGTTGCCTTAGAAGGTACTTAACTTGTAAAACGTAGGTTTGGCTACCGATGCGTGTCGAAATCAATGGCTGCAGTCTTTCCTCTATCCTACGTAGCCTGCTCGAGCAAAGAGGCTCGTATATTTCTTAAAGTCGCCACTAGATAGCAAATCCACACTGGTAGTGCAACGATAGCTATGGATAGGGCTTCACCTGGAGACTCTTCACCAGGGTTGATATCTAAAAGAACGTAACGAAGTGTTTCAGGTATTCCAGTCGCTAGAGAGACGATAGTGACTATAGCGAAAAACACCAGGCCAGCCATCAAATAAAGCCTTCTTAGCAAGTCCGACCGTTCATCTCCCCTTTCTAACCACCATCTACCCAAGAAATGTACCAATAGCAGGAACGTGCCAATCACCGCCAAGCTCACACCGTTGATTAGGCTGCCTTTCATTTCAAGTTCAACTTTCTCAGGTAAAGTGCGGGTTTCATCCTCAGTATCAGCGGGGTAATCTTCATTCTTCTCACGCTGTTGGTCGTCTCGATGCTCTTCGTACACGTTGCCATAGCTGAATTCTCGACCAACCATTTCTCCGAACCCAACTTTGAGTAGGGTCGACACTCCCCCTAGCCCACCAAGGCCGACACTAATCAGAATCACAACGTAGAAATAGACTCTGAGTGCGCCTCTATAAGAGAAACTAACGGGGAGGTCTGCCTTGATTTTTAATATGAAATAGACGATACCCACTATGATCAGGATTGGTATCGCCAGACCTAGAATGGGAAATATAATGTTCATTCGATAATGTTAGTCTTCCAGGTCGTGATTTGCCCTTAATGTCTGCCCTTGTTTTCACCTATTTGGCCCTGAGGCCCATAAAGCGGGTGCCGTAGAGAGGTACTGAAAGCCCTTTAAATTAATAAACCCTTCTCCCATTTTGCTGAGAGAAGGGTTTTGTTTTGTCCCACGGTAATCCAGTTTCCTAGGTGAGGATCGCTGTATAAAACCACCCACTTAACCGTATTTTTCAACGGCGGCCCCAATGCCCGGGCCAGCCTTTCCAAGGTCTTCTCCGTTCATAACCGGGGTCAACTCGATGCTAGCGTTAAAGGCAAGAAACCAGGGTTCTAGAATTGCTGGAAGCTGCGATGAGTCTTGGATGTCAAGAAATATGAATCCCGTACGCATCCCATTGTCCAAGGTGAAATAGGCAGCTTCTGGTTTTTGTTCGGCCAAGATAGATTCTATTTTACTCCCCAGGCTGCCACTCTTGACGTTCGCATTGCCTGCTTCCACAGGTATTGATGCCTTAAGCAACATTCTCATTTCAGGTGTCCTCCAAATTTAGAAGATGATTAGGGGACTATATGATAAGTCAGACTAATCGTCGAACCCAAAAATCCCTGTAATGACCGTTCATAATTCCTGGCTAAGTTCGGTGTTGCAGGATAAGAACCCGACGGCCCAAGAGTAGGACTTTCCAACCAGCTCAGGAAACACGCCCTCCGACCTCGCCCTGTATCCGCAGTCTTAGAAATATCAACAATGGGGCATGATTTTATCTGCGAAGTCTTCGATCATCCTATATTGTCGATTTAACGGAGGGTACAAAATAATTTGACCGAGGCCTTTCGTTTCTAAGCTCTTAACTTGTTCGATAATTTCCGACGCTGACCCGATCAAACAACTCCCTTTAATCAGGTCTACGTCCAAGAATTGAGCTTCCTCAAGATCCAGGAAACTGTAATGGGACGCATGTAACCGTTGATGTCGAACGTCAGATGGGAATGAATTAATCCATTGGAGGTATTGACTCCATATGCCGTTAGCATAATCAGGTGGGTCGCCACCTGACTCCAAATGTTGGCTTACTAAGTAATGCAATCCTGTCAAGACAGCTGGGCCAACTTCAGTTAGGACCCTCTCGCTCAAAATCGTCTCGCCGGGTTCCAGCAATATGATATTCGCTAATACAGCGGTCTCGAAATGAGGCGCCAGGTTATGGCCTTTATTTTGAGCTCCTAGCCGCACATTCTGGATCATCGTACTAACATCGCCGCCCCTAGGAATACCTGAAATGAACCCGTCTCCCAGGTCGCCTGCTATTTGCTGGGCCTTTGGACCAAAGCCCGCGATATATAGTTTGATTTGATGCTGAATATCGATAAAAGAATGCTCGAGCATTTGGAATTGAATCTTGTGAGATTCCCCTGCATTAAAATATTCGACCTCTTCTCCCTTTAGCAAAGCCTTAACAACTCTTATATATTCTTCGAATTCCTTTAATTTCATCGGCCGTTGACCCAGTGTCCGGGCCGCGGTGTTCCCGGTTCCTAGACTTATGAAGCATCTACCAGGTGCTAGACGATTGATCGTAGCTATACCATTTGCGGTAACTGGAGCTTGCCGGATCCCTGGCACGTTTACACCAGTTCCGATCTGCATATTTCTTGTCGCGTTTGCAGCCAATGCCAGAACGGCCCAACAATTTGACCGGAGCATTGGACTATCAGTTACCCAACAATGGCTGTAGCCTAAATTTTCAGCATGGGTTATATACCCGATTTCATCTATCTTAGAGGTCATTATTCCAAATTTCATATATCCACCCGTTCCTTTTTCAGTACCTCAAGTCTAGACAAGATATTGTACTTATAGGAAACGTTCCAATGGGCAACATTGTCG
>LWDU01031819.1_pt1 | contig 54196 bp, 44 predicted proteins | sample 727161 | NCBI WGS metagenome assembly LWDU01 (sample SAMN04566230, study PRJNA314399) | hydrothermal vent metagenome | isolation source: deep sea hydrothermal plume seawater | place: Mexico: Gulf of California, Guaymas Basin | collected 2004-07-11
CCCGTCGCCACTCTTTCTACCGAGTTTTCCATCTTCTACCATGCTAATCAATAGCGGTGCGGGTGCGTACTTGTCGTCCCCGAAACCCTCGTGCAGGACATTCATGATGTGAAGAACAGTGTCCAGGCCGATAAGATCAGCCAGTGCGAGGGGGCCAATAGGATGATTCATCCCGAGTTTCATGATTCCATCAATGGCTTCAGGCTCGGCCACGCCCTCCTGCAGAGCTAGGATTGCCTCGTTAATCATAGGGCACAGTATCCTGTTGCTCACAAAACCAGGCGAGTCATTACATGAAAGCGCGGTCTTGCCCATCCTCTCTGCTGCAGCGACTACTGCCGAGTTAACTTCATCGGAGGTCTCGGAGCCGTTGATTATCTCGACCAGTTTCATTATTGGCACAGGATTCATGAAGTGCATGCCAATTACCCTGTCGGGCCTATTGGTTGATGCTGCAATCTCATCGATGCTGATGCTCGAGGTGTTGCTCGCTAGTATTGCCTCCGGCTTACAAATACTGTCTAACTCAGAGAATATGGAGAACTTCAACTCGGGAATCTCGGGGATTGCCTCGACAACAAGATCGCAATCTGAGGCTTCGCCCCTGTCTGTCGATATGCGCACGCGCGCGAGGGCGGCGTCGGCATCGGCTTGGCTCATCTTCTCCTTCAAGACAAGTTTTGCAAGAGACGTTTCAATCGATGCCATGCCGCGATCGACGAAGGTCTGCTCAATGTCAATCATGGTCACATGGTAGCCCGCGCAAGCTGCTACTTGGGTGATGCCGTTACCCATCTGACCGGCACCCAACACGGCTATGCTGCCTATCTCCACACGTCGTCGTGCATACGGAAGGGCATGAGTCTTACTCAGCCAGTTCGTCTTCGGATTCGGCAATAGGCAGTTCAGCAACCCCATCAATCTCAGACATGATGTCTTCAAGGTCGGGTCCGTTATTCTCAATCTCATCCCTTCGGGCGCGACGCCTGCGTAACAGGGTTGCTGGCACTGCTATGGCGAGCAATGCAACGATAACTGCAAGAGAGAACCACCACAGCATCGGGCCGGAGTTCCGGGCGTCCTCGATGGCCCAATCAATCCATTCTTGCTCCATCACCTCTATCGAAGATGTGTATTGGTTGTTGGCGGCGTCGACGGCAAGTCCGTTGATGATGTGAGTGCCTGGAGATTCGGGTATTGTGATGTGAATCTCGAACTGGTCACTCGAGTCACATACGAACTCCTTCGACTCGATCTCGGTCCACAACATCACCGTCGTGCCGTGCTCACAGATGCCGCCAACGACGCGGGTTGTAGCCAGAGGAGTGGTTCGGTTGGTTACCTCAAAGAAACTCAACACAGGAGGGGTGGTGTCCCTTACGATAGAGAGCGTGTAGTTGTCTACGTGGTCTAGGGCGTGGATTTCGATGAGGAACTTGTTCTCGCCCTCGATTAGATCGAATATGATGCTAACCACGCTTGCTCCGGGCTCAATCAGGTGCTCCCCTTCGACATCAGATCTGCTCCACCAAATCTCCTGGTCGGGCCCTCTCTGTAGGGTTGCCTCAACTTGGTCGATGGCCACAAGGCCACCGTCCCAGTCAGCAGCGACGTGAGTATTGTAGATTGAGGCATCAAGCAGGATGCTGCGACATTCGAGGAACCTGTTGTTATTTTCCTGAGGTTCTGTGAGGTCGATAGCCTCCAAGCATACCTCGTGTACCCCGGTGTGGTTCAGTTCAAACAAGGCCCCGCTGGTAATTGCAGTGCGCTCGCTGATGAGGACGCCGTCGATAGTAAAACGGACGTGGACTTCTTCGCTGGAAAGCCACGAGAGCCCCTGCCTATGGTCGAAGAATGAGTCTTCGGTGCCCGGGCTGATGGTCCACTCAACGAGAGGGGTGGTACGATCGAGAGCTAGGGGCCACTCCTCAGTGTCCGTGTTGTTGGCCCAGTCAATCATTTCGAGAGAAATGAGGTAGTCTCCGTCCGGCAGCTCAGTAGTGTCGATCTGATACTGAGTGACAATGCTCACTTGACCGGGGTCATCCTGCATTATGATTTGTGGAATCAATTGGTTGGTCTCGCACTGAACATACTGGTGGGGTGAATTCAGGGCAGTGATTCTCAAACACCAGTAGCGGATGTCAACTGGGATTGAGGCGGTGAGCACTCCTTCGCTCATGTTCACAGGTGTGGAAATCTGTGCCGGAGTGTAGTGATAACCGGCTTGGTCGGAGACATCGAGAAGGTCGGCGCTGGGCACATGGGGGTCATACACCACGACAAACTCTCTAGTGAATGAATTTCCAGCAGTATCGCTGACCACTATGTCGAAGATGCTGCTGCCATATACGTAATAGAAAGATGACCCGGAATTCGACCTAGCCTCGGCCTCTGCCAGTTGAATCGTGAGTTCTGCGTTACCGTTCTCGTCCAGTTCGACTGCGCTGCCTGAGTGAGTAACGCTCGCACCGGGTTCTGTCTGGATGATGTAAGTGAGATTCTGTTGGTTGGTAATCCAAGGTATGTTCGACAGGGCCAATGTGGGCGCTGTCACATCGTAAGCCACTGAGAGGTAGGCCTCAGCAGTGTTGTTCGAGATGTCTGTCAATGTGACCAGGTAATCATGCCACTGCTCGATTGCAGGTAGGGTGGCATTGACCCAGACCTCTCGGAAGGTAATGTTCTCGGGCATCGCGAAGTGATTGCCACTGTTCCATATCGAAGTCAGATTGTGGTGCACGCCGGCCGTGTCGATGGCTTCGACGAGGTCGGCTTCGGGAACGCTAGTGTCCTCGTCGACCGGTTCCCAGTCAAGGTCGTCGAGGCGGAAACCGATACCGGTGTCCAAGGCGTGCAGATGAATCGGCACTACTGAATTGGACTGCGTGAGGTTGGCCGGGATGTCAAAACTCACCTCGGGGTCGAGTTCGACCAACTCGTAGGTGTATGGTAGACGCAGACTGATGTCACCTTCAACGGTGATATCGATGAAACCTGTCCAGATTCCAGCTGTCTCCGGCCTATCATAGGCGAGGTTGACTTGTAGTGCGGAAGATGGGACCTGTCCTGCGAGTGTATCGCTGCCGTTAGGCCAAATCGCATCTATCTCGCCCTCAGTCAGCGATAATTGATCGGTTATCACGAGTTCGTCACCGCCTACAATCTCGATGTCAATCCAGAACTGAACTGTCCCGCTCGGTACGGAGTAACCGTGTACTGCGACAGAATAGTTGCCGTCTTCAGGATCAACTATTCTGATAGTCTCTGCCGAAGAACCGGACCATGAGCGTGTTATCTCCTCACCAGAGGAGAATGTTCCATCTCCATTTGAGTCACGGAACAGGAATAGGTCGAGATCTGCGTCCTCGTGAGCGTTCATCTTGATGTTCAACTCGGTGGAATTCTGGACTGTCATATTGTGCCACCATGATGCCGTCATCTTGTCGCCAGAGACGTCCTGGAAGGCTGTCTCGTTATCGAAGTGGACCGGCTGGCTCCAACCGTATGCAGACACCGAGTCAACGTTCAGGGGCACAGTCGAGACCACGTGAACTGCATCTACTCCACTGCCTTCGGCCCAATCAGTCACCACCTGCTCAAAGCCGGACTCCTCGGCAGCGATGTATCCTACTGAAATATTGAGTGGGTTGTCGTTGGTCGAGACGCCGTGCAGTGCGGTGTGCAGGACCATCTGGTGGACCCCTTGCTCGGCGGGGACGGCGAACATCTCGCGCGAGGTCCCGGTGAATGTACCCCAGTTGTGCGAGCCGCTGCCGGCGTGGTTGTTGATTGAGCGTGACTCGATGAAGAAGGTCGAGTCGCCATAGGCGTCAGGGTCGTCCTCGGCATATCCGTGCGGCATCTCTGAGAGCCATAGCACGTCGATGTCGGTGTACGGGTTGTCCTCCCAGTCGACATCGAGGATGGCTGTTCCCCCGGTGTCCCACTCCTCGGGCCACTCGACGGAGAGGAAGCGCCAGTCGCCGCTCTCGGCCCTCCAGTCCCATCTGGTTGCCCCGCTTATCCACTCCTCATCGTACAGGGTCTGGTTCGACACGTTGCCGTCCAGCGGCCTCGCATCTAGTGAGAACGGGCCGCTCCAAGGCACATTGGTGACCACAGGGAGGGTCCAGTTCCTGTGCGGTATCGTCGAGGTCAAGTTGCCCCCCTGATCGAGTTCGAAGGACTCGATGAGAACGCCGTGCTGATGCAAACCGGAGTCGGCGTCGGCAGGGACCGAGACCGTCATCTGGGTTGATACAGATCCGTTGGCAGGGACCACGGTGGTGATTGGCAGAGTGATCCAGTCGTCGCCCGCGCTACCGAATGCGGTCCAGTCTATCTCGATCCTGACAGGGTCGTCAGACTGATGCCCGTTGTAGTTCCAGACCCCGAGGAAGAGTCCGTCTCTGGCATCCTCGAAGGGGAGTCCGACCCTGACCTCCACCAGTAGGTCACCTCTTCGAGCTCGCTCGACTCGGTCCAATCATCGGAGTCGACCATTGAGTCGTTATCGAAGTCCTCGACGTAGATGCCGTCTCCGTCATCGTCGCTCCAGCGGTATATCTGCAAGAACACCCGCTCCTCTGAGCTGCGGTCTTGATTCTCATCGAACGCGGAGTACTCGATGGTAGCTCTGGCTCTGAGTTGCAAGGTATCGATGGGTAACCTGTTTGCAGTGCTGTTTGTGACGTGCAGGGGGATCAGCAGATCAGGCCTGCTACTTTGGTGGCCGTCCCATGAATCGTTAAGCCCGTCCTCGCTGCCGTTGCCTAGGCTCTCCCACACCTGCACAGTGTGCTCCAGAGGGGCGAAGACTGTCGGAGTGAATCTCAGGAGGACATCAGTGTCGCCATAATTGGCGAACTCTAGGTCAACGTCCTGCGACTCGCCTGGGCGCATGAGATTGATGTTGGCATCCCTGTGTTGCCCTTGGAATGTACCGCTGTTCCACTGCGCTGGACTGGCCCACCAAGTGCCGTTCTCGCCGTCCAAGGTAGCTGTCGCTCTGGAGGCATTGAACCAACCACCGCCTTGGACAAACGGCTCGTAACCCCTGTCATCGGATGTGGAGAGTACGAAATCCCTGAACTCTTGGGATCCAGGGTAGTAACCTAGGTTCTGCTGCCATGCCTGGGCAACTAGAGCCATCAGCCCAGCCGCTATCGGAGTTGCGAGACTTGTTCCTCCCCATGTCCCCCAAGCGGAGTTGGCGTTGCTCCTCTGGTTTAGTGGGATATCGCCAGTGGCAGACCACCCCACAGAGACGATGTCCGGATCCATCCTGCCTACTACGTTAGGACCTCGGTTGGACCACGGTGCGTTCTGGCCCCATGAATCGCTGGAACGACTGCTAAATGCGCCGACTGAGAAGATGCCATGAGCGGCCCCCGGTACCTTGGCGGTGCCGAAACCGTGGCCACCGTTGCCTATGGCCACAGCGTATGATGCGTTGTCGTTGTAGACCCGGGTGAGCCAGTCGAGGTACAAGGAGTAGCCGTCGGCGCCAGCCTCATCTATGGAAGAATAACCGAATGAAAACGAACCGATGTGAGGCTGGTCGCCCTGAGTTATGGTGATGCCGTCGTAGCCCTCGGCGATGAAACGCCACCCGTCGAGCGCGTGGCCACCTGAGTAGTGGTTGCCTATCGAGGATATGGTAGCGTTCGGTGCCATTCCTAGGACCTTGCCGTCGCTCACAATTCCCTGTGCAGCCACCGCGCTGGCGCAAAGTGTCCCATGGCTTCCTGATTCAATCATGAAAAGAGTCAGATTTCCTGATCCAGGAATCCGGTTTGCATAACCATGCCGAGCAGCGTAGGTGTCTGTGTAAGGCACTCCATTGGTACCATCGGCTACCCAGTAGACCAAGCCTCCGGAGATATCCCATAGACCGTCTCCATCGGTATCTAGGCCGGCTGTCTCCTCTCCCGGGCGCATCGGAACATCATTGTAGAAATTACCATCTCGGTTAATGTCAGGGTAAACGGTCTCGTAAAGTCCGAATATCCTGTCATCGACCACTAAGATGGGGACATCTCCGCCTGCCTTGTCAATGAGCCTCCAGTCAGGGTGCTCCCCGAGGTGATAGGCCCCTGATAGCGAGGAATTTATGCCAGTAATATTGTAACCAGACGCGTCAAGCAGTCCGTCGGTGTTGTTGTCGTAATCAATCAGCGAAGTGTCAGCATACCAGGTACTCCTTGCAGGGTATGCATCACCGTACACCAGCCAGTAATACATGCTGTTGTGGTCGAACATCAACGGCCAGCCCTCGTAAGGCGACTTAGAATCAGTCACTCTAGCTTGAGTCCCGTTCAAATCGGGATGTCCGAAGTCCACTCCCGTGTCAGCTATGGCCACTACCATCCCTTCTCCAGCATACCCTCTCTGCCATGCTTCGTTAGCGCCGTGTATCTCACCGCTACGAACTGCCTCCGGCTCAAATTCAGGAGGTGCCTCGAATGGCATCGTGTCATACGGTTCGGGTGTCTTCTCGGCATCCAGCACAGCGATTACCGCCGGGACTCCGGTCAACTTGTGGAATATGCTAGCATCCATCCAAAAAGTCCTGTGATCCACCTGCCCATCAGTCGAATCAAGAGTGATTAGGGCCTCTCCATTCTTGGCCGGCTTTTGCTGCTCTATGGCGTCGTTGTCGTGCTGCCACTGGTCAAGGGTCACCAAGGAACGTGTGATGACGGTCACCCTTACTTGCTCGGCGCCCGAATCAACTCTCTCCCAAAGGCTCGAATCAACCCAGGGGGACCCGCTTTGGAATTCCTGAATTGGCTCTCTATTGATATTGTTATCAGCATCAATGATGCTGGAATTGTGTACGTGGGCGTGGTCTGCGGAAGCCATGCCAACCGAGAGAGAAGACAGTAGCAGTAGCAGTACTAATGCAGACGCTGTGCGCTGACGCATGTTCCAAGGGTACTCCGGGAACCTTTGATAGTGTCGGCTGGATGTCCTGTCAAATCAAAAGCAAGGACTCGTCAGCATCGGCTTAGAGTCCCGTGGTGTAGTGGTCCATCATACCGGGTTTTGGTCCCGGTGACGGAGGTTCGAATCCTCCCGGGACTACCACTATCTGTCTATTGCCTCGGGATCGTCAGCGAGGTCTCTAGTGATGTTCTTCTGATGTCCCTCGAGGGTGCCGCCCCCGATTTCGAGAAGTTTTGCGTCCCGCCATAGTCTCTCGACGGTGTACTCGCCGACGTAGCCGTAGCCGCCCATAACCTGGATGGCCCTGTCTGCGATATTCTTGGCGGCGGACGTCCCGAACAGCTTGACTCCATCCGAATCCAGCCTGTTACCCGCCTTCGAGAGGTCAATCTTGCGGGCGGTGTCGTAAACGTAGGCACGCATCGCCCTGTACTCGGCCCATGACTCGCCAATGTGGCGTTGAATCTGTCCGAACTCGCGAATCTGCTTACCGAAGGCTTCCCTCTCGCTTGCGTACCTATTCATCGCCATCAAACTGCGTCTGGCTATGCCCACTCCCATCGCTGCGAGGCCTAGCCTCTCCAGCTCGAGGTTTCTCATCATGTGAATCATTGATTCGCCTGGATTGCCAACGACATTTATTGCCGGGACGATGCAGTCGTCGAACACCAACTCGGCGGTGTTGCTGGATCTCATGCCTAGCTTGTCCTCAATCTTCTGACCGACCGAATAACCCGGCATGCCCCTCTCTACGATGAAGGTGGTTATCTCAGCCCGCCCCTTGGAATCGGTCCCAGTGCGAGCGTATAGCCAGACCACGTCAGCAGGCGTGCCTTCCTCGTCGATCGAGCCGTTGGTAATCCACATCTTGCGGCCGTTGATTACCCAAGAACCATCCTCGCGCTGCTCGGCACCGGTCTGCATGCCGAGGACGTCTGTTCCGTATCCGGGCTCACTCATCGCCATGCAGCCGATCCACTCACCGCTGCACAGTTTCGGCAGTATTCGCTGCTTCTGCTCTTCGCTGCCGTTGTGAGCGAGGTTGTTGGCGATAAGCTGGTCGTGAGCAAGGTATGCTAGACAGAGTCCAGGGTCGGAGTAGGAAATCTCCTCGTTGATGATGGCCACCGCAGTAGCGTCCATTCCTCCACCGCCGTACTCAAGAGGAACGGAGATCCCGAGAATCCCCTGCTCACCCAGTCTGCGGAACAGTTTGGAGTTGAACTTCTCATCACGGTCGTGCTCAAGAGCCTGAGGTTCGACCTCGTCGTAGACGAAGCTGCGCACCATCTCACGCAGCATCGCGTGCTCCTCAGTGGGATTCGCGATGTCCAGTTCGCGCCAGTCCTCTCCCATGGTCTCGCTAAGCGCCGCCTTCGTATGAGTGATTCGTAGAAGCACGCCTACGGCGTGACCCTTCTGCTATCTCTCGGGAATGGAATTACCTCGCGGATGTGGTCAGCTCCAGACAGCCACGCACAGACCCTATCGACGCCGAGGCCGAAGCCGCCATGAGGCACCCCTCCGTAGCGGCGGATGTCGATGTAGAACTCGTATGGCTCGCGCGGAGTGCCCTCCTCGTCAATGCGCTCGAGAATCTCCTTCTCAGACCAAGTCCGCTCGCCTCCACCAATAATCTCGCCGTATCCCTCAGGAGCGAGTAGGTCATGGCAGAGAACATATTTCTCATCATCTGGGTCGGGGCGATGGTAAAACGGCTTGGCTATCCTTGGATAATGTGTCAAGAAATGGGGGACGTCAAAATCAGAAGTTAGTATCTTCTCCTTAGAGTAATCAAGGTCTTGGCCCCATTCGACAACCACTCCCTTACCTTGCAGAATCTCGATGGCCTCGTCGTACCGCATCCTAGGATATTCGCTATCTGCATAGTTAGCGATTAAATCGAGGTCTCTTCCCAATTCAGTCAGTTCGTCCGACCTCTCGTCCAGTAGGGATTTAGCGATGTGTCTGACTACGCCCTCGCCATACTCCATAATCTCAGAGTTGCTCGCCCAAGCGACCTCCATTTCGGCGTGCCAGAACTCTGTGAGGTGTCGCCTAGTGCGGCTCTTCTCTGCCCGGAAGGAAGGGGCCATGGTATACAGGCGCTCGAGAGCGGGCATCGCCGCCTCAGCATATAGTTGCCAAGATTGGGTTAGGTAGACCTTGCGGTCGAAGTAGGGTACCTCGAACAGAGTACTACCGCCCTCTACTGCCCCGGCTACGAAATTCGGTGCTTGGTACTCAATGAAATCTCGGTCCCGGAAGTATGAGTGAATGGCTCCGAACACAGTCGAGCGCATCTTCAGCATCGTAGTCATTCGGCTGGTGCGCAGATACAAGTGTCGGTTATCCAACAGGAACTCGGTCTGACCTCCGTCTGCATCGGCCATGGCAGACTCGGTTATCGGGAAAGGTCGTTCGGGATTCACCGCACCAACGATCTTCCCGGAGCTGACCAGAACCTCATGACCGTGCTCCCTGTCGGTGGTTTTGACTATGCCGTGGATGATTACGCTGGACTCTATGAGGGCCGTACGGAGACCTTCGAATGTATCGTCACCGACGTCTTCGCGCTTGACTACGCACTGCACGACACCAGTCGAATCTCGAATTACTAGGAACCATATTTTGTTCGAGCCTCGGGACCTGTGTATCCAACCCTTCAGTTCGACCTCGGACCCGTCGTGGTCTCCGGCTCTTACGTCACCGATCCAGTGCTGCTTGCTCATCGACTCACTTCCTATCGGCTACTCGCTCGCTCATCGGTTAAGAAACCTCGATTCAAAGGTAGGTTCGGATGGCGAGTCTGACGGGGTTCGAACCCGCGACCGCCCGGTTAAGAGCCGGGTGCTCTACCTGACTAAGCTACAGACCCGGCCCACCGACTTGGCGCCACTCTATAACCGCGACGGAGGGGTTGTTCAGTCAAGTCTGCCGCCTTGCTTAATCATAGTCAGCACTTCTGACGGCGTCGCCATCACGACCGCGTCGCACATACCGACGAATAGTCCCACCTCGACAACTCCGTCGACCGAAAGAATCAGCTCTTCCAGCTGACCCGGGTTTGTGATGGTGGGGCCGAATTCGCAATCGAGGATGTGGCCGCCATTGTCGGTAACATAGGATGTCTGACCGCCGCGCAGATTCACCGGCCCGGGACATATTGAGTCTAATTCATCACGAATTCTCTCCCAGTCGCCGGTACCAACCTCGAGAGGTAGATCGAATCTACCGAGGACGGGTACCTGCTTGCGGTCATCTGCCACCACAACCATGGCCTTCGATGCAGCGGCTACCCTCTTCTCTTGAGTGAGGGCCCCGCCACCACCCTTGATGAGTTGGAAATCCGGGTCGAACTCGTCCGCACCATCTATCGTCAGGTCGATCTCACCGGCCTGCTTGAGTGTGAGTAGTGGGATGCCGAGGCCCTCTGCTAGATATCTAGTCGCCTCGCTGGTCGGGACTCCTTTGACCTGTAGTCCCTCCTCGGCCATCCTGCGTCCAATCTCCAACACCGTGTAGCGGACTGTGGAGCCGGTTCCGAGGCCCAGTGTCATACCACTGTTGACGAATGAACAAGCAGCGATTCCGGCCTCGCGCTTCAGCGCCTCGACCTTGTCCACTATGCGCGCTGGAAGTGTACTGCGCATCATGGTTTCCACGTGTGTTTGTTGCTCAAGACTACGATTCGAGCAACCGAGGGGTTCATGCGAGGCACCTGCGCCCGTGGGTGCGAGGGAGCAGGAGGGTTGCTGACAGTGTACGACACTGAGGAAAGTCCCCTCTCCGTGATGCAGGTGGTCCGGCGCAAGTCGGAGGCCCGGGAGGGTCGGCTCTGCAACAGAAACGAACCGCGACAGGCGTACTATGAACCCGCAAGGGGGAGGTTTCCTGACCGCGGCTGGAACGAGCATCCCCACCGGAGCAAGTCCAAGCAGGTCTGCATGGCATCGACAGGACCGGGTAGGACGCATAGTTGAATGCGACCAGCCGAAAGGTGAACAGAAAGGGGCTTATTCCCTGCACCCTCGCCCAACTGCATAGCGACAGCGTTCGCTATTCGATGACCGCCTCGAGCACAGCCTCTGCAGACAGCACCCCGCTCTGCTCGTAGTCGAGCCAAGACTCTCCTCGGGTGATTCGATGACCGAACTCGTGGTATGCAACAATCATCGCCGGCAGCAGGATTGAGCTAGTCAACAGAGCTAGAATGAGCAGTAGCATCATCAGCACGAAGAAGTTCTGTAGCCCGGGGATAGCTACGAACAGCCCGGCTGAGAGACCGGCACAGGTCGTGGCAGTAGTCTCAAAGATGGTCTGGCCGGTCCTAGCCACGGACTTTACGATGCCAGCAGGAGTCTCTCCCTCGTCTTTGATTCGATCAATGATGTGGATAGAATCGTCCACCCCTATGCCGAAGACAATTGTTCCTACCATGGCGGTGAAAAAGTTGACGTTGACGCCTCCACTGCGCATCAGCAGCGGCTGCCAAACCACCACAACCCCTACTGCAATCATAGTGAATAGAGCCAGACGAGGGGAGCGGAATAGAAAGGCCATGGCGATGAGCAGTATGAGCATCGTAGCTATGGTAGTCTCTGACTGAGCCTCGTGGACCCCATCATTGACGTCAATGGATACCGGCAGCCCCCCTGTCAAGAGCGAGTTGAAGGTCTGTTCCAACCCTAGGCCCTGACAGGTCCAGGCCGAGCCCCCGCATCCTACACCCGTCAGGAAGCTGTCTATGGCATCTCGTAGGGAGCCTGCGTCGGCCAAATTGAGATAGGGCTGGTTCACGTAAACCAAAGTCTTTGTCTCGCCTGAGCCCTGATCGGCATTCATCAGCATTGAGCGAATCTCTGGAGAGAGGGTGTCGAAAGCCACATTGACCATGTCCTCACGACTGGTCACAGCGTAAGCCCAGCAATCAGGGCGCAGGGGATTAATCGACTCGTCCCAACACTCGTCGTGAAGGATTTCCCAAAGGCTCTCATCGTATAATTCCAAATTTCCAATCACGACATCTACATGTATTGATTTCAGAATGGTTACTAAACTGACGGTAGAGGTATTAGCCACTTGATCAATTTTGTTGACTTGCATGATATCTATGGCATCGAGTATAGGGAGGTCTCGAATCGGGGCTGTGCCATTCTGGGCCCCCCTCTGAGTGGCGTCTACGATGAACATGTTAGTCTGCCCGCCATCGAAGACGTAGCTGTATTCCCTGAGGGTCTCATACGATTCTAAACCCGGCGGGACCTCGTCAGCGGAACCGCTTATTCCCTGTCCGAATTGTTCTTCAAGAATACTGGCCCCTGAGAAAGTTAGGGCTAAGGTGACTATCAGAACTATGACCGTGGCTTTGACTGGAATCTCTCCTATTGACTCCCACATCTTATCGAAGGCTTTTGAACGGCTCTTTCTGTACCTCAATAACTGAACTAGCGCGGGGACCATTAGCATCGACAACACGAAAGTCGTCGAGATACCTATTAGGAGCGTTGTTCCGACAGTCCTCATAGGCTCTATCGGAACCAAACTGGGCCACCTGAGTACGCTGAAACCGATGATAGTGGTCAACGCGGATAGGAATATGGCGTGGCCGGTGGTAAGTACTGCCCTGACTGTCGCTGTGAGGCTGATATGAGGATCCCACGGGTCAATATCCTCGGTCTGGAAGCCGTCCCTCTGGGCCGACCAAGCCATCTCGAGACGTTCCTCAATCAACTCAATTCTGTTCTCCTCTATCCTGTTGGTCAGATGCAGGGCGTAGTCCACCCCCAGTCCGACTAGTATGGGGCCAACCGAGATAATCATTGGAGTGAGCATGATGTCGGCAATGACGGTAATGCCGAATGTTATCGCTAGACTCATCATAATAGGGGCGCCGCAGATAATAATGACCTTGGGGTTGCGGTGCAGCAGCAGCATAGTCAATGAGACTAGGACTATGCTGATGGGGAGCATCCTGTCAACAAGTTCGATGTAGATTGCATCGGAGATGTCGTGCACCACCGGAGTCAGTCCGGTAATAGTGATGGCCTTGCGGTTGTCAGTCGAGGTGAATTCGTCCATTGTCGAGGTAGGAGTATCGTATATTCTGTGACACAGTTGACAATCCACAGGATTTGATTCCTCGTAAATCAATTGTTGAGAGTGTTTAATGAAGGCCTTGTGGTCTCTCAATATTCCATCCGGATTCTCTTCAGTTGTGCCTTTTGGGTTCGGACGAGATGTGATGTCCGTTTCCGACATATCGAACTTCAGCCCCATGATGACTACTCCAGTATCCCAGATGCCGTCGTTGTTGGTGTCACGAACGAAGTTAGATAGGAGCGGTTCAGCATCCTCGACGAACCTGTCTATTCTCTCCTGTGCTCCAGAGCCTTCTGGAATCGAGTACCCTTCGTAGGGATTGAGTGATGAGACCGCGCAGTTTTCGTTGTCTCCTGTCGGTAGCGCGTACTTTTCCATCGCGCAGTTAAAGCGGTAGTTAGACGAATTCGCCTCCTTGATAATCTGCGCAGGGGAGAGTACCCAAACGACGCCGTCAATTCCTCCTCTGTCCTCCTTGTTGTAGTCGAGTCCGGACTGGTAGCCACCTATCCCTCGGTTCTGATCGTCTCCCTCTATCCACGAGATCTGTTTCAGTATCTCTACGCTGGTGATATTCTCTGTTCCTCTATGACTGGAATCATCGACAGCGTTGTTGGTCTGCACATACAGGATGAAAATGTCAGTTGACCACTGCTCCCTAACCTGCTGTAATAGGATACTGGAGTCGGCTCCATCGGGCAAGTATATCTCGACGTCTCCATTAATCTGATGCTCGAACTCCATGGCGTCCCTACCGACCACCGTAGTTACCAGAAGAAGGAGGACTACGATGCTGGCCGGACTTCTGAGTATCGAGGAGTAGGTCAGCTCGATCGTCCTGCGAGTGGTGGCCTCGGCGGCATCGCTGACGTCATCGATTAGTTGGGCCATGGTGTCCAATCCTTCGCCGACAATACTGCCGGCGAAGCCCTTGCGAGCGCTGTCAAAGGACTCTTTGAGGGGCTTGAGTTTCTCAAAGAAGCCATCCCAAAAAGCGGCCTCGTCATCACGGCCTTCTCCATCTCCGATGGAGTACTTGTCCTCCGGCTCAACTCGCACCACGAGAGGGAGCCTTCACGGGAGCCAAATGAAGCGTTCGCATCGGCTCCGTGTGGGAGGCGTGTTACGGACGGGATTAGGAATTCTGGAACTTACTGACTGTATTACAGCTTCCTCGCCGTCAGTTAGAGACCATCGAATCCCTGAAAATGGATGAGCCACCCGACGGAGATGCATGGCTAGGAGAAGGAGGGCGGCTGCCCCCAAGGGCAGGGATGACGATGTCAGGTTGATGGCGGCTCTGGTGACCTTCGGAGTTACTAGTATGATTCTGATGGCAGTAATGCTTCTAGCACCTGTGGTCAAGGTCGGTCCTTCAGAGGGTGAGTTGGCTCCCGACTTCTCAGTCCAGGCTTACAGCGGCGGAGAATGGGGAGATTTTCGTCTGTCTGATTTGTTCAACAAAAGCTGGGCACCGGGTGGAGACGGCGATTGGATAGTGGTGCAGTACATCGATACTGACTGCCCGTACTGCTGGAACGAGGGCGAGTTGATGAGCCAGTTGCACTCGCAATGGAGTCAGGAAGTTACCTTCGTTACCGTCGTGGTTGAACTCGGAATCCAGGGTCACGACAGCAGCAGGGACGAAGTGGAGGCTTTCAGGGACAAGACCCTTTACGACGGCTGTAAGACTAACTCGAACTGCGCAGACAGGCCCGGAAATCCGCACTCGTGGGTCTACCTCGACGACCTGAATTCGAGGACGAGTGGAGACTGGGAATTGCCCGGAACACCATTCGCCGCACTGCTACAGCCTGACGGGATAGTGGCTTGGAACCCTCAACAGCCGGGTAACCACCCCGATGGGGAAGAGATGGAAGGCGCTCTGCAGCGCTTGGTGGGGGGTTCTTGATGGCTCTCGATGCCCCTCTGATGATATTCATCGCCGGACTGGCGATTGCCTCGGTCCTCGCCCTGCAAGCTAGGTCAAAGGATGGCGAAGACGGCACTAGGACGATGATCGATTCAGGATTGGCATTCTCAGTAGTCGGACTGATGTCATCGGGTTGCGGGCGAGAGCAGTATGTGCGCCTCCGAGGGGCTCGTCCAGTGTGGTTCGGTGATTGGTGATCCGGAATGGAATAATCTCTTTGGCATCCCCTGGGGAATCACTGGTTTACTCTCTTTCAGCTTGCTGTTCTTCCTCTTCCTGTCACTGCGAATGGACATGCATGCGAAGTGGGCAGAGTCATTCACCACCTACTCGTTGCTGGCCGGGTTCGCCGGCCTGCCCTTCGTCGTCTTCCTGATTTTCGTTGAATTGACTCAGGTCGAAGGCGCCCCTCACATCTGCCCATTCTGCACGGTTGCTCACTTGTCCCTGATAGGCTTCCTCGCCGCTGCCCACGCACTGCGGGGGCGCAAACAGAGCGGCATGTGGGCCTGATTTGCCAGCGGCAGCAACCCGATGGACTCAAGGCTGACCCTAGGGTCGTGCAGCCATGGAACTGGTTACTGGAGGCGCGGGGTTCATCGGTTCCCACCTAGTTGACTCTCTGGTCGCCAAGGGCAAGCGGGTGCGCGTACTCGACAACTTCAGCAGCGGACGCGAAGAGTTTCTCTCCCATCACGCTGGCTCGAACATGGTGGAAGTCATAAGGGGAGATTTGCTCGATTTAGAGTCCGTGAGCTCGGCCATGGAGGGCGTGGACACGGTCCACCACATGGCAGCAAACCCTGACATCAGGCTAGGCACCTCTGTCACCGATACCGACCTCAGACAAGGCACGATAGCGACGTACAATGTACTAGAGTCCATGCGCAGGGAGGGAGTGAGTAAGATTTCATTCTCTTCGTCCTCGGCAGTGTACGGTGAGGCTTCCCAGATGCCGACGCCCGAGACATATGGTCCAATAAAACCAATTTCACTCTACGGGGCTTCCAAACTTGCCTCGGAAGCCCTGATTACCGCTTGGTGCGGCACCTTTGGCGCCAAGTCATGGATACACAGGTTCGCCAACATCGTCGGCCCCAGAGGGACCCATGGCGTCATCTACGACTTCGTGCACAAACTCAAGTCTGACCCTTCTCGATTGGAGGTCCTGGGAGACGGCAAGCAGGAGAAGTCGTACATGTCGGCCGGGGACTGCGTCAGCGCCATGCTGCACCTAGTTGACGGCGTCGACGCTGATGTCAACCTGTACAACCTCGGGACCGGAGACACCTGTTCGGTTGGCAGAATCGCAGAGATTGTGGTCGAGGAGAGCGGGCTAGAAGGAGTCTCAATCGAATACACCGGAGGGGATCGGGGCTGGGCTGGCGATGTTCCGAAGACCTCCCTTGATGTCGGGTTTCTGTTCTCCACCGGATTCTCACCCGGGATGCAGTCAGAGCAGGCCATCAGACATACTGCTCAGGCGCTGATAGACGAGATTGGCCTGTGAGCGCTTGCCCGGAAAGCCTCCTTCATAACCCCGTGGCCCGAGGACTCATTATGAGCAAGCGCTGGTATCAAGACAGCAGACGCGACGCTTGGAAGAGGATAGCGCGCTCCAAGGGGTATCGTACGCGTTCGGCATACAAGCTCAAGCAGATCCAAGAGCGCTTCGGTGTCATCCGCAAGGGGGATGCGGTGCTCGATGTGGGATGCCATCCCGGAGGATGGACACAGGTAGCCGTCGAAGAGGCCGGAGAGGAAGGGCTAGTAATCGGAGTGGACTTGCTGGCGACATCTCCGGTCGACGGTGCTAGCATCATCATCGGCAACATCACTGAAGAGGATACGATTGCACGAATAAAACAGACTCTGGGTGAGCGTGAACTGAACGTCGTGGTCAGTGACATCTCTCCCAATCTGACTGGGCGATACGACACCGATCAGACAATCTCACTTGAGCTTTCTACCCTAGTCCTCGATGCGGCAATGGAGTTCATCCCTCATGGTGGCAGCTTCGTCACGAAGATCTTCCAGGGCACAGGTATCGAGGGCCTGATCGCCGCCGCTCGGGATCGCTTTTCCAACGTCCGGAGATACGCCCCCACGGCAAGTCGGAGTGCATCCTCTGAGACCTATCTAATCTGTCAGAACAGACTGCCTCGACCCCGGAGGAAAGCACAGGGGAAGAGTGCATTGGAGCAGGTGCAGAACCACTTGTCCGAACTGGGGATTGTCGTCGAGGAGGAGTCTGACGAGGTGGAGGCAAAGGTCGGTTTCAGACGCATTCAGAAGCGTGAGGAGGAGTGACTACAATCACTCTGAATCCCGATCGTATGGCTCTATATTCTGCCACTCGGATGCGTCTGACCGGGAGACAACTGCGTGTACCCATTCGGAATCTGAACAGTTGAAAACCTCGTGTGGTAAACCCGGTTCAATGTAGAACATATCGCCCGCGCTGTGCACCACCGACTTCCTACAACCCGGTCCATACTCGTGACGAACACTACCCTGTAAAAGATAGACCATAACATCGAAACCAACGTGGATATGAGCCTTGGCGACCCCTCCGGGAGGGATGTATGCACGATTCATCGACAGGCCGGTAGAGGGGGTGTTCTTGCCAGATAGACCGGGCGCGTACTCGATATTGTTCCAACCTCTAACTTTCTCCAATTGCCTGAGGCTCCATATCCCGCCTTCGTCAGTCACGTAGCGACTCAAATCCTCTTGCACTCCTGTCAGACCAATCTCCTCTTCGCCCATACTATCAAAGAACGGAGGGAGCCGTCTGATTTGAAATGTCCTCAAGACTCTAATCGGACCACTGCAAGGATGTTATTGCTGCTTCTCTCGGTCAACGCTAAAAGGGAGGTGCAGTTCGCCGCGTCACCGAGGAACGGCAATGTCACGGAGAGCAGACTTCTGTGTATCATCCGGACTGCCCTTAGTTGACAAGAGGAGTACTACCTTCCCTTGCCCTGAGTGCGGTCACTCGATTGGTCGCAGCGAGCAGAGCAGGGTGCAGGCTGTCAAGTACGTATGTCCAGAGTGCAGGTTCGAAGGGCCCTGATTGAGAGGTGAGCAAATGGGGCATGTCGTTGTGAAGTACAAGGTCACTATAGATCAGCCCGAAGACGGCACTCCTGACTACGACGGAATAGCCGAGCAAATAGACGGCTTTGAAGAGGTCCAAACTGTAGAGGTCAAGCCACTGGCCTTTGGAATGATGTTTATCGAGGTCCAAGTGGTCCTCGGAGAAGGCGAGGGCATCGTCGACGGCTTTGAGAATAGAGTCAGGGGAATCAATCCGCTAGTGGGCCAGATAGAGGCTCTTGAAATGGGTCGCCTCTGATTCAGTAGTGGTCCAATGGGGACTTCATCAGTTCTCGCATGAGTACTGAAGCATAGGTTCCCGGCGGTAATTCAAACCTCATCCTGAGGCTGGCGCCATCGGGGTGCCACAGGTCTGTCTCGCCCGGGCCCCTCACCCACTTCTCCGAAGCCGAGGAGTCTGAGAGTTCGGGGGCCTCCTCGACCGAGAACGAGCGGAAGGGTACTGCAAGCGGCCTGCGTGTCCCCGAGGAAGTCAGGCGAGGAATTCTCGAAACGTTCCAATCCGCATCCGCCAAGCCGGTGTCCTCAAGCGCTTGATACTCGATCTCTCCGGGCTGGCCTTGTGCGAAGATCGCACTCCCTCCGGGCAGCGGACCGGTCACCGCCAGTCTGCCCAGTTTGCAGTTGCGTCGGCACCTCTCAAGATTGGACTCACTAACTAAGGCCATCTTGGAAACGTCAATTCGGCCGTTTGACTGCATCGGGGCAACCAAGTCACCCAACTCAGGATCTACGAGTGAGAGTCCTGATGCCAGACGCCCGGATAGTGCGTGATTGAAGGTAAGCGACTGTAGAGAGTGTATGGTCAGAAGCTGTAAGGAGTGAGGTAGGCTCTTGTAAGCGCCGAGCCAGTTCTCAGGGTCTTTCATCAACCTCTCGAGTATGCCTCTCTCGTAGCCCAAGTAACGGGGTATAACCTCCAAGCAGTTCTGAGGGTCCTCGGTCTTGCGCCACATGGCCCTGAAAGCTGCCACATCTTCGGTCGCGTTGTGCCCTGCCATCCCTAGATACAAGTCGCAAGCCCTCTTGTAGTCGTCCTCGATTACCGCCCTCCCCACTTCTGGAGTGACTGGCCTAGTAGCGCCGAATCTCTGCGGGCCTATCCAATTGGGGAACGCGTCGGCCCCCATCCTCTCGGACATGCTCGACTGCATCACTCTGACTCTCCTCATAGCCTCCTTGCCATCAATCGGACTACCGTCCGAATTGCAGCATCCTCGGACGGTGATGGTGAATCTGTTTCCGTCGTGGTCGCTCATTCCTATCTTCTGGTGAGTCCTGCCGAGAATCTCGATTGTCGAGTCGGCAATACTAACCTGTTCTACTTTGGACTGGGGGGCGTCGATGACTAGGATTTGTGTTGTCACGGCTCGCTTGTCCTTCATTCCAGAGGAGAATACCCTCTTCCGACTGATTCTACAGGCCTTAGCCAGACGGTTGAGGTATCGATTGGTCTCCCAGTTGTTCAGAGTAACTCTCACGACCGTGAACCTGCCCTTGGGATCGAGCGCTGGTATCTGAGAGATTTCTTCGACCCTGAAATCCTCCACCCTAACCTTCAGTAAGCCGCCAGTCCCCTCTCCTTCCGCAGACCAGCCCGTCAGTCCCAGATGCTCCTCCACAGAGTCGGTGGTCAAATCCTCACCGCGCCTTCACAGCTTGAGCTTAGAGAGATCCTTCAAGATACCGGAACAGAGGCTCTTGAATACCTTCTCAGCATTCTTGCCCTTGACAGTCCTGAGATAGAGTTCCGGCTCATCGAGGTCAGGGTGGTTCAGGAAGTAGTTCGAGTACTCGACGTCCTTGCTGCTGTTGAGTCTGGAGCGGAACAACTGCAGGGTCGTGTGACTCTCTCCTACCATTCGTAGTCGTAGTTCGCGACCTTCATTCATTAGTACCTTGATTGGCATGACAGCCGCCCGACCGGCCCTTCCCTTTTGAGGGCTTTCATACTCAGGTTGGACCCCCTAGGGTCCAAGCAGAGCCTAAGTTATACATGGGGTAGTTTTGGCCACGGTATGGCGAATGGAGACTCGGTCCCAGAGCCTCTGGTAAGGGCATTTGAGAAATCCGCCCTTCCAATAGTGGTGCTGAGTGTCCTTTTCACAGCTGCAATGGCTCAGGTCCTGCTGGAGTTCCCCGGTTTCACTACAGACATAGCCTCATTCGCTCCCGAAACTGAGTCAGATGCCGCTGAGGACAGGATTGACGAGGTCATGCAGGCCTCGCCTCATCTAATATACATCAACGTCGAGCCTTATGACCAAACGGCTGACGGAACCAATTCGTGCGAGAACTCTCCCTGTAACGTCCTCGAGATAGTTGCGCTACAGCAGCTATCGAACGACCTAGATAGAATCGAGGAATTCTCGCAGACCAATAAAGGATTCATTATAGCCCACATGAATGCCGCTGGAATGCTTGAGAGTGCCCTTGAAGAAAGGGATGAGCAAGGCCGCAGCCTCAGCGACTTCACCGATTGGGAGAATCTGCTCGGTGCGGTGAGTGAGGGCGAGAGGTGCTCTGATGCAATAGGGAACGAACAGGCCATCGCCTCGGCTTCTTTCGCTGCGTCGGCAATGCTCCACGAAGATCTGGACTACGCACCAGTCTGCGAATGGCTTGACAGCGGCGAGGGAGATCCCACGCCTTCTGCCTCGAGTACCATGTGGGTGATTGAGATTAGCGGAGATATCAGCGATGACGAGAGACGCGAGAAGACATCTGCGATCAGGACCATGTTGACAGCAAAACACCCCCTAGGAGGGAGTTCATCACTTACCTACGGAGTCATCTCTGACGATTTGATTAGTCATGATATTAACCAGTCGACAATGGACAACCTAGTCTGGCTTCTTCTAATCGCTGTGATGGTGGTGGTGGCCCTCCTGGCTATCGCCTTCCGCTCCTTTATGATGGTGGCAGCGCCCCTTCTCGGACTGTCTGCCGCTTTGGTCTGGACCTACGGCATCGTGACTCTGCTGGGAATGCGGATGTCAGTTCTCGAGGTTGCGGTTGCTCCGGTCGTGCTAGGATTGGGTATTGATTACTCAATCCATTTGCAACGAGGCTACGAATTCGCCAAGAATCGCCCTATTAGCGCGGCCAAAGCCTGGGTTGAGTCGTTCTCCGTGTTGCGGCTCGCCCTGTCTTTGGCAGTAGTGACCACTGTATTCGCCTTCCTCGCCAACATGTCATCCGAACTTCCCCCGCTCAGGACCTTCGGATTCACCCTAGCCCTCGGAGTGATTTCGGCCTTCGTGGCCAGCACCATCACTGTAGGAGCGGTGCACGTTGTTGTCGAGAATAGCGCGGGGGAGATGCATCATAGAGGCCTCCGAATGGACAGGGTAGCGGACTTAGCGACCCGATTTCAGAGAAGAAACACCGCGAGAGTTCTGCTGATAGTGGCGATGATAACCATGGGCTCTGTCATCGTGGCAATAAGGGAACTTGACACCAGTTTTGAGCTGACTGATTTCCTTTCTGAGGAGGGGATGGAAGTCATGGAAGTGAGAAACGACATCTACGACTCTTACAATGCTGCGGCTTGGAAGTCGGTGATCATACTCGTTGAGCCAGGATTTCAAGAAGGCGCCCTGTCAGGAGAGAGGGATCTGATGAAGGGACTGGGTTTCTTTGATGGCAGAATCTCCGGACTTCCAGAAGTTGTCAACCCGACCAATACTGGGACCCAGCGTCCATCCTATGACGGACTCTATCCCATTCTGAGGGATGCCATCGAGAACGACCCGGGACTGGGCGAGTCTTTCCACCTGGGTATCTTCGGGAGTCAATTGGGCGTCGCAGACGGATTCGAGGAAGGGGATCTGACTGCTGCCGTGACTTCTCTACTGAGCAATGACTCGGTGGGCGACGTCCTGAGGGGACACACTTGGGCTGAGAGGACTGCGATGCACGTGGCTCTGACAGAGGACGGGGAGTCAATCCGGTTCCTCAAGATGCGGGTTGACGTGTTGGTCAAGACCAGTGAGGAGGCCCAGGAAGTGGCAGAGGTCTTCGCGAAACAGGCCCAATTGCTGGAGGATGATGGGTTAGTCGGTGGCGAGGTCTACATCACAGGAGATGTCGTAGTCCTCAACAACGTGCTCTCAGGGCTAGTGATTTCACAAGTCGAAACGACGGCCATCAGCCTGTTCGTTTCGATGCTGGTGCTGATTCTGCTAACTAGGAGGCTGGGTCAGTCACTAGTCGTGATTCTGCCCGTTGGCCTCGCCGGGTCTTGGGTTGTCGGTGCGATGGCGATGATCGGAATCAACTGGAACGTCCTGACTATCATGATTACCGCCCTGACCATCGGACTCGGCATCGACTACTCAATTCACGTCTGGAGAAGGATAGAGGCGAATAGGAAATCGGGTATGGGGACGTGGGAGGCGATGCAGGACATGTACTCGACAACGGGAACTGCTCTCCTGCTCTCCGCTGGAACCACGATCTGTGGTTTCATGGTACTGCTGCTGTCGCCCATCCCCGTCATCCAGGACTTCGGTATAGTGAGTTCGATATCTGTGCTGTTCTCGTTAGTGATGGCACTGCTTGTCCTGCCTGGCCTGCTTGCCGCCGAGTTCCGCACCTCTAACGACTACGCCTGATTAAGCCTCGATTGCCGTAGTCACATCGTGCATGTCGAGACCCTGTTCTTTAGCCACCAGCGCCAATGCCATCCACAGAGTAACGGGACCCAGGGCGCGGCGCTTCCTCTGAGCCCTTCGCATCACCTCCTTGTTCTCAAGGGCTGATTTATCTGCTATCATCCCAATCAGTTGCGGTATCGAACCCTCGGCCCGATCTGGAGGTAGGGCACTAGGAGTCGGGTCAGAGACCTTTGGCATAGGCTTAGACTCAGCCACGGCCTTCGCCACCTCTGGGACGGAAGCGGGTTGAGTTGGTGGCATCTGCTGGAACTGAGGAAGTTCCAGTAACCTACGGGGAGTCGGGCGCCAGCCTAGTGGAGGCCGCGAGAGCACGAGATTGGAGGAAGGGGATAGTTTGGATTCTGATTCGGTCAGCCATCCTCTCTTAACCAAGACCGCCACTATCTCATCTGCATCCTCGGGGGTGAACCACTGCAATTCTAGGGACCAGATGCGCGACAGTTCGTCACTGGTCGTCGTGCCTCCCGACAACCCCTCTAAACTGATGTGTAACAGGTGGCAGACATCCTGCTGATGACCCTTATCCATGCTCCCTCCGGGGACTCATCGGGATGAGGGAGATGCTTGATACTTACCTCTCTCGGGGCGAACAGAAAAACAGTCAATTCAAGTGAGGTGGCGGTATGCGCGGGCCGAAGCAGTATGGCGAGGGAATACATTGCACGGAACCCGCGCACTGGGAAAGTGATTAGTCGCCGGGGTCCTGTTGCGGATGTAAATATCCGAGAGATGTTGCCTCGGGAGGGCATATGGCTGAGGATTCCTGTGCATGAGATACTACCTCTGGCACGTGGCGACTCGGATGGGTTGCAGCTCTCTCGCAGCCTAGGAGGGGGTTTCGCCAGGAGGACCGATGCCCTCCAGGCCTTGCATCGTGTGATGGAGAGTCAAATCAATGATGCTCACGAAGTTCTGCTTGATGCGCTGGACGATGATGATGGCGGTAACAGAATAGCTGCACTTAGTGCCCTCCCCTCCTTCGCTCTGAAAAGGCATGATGGTCTGCTACAGTGCCTGTCTGACAGATTGCTAGACGAAGATCCACGAGTGGAAGATGCAGCACGCGACTGCCTGCTGAAGGTCGCACCAGTATTCCCTTCGGGTTGCGAGGAGATATTGAGGCGAGAGTTGCGCAATCAAAAGCAGGATTGTAGGGCCAACGCCTTCGAAGCGCTTCGCCTGACAGCAGAGAATTGGCCGGAGGCAGGCTGCCTGCACCTCGATGAACTGATTCGCGAGGAGGACAAGGACCTACGTAGACGTGGCTCAAAGATTCTACGTACCATTGCTTCCAAGGCGGGAGCCACCGGATGGGACTTGATAGGTTGGTCACTGGAAGACGAGGACGCTCTAGTAAGGAGATATGCTTCTAACACGCTCATAACCCTAGCCAACAAGGAACCAGCGATAGCTACTATTTTCATCGAATCGGCGATGCTAGATGATGACGATGGAGTCAGGAAGTCGGTCATCAGGGCGCTCAAGAAGCTGGACATGCAGAACCCGCGTGTCAACAAGATGGTGATTGATGGCGCCAGAAGCAGGGACTACAATCTGCGCAAGGCCTGCATTGAGCACCTCCCGATAATCATGAGCGGTGGGGCGTTGAGAGACGCGGCTACCGAGTTGCTCAAACAGGAAACTCGCCCGGATCTGCGGAAGAAACTAACCGCTTTTTCCAGAGACTTGGAAATAGAGGGGACTGAGGAGGAGAAGAATCGCTTCCTAGCCCCACTAGAGAGGGTCGACCCCCCATTTGAGGAAATGGACGCACCGCGTAGCGGTGATTCACCCCCTGAGGGTGAATATGATAAACAGAAGTCAGGTCGGCCGCACAGCGAGGACCAAGCATGAGCGATGAGTTCGATGACAAGCTTGAGCGATTCGAGCGCCTTTGGGACGGTGTGGTGCCCAAAGGCATTAATCGAAGCAAGTCGATAAAGTTCAGACAGTACATGCGACAGCACGTCCTGCAGAAGTTCCACAAGAAACAGAAGAGCCAGTGGGCGTCTGCCGACAAGGGGCATTTCAACCACAGTTTCTCAAGTAAGGATCAGTTTCTCACGAAGGAAAACTGCCGCAAGTACTGGATGGGCGAACTGCAGAAGGAAATCCGCGATTCGGAAACCTTCTGAGGCGATACCATGAATTCAGCGATAGCCAACTTCTCGTCTTGGGACCTACAGGTCCCGATTGCGAAAGCTATCGAGGCTAACGGTTGGACTGAGCCGACTGAGATTCAGCGCGAGGCTATTCCTCTGGCCAGACAGGGCTTGAATGTAGTTGGCCAGGCCCGTACCGGTTCGGGCAAAACCGGAGCTTTTGGCATACCAATCCTAGAGAAATGCACGCCTCGGGGAGAACCACAGGCAATCGTGCTCTGCCCGACTAGGGAGTTGGCCGTGCAGGTAGCAGAGGAGATGGATTTGCTACAGGGAGACAAGGGGCTGTCAATACAGACCGTTTATGGGGGCACCGATCTTGAGAAGCAGGCAAAGAGACTCAATCAGGGCGCTGATATAGTGGTCGGAACTCCCGGTCGTGTCATCGACATGACCAAGCGAGGGCACCTCAATCTTAAGGGAATAAGCTTGTTTTGCCTCGATGAAGCCGATCGGATGCTGGACATGGGATTCTTTCCCGACGTCCTCTGGATATTCGAGCAGACTACTAACAGAGAGCAGACCCTGATGTTCAGTGCGACCTTTCCGCAGGAGGTGCTGGACGCGGCGGACGAGTTCATGTCGGACGCTATCCACGTGATGAGCGAAGACATGGAGGTCGAGATACCTGAGATCGATCAGTACGCAATCAAGATCGGCAGGGCGAACAAGCTCTGGGCGCTCGGTCGTATCATATGCCGAATGAACGAGGGCGACCAGATGCTCGTATTCGCTAATACTAAGCGAATGGTCGATATTCTCTCAGAGAGGCTTGGCAAATTCAGGATCAGGGCCATCGGGCTTCACGGTGACCTCGCACAAAGCAAGAGAGAGAAGATAATCGGGTCTTTCAAGGAAGGTCGGGAGAGCATAGTCATCGCTACAGATGTAGCGGCACGCGGGCTGGATGTGGATGGCATCACCCATGTCGTGAACTACGATCTCCCTGATGACACGGAATCCTATGTACACAGGATAGGCCGTACTGGCAGGATGGGCAGGAAAGGTGAAGCTTGGAGTTTCGTAACTCGTGAGGACGAGCCTCAGATTGCAAAAATATCTTCAACTTGGAACATGGCTATTCCTTTCGTCGACGCACCTTCACTTCCAGAGGGTGTCGAAAGAGACCCCATTGGAAAGAGAGAGGACTGGGACGAGGTATCTGACATCTTTGGTATGGTGAAAATTCGGCTCTCAATAGGCAAGTCAGATTCCACCAAGCGGGCGCTAGCCGACTGGATAACCAATCAGGCACGAATTCCCGACATTGTAATTGGAGAGATTTCCCAGAGCGACGATGAGACTGAGGTCGAGATACACGTCGAGAAGGTCGCCTACGTCATCGGCGTAATCAAGGCCAGAGAATTCAACGGCAGGTCTCTGTCCCCAATCATCGTGGAAGCCTAGGTGGAATCATGGTCGGCGAGGGCATAGTCGCTCTCAACCTAATCGGATTCCTCTGTCCAGTGCCCATGCACGAGACTCGCAAGGCGATTGAGAAAGCGGCCCATGGCACGCTTTTTGAGGTCCTGTGTGATGACCCTGAAACGCTTCATGACATACCTGCCCTTTGCGATCGGATGGGACTTGTCCTGCTAGGTGTGAGTGAGGATGCGGGGGAGTACACTTTCCGTATCGAGAAGCGGTAGGCTGCTTGGATACTGTTCAAAGGGGGCGTTCTTCTCGGTGGTCACCGTGCCCGACCAATACAACGTCAACGAACTCGGGGAGGTTCCGGCAGATGCCCGCCTCCCGACGTCGTATGGAGACTTCCGCATCAGGGTGTTCCACGAGGAGAACACGGGCCTGGACCACGTGGCACTTACCCTAGGCGACATGAGTGGGCCGGACCCGGTGCTAGTCAGGGTGCATTCTGAATGTCTGACCGGAGATGCCTTCGGCAGCCTCAGGTGTGACTGTGGTGCCCAGTTGGATGCAGCGATGAGACAGATCCACGATATTGGATGGGGGTGCATCGTCTATCTGAGACAAGAGGGGCGCGGCATAGGCCTGCATGCCAAGATACAGGCGTACAACTTGCAGGACCATGGCGCTGACACTTTGGATGCAAACCTACTACTGGGCCATCCCGCAGATGCAAGGGACTACGGAATCGCCTCAACAATACTGAGTGCTATTGGAATCAAGAGTGTGTGCTTGCTCACAAACAATCCTGACAAGGTAATGCAACTGATTCAAAATGGTATCAACATAGTTGAGAGGATGCCCTTAGTCGTCGGAGTGGGGGAACTGAATATCCAATACTTGACGACCAAGATAGATAGGATGGGGCACGAGATCGAAGACGAGCACCTCGGCGGTCACGAGCAGAAAATGGGGCCGTGACCGGGACTTGAACCCGGGCCGGCGGGACCACAACCCACCGTGCTAACCGCTACACCATCACAGCCGTATTGACAACTTGGACTCAATGCCTGTTTATCAACCGTTACGCGTCCGAGACACGAAGCACCTGAGACCAACGGATTGAAGCCCTGCTCTCTCCCGTTGCTATGCCATGAGGACTCGTTCGGGAGTCGTGCTCGTCATCTTTCTTGTGGCCGGCTTAGCACCTCTGGTGCCATTTGCCACGGCCGACACTGTGATTGGGGCCGAAGGTGCAGAGCTGCTGGAGGCTGGTGATTTCTCCGACTCAGAGGAGTGGGAGATATCCAGCACTGCCGGATTCTCCAGCGATGCCGCCGATTACTCGTTGGGCATGGTGGCCGACGGAGAACTGTCTTTCACTCACGATAGACCGGACAATTTCCAGTATTCTACCTCATGGGCCTCAAACAGCATCACCAACTCCAATGCGACTCTGGGGGAGCCGGATTCGTACTACACTTGGTCGAAAGGACCTAACATCACGATGACAGGTTACGATTTCAGTGGACTGCATGGGATGCTGGTCGCTAATGTCTCTCTAGTGCTACACTTCTCGGTTCCAGATGCCTTGAATCAGGACTCGGTCAGGGTTATCCTGCAGAACCACGGCTCGGATAAATTGGTCGTTACCTACGCTCGAACATTCGGGCCGATATACAGAATGACCAATCCGATGATCCTATCTCTCGACGGGCTGGCCCTTGCCGACTGGTCCTCCTTGGAGAATACTCAGTTCACCATCGATTACGTATCCACCGGAACCACCGATGACTCCGAAGTCAGGGTAGATGCAGCGGGCCTCCGGGTGAAGTACCATCAGCCTTGGTACTCTTTCGAAACTGTCAAGGCCACCAACACGATCAACGATGTTGACTCCCCTGTAATTGACATCAGCCCATATGATGGGACGATCTCTGGGCTCTCTCAGGAGTCATGTGGGCTCGCCCCTGAAGGACCTTTAACTGGTGAGTGGTCTTTCGACGTGGAAGTGCCACCACTACAACAGCTGGGTAGGATACACGTATTCGGCACCGGTAACCACACAATATGGGCGCTTCCTGATGATGTAGATGGGGACTACATCGAGATGCAATCGGGGGAATTACTGGACATATCTGATTCCCTCCAGCACATTAGGATAGAAATCGAGGATGGATGCATCTTAGGTGCTCGGATTGATGTCAACGACCCTCATCTGGTGATTCAAGGATATGTCTCAGGGGCACTTGGCGGCTTAGCGGACACCAGTTACATCAGATTCGCCATCGGCAAAAGTCTGGTAGACAGCATACCACTCCAGTACGGTGCTTTCTCAGTAAACGTGCCTGTGGGTCACGCACTGCCAGTACAGGGGAACGATATGTCGGTAGGTGTCGCTTCAAGGTTCCAATGGTCATCGAACGGGACGGCCGAATCCACTGTTGTTCACATCCAATCTATGATCATAACCGGTGGTTATTCCGTGCATTGGGACTATGACCCCGAATGCCTCGGGCTTGAGGACATGTCGTTCAATGAGGACGATGCCGGAGTCCACCTCCCTATGGATGTCAGATGCAGCGACGACCTTACTGCTCCAGAGAATCTTGCCCTCAGTGCGGTGAGCTCCGATTCAGGGATTATCGAAGCAAGTGTGGTCGGCCAGTACATCAGGATACAGCCGGTCCGGGATGCTTGGGGCGAAGCCAGTATCGAAGTTGTTGTCAGCGATGCACTTGGGAACTCCTGGTCCGATTCGATGTTAGTAACAGTCACTCCAGTTGAAGATCCTCCTGTGCTTGATGGTCTGCCACTGACCGTCTACATAGAACTGGGGCAGACTATGGTAGTCGATCTGACAATCACTGACCCGGACACTGAATCACTGGTACTGGAGGCCAGCAGATCGTGGGCAACCTTCGACGCAGCAGGAGACTTGGTGCTGACTCCCGTCGATTCCGGATCGCACTCAGTGACGATTTCGATAAGCGACGGTACTAATGAGATTTCTCAAAACATAGAGGTCATCGTGACCGCGAAACCTGACCTGCTGGTTGAGATGGTAGACGTGAGGAGAGATGGCGTCAGCGTGTCAAATCTAGTCGATGGTGACATCATCGAGATTCACGCATACATCAGGAACGAGGGTCGCGGAGGCGCTGATGCTGTTGACGTCAAGTGCAGAGTGGACGGAATCTTAGTGGGCGCTATAATGATTGATCATATTGAGCCCGGGGGACTCGGCGCAGCCGTCTGTGACGCACAGGTAGTGAGAGATGGCGAGACTCTGACTATCGAGGTGTCAGCGGACGGAACGGGGTCGATAGCAGAAACCTCAGAGAGCAATAACGACCGTACTGTCATTCTGGACGTGTCTGAAAGCGAAGACGGAGGGGGGGGCATCATAGACTCCCTAGACAGAGGTTCAGCTTTGGCCTTCATCTCCGTAGGAGTGGTACTAATCTCGCTCACAGCCCTGTATTTCAGCCCGAACAGAGTACGCAAGCCCTTCAATCACAAGAAGTAGCCCAGTGGCCCGGTTTTTTGCATCTCCGACCCCCTTTCCGGCCGATAATCGGTGATTTTCAGGGAATGGTTATACCATACGCGAATCCGAAGAGGGATGCCGCGCAAGGGTGCTTCATGGTGTTTGAGCCGGTGGTGTGTGACTGAGATGATGAAACTGAAAATTCGTTTGGAGACAGAAGAGTGGGTCTACGAAGAGCATGAGATGGCCTGAGCCATTATTCTTTGGACCAACTCTGCGGGTACGTACCCGGCTCCATCATTACAGCATGAGCAATTGCGACTTCTCCAGACCTCATTTTAGGAAGAGAATCGGTGTCAACTGTTAATTTAGCTACGGATACGGCTTCGCCCTTGATGGTCTGCACGAGTACATTGGAACCTTCCGGCACTCCCTTCTGTGCTCTGACGACACCCGGACTCGCCAGAGGTGCCCCGTGTGAGAGAGCTGCTGCTGCGCCATCTTTTACAGTGAGGGAGGGCAGACTCGAAAGCAAGACCTCGACCGGAGAGATGAGCTTCACTAAGGCGCTGTCATCACCATGCTCCCTGTGCAGAAATGCCGCATCTGCAAGTTGCTGCATGGTGCAAGCCATAGTCTGGTCGAATGGGCCTGTCCTGTCTCGATGCAGTTCAGTCAGCTCACATTTCGTGTCCAGCATCAGTCCGATGTCCTTGGCGAGGGTCCTGATGTATGTCCCGGCGCTACACGAGACTTCGAAGGCAGCGATGCGCGAGTCAGTGTCAGATTCCAGCATCCTCAGAGAGTGGATAGTGCGGGTCCGGACTTGTATCTTGACAGCGGACTCGAGAGGAGGGACATTGTAGATCACGCCGTTGAGCAGAGATAGGGTAGATTCGAATTCGTCGTCTGAGACATCCCTGCCAAATCGTAACACTCCGACGTATCTCTTGTCGCCCTTGAGGACTATTTCAGTGAGTCTAGTGGCCTTGCCACACAGTATAGTCAGAAGTCCTGTTGCAAACGGATCAAGGGTACCACCGTGGCCCAGTTTCGTGATTCCCAATGTCTCCCTGGCCCAAGCCGCCAACTGGTGGCTTGAGGGACCTCTGGGCTTGTCCACTAGTACCACTCCTGCTGACAGTAGATCATCGAGCGAGCGCTCACTAGGAACGCATCCGAATCCGGGATTCGTGGAGGCCTCGGAGAGTTCCCAGAAGTTACTTTCATCCATTCTACCACTTACTCCAATGCTGTGCTGACGACTCCGAAGACCTCGTTAGCATCCAATTCGTCAGCATCTACTACGAGATTGTACGGACTCATGTCATCCAGATCGATGTCGTACAGTTCACGGTACCTCCCCATGTCATTGCTCTGACGCTGCTTGGAGAGCTCCAAACAGGTTTGGTAGTCCCCCCCCTCTCGGTTCTGAATCCTTCTGGCTCTTTCTTCGTTTGAAACCGCGACCCATACTCTGAGGCACTGCAGGCCGAGTTCGTGGGCCCACCAGCCGCAGAGTCTGCTCTCAATCACCTCGGGACCTTTTGGATCACTCATTGCGTGCCTCAGAATCGTGTCCAAAGAACGGTCCACATCCAAATCCTGTTTACACAGAGCGCTGAACTCAACCACAGTGAGGCCTCGGTTCGACGCCTCCTCTCGGAATATGTCGCCACCGTTGACAGAGGACCAGTTACGGTCCTCGCACAACTTTCCGACCAGCGTCGAAGTGCCACTTCCGGGAGGTCCGCTGACGGTCATTCTAAGTATTCGCTCACCTCCATTCGTTGCGGCACACATCGCACCTGAGTCTTCCCTTGGAGGTCCTCGTGACCATGTCCGAGTTACAGGAAGGACATACCGTCCCTGACTTGGGTGGGGCTGCGGAGACGTTGCCCTTCTTCCTCTGAGAGGGGGCCATTGCCTGCCCTCCTGTCTTTCTGGGCCCGTCCCTCCTTCGCTGCGCCCGGCGAGTCCTTGAATCGTCACTCGTCTTGACCTTCTGCTCGCCCAGGAGGTGAATAAGGGGCTCGGGAATAGGGTCGCCAGAGAGAACCAGAGGATGGCTCCTGTAACGGCGAATCTTGATGTGGCGGTCGATGATCCTGCCCAGAGGGGCACTCATCGTGATGTATGTGGCAATCCAAGCAGGGAATATCCACATCACCCTTTCATTGAACGACCACATTGGTGCCCAAGGCAGACTGACGAAGGCGACTCTAAACGACTCCACCTCGCTAGCCATCCAACTGAAGATAGCGATGATGAATACCATTGTGAACATCATCGGCCTCATCATAGCGGCCTGCATAGCCATCTGTTCAGGCTGCATTGACATCTGCATCTTCTGCATCTTCTCGGTTCTGGCAGTGTCACGGGCCATCTGGGCCTCTCTGAGTTGCTTGCCAATCTGACGTTGACGATGACTGATATGAGCCTGGGTCAACGGATCTGTGAACAATGCGCGAATGATGGTGTTGACGACCATGATGCTGGAGCCCACGATGAAGACAGTAGGGACGAAGTAGGCTGTGTGGAACGGCAGCAGCGGTTCGATGGCGTAGCCGGCGCCATCTGCCAGAAGGATACGGAGACTGGGATTCAACATCAGCACTACCATCATCAGCATGAGGAACAGCATGGGCATCATCATCGATGACATCGACTCGGCCTGTGGGTCACCACCTCCTGCGGAAGCCATGGGCACGCGTTCGGACCGAGTAGGAAGAACGCTTCGGTGGACGCCATAGGCGTCCAAGTCGATTCACTTCAAAACGAATAGCTGCAGACGGTGCAAACAGAGGCGCCTATCTGAGCTTCAGAACCGCAGATGGGGCATACCTCGCCCTCGGGCTCCGGTTCTGGCTCCGGTTCTGGCTCCGGTTCTGGCTCCGGCTCCGGTTCTGGCTCTGGCTCTGGCTCCGGTTCTGGCTCTGGCTCTGGGTCGGGCGGGTTCTGCTCCTCAAGCCATTCAGGCACATTGGGCTCCTCGTCGACCTCATCGCCGAAGGTGGCACCGTGGAAATCTTGCGCATCAGAGACCTTGTATTCCGACTCAGTATCGCCCTGTATCTCGTAGGTCACCTCAATCCTCTCTCCTTGCTTGATCCTCCCAACCTTCCACTCCACATGAGTCCCCTCCGGAGCCGACTCCTTGTCCATCTTTGTGTCGCACTCGCCGTCAACCGAGGAGCGGACAGTCGACTTCTCGATGGAGAATGTCCCCGGGACTACATCGTGCAGGACGAGATCGTCGAGAGCGCTATCAGAGTTGTTAATGAACATCAGCAGCACCTCGTACCTGCCTGCGCTTCCTGCCGGGAAGACTTCCTTGCCAGTGCTGATGTTGCGGCGGCGGTGCACCACTCTCAACTGCGGCGGCCTCACAACCGCTCTAGTTGCTACAGGTCCAAACTTCTCAGAGCCAAAATCAGCCCTAATTGGTGCTGCCAGAAGGCCATTACTAGGAGAGGGATCAGGGGCGTGCAGCGGATACCGCAGAACCATCGTCTTACCGGGCTGTAAACCCAACGGCGCCGAGGTCCCGACTGTAATTCTCAGACTGTTACCACTGCTGTCCGGTGACACCAATCTCTCTTCTAACTGGATGCCCTCTATGACCTCAATGAGGTATTGCTCCTCATTCAGTTCGGTACCTTCTATCTCGATGCTCACATCGGACTCGGCCGGGGGCTCGAAGACGCCGGGTACGTCGTCGAGTAGTCGCATCACGTTGATTGGAGCTGAGCCGGTATTCTCGATTGAGATCGTGACTTCCAAGTCCGACGATACGAAGGACTTGATTCTAGATTTATCGTACTGCTTGAGCAACCTAGCATCGAGCACTGTCAGCTTCTGCTCCTTGAGGCCTATTGAGCCGGTCGAAGCGACCGAGACTCTAGGGAGGATGGATGACCGGAACTCGTGCGTGAAACTCGGCGTGTCTGCCTCTACTCTCTTCTCCATAGAGCTCCAGCTGCCTTCGGGCGGGACGTCCCGCCTGAGGTCAGATACATCTAGAATGGGATTATCCCTGCCCGATAGCCAAACGGTGACCCCCGATAGAGTGACCACGAAAGAGGAGCGGTTCTCGAAGACCGATTTGCAGTGCCAGATTCCTGGGCGGTCATCCTCCACCTTGTCTACCCTCATCATGTGCAGCGTCGAACCAGATACACGGTCGAAGTCGACTCCCGAAACCGCAGCTTCGGCCGAGAAGTTAGCCGAAGCTACTCCAGCAGATATCCTCTCTACTCCTTTGGTGGTGACCATTGGGGAAAGGGAAAGGGTCCTGCTCTCACCCACATTCAGTCTGCCTATCTCCCATGAAATCGACGATTCGAAGACGCTGTAATCTTGACCGTCGGGGATGTCGAAGTTCTCTGGAAAGTCTCTGCTAACCTCTACCTCAAACAGAGGTACTGGAGAGACGTTCTGGACCTCGATATGCATCTCAATCTCCTGAGGCTCTGCGGAGTAAATCAGCGACAGACTATCCTCTTGGTCCCTCTCGGGATTGGTGTCCATTACCTCCTTGAGGACTAGCATCCTCGTCCCACTGGCCGAATACGGAATCACTGTTTCCTCAGTAGCTTCAAGTTCACGTACCGAGATTGAACGGCCTCCGATGTCCGTAGAGTCAGTAGAGGAAAGCAGGACCTCAATATCCCATGCCCTGTGCTTCTTGCTTGAGTTCCTCAATATCAGCTCCCCTTCTATCGACTGCCGCCTGACCGATCCGTCCGAGTTAAGCGTTGACGTCTCAATCTCACTCAGAGTCGCGTGCAGCTTGTCCCCCGGTATCGCGTCCACCTCAGTTGCTGACCTCAAGTGAGGATGGGTTGCTGCTGCGACAACAGGCTTCGACAGAGCCTCGGCTATGTCTTTGGATGAGTCGACAATCTCGCTGGAAACTTCCACAATTCCTTCAACGGCTGAGTCTACAGCACTACTGACCGAGCCGATAGCGAGTTCTCCAACAACTTCAGAGCCGGCCTCAAAGACTTCCTCCGCGACATCTTCGACGGCACCCTTCAGAGCAGCAAGTGAATCTTGCAAGGAGGTTGTCTCATCTGGCTCACCTTCTGGTTCGGACTCGTTCGACTCGTCAAAGCCCAGCGGAAGGGGCGGCGGGGAATCGAATCCAGGAGGCGGCGGAGGTACTTCGAGACTTGATTCAGATTCTGGGACAATCTCCCTGTCTTCGAGTTCCATCATGCCGGGAGGAGGAGGCGGGGGCTGTGGAATCTGTTCTTCCTCGGAGTCCTCATCGTCTTCCTCCTTGAAGCCGAGAGGAGGAGGAGGAGGGAATCCAGGAGGTAGGGGAGGAGGGTCTTCTGACATGGCACGGTCACCCCGATGGGTGGTCGTGGACAGCGCTTGGATTGGTATAACCATTGCTTGTCAGACTTCGAGTCAAATCTGGGGCTTCACGAATGGTTGAAGTTCTCTCGCCCTCGGGCGGGGACGTGAGTAGTCAAGACGGTACGGCCCCTCCAGTGCTATTCGTAGTAGGCACCGCTGGTGCAGGCAAGAGTTCTCTCGTCACCGCTTTCCAGAGATGGGCTAGATTCCTCGAGGTCGATGCTCTCGCTATCAACCTCGACCCTGGTGCTGAGAAAGTGGATTACGACACGGAGTTTGATGTCAGGGATCTGGTTTCTCTGTCCGATGTAATGATTGAGTACGAACTTGGCCCCAACGGAGCACAGATTCTAGCTGCCGACTTAGTGGCATCTCGGGCTGACGAAGTCTTCGATGAGATTGAAGGGTTGTCATGCGACATACTAATTGTAGATACTCCAGGGCAGGTGGAGTTGTTCGCCTTCAGAGAGGCCTCCAGCCATCTCGTGAGCGTCATAGGGCAGGGCAGGGCCTGTTTGATCTTCCTCTTCGACCCGATGCTCTCACAGACACCCAGTGGCTTCGTTTCGCAGATGCTGCTATCGTCGATAGTCCACTTCAGACTTGGGTTGCCGACCGCCAACTTCCTCTCTAAGTCCGATCTGCTGGAGCCTGAAGCCCTCGAGAGAGTACTGGATTGGGGTGAGAATCTCGACATTCTCGAGGCCGCCTTGTATGAAGAGTCGGCTCAGCAGGCCCTGGACGTGCACTCAGGGAGTCAGAGAGCAGAGTTTGCGATAGGTCAGTTGAGGATGATGCAGCACGCCTCGATACAACCGGGATTGATTCCTCTCTCCAGCGAGAACGAGGAGGGGCTTGCTGATGTGCTGACCTTTGCCCAGACCATATTCGGAGGCATGGCAGATACGAGAGACGGATACGCGGGAGACATTGAGCATGAACGAGGCTGAGGCGAAGAGTGACCTGATAGCCATAGATGATGTCAGTGACAAGTTATCTGAGATTATCGATTGGGCAATAGCATTCAAGCACGGCGGCGACTTCAACTTTGACTTCAAACCTCTTGAGGGAATGTCTATCGGCTCAATTTACGAGAAGCCTTCGACCAGAACTAGGGTGTCCTTTGAAGTGGGAGTCAGCAGACTTGGGGGGCAGCCACTGACACTGCTTTCCAATGACATCCAACTGGGCAAGAGCGAGTCGATCGCCGACACTGCAGCGGTGCTGTCGCGCTTCCTAGATGGGATCACATACAGGTGCTTCGATCACGCCGACGTCGTAGAACTGGCCAAACATGCAACGGTACCTGTAATCAACGCCCTCTCTGACCTACATCACCCATGCCAAGCAGCAGCCGATCTGATGACGATAGTTGAACACGGAGACAGTGTGAACGGCCACATAGCCTGGGTAGGAGATGGTAACAACGTGTTCCACGATCTGTTACTCGCTGGCGTCACACTGGGACACGATGTGCACTACGCAACTCCCGTGGGCTTCGAGCCTGACGAATCAGTGATGGGGAAGGCTCGCGATATAGCCACGCGGACAGGCGCGATGATTCTTGGCTCTAACGATCCCGTTGAAGCGGTCCGCGGCGCTGGAGTAATCTATACAGACATCTTCGTATCGATGGGAGAGGAGCACATGGAGGGCAAGACAGATGCTTTCGAGGATTTTCAGATCAACGAAGAGTTGGTCGCCCATGCCGACCCCGACTACCTGTTCATGCACTGCCTCCCTGCTCACCGTGGCGAAGAGGTGACTGACGCGGTCATAGACTCCTCCAACAGTGTAGTCTTCGACCAAGCTGAGAACAGGATGTGGGCCCAGATGTCTCTGCTAACCTACCTATGCAACAATGATGCTTGGCACGCATACAAGGAACTTGAGTGACTACGCCAGAAGCGAACTGCCAAGGAAGGCTGCGAGGGTTAAATACATCGATTTCTTGATTAATTGCTGAGCTGCATGATCCTCAGAAGTCATAAGTTTGCCCTTTACCATGAGTAGGAGCATGACTGCAGGGATTATCCCTACCAAGTGCAGTTGGGGGAAGACTCCAATGCCGAAGGGAACGAGTAACGATACCAGTGTCAACAAGAGGAGACCCCATGCCACCGCCCGGGCCTTCTCTGGACCGACTCGCATGGCGTATGTATTCCTGCCTTCGTCACCCTCCATGTCCTCGATGTCCTTGACAATCTCTCTCGCTAAGTTGTACAACACCCCCACGGTGAACACCGTCCAAGCGCGCTCATTGAACGGCTCAAATACACCAGCGGCCCCAAACAGGACGACCATTCCCACTGAGAAGCTGATAGCGATGTTGCCCAGAAGCCCCCTCTCCTTGAGTCGTAGACTGTATGAGCCAGTTGATTCATAATTAGTCAGCAAGAAAAGCGCCCCTAACCATATCACGAGGGCCGGGTACCACCCTTCGACTCCTCCTTCCGTATCTCCAGCGATACTCATAGCACTGATGATTGAGGCTAGTGAAACTGCCATCATCAAGGCTATCCCTCTCTTGGCCGATACCTCCGAAATTGCTCCTGACGGGAGTGGCCTGCTGGGACGATTGACTAGATCGATTTCAATATCAAGGTAGTCGTTGAGAGCGTTCCAAGAACACATAAACGACCAGACTGAGATGGCCTGTAGTGTCGTAATCCATGCAAGTTGGCCCTCGGGCAGGCCTCCGAGTGCGAGCATGGAGCCGAGGAATACACCGAGAAGACCTGTGGTCGAGTTTCCAGCCCTGAAAAGGACCCACCACGAAGCCATCGCACCGCTACTGCTCACGGCCTGACTCACGGCCCCTCTGCCTTGATTGCTTCCCTCGGTCAGGAAGTAGCTTGTACGGCTTGTCGAGCGAGGCCCCAGATACAGACGGTGTACGTACTCCCTCTGAACAGCCCACGCACATGCCCGACCTTGGAGAATCGGATGTCCTTGGCCATGATGTTACCGACCTGATTCATGGTGGCGCCCCAGCGGAACCTGCCGTTGAGGTGGTCGAATATCTCGACGGTGTTCGCGGTGTCATTCTCCTCGAGGTAAATCCGCACCTCTTCGCGAAGTCGTTGTGTCCTAGACATCAGGCCACCACCACAGGTGTGGCCTGACTTGCGCGTAGCCTGTCGTGCAGGCCCTGCCAGCTGGAGGGACTCACATTGATCTGTGCGACTAGGTGTGGCATAGGCCTCCAGGAGTCGTGGTCAGAGACCACTCCGGATGCGCTGACAAGTGCCGGGTCTAGTGACCCGAGTGCGGCTGCGTTCGTTCTTCGCAGGGTTGCTAGTGAGACTACCCTGCATGGCTCTGGACGCTTCCTGTAGAGGAGCGTCGATGTGTCGTCTTGTTGTCCGTTCATGGAGGTATGTCATGGCTTCCACATATCAAGCAGGGCAATAGTCCCGGAGAGTGAAAGTGAAAGTGAAGGAAATCGTAAATCAGGCTCTCAACCCATTGTTTTCTTAAGCGAACAGCCAGTCGCTGAGAACCGCGCTCGTGTAGTGTAGTTCGGTCCATCATGATGGACTCTCGATCCGTCGACCCGGGTTCAAATCCCGGCACGAGCACCACTTTAGTGACTCATAACGGTCTTAAACGGACCTTCGTTGGCGTAGTAAGGTCTCGATGCGCGTAGAGCACGATGTGAAGTTGACCTTTGACGATGTTCTGATTCGACCTAAGCGCAGTACACTGGTTTCGAGGTCGGATGTCAACCTGTCGAGGGACTTTGAGTTCTGTCATTCCAAGGACGCTTGGAGTGGTGTGCCCATAGTAGCTGCCAACATGGACACTACTGGCCTGTTCTCCATTGCGAAGGTGCTGCAGGGTCACAGCATGATAACCTGCATACAGAAATTCTACTCAACTAAAGAGTGTGCGCGGGCTTGGGATGACGGGATCGATCCAAGCTTCGTCGCAGTAACCTGCGGCTCGACCGAGGAGAGTTTTCAGTTGCTACAGCGCAAGTTGGCAACCAACGACGGAATCAGGATGATCTGCATAGACGTCGCCAATGGATATCGGGAGGTCTTCCTCGATTTCGTACGACGTGTGAGGAGAGAGTTTTCCGACAAGATCGTCATCGCGGGCAATGTCGCTACTCGGGAGATGACGGAGGCGCTGATACTGGCGGGAGCGGACATAGTGAAGGTCGGCATAGGGCCGGGTTCGGTGTGTACCACCCGTAAGGTGGCAGGTGTTGGCTATCCACAATTGTCAGCCATCGCCGAATGCGCCGATGCAGCTCACGGACTACTCGGCCATGTGATGGCCGACGGAGGTTGTTCGTCGCCGGGAGATGTGTCCAAGGCTTTCGCAGCAGGAGCGGATTTTGTTATGCTGGGGGGCATGTTCGCCGGCCACGACGAGTCGGGCGGAGAACTGATCGAGAATGATGACGGGAAGATGTACAAGTCGTTCTACGGCATGTCCTCGTCCAAGGCGATGGAGTCGCACTATGGAGAGGTGGCCAAGCACCGGGCTCCGGAAGGCAAAGAGGTCAGGGTGCCTTACAGAGGGACACTGGAAACGACCGTGCAATCAGTTCTCGGAGGAGTCCGTTCGGCCTGCTCATATGTTGGAGCTAGGCGCATCAAGGATCTACCAAAGTGCGCCACCTTCATCCGAGTCACCCAGACCACCAATGAGGTCTACCAGCGATTCGATGTCCAGGAATAGTAAATGGCTAGTGCTGAGGCCTAGGTTAGATGTCGAAAACCACTTGGGCCATCCACCCGGGGCCCTCAAAAGATGGGATGTCGGAATCGACGCCGGGGATTATCTCACCTTCAGCGACCTCTATCAGGGCCAGTTCGTGCAGTGTGATTGCCTTGACCTCGACCTCGCGCTCGATCATGTCAGCGTCGACCCAGGACACCTGTGCGACTATCCTTCCGTCCGCTATGGCGAGTTCGGACTCACACAGCCACTGACCCTCCGCAGAACCGCGATAGAGGACTTCCTCGAGCCATCGAACCAACCCGCGTTCTAGGTCGCCGCCAGAGAATTCGACTGTCCACTCCTCGTCCGTCTTCGGCAGGGATGCCGCCGAGTCAGTTCCCCAATCGCGGCTTCGGACATAGCCCCCGAGGCGTCAGCACAAAACGCTCTCAGGCCGATGTCCGCGGTCGTGGGCAGTATCCACCAAGACATGTCATCCCCATACCGGCGAAAGGTGTGTCGCGCAAGAAATGAGAGGGTCAGTCGAACTCGCTACAGAGCTCGCCCTGGCCGGGAAAGCTGATGGCAGATTTCGGATTGGTGTTCCACTTGTTCTCACACTTGTTCAGGTGGCCATCGCCATCGGAGTCGATGTTGGCATCGGCCGGATCGAAGGGGTCGAACCCGAAGTAGTACTCCCAACCGGACCACATGCCGTCGCCGTCCTGATCCTGGTGATACACCTCCGAGCCGTCGAACCACTGGTCTCCGTCAGTATCGGGATCGACAGGATTAGTGCCGTTCTGGTACTCTTCGAAGTTGGTGAAGTTCTCCAAGTCGTCGTAGAAGTCGTTACCGGCTTCCGAGGTCGGATCTATGTGGCACTCGGAGTACTGGGGGTCGTTCCAGCCCGGGCAGTATCTGTTCAGCAGATGGGTTCGATTCAGTCCGTCGCCGTCGAAGTCCTCCTGCCCATCATCGATGCCATCGACATCGGAGTCAACCATTTTGGGGTCCATCGGACCGCGTGCACCAACGGCGCTGAGGGTGTTGTTATCAACCAACCCGAGACTTAGTGAAAGTTCGGAATAGTAGACCTCCCAGCCGTCGGGAAGCCTGTCTCCATCAGTGTCGTCATCCACTGGATTGGTGTCCCAGCGATTGGGAGCCTCGAGGGCGTTCATCAGAGTGTCGTTATCAATGTCGAAGGCCGAGTCAGGCAGAGATCCCCAAGCGGGATTGAGGGCCCATCTGCCGCTGGCAGGGATTGTGAAACCTGAGAGGTTCATCTCGTACAGGAAATACTTGGGGTCCATCTGGCCATCGCCGTCCCTATCTCCGGAGGTAGAGAAACCGCCGAGATAGCTGCTCCATACCCAACCGCCCGGACCTAGTCCGCACTCAATCATCGATTCGCAACCCGGCGGCAGCCAATTTGTCACCGAAATCCACAGACTATGACTCTTAGTGTTGTGCTGCACCGAGAAGACCTGCATCTCCCAACCATCAGGTTGGCCATCACCATCGGTGTCGTTGTTGAGCGGGTTCGTCGCGCCCTGCCAAGGGCGTGGGATGTTCAGTACCTCGCTGCCATCGAACAATCCGTCATCGTCACTGTCGGGGTTGTTGGCATGGGTGATGTACTGGTCTAGGCCGTCGGTGACCTCTTCCCCATCGGACAGACCATCGAGGTCGGTGTCGTGCGAAGACGCGTTGGTGTAGTATTTCGAGCCATTCCAAGTGAAGCCATCTATCGCCTCGGTGAAGTCCTCAAGTCCGTCACTGTCGGTATCCTTGTCAGTCGCATTGGTAAAGAAATCGTAGTACTCGGCTGCGTCTGACAGTCCGTCCCTGTCGGTGTCGTAGGCTCCCGGGTCGCTGCGCACGTGGACATCCTTGACACCCTGATCGACTATTCGGATGGTCCAGCCAATGACTTCGATGCCATCGATGAGTCCGTCGTCGTCGGTGTCAGAGTCGAGTGGGTCGGTGGAGCGGCCGTCGACGAAGCCGTCGCCGTCACGATCCCTTGCATTGTACTCGTCGAGGTTGGTGAAGCGCTCGCTCTCTTCGACGACCATGGCGAGGTCCTGTATGCGACTAGTAACTTCATCACCTATCTCGACGTTAATCGCGTATATCCAACCTGCTGTCAGGGTCTTAATGGGGATGTTGATGTACTGACTAGACTGGACTGTCCGAACCCAAAGAACGGTACTGTTGACCTGAACGTAGTCGCCCACCTCGACCGAGATGGCATGCACAGTGGTGATACCGACCAGTTCAGAGTACCGGACCCCTCCGTCACCATCGGCATCATAGCCGTCAAAATCGGGGTCTTCATCGGCGTTGCTGCCATCATTGGGATGGATGCCGCTCATGTGCTCCCAGCCGTCGGGCATGCCGTCGTTATCAGTATCGGCATCGAGTGGGCTGGTGAAGTTCTCGGGCCCCCACGTATAGGCGACCTCATACTCCTCAACATTGTTCAGACCGTCCTCGTCTGTGTCGCCATAGGCATCGGTGGCGTTGGCTGGATTGAGGAATCGGTTACCCTCTAAATCCAACGCGTAGCAGTACTCGAAGCCATCTGGCATGCCGTCACCATCGGTGTCCCAGTCACCCGGTCCATTGAGGCGTCCGTCGTTGTCCATGTCCTCCTCAAACCAAGTCCTGTCGCCGTGGCCGCTCATGTGCTCTGAGTAAGGTGATTGGAGAGTTAGGGTGCCGAACACCGGCACTCCGCAGTGCACTCCGAGTTGAATCTGACCGAAGGCAATCTCATAGCGGTCGGCAATCAGGTCGCCGTCGCTGTCCTCCTCGAGTGGGTTCGTGTCATATCTCTCTTCGACATAGTTCCTCAGACTGTCGGGTTCGGGCTGCTCCAAGTCGAGTAATGCGTCACAGGAGTGGCCGAACTGACTCCCCATATCGTCCCACTCACTAGATCCGATGTCATTCTCTATCTGTCCCTTGACCTCGGGAGTAAGCAAGTAGCAGTCCCAGTTCCCATCGAGGGGGTCCAAGAGGGTGACTTCGCCGGACGGAGTTTCAACAACAAAGGTGTACTCAGACTCCCACCGGTCGTTCAAGCCATCACCATCGGTGTCTCTGAGATTAGGATTGGTGCCCAACTCCATCTCCTGAGTATTCGTCAGACCGTCTCTGTCGGGGTCGCCGAACGGACCGTTGTCAGGATTAGGAAAGGTCTCGTTCTGCTCTCCTGTCTCTTCTTCATTGTCAGTAGGATTGAATGAAATCTCACTGGTAGCTGGCTCGCCATTGTCAAGTGGATCTAGGCCATTGGAAATCTCCCATCCGTCATCAAGTCCGTCGCCATCAGTGTCAGCGTTCCTCCAGTCGGTCCCATACAGAGTCTGCTCCATCCTGTCAGGCAGCCCGTCACCGTCGAAGTCCTCTCCGCCAATGTGGAATTCATCGTTGGCCTCAATATCTCCGCTGGCCGCCTCAAAGCCTCCTGACTCAGTGGTCGAAAGACCGGCATCGATGATTGTGTAGAAGCCCGCTAGACACAGCGTCGCGGTGATTGCGAGAACAGCATATTGGTTGTGATTCAGGGCCATGGAGTACACCCGGCCCCAAGGGGGCCGTCAGATTGAAATTGGGCACCAATATAATGTTTCACGGCCACTGCGCAATCAGAGTCAGGCAGCTATCTCTCTCGATGAGAATAAATCAAGCGTTACTCTGCCTCCCTCAAAGCTGATTGAGGCACGGCCATTTCTGCCATAAGCCCGCTCCCAGCAGCCGAGTAGTACTCCACTTGCAATGGCTGGATGGAATACCGTGGAGAAACCAAGAGTCACTCCTCCATGATCATCTATCTGTTTCATCGATTCAATTCCCCCGAGTCCGTGGTACGACAGGTGCCTGCGGGCGATGCTGGCCCAGTCGGAGGAATCGCGAACGAGAACGTGGTGGCCCTCTGCAACGAATCTTTCTCTGGCCGAGTCAGCTGCAGCCGTCCACCACGCAGAGCGCTTCTCATCGAGTCCTTCCCAAGCATAGTCTTCGACCCTGCCTTCAGGGATGCCGTCGAGATACGGGAGGCAGTATTCTTCGAAGCGTAGTATTAGGTCCCGGTGGAGGAACATTCTGCGCTCCCCCATTATCGACCATTGGCCGGGAGAGTCACTCCGCAAATCCAACCACATCTCATCGTTCGAGTCGGACATCGCACCAGCGCCGGAACTTTGGTCATTCCAAGCCGGACTGAGGGGTTTGGGGCCGGGGATTTGTGCAGCGTCCTGAGTCAGAGTGATGACCAGTCCCTCGCCTGCACTCTCAGACCAAAGGAAACGGTGCCGCTTGCTCGTAGCCCCCTCCCAAGCTGCGGTTATGAGTCCTGAACAGATGGGTCCCGATGCGGGTTGTTCGACCACTATCCTCGTCTCATCACCATCCTCAAGAATTCTGAACCTGCCGAGGCCGCTCGTCTCCCAGCGTAGGATGGTTCGTGACCATGAAGCGAGGTCCCGTCCGGAAGGAACGTCCCAACCTCCAGAACCCATCATGTATTCCTCGTGCTCCACAGCAGCGTGTGCGAGGCGGCGACCGAGACTCTGTCCTGTTCTCTGCTCGAGCCCCTGGAACCACGACTCAAACCAACCCTCTCCTACTCGCCAAGCAATCTCATCGTGGTCTCGAAACAAGTCCCTGTAGGTACCGTCATCGAAAGCCTTCCAGCGTTCCTTCACACCCTCCTCCGGGGATGACGGAGTGGAGAAATAATTCCTGATGGATTCCATGAGTCCCATCAATCATCCACCTAGGAACGTCTCGATGCGATCGAGGACCTCGGCGAGGACCTCAACGGGAGGCAGACATACCATCCTGAAGTGACCGCTGCCGAACTCGGGTGAAAATCCCGAACCGTGGACCACCAGCACATGGTGCTGGTGCAGTAAATCGAGCACGAATGCCTTGTCATCGGTGGCCATCTCGGGATTGGTAATTCTCACGAACAAGTAAAACGCCCCCCCGGGAATCTCGCACTCAAGCCCATTGATAGAGGCGATTCTGTCCAAGCAGTAATCCATTCTCCTTCTGATTTTGCCCCGATGTCCAGCCATCCATCCCGTGTCGTCTACAAGACCGGCTAGGAAGCCGTGCTGTGCTGGGGTCGAGGCGCACAATCTGCTGCGGAGCAGACGCTCGACACCGTCGCGAACGACTCTAAGAGCGCCACTCGGGTCGTGCCAAGCCATGTAGCCGACCCTCCAACCGGGTGCGAAGTAGACCTTCGAGACTCCATTGAGGACGATGACTGGGGTGCTATCGGAACGTGAAGCCGCAGAGCACTGGTGTCCAGTGAAATCGAGCCCGTCGTAGATTTCATCTGCAAGGATGGTGCACTTAGGCCACTGGCTCGCGATGTTGATGAGTGCGTCTACTTCGTCTGGTGTGGCAACATTTCCGGTAGGATTGTTTGGGTTAATCAGAACGAGTAGTCGGACGCTGTCGTTCATCTTGGAACGTATGTCTTCGAGGTCGATTCGCCATCCGTCGCCTGGGTCCGTCCGGTACTCTACGGTAGTGCCTCCGTACATCTGTGGGTAGGCCATGTACGGAGGGTAATGGGGGCCGGGGACGAGGATGGTGTCACCCTTCTCTAAGAATGCGGCGAAGATAATCTGCAGTGCCTCAGTGACACCGTGCGTGACATATACATCATTAGGCGAGCAGTCCCATCCTTTCGCAGATTCTGCAGATGCTATGGCACTACGTAATTCTGGAATCCCGTAGGAAGGGCCGTAGCCGTTGTCCTGCCGGTCAAGCGCTGCTTTGAATGAGGTGACCATGTGCTCTGGAGTCGGCAGGCCCTCATAGGCCAGTGGATCGCCTATATTGAGACGGATGATCTCGTGTCCTTGGGCTTCGAGTTCGACGGCGGGAATCACGACGTCACGAATAGCGTACTCTATCGCAGCTGCGCGGGCTGAGACGTCGACTTGCTCTACCACGTGTGTGCGTGATGTAGTTCCGCCATCAAATCGACGGATTACAGATTGCTCAGATGCCCAGTAGGGAGCGCGCCTCATCGAGTGCGGCTGGGATCCCTTCGGGATTAGAGCCGCCACCTTGTGCGATGGTCGGCCTGCCGCCCCCTCCTCCGCCGATGTGACCTGCTATGGCATTGAGTATCTCGACCGCGTTGTGGCGCTCGGCTGCTATGCTGCCCTCGGTCGAAGCGACAATGAGTGTGCCGCCACCCTCGCGGCTTCCGAGTACCGCTAGAGTGGGTGTGGACGCATCGCGAGTCAACTCACCCAGCATTATCATCATCTGCTTGGAGTCCCCCTCTGATTCCATCACCACGTAGCGAACACCGTCCTTCTCGACTGCTGCATCCCCTCCTCCGCTGGTTCGCAATCTCACGATTTCGGCCTCCATTGATTCAATTCTCTTCTGCTGTGACTTCCACTCCTCGAAGAAGCGAGATACTGTGCGAGGTAGGTCGTCGGGTTGCACTCCGAGAATCTCCGAGGATTCGCTTAGCAGGCGCTCCTGGCGCCGTGCGTGCTCGCGTGCCGTCTCCCCTGCCACGATCTGCAGACGCTCCACCCCGTCTTGTACCTGACTCGACCTGATGATGCGCAACTCCCCAACTTTGCCCGCTTCATCATGGTGCGTACCGCCACAGGCCTGGATGTCGTAGTCACCTATCCTGATGATTCGTATCTGACTGTGCTTAGGAGGGCCGCCCTGGTAGATGTCGAAGCCGAAGTTGGCATCGGCCTCGGCCCTATCCAAGACCAGCTTCTCTATCCCGGGGTTCGATTCAACAATCTCGTTGGCTCTGTCTTCGATACTGTCCAGCTGCTCTCTCGTTAGCCTCGAGTAATGAGTGACGTCGAGTCTCGCGTAGCGCGCACCCTTGTTCGAGCCAGCCTGCCAGATGTGGGGGCCCAGCACTTCCCTGGCCGACCCTCCAACGATGTGCACCGCCGTGTGGTGATCCATCAACTGCTTCCTCCTGCCCCAGTCGATGACTCCTTTGGCCGGACCGCGGACCAACGGTGCGTCGGTCAAGTGGAGGATGACTTCGCCCTCGACTCTGGTGTCGAAGACGTTTGCTGACGAGCCGTTCTGCGATAGAGTCCCCTGGTCGCCGAGTTGCCCGCCGCCCTCTGGATAGAACAGGGTGCGGTCGAGGACGATGGCGTGCGTCGGCTCACCGATGACTTCGGAAGAGTAATTCATCGAGTCCGCAGTCCCCTTTGGAAGTGGGCTGCAGTGCAGCACTTCGGAGGTGAACTCAGTAGCCCTGGTGTCGTCGTAGTAGTCTTGCGAGGTAGCCGGCATAGAGCCCACATCGACTATGCTCTGTTTCTCTTGAGAATTGGCAGCGGCCTTGGTCATCTGGGCGTTGCGAGCAGCCATATCTGCCGCGAAACCGACTCTGACGGTCAACCGCTCCCAACCGAGCCCGTGCGCAATCGACACCGTCATCTCCGGGTTCAGCCCCCGCTCCTCGGCGAGACGGAACAGGGTCTCGTCGGGTATCTCGGCTGCGTCCTTTGGCAAGGACTTCAGTGCCGTGCGCACCGCAGCCTCGCCCTTCCTCAGCATCTGGTAGTATCGGGCCTCCTCGAGTTCGAGAATACTCAGAACTCCTTCTCTCGACTGAACGAAAGAAGACATGTCCAGATAGGTATCCATGTGGTGTGCTCCGAGATCGGAGAGGCTGACGGACGCGCCGATTCCGTCTTTCATCCTGCAGGCACGTCGAGCCAGCATCCTAGCGAGGTAGCCCGCCTTGGCGTTGCTCGGAACCAGTCCATCACCGAGCATATTGCAAAGCGCATGCATGTGATCGGGTATAGCGTAAATCGAAGACAGCGGTTCAGTAACTCGCTTCAGCTCATCTACAGAGAGATTGATTCCTGTTTCAGAGAGTCTTTCCACCAGTTTCTCGTAAAGCGCCTGCACGTCGGTACCGACGTCTATGTTCAGGATTCCTGCTAGTCGTGAGAGTTCGCTGAGCAGGGCATCCATGTCCACCTCCATGCCCAGAGAAGATACCATCGAGTCGAAACCGCTCAGTTGCTTCAACCAAGTCACTGACTCCGGATAAATAGCCTCGTAGATAGTGGGAGTTCCGGCTGCGGCCCAACAGAACCTCTCGAGACCGTAGCCAGTGTCGATAATCTGTAGGTCCATCTCCTTGTAACGCAGCCCCTTAATTTCGATTTCACCATCGTCCGATTCCTCTAAGCTCATGAACACCAGGGTGGCCAACTCGAGCCCCCCTACAATGACCTCGAGGGCGGGGCCAGCGTTGCCGCCACCCGACCATGGGTTCTCGACGTAGGTCAGATCCTCGGGACTGATGCCAAAAGAATCGACTAGCATCTCATCACAGTAGCGCACGCACTGGTCTATCCAGTAGACTACGTCACCGTCTTTGGGGCGGTTGAAAGCATGGTGAGCCATCATCTCAAAAGTGGATAGGTGTCGTCCGGAACGGCCTACTGCAGCCACGTCGGTCAGCCTGATGCAGGGCTGGCTGATGACTAGAGGGTTTGCCGGCGGAGGAACCTGTCCGCTCGTCACATGTGGCTGAAAGTCGGCTATGCTGGCTATGGTCAGGTGGATGTCGTCACGCCATCTAGCGATGATTGGATAGGGCTCCACGCGTGTGTGGCCACGCTTCTCAAAGAAGTCGAGGAAGGCTTCCCTCATTGCATCCTTGAGAGGCTTGCCCCGCTTCGGGAAGCCGCCTATCGTCGGGTTGCCGATGAAGGTATACGGGTCCTCAGTAGTATCGCCGCAGGTGGTACGACTACTGTCTCTGGTCCAGAAGCGTGCTCCAGTAACCCGGCAGGTCTTGCAGACGTGTCCTGATTCCTCCCAGTAGGGTATATGAATCTCTCCGAAAGCCATGCTATCACACCTTCCTGCGCTCCGTCCATCGGACTGGCGGTCTTGAAGGCGATTGTCGAGAGTTGCCCGTTGTGTTGAAAGCGGGGGTGCAGCAGGCTTGGTCATGGCAGCCGAGTGGAGGGATTTTCTCGAGCCATCGGGCCCAGGCCGGATGCGCATCACGAAGCACGGCAGCATGCTCACCGACGCCATCCTGATAGCTGACGAGCAGCATATGGCGGAGCACTCTGACGACCGCTCTCCCACTCAACTTGTCAACACTGCCTGCCTGCCAGGAATCGTCGGTGAAGCCTGGGCAATGGCCGACTGGCACTTCGGCTACGGCTTCCCGATAGGAGGAGTAGTAGCGACCGACGTGAATTCTGGCGAGCAGGGCGGGGCGATATCTCCCGGAGGAGTCGGTTTCGACATCAATTGCGGAGTCAGGCTGTGCGCTACTGAGATGACTCTGGAAGACGTTAATCCCAAGGCACTGGCCACGAGCCTTGCTAACTCGATTCCTGCCGGGGCCAGCCGCAAGGGAGGAGTCAGCCTGACTGCGAGCGAAATCGAATCTGTTCTCTCGGACGGCGCAGGCGCCGCGGTCGACCTCGGATGGGGGGAGTCGCGGGATCTCGCAGCCATCGAGTCAAACGGTCGGTTAGAGAGCTCTGAGAGAGATGTCGGTGAACGCGCGCTCAAGCGGGGCTCGACAGCACTCGGTACCCTTGGGTCGGGCAACCACTTCGTCGAGCTACAGGTAGTAGACAGGGTGGTCGACCAGAACGCTGCCTCTGCCTTCGGCCTCAGACAAGGACAGGTGACGGCCATGATTCACACCGGATCCAGAGGGCTCGGGCATCAGGTCTGCACCGAGCATGTGGCTGCGATAGAGTCGAATTATCGCAGAGATGGCGATGTCTGGCACTCGGAAGAATGGGGTATCAGCCTCGCGGACCGCCAGCTTGCAGCCGCCCCAATTCACAGCCGTGAGGGGGCGGCATACCTTGATGCAATGCAGGCTGCCGGTAACTACGCCTTCGCCAACCGCTCGGCTTTGACTCAGAGGTTGCGCGAGGTACTTCGCGAGCAGCACGGCCGGGATGGCGGGTTGGATGTCGTCTATGACGTGAGCCATAACATCGCCAAGATTGAGGAGCATCGCGTTCACGGTTCCTCCTGCACCTGCTGCGTGCATCGCAAGGGTGCCACCAGAGCGCTTGGGGGAGATCATCCCGAACTGGCTGCCGCATTCTCCGGAGTTGGACAGCCAGTGCTGGTCCCAGGAGACATGGGGACTGCCTCATGGGTCCTTGCTGGGCCTACTTCAGGAGGCAATGACGCCTTCTCGTCTTCCTGTCACGGGGCAGGTCGCAGGCTCTCTCGCACTGCTGCGCGGAAGAGTGTCGACTCAAACGCCCTGATGGAATCGCTCGAGGCAAGCGGCATCCACGTTCGAGTCAAGACTCCGAACGTCCTATCCGAGGAGGCACCCGAGGCCTACAAGGACGTTGACGAAGTCATCCGCCTGACCAGTGAGGCTGGCCTAGCAAGGCCGGTGGCTCGATTGAGGCCGATAGCGGTAATCAAGGGCTAATCGGACTTGTCGCGGTAGTGAATCTCTATGATGTCGTTGTTGTGAATGACGCTGTTCTGGTACTCGTCATTCAACTCGCCATTCACGTACATCACCACCTCACTGTCCTCGTCGGCTACCTTGTAGAGTATCTGGTTCTCGTTAAAGGTCTCGCCCCAGATCTCAAAGAAGGCCCCAACGGGAGCATTCATCGGAGTTGGGGTCTCAATGTGGAGCTTGCCAGTCCCATCGTGGGTGTGGATTCCTCGCATGCCATCGCATTCGGAGTCGTCTATTCCTATGTTGGCTGCGATTGAGACCTCTGAGCCGTCGATGAATATACTCAGCGTTGCGTGGTCGTGCGAGACAATCTCGCTGTGGCCAGCTAGGCAGACATCGACAATCTCCCAGTCTGCGGGCTCATCGGTGAGAGTGCTTGGTGAGAATACAACTACTGCGACGAAGGCAGCGGTCATCAGTCCAGCACCTAGCAGGAGCATTGACTCCATATTCATGATACCCGGACATACGCATTCGTCTTGAACCATGAGGCTGTGCATCTCGGTATGCAGAGGGTAGGAAAGGTTCCTGAGTACTGGAATGTTGCCAAGGTGGACCTGTCTGCCGCCGATTCAGTCCTAGCAGGGGTCATCGCGCGGAACGAAGAACCTGCCCTCTCCTCAAAGGAAGATATGTTCCTGACCCTAGTATCGTCCATCGTAAGCCAGCAGATTTCCACTGCCGCCGCGAAAACGGTCTGGAGCAGGTTCGAGGACCTAGTAGGAGATGTGAATCCGAAGACGGTGCTGTCACACAGTCCCGCAGAGTTTCGCGGTTGCGGGCTGTCGGGGCGCAAGACGGAGTACATCCTCGGGATAGCCAAGGCTTGGCAGAGTGAGTACGCCGACAAGGACTGGGACGAGATGAGCGATGTTGAGGCGAAGGCGGCTCTGACTGGACTCAGAGGAGTAGGAGACTGGACAGCTGAGATGATCCTGATCTTCACGTTGCTGAGGCCGGATGTCTTCCCGGTGGGCGACATAGGAGTGGTGCGGGCAGTTGAGCGGCTGTACGCGGAAGGTGGCAGCCTGAGTACTGATGAACTGCTCGCGAAGTCGCAGGACTGGAGACCATGGAGAACAGTAGCGACATGGTACCTGTGGCGTAGCATCGATCCCGAGCCGGTGCAGTACTGACTACATGCAGTATCCGCGCTTCGGTTGATCAGGTATCGACGGGGCAGCCCCTGACTGAACTCCGTCCGCCTCTTCCATTATGATTGTGAGCAGTGTGTTGACGAGGGTCCTGAGCTCCTCGACCTCCTCTCTGAGATCATCGAAAGTACCGGCATCGCTGTCCTCAGGCATCGCGCATCCCATCTGAGGAATCACTTCCTCAGGCCGCGAACGGCGCACTATGGCCTATAAACACGAGAGGCCATAGACTTGCAGCCGAGGCGGTTGGCGGAGTGAGATTGAATAGCCGTCACTCGGCTTTGTCATCCGCTTCTTCTTCCTCTCCTGGCTCCTCTTTCTCGTACTCCCACGCGTCTCCCTCGTAGTAGTTCTCGTCATCGTCCTCGTAGTAGTAGTCATCACTGTCGCGTCCTCTCAACATGGTCATGGCTATGCCTAGAACTACAACGACTAATACACCTCCAAGCAAGATCATCTGCGAGTCTTCGCCTCCTGATTCGGTGGTAGGCGGTGGCTGTACGTTAATCCCTACAATCGCCTGATAGGGGTTGTCAAAGTCACCATCAATGATGAGATACAGGTTCGGTTGACCAGGTTGCCACGACTCCCATTGGAACTCGGCGTAGACGCTCGTGCTCTCAGCGGGCAATAGCAATACAATAGGCCCATCCCTAGCTGTGGAGAACGATTCTCTCCACTGACCTCCATCGACCAGTTCGTAGAGTCCGACAGTGAACTCCCCATCTCTCTTTCCGGGATTCTCCCAGAATGTCTCGATAGAGAGAATCTCGCCCTGCACCGGAGTGTTGCCAGGGTTGATTACCGAGCGAGTATACTGCCCGAGGAACTCCATGATTCTCAGAGTGACCTGCCTCGGTGCTGACTCACTCCCTGAGCCGATAATCTGGTTACCAGACTTGTCCGTAGAGGTTATCCAGAACCAGAGATAGTCCCCGGATTCCACCTTCATGTCATTTAGCGGACTGAGATCCAGCGCCGACTGGTACACGTCGTTGGTGTCATCGTCGATAATCATGGTCATCTCACCGGTGGCCTCGGTCCCTGCAACTGGGGCGTTGGCTCTGACGTAGACCCACGAAACCTGCAGCGGACCATCCATCATACCGATCTCGTCGACCATTGTCACGGTCACCGTGACATCTCCCAGCATGTCCGAATCCAATATCGTCAGAGAAGAATCTGGGTAATCTGCTATGTTGAACAGGGCCTGTGGTGCCTTGCTGTCGACTATAACGGAAGCATCGCTGTTGACTATAGACGAACCCAATCCTGGGACGTTGAGGACACTAGTAGTGACTGTCATCTCGGGATTCAACGGCACCCTTGCAGGTAGGACCATGGATCCGGAGAAGGATCCGTCAGAATCCACTTCGACCACAATGTCGACCTCCTGAGTGCCGTAGATGACTTCAATCTCGACTTGTAGGTCTTCGGGTATATCCGAAGCCTGTACCTGTGAGCCTGCGTAGTATATCGAGCCGTCCATCTGGAACTCATCCCCCTGTCGCAGGTACAGCGCATTACCGGTCGGCTCGATCTGAGGCGGAGTCAAATCGGACATGGTCTCCGGGACTGCCATGAACTTGTTATCGAGCTCCCATGTCAGTTCACCTATGTTGTTCTGGTAGGCGACAGTATTGAGGTCGTCCTCGATGCTGATACTCGGTTTGCATCCGAGTTGACCGTCCTCCCACGGGTAGTCCCACGAGAGTTCGAAGCCAAGACTGATCTGGGTGATGTCCGAAGTGATTTGAGATGATTGGGCACTAAGTGGTGAAACCATGCTGTCATCAGCGGTCCACAGTGTCCCTCTAGACGGGTCAAAGGTGAACTTGCCCAGATTGGACGGGCCGTCGCCGCACAGCATCACAGTGATGTTATCGAGGGTGTGGATACCGTTGGCCTCTTCGACTTGGATAGTAAAGGTGTGCGGCTCCCCTGCGAGCAAGTAGCCAATCTCACGATCCAATTCGTATCCAGATGAAATCAGGTTGGTCGGTTCGTCGGTGGCTACCACGACACTGGCCCATGCGTCAGCAGCACCGGGGCCCCCTCCGGTTCCTCCGTCCTGATAGGTGTGTCCAGCCCAGTCGGTGCCCTCGATGTAGAAGTGGACCATGCTGTTGAACGGCAGAGCGGAGAGGTCCAGCGAGGGGAACTGCACCTGCTGCTGGCCGGTCATCCCTGAGGTTAGAGGCATCTGCATAGACAAGTACTCGTCTTCATCGGCTACACCGTCCATATTCAGGTCGTCCACGGTCTCGCGCCAGTAGCGCAGCGTGATTATCTCGCCGCGGGCCTCTCCCTCGTCGATGGTGATGAATAATGCGAGTGGGTTGTCGGGTTCCCAAACCTTAGCGTGGGCCGGTTGCAGGCCGATATCGGTGTTGAGTTCCATAGGACCAGCGATGGGTGGGTTGGAATCGACTCTGACTATGACCTGAGGTGGAACCCCTGTCACATCCTCAACTCCTGTCGCCAATCCTGCTGGGCCAACAGAGAGCATCATCGGCGACAGGGATAACTCCGACAGCGATGCCGGAGGAGTAACAATTCCAGAGTACCCTCCTCCGTCTTCGGATGTCATTGCGAATAGGTTGCCCGATAGATTCAGGCCGACGGAATAGTCACCGGCGTCGGGGCGGGAACTGGTCGAGTCCTGGAAGCGGAC
>LWDU01041709.1_pt1 | contig 54114 bp, 59 predicted proteins | sample 727161 | NCBI WGS metagenome assembly LWDU01 (sample SAMN04566230, study PRJNA314399) | hydrothermal vent metagenome | isolation source: deep sea hydrothermal plume seawater | place: Mexico: Gulf of California, Guaymas Basin | collected 2004-07-11
AGGCCCTGTGTTGGGCTAGTTTCATAGTCTAAATAATGGCCCTCTTTAAACTCAATATCGGATTGTATTGCGCGACGTGCAATTTCATTAAAGGCAATATTTTGCGCTGATAATTTCATGGCAGCAGCGATCACAACAGCATGTTTTAATTTGTCAGGGTAGGCTAGTGACCAGCACATTGCCTGCATGCCACCCAAACTACCACCAATTACCGCAGCCCAGCACTCGATTTTCAAGTGATCCATCAGATATTTTTGAGACTCAACCCAGTCTCTTACTTGTATTGACGGAAAGCTATCACCATAGACCTTGCCGGTTCTAGGGTTATTGGAGGTCGGCCCAGTACTGCCAAAACAACTACCAATATTATTGGGGCATACGACAAAGAATTTGGTGGTATCTATAGCTTTGCCTGGGCCAATGTAGTGATCCCACCAACCGACTTTTCCCTCTGTATTAATTCCGGCAACATGATGATCACCGCTTAACGCATGACAGATAAGAATGGCATTACTGCGCGCTTTATTGAGACTTCCGTGGGTTTCAAAAACAAGAGAATGAGAGGGCAAAGTCGCTCCACACACCAAATCCATGGGCCTGTTTATGGCTGCTGTCTGAGGTACAGTAGCGCCAAGTAAATTATCAGGGCTGGAGGATAGTGAACAATCTGGAGACATAGTATTAAAAACAACGGCTTGGTTTTACGGGTCTTTTAAAGATGAAGTGTACCATTAGATTAACCTAGCGTAGGCATAATTAATTGTTATAACCTTTTATAGATCAGCCTAGAGTCGGCGTCTTGGCTTGGTTTTCCCATTTAATTTGAGTGGACCCTGGCAGGATCGAAGGGGTATTGATATGAAGGACTTTGTGCCGGGAAGATTGACCGCTCATCACTATTATTTTGGATTTCGCCGTACCGAATTGTTTTGCAAAGTAACTAATTAATTGGGTGTTGGCTTGACCATCTATCGGCGGACCTTAAGCTCGCCGCCGTGAATGCCTTCAATCTCATCTTTAGAGGCGCGGGGTTGTATCAGACACCTGACTACTAAGGTATGGCCCTGCCATTGATAATGATTAGTTGGCATAACTAGTCAGAATGCAGGGAAAATTAGATTAAACCACTCAGCACTGGCAATACTTGGCCTCGAATAAACATCAGTGTAAATATCGCCACCATCGGCGAAATATCAATCATGCCGATCGGCGGGATTACCTTTCTAAAGGGCTTCATATAAGGATCTATTATTTGGCTAATGACCCTGATCGTCGGGTGATTAGTGGTGCCCACCCAGCTAGAAATAGCCAGAATAAGAATGCCATAAAAATAAATCTGAATTAAGCTAGCTAATAACGACAATGCCGCGACAAACAGATAGGTGGGCAGTTGCTCAACCAAAACTTTTCCAAATCCTATCATGATAATAAAAAACGACCACTTAACCAGAATGGCGCTTATCAGTGCCGCAGTATTAAATTTGCCAAAGGTTGGAAATATTTTGTGCAATGTCTCAACGACTGGCGCAGTGACTTTAAATATCGTCTGCGATATGGGGTTAAAAAAATCAGCTTGGACTAATTGTAGTAATAGTCTCACCAACAGCACGGTGGCATAAAGATCAATGACTAACCTAATAATATTAACTGCACCATCACCCATCAAGTAACTCCTTTTTAAATTAACTACTCTGCAAAATCTTTGGACATTTCTTCAGCTCGTTTAAGTGCGCTGGTCATGGCGTTCCGAAAAATAGTCTCCAAGCCTTCTCTTTGAAAGGTGCTTAGGGCGCTCTCTGTAGTGCCTCCAGGTGAGGTAACCTGCTGTCTAAGTTGTGAAGGGCTACTGTCCGATTGAAGGGCCATCTGAGATGCGCCTAGGGCTGTGTGAGACGCAAGCTCTCGCGCCATATCTTCAGATAATCCTAGTTCTTGACCGACCTGCTGCATAATCTCCAAAATGCGGAAAAAATAGGCCGGGCCGCTACCCGATACTGCAATCACTGCATTTATCTGATCTTCAATATCAACCCAGCAACAGTAGCCCACGGCTTGGAAAATATTGGTGACCATCTCTTTTTGTCGTTCTGTGGTGAACTGATTGGCAAATAGGGCTGTTGCTCCCGCTAGGACCAGTGAGGGCGTATTAGGCATAGCTCTAATGATGGCTACTGAGGAGCCAAGCCAACCCTGAAGAGACTCTGTTGAGATGCCTGCTGCTATTGATACCACCACCGCTTGATCGTTCAAAGTTGGTGCTATATCCATCGCGACCTTGCGCATAATTTGAGGTTTAACGGCTAACACCACTACGGTTGCATTCGCCACAGCTGCTTTATTATCTTCGCCCACAGTGACTCCAAACTCTTCTTTTAGTCGCTCTCTGCTAGCCTCGTTGGGCTCACTGACTAGAATATCACCTGGCTTAAAACCTTTGGCAATAGTGCCTCCGATTAAGCAAGAAGCCATGTTGCCGCCACCAATAAATACGATCGAACTCATACATCACCCTGTTGTTGTACTTCTTGGGCCAAAAATATCGGTGCCCACTCTAACAATAGTTGCACCCTCAAGGATAGCGGCTTCAAGATCTGCAGACATCCCCATTGAGAGGGTATCCAATTTTTGAGAATTGTCCAGTGACTGGTTTATCTCATCTCTTAATTTTCGCAGTTGACGAAAGGGTATGCGCTGTTCCTGTTTGTCTTTTCGAGCTTCAGGTATTGCCATTAGACCGCGCAATCTTAAATTGGGTAGCCTAGCTATCTCAGCGACCACTCCTAGCAAGCCACTTGATTCAAACCCTGCTTTGGTTGGTTCATCGTCAATATTCACTTGCAAGCAAATATTGAGAGGAGGCATAGTTGCAGGCCTCTGAGCACTTAAACGCTGGGCAATTTTCAGTCGGTCTACGCTGTGCACCCACGCAAAGTTCTCAGCTATTTGACGAGTCTTGTTTGACTGTATCGGGCCAATAAAATGCCAGTCTAGTATTAAGGGTTTTAATGCATAAACTTTTTTTAGGGCTTCCTGTAGATAATTCTCACCAAAGCTTGTCAGTCCGTTGTCATTTGCTTGTTTTACCTGCTCAGGCGTTCGGGTTTTACTGACAGCCAGCAATGTCACTTCAGAAGCCGGTCGTTGAGCTTCGGTAGCAGCTAATTTGAGCCGCAATTTGAGAGCTGCTATTTTGTTGCTTTGATCTTGCATGGAGGCTGTCTTTATACGTTGTTTCGAGATTAGTGGATGGTACTAAGGCTGCTGGCCTAAACTAGGATCATTCAGCCAGCTTTGCAATATTAATGAGGCAGCAATATGGTCTATTTTTGTTAGATCGTGGGTTCTTCCTTTTTGGTTTTCCGCCTGATCTCGCACAAATGACTTTGCTTCTTGGCTTGTAAGCCTCTCATCGACCATTTGTACCTCGACATTAAAGCGGCCCACCAGTCTGCGTGCAAATTTCCTAGATCGACCACTTAACTCACTTTCACTATCATCCATATTGAGAGGCAGACCCACCAATACTATATTTGGTTCCCACTCCTCAATGACCGCACTTATCTCTGACCACTGTGGGACGCCGTCAACCGCCTTAATAATGGCAATACCCTTTGCGTTGTTGGTCAGGGTTTGCCCATAAGCCACACCAATTTGCTTAAGACCAAAGTCAAAAGCAAGTAATGAAGAAGGTTTATTGAGATTAGGCATGTCCAATATCCATGGACAGCATGTCAAGTTTTATACCGATGGATGCTGCGGCTACCACAGCGCGCTTCTCACACTCAGTATTAAAGATAATAGCTGATTTGGCTGGAATCGTTAACCAGCTATTAGTAGTAAGCTCTTCTTCCAATTGGCCTGCATCCCAGCTGGAATAACCCAAAGTAACTAGGGCGTTTTGAGGACCTTTACCGACTGCAATATCACTAAGAATATCCTTTGAGGCGGTTAAACTAATATCATCCGAAATATCAACAGTAGACTCCCAGCGTTGAGTGCAGGCTCGATGCAAGATAAATCCACGGTCGCGGGCCACAGGGCCACCGTCTAAAATCAGATGATCACCACAGCCTTCGTGATAGTCTAAGTCTAGTTGCTTAAAGATAGCGTTGACCTGAATATCCAATTGTTGGTTAATAATGAGGCCCATGGCACCATCCTGGCTGTGCTCGCAAATATATACCACTGACTGAGAAAAATTAGGGTCACGAAGGCCAGGCATAGCCAATAAGAAGTGGTTTTTTAGGCTGGTAACGGTTCTTTTTGGGATATTCATGGTTCTCAATATGAAGGTTTACGCACCGAAACTCAACACTAGACTCCGCGCGTCAGGGAGTATTTCTACTCAGGCCTCTAATCTTTTTGCAATTGCACGCATTAATTGATCACCTATAGCGGTATCTTTGGCATTATCAATTTCACGAACACAGGTTGGGCTAGTAACATTGATTTCTGTTAGATAATCGCCAATGACATCTAAGCCAACGAACAATAGCCCTTTTTCCACTAAGGTGGGCGCAATCTGCTGGGCGATCCAATGATCTCTCTTACTTAAAGGTTGAACCACACCGCGACCGCCAGCTGCAAGATTACCCCGAAATTCTCCTGCCGCAGGAATTCTAGCTACACAGTAGGGAACCACTTCCCCGTCTACGACCAGTATTCTTTTGTCGCCACTAAGAATTTCAGGCAAATACTTTTGAGCCATGATGGTATTTTGGCCATAGTTGGTCAGAGTTTCAATAATGACATTGAGGTTTTGGTCACCCTGTTGGACCCGAAAAATGGAGGTTCCTCCCATTCCGTCAAGGGGCTTATAAACGACTTCTTTGTGTTCACCTAAAAATTGTTTTAACAGTTCTTGATCGCTGCTCACTAGTAGCGGAGGTGTGCATTGTGGGAACTCGGTGGCAAACACTTTTTCGTTACAGTCGCGTAAACTTTGAGGTTTGTTAACTATTAATGTGCCAAGGCGCTCCGCCGCCTCGAGGATGTAAGTGGAGTAGATAAACTCGCTATCGAACGGCGGGTCTTTGCGCATCAAAATAACATCCAGATCACTGAGAGGTTTAATAATGCTCTCGCCTAGTTCGTACCAGCTATTGGCATCGGCATGTACCTTGAGGGGAGACATTTTTGCGCCAGCCCCAGCGCTGTCGATAAATAGACTATTTTGCTCCATATAAAATAGCTCATAGCCGTGATTTTGGGCAGCAAGCAACAAAGCCAGAGTAGTGTCCTTGTGGTAATGAATGGACTTAATAGGGTCCATAACCACCCCGAGAAATTTGCTCATAATATCTATGCCCTTACGTATAAAGTCCAATATGATTACTGCCTTAGCAGGACGAGCCCAGTCAGGCTTTTGCTATGTAGAGCATCTAACTAACCACAGGTTGGCAGTTATTCTCCGAATGATAATGTTATTAATCGCACAACGGGGATTAATAATATGATAATCCATTTATTCACGTAATAAAGGAACTATTACTATGAATCTCAGCGATCTACTATCCCTAAGTATAAAAGAAGGGGCCTCAGATTTACATCTTTCGTCAGGACTTTCGCCCATTTTGCGAATTGACGGCGATTTGGTGCGAACCGACTTGCCGGCAATGAGTTCTGATCATGTTGATAAACTCATCTATGAGGTTCTCAATGATCGGCAAATTGCGACTATTGAAGAGGGGGCTGAAGTTGATTTTTTCCTTTGAGATTCCGCATGTGGCGAGGTTTAGAGCCAATGTATTCAATCAAAACCGTGGTCGAGCTGAAGCTTTTCGGTCAATCTCTGCCGACGTAGCGACTCTCGATGAACTCGAGTTGGGCGAAGTGTTTGAAGAGCTTTGCCTAAAGCCCCGAGGGTTAGTTTTGATTACTGGGCCAACCGGTTCTGGAAAATCTAAAACTCAGGCTGCTATGGTTGATCACATCAACAAAAATCGGGCATTTCATATTCTCACTATTGAGGACCCTATTGAGTATGTTCACCAAAGTATAAAATCCTTAATTAATCAGCGCGAGGTAGGTCGTGATACCCAGAGTTTCAGTCAAGCGCTGCGAGCGGTTTTGCGTGAAGATCCCGATGTAGTCGTGGTCGGAGAAATGCGTGATCTAGAGACAATTCGCTTGGCATTGACAGCCGCAGAAGCGGGTCATTTAGTGTTTGCGACTCTACACACTACATCGGCCGCTTTGACGGTCAATCGAATTATTGATGTTTTTCCTGCCGCAGAGAAGGATATGGTTAGGTCGATGTTGTCAGATTCTTTATAGGCAGTGGTAACTCAGACCCTTATGAAGCGAAAGGTGGGTGGCAGAATTGCTGCTCATGAAATTATGATTGGGACGCCGGCGATTCGTAATCTAATTAGAGAAGATAAGGTGGCTCAGATATATTCTGTTCTTCAAAGGGGGTCAGAATTTGGCATGAAAACTCTCGACCAAAGCCTAAGGCAGTTAGTAGATGATGAAATGATCACTCTTGAGGTTGCTAGAGAAAAGGCGGTCTATCCGGAATATTTTCAGGCGTTAAAAGAGGTAAAGGGCAAGGCTAAAATCACCAAAAACAACTGAGTAAAAACATAATCTCTGGTATTCTTCTGTTAATGCCCTTGAGTTGCGGTTAGTTTTTTAATTTGGTTATGGGAAATAATAACGACACTTTCTGTCAACTAAATAGTGGCAGTATCGTTATTACAAGCAAACCAACAGCTAAACGAGGAGATGATAAGGATGAATAAAGGAATTGTTTTTGTAATAGTATCGCTTATATCTGTTTCTGGATTCGCCGATCATCATAAAGGCGAGCGAGATAAAGGTCCTGGTCACGAGCGGTGGAGAGGGGACTTATTTAAGGAGGCCGATCTTGATAACGATGACAAGGTATCTTTCGCGGAGCATGAGGCGATGGTCCAAAGAATGTCTGACCGAGGCCGTGCGCGTTTCCAAGAGATGGATTCGGATGGCGATGGCTTTGTCACTAAAAAAGAAGCTCGTAAAGCAAAAGAAGCTCGTAAAGCGCATAAGGGGAAAATGAAAGCTAAGTATAAGAAACGAAAGGACCTAGACAAAGAAGGAAAAGGCTCGTCAGACGAGTAAAAGCAAAAGAGATATTTTATTGACAAAAAGGCCGCTTAATTTAGCGGCCTTTTTTTGTAATTTTGCCCCTGTCCTCAGTCGCAGTATATAATGATTTCTAAATTCTACTTATATGACTAACCAAATTCAGGTGCCCTATGATTGATTATTTAATTGCCCCTTCTATTTTAGCGGCTAATTTTGCTCGTCTAGGAGATGAGGTCGATAATGTACTGGAGGCAGGCGCTGATATAGTCCATTTTGACGTCATGGATAATCATTATGTACCTAACCTGACTATCGGGCCGATGGTGTGTAAGGCCTTGCGGGATCATGGAGTTACCGCTCCGATTGATGTCCATCTTATGGTCAGCCCAGTAGACGACTTAATTAGAATGTTTGCCGATGCCGGTGCCAGCTATATCACATTTCACCCAGAGGCAACCAATCACATTGATAGGTCTTTGCAGTTAGTGCGAGAGCTTGGCTGTAAGTCTGGGCTTGTGTTAAACCCTGGAACGGGTCTTGGTACCACTCAGTGGGTGATGGATAAAATCGATATGTTACTGTTAATGTCAGTTAACCCGGGCTTTGGTGGTCAGACATTTATTCCTTCAACAATTGATAAATTAAAACAAGCCAGAAAAATGATCGATACCAGTGGGTATGATATTCGGTTAGAAGTTGATGGCGGCGTGGGCGTTGCCAATATCGCTGAGATTGCCGCAGCAGGTGCAGACACATTTGTCGCTGGATCAGCTATTTTCAGTCAGCCAGATTACGCCGAGGTGATTGGTAAGCTTCGTGCTGAACTTGCTAGCGTAGGGTAGTGCTAAGCGCTGGTGTTATGGCTTTAGGGAGCCAGCCAGAAGCCAGAGGTTTATTGATCTAGTGATATTGATTACAATGATAGCCTCATTAAGGAGATCGTCTTTGAAAGACACTTTGCATGTTCGTTTTAAGTTGAGTTTTTGCTGTTGGCGAGGCTGATTAGCCTTGGGCATCTTGCGTGCCTGCATAAACTAAATTATAAAAGAACCAGGAAGCTGTCATGAACCCCGATACATTTGCCACCTTGGCAACCCAAAACTTCAATCGAATTCCCATCACTCGTGAGGTGCTCGCTGATCTAGAAACACCCTTGAGTGTTTATTTAAAGTTGGCGTTTGGATCAAATTCTTATCTTTTCGAATCCGTTCAAGGCGGCGAAAAATGGGGCCGTTACTCCCTCATTGGCTTGCAGACATCTACCGTGCTTAAGCTATATGGAAACCGGTTGGAGATCATTCGCGACGGCAAACCCATGGTAGCCAGAACGGCTGATGACCCACTGGCCGAAGTGGAACGGTTCCGAAATCTCTTTAGTATGCCAGACCTGCCAGATTTACCTAGATTTACCGGCGGGCTGGTTGGCTACTTTGGTTATGACACGGTGCGTTATGTAGAACCAAGATTGGCTAAAAGCGCGCCGCCAGATCAACTTGGTACGCCGGATGTATTATTGATGGCATCTGACGAGGTAGCTGTTTTCGATAATCTTTCAGGCACGATCATGCTGGTAGTGCATGCGGATGCTAAAGATCCTAATGCTTTAGCTGATGCTGAAATTAGGCTGGATGAGTTAGAAGATAAACTAGCTCAACCAAAGCCTGAGTTGCCACCTATGAATATGAATAGCGACGGCCTTGCGGAAGACGCCTTCGTATCTAGCTTTGGTAAAGATAATTACAAACGAGCCGTTGACAAAGTGAAGCAGTACACGCTGTCTGGGGACGTCATGCAGGTGGTTCCCTCGCAACGATTCTCTGCCCCCTTTGATGAAGCGCCGATAAACTTGTATCGTGCCTTGCGCCGACTTAACCCTTCTCCCTATATGTACTTCCTCGATTTAGAAGACTTTCATATTGTCGGCTCTTCCCCTGAGGTATTAGCCCGATTGGAAGACGAACAAGTGACGGTGCGTCCTATCGCTGGCACGCGTCGGCGTGGTGAAACGGCAGTCGATGATCAATTATTAGAAAAAGAAATGTTGGCCGACCCTAAAGAAATTGCCGAACATCTTATGTTGATTGATTTAGGTCGTAATGATGTCGGAAGAATTAGCCAGCCGGGATCTGTGGAAGTGACCGAAAAAATGGTGGTTGAACGCTATTCCCATGTTATGCATATTACTTCAAATGTGGTGGGCCAAGTGAATGCAGGGATGAGTGCAATTGACGTCTTGAAGGCAACCTTACCGGCTGGAACCTTGAGTGGCGCGCCTAAAATTAGAGCCATGGAAATTATTGATGAACTAGAGCCGGTGAAGCGAAATATTTATGGCGGCGCCGTGGGCTACATTGGCTGGAATGGCAATATGGATATGGCTATTGCGATCCGCACCGCGGTTATCAAAGACAAGACGTTACATGTTCAGGCTGGCGGTGGTGTTGTTGCCGATTCAGTCCCTGAGTTAGAGTGGGAAGAGACGATGAATAAAGCGCGAGCGGTCATGCGCGCAGCAGCAATGGTTTGTGGGGTAGTCAAGTGATTTTAATGATTGATAATTACGATTCTTTTACCTACAACATTGTTCAGTATTTGGCGGAATTAAAGGCAGATGTTCAGGTCTTTAGAAATGATGAAATTACTATTGCGGATATCGAAAAATTAGCGCCAGAAAAGATAGTTATCTCTCCAGGGCCCTGCACGCCGAATGAAGCAGGTATTTCGGTTGAGGCCATAACTAGCTTTGCCGGTAAGTTACCCATTTTAGGTGTTTGCCTTGGCCATCAAAGCATTGCCCAGGCGTTTGGCGGCAAGATTATCCGCGCCAAGCAGGTGATGCACGGTAAGACTTCAAGAATCTGTCATCACAATAGCGGTGTCTTTCAGGGCCTTAGCGCGCGCTTTGTGGCCACCCGTTACCACTCATTGGTGATTGAGCAGAGTAGTTTGCCGTCCTGTCTTGAGATTACTGCATGGACTGAAAATGAAGATGGCTCATTAGATGAGATCATGGGGGTACGCCACAAAGAATTGACTATTGAGGGTGTTCAGTTTCATCCCGAATCGATTCTTACAGAGCATGGACATGATTTACTACGTAACTTTTTGGAGGCTTAGTCCGTGGAAATTAAGCAGGCTTTACGGTTAATTATTAATCAACTGGATCTAACTAGAGAGGCGATGCGCGACGTCATGCGTCAGATCATGTCTGGTGCCGCCAGCGATGCCCAAATAGGTGCTTTTTTAGTCGCACTGCGCATCAAAGGCGAGTCCATTGATGAAATCACAGGCGCTGTTGAAGTGATGCGTGAGCTTGTCACAGGAGTTGAAATTTACGGCGATAATTTAGTTGATATTGTGGGCACTGGAGGTGATGAATCTAATCTATTCAATGTTTCTACGGCTTCAACCTTTGTCGTAGCAGCGGCCGGTGGGCGCGTAGCAAAACATGGGAATCGCTCGGTAAGTAGTAAAAGCGGTGCTGCTGACGTGCTTGAAGCCGCGGGTGTCAATCTGAATCTGAATGCCGAGCAGGTAGCGCAGTGTGTTGACCAGATAGGTGTGGGGTTTATGTATGCACCTTCTCACCACAGCGCGATGAAACATGCCGTTGGACCGAGAAAGGAGTTAGCACTGAGAACGATTTTTAATATTCTTGGGCCTATGACGAATCCGGCGGCGGTTAAACGACAGCTTATAGGCGTTTATGACCAAGCCTTATGCCGGCCTATGGCAGAGGTGCTTGGTCGATTGGGGGCAGAGCATGTAATGGTGGTGCACTCGGCAGACGGATTGGATGAGATTAGTATCGCGGCAAAAACATTTGTTGCAGAGTTCAAAGACGGGCTACTTACTGAATATAGCATATTTCCAGAGGTCTATTTTAATGAGCGACAATCACTAAGCGGATTGTCTGTTCTGGATGCTCAAGAATCGCTTGCCTTAATCACTTCGGCACTTGGCGGAGAATTGCCAGCCGCGGCTAACTTGATCGCCCTTAATGCTGGTGCGGCACTCTATGTCGCTGGATGTGCAGAATCTATTCAAGACGGATTTGCCATGGCGCAGCAGTCAATTACGTCTGGAGCGGCGAGTGCAAAAATAGATCAACTTGTGAAGCTTACCAATAGTATTTAGCTTGACCAAAAGAGAGGCACTCATGACTGCAGAAACACCGACCATATTAAAGAAAATTTTAGCGCGAAAGCGGGTAGAAGTTGCCGAGCGCAGTGCCTTGGTGTCCCTATCTATTTTGATTGAAAATTTGGTAACAGCCTCTAAGCCAAGAGGTTTCACTCAGGCGGTTAAGGCAAAGGTAAGCGTCGGGGAATCAGCTGTTATTGCAGAAATCAAAAAAGCTTCTCCGAGTAAAGGAGTCATTCGCAACAGTTTCGACCCAGCACAGATTGCTAAGAGTTATGAAAAGGGAGGAGCCTGTTGCCTATCTGTATTGACTGACATTGATTTCTTTCAAGGCTCAGATATTCACCTGCAGGCGGCTCGCGAGGCATGCAACCTGCCGGTTATCCGAAAAGATTTTATTGTTGATGAATACCAGATTTACGAGGCTCGCGTGTTAGGCGCCGACTGCATTTTGTTAATTGTCGCTGCTCTTGATGAAATACAGCTAAAGCAGCTGCATAAGCTTGCGGTATCTCTTGGGATGGATGTGCTAGTTGAGGTGCATAATGAATATGAATTAGAGATAGCTATTCAGTTAGAGAACACCCTGATTGGGGTTAATAACCGTAATTTGCATACCTTTGAGGTTTCTTTGGAAAACACTTATCGGTTGCTGGATAAAATGCCTTCGAAAACAATAGTGGTGACAGAGAGCGGTATTCATACCTCTGCTGATGTCATTGCAATGCGCAAGAGGAATGTTCAGGGATTTTTAGTGGGCGAAGCATTCATGCGAAGTGAGCAGCCTGGCGAGAAATTGAAAGAATTATTCAGTTAGCGTTACGCTAGCGATAAAGCTGGTACAAAAATATTACTGATGAGATTGTAATTGAAGCTATGATTCATCGGGCGCCGAGAAGGACTATAGTTTTGCCTGCAACAGTTATAAGACCGTGGCTTTCAAGTTCTTTTATCACTCGTCCGGCCATTTCACGCCAACAAACCACAATGCGGCCAATTTTCTGGCGAGTAATCTTAATCTGCATCCCGTCTGGGTGAGTCATGGCATCAGGTTGCTTTGCAAGATTTTTAAGTACCTGAGTAATGCGGCCAGTGACACTTAAGAACGCCAAATCACTTGCTTTTTGGATCGTTTACCTAAGTCTCTTAGCAATCTGCTTGGCGACCGAAATAAGATTTCAGGTTCTTTTTGATAAAGCGCCCTGCACTTTGAGTAGCTAATTTCACAGACTTCACAGTCAGTTTTAGTTTTAATCCATGCACTACAAGGGTGCTCTTCAAAAAGGCCCATTTCTCCAAAAAACTCACCTGGATTGAGGTAGGTGACTATCATGTCTTTTTCGTCATTTCCATCTACGTCACCGGCATAGATCATGGTACTTTTTACTGGATAACGCCTTCTATGAAAGTTAGATAGAAATAATTTTTCGCTCTTAGCGGCAATTGGTAGCGCGGACATATTCATGATAGTTCCTAAATTATAGGTCTATGGTGGTACCAGCATATTTATCGCTTCCACCATTGCCTTAGCAAAGGTAAATAGTAACTCTTTATTATGCGGTTATGCATACATATCCAAAAAAAGAAACAATGGGAGGTGCCATTTAAAAGCAACGGCTAAAAAAAGCTTAAAAAAAAGGGACCTTAGAAGGTCCCTATAAAAATCCTATAGCAAGGATTAAGAGGGGTTTGGTTCAAGCTGAATTTGGTTGTACGATTTTTAGAGCCGCTAAGTGGGCTGGTTCTTCTTACTGCTTATTTTTTATTTCTGGTGCTTTCAACTTAACGAAGTCATCTTTAGCAATTGCAGCGCCTGCTAGTCCAGTGAAACCTATTAGCAAATACACGAGCGTCATTTCTATTTTCCTTAATCGTTTGAGAGCGTCATTGCTCCGATGGATGCACTATATTGCTCGAGAGGTCATGATGCAAATGCATTATATGCATCAACTATATGCAAAAATGATATGACGTGGAGTGATTCAAAATATAAAAAAAAGGGACCTTAGAAAGGTCCCTTTGAAAAATCCTGTAGCAGGATTAAGAGGGGTAATGATCGCGAACGAATCTGGTCGTGCTTTCTCAAGTTAAAGTCTAAACCTAGTTCTTAGTTTTGAATTTAGAAACTTTAATAACTACATCGATGTTGCTAATATAGTTGCTCACGAGGCATAATCCAAATGCATTGATTGCATGAACTATATGCGTTTTTGGTATACCCGTTAAGAGGCTCTGATGAACTTACAAAAGCTTTCCCGACTTGACTTAAATTTATTGGTTTCGCTACAGGCTCTGCTTGAAGAGAAAAGTGTTACTCGCGCCGCAGCGCGCCTGTTTATTAGTCAGCCAGCTATGAGTCGCGTTCTTCAGCGATTGCGTTATCAACTTGACGATCCGCTGTTCACACGAACCGGCAATGAGTTGGTTCCGACCCCAAAAGCAAGGGACCTGCAGCAACGGTTACCAAGATTACTCGATGGAATTCTAGATATGGTTAGTGAGGGTGAATTTGACCCCACAACTTATGTTGGTGAGATTACCATTGCTGTACCCGAATTTGTCGCTATCTCTTTGATATCACAATTAACCAAAGTGATTACTGAATATGCGCCAGGATTAATCTTATCTATCTCAAGTGAAACTGACTCGGTGGAGGGTGAGCTAGCAGACGGGGTCTTAGACTTTGCGATCGATATTGAAAAGACCATGACAGACGATATCACCACAACACCATTGGCTATTTTTACGCCATCAATTTGGATGCGTGAAGGCCATCCTTTAGCCCATAAAGAAACAGTCACACTGACCGAAATTCTTGAATATCCGTTTATTCAATATTATCTACTAATCTCCAAGAGAGTCAGCGCAAGAACAGATGCTCGATTTGATCGAGCGCTTCGAGAGTTAGGCCTCAAGCGTAAAAAGACCTTGGTGACTAATCAGTTGATGACAGCAATGGAAACCGTATGTGATACCGACTGCCTGATGGTTGCGGCTAAGTACGGCGTGACTATGGAGCGAGAAATGCATCGCATTATTCGTAAGCGCTACCCGGCGGATATTCCCCACGAAGGTAAAATAAAATTAGTCTTACTTCAGCATCAGCGTACTTCTGGCTCACCAATTCATCAGTGGCTTTCTGAGAAGATAGTGGGATTGATTCAAGAGAGAGAGACAATCATCGACGTCTAGAGCGATGTTATAAACGTTCTTGATAAAATCGAAAGCTCTATCGGTATTTTATACCGCGCCAGAAAACTGCGTGATCGGTCGCTTTCGCCCGGCTAAAACAAATACGACACCATAAAGTACAACTTGGAGCGGAAAATGGGGACCGCCCTGAGGCAAGTCTTCGAGTTATGCTGATCGCAAAGTCAAGGCAGGGGTAGGCTAGCAATACCATCATAAATGAAGCGGAAAAATCCCCTTGAGCAACACCGTTTAGACCGTATAGGGCAATTATTGCGCCTAGACCATAGCTACCCATATCGCCAAGGAAAAACCACCCTGAAATGACATTAAAAAGGAGGAACACAAAGCAGATGAAGAACAGTAATCCTTCGACGGGGCGCCCATATTCTATAAAGAAGACCGTGAAAGCCGCCGTCGCAATCCCGGGCACTAAGCCATTGGCACCGTCGGACATATTAAACGCATTGATAAATCCCACGCAAAAAACGGTGGCAGATACCCAGGCTATCAGTGGTACCTTGAGTAGTTGATCAATCACGGCTAAGCCGAGATTATCAGGAACAAGGGTTGGCCAGCCCCAGAACAGCAGAGCAAAGACTACAAACTTGGCTGAAAGCCGCAACACTGGACTCAAAAAATCTGTTTTGATGTCTTCACATAAGCCAAGACAAGCACATAAAAAGATAGCTGTCCAAAGTGCAAGGTCTAGATTAGAGCGGACAACACCAGGGATGTAGTCGGTGAGTAGCACCATACCCAACGCATGGAAGCCGAGTAGTAATGTTATCGCTAAACCGTCAAGTCGAGAGGATTCAATAACACTGATGCCGTGGCTTGCAGCTTGATCTCGGCCTGCTGCTAGGGATGAAAGTAGTCGCATCAAAAGAATGGCGCCTACTCCCACGAGGCCGAATGCCCATAGGGCAACTAAGCACATAATGACTAATTTCAAGTCGTTTTTGTCTAGGTGACGTGAAAAGGCTGAGTAGTTGTCTTTTAGTAGCATAATGGGCTTTCGGCAGGACTTGCGGTGGCCATGAGGCCTACCAGATTATCATTCATGCTGTCGCACATTAGTGATGTAGATTCATGGAGTAAAGATTTGTCAGTGTGGGCACTCGCTTGAGATTTTATAAGAGTGTTTTTTCCTGTGGTCGCTATTTTAAATACACTAATAGCTCCTAACTGCCCAACCGCTAATATTTTAATTTTAGTCATAGATGACAAAAAGCCATCATAGTCTTCACTCTGGACAAATTTAGACTGACTCAGTTGTGCAATAGAGATAATACCAATTGATGTACATAGAGCCATAACCAAAGAAATAACCAGATACTTTGAAAACATTTATGACTTTCTCAGCGCGATTGAGCAGTTTAAGAGTGGCCGCAACTATATCTCAGGCGTTATTAATACATAGTAGCATAGATCACAATCGCCCTGAAATTTGGTTGGATGCTCTAATTTAGAGGAATTAGAGTCGGTTATAATCGATAGCTAGTTAGGGTCATAGCCGATGAGGCTAAAGTCATTAATTTCTTCACTGGAGAAGGAAACTCATAGCCCCCAGCATCTCGAGCTGCCTGGGCATGACGCTGTTCATCGACTAGCATTTCTTTGACGATAGCCCGACTTCTTAAGTCCCCTTTCGGCAAGTCAGATAGGTGTTTACTTAAATGAGCTGCTACCTGATCTTCAGTTGCAGCGACGAACCCTAAGCTTAGTTTGTCATTAATTAGGCCAGTTCCCGCGCCAAGGCTAAAAGACATTGCATACCAAATTGGATTTAGAAGACTAGTCTGGCCACCAAGTTTTTTAATTCGTTCTTCACACCAAGCCAAGTGATCGATTTCCTCTGCGGCTGAATGCTTCATTTGTTCGCGTACTTCAGGCAGTTTTGCGGTTAGCGCTTGACCTTGATAGAGCGCTTGAGCACAGACTTCACCGGTATGATTAACGCGCATTAGACCAATCGTATGAGCGCGATCTTTATCGTTAAGGTCGGTATCTGCAATGGTATCCGCAGGAGACTTACGCTCAGGGAGAGGCGCGCCGCTAAAGGCCGTGCGTAAACCTTGATCAAGCTGCGTTAAAATTTTGTCGAGCCCTGTTAATTTGCGATTAGTCACGAAATATTATCCAACTGTCTTTAAGAGTCTATTGTATCCATTTTTGGCTTGTTCTTTCTAGCGATAAATATAGGTAGATAAACTAGGGCAAAAAAGACCATGGCCAAGCCCTCTGTGACTATTATGTAGAATGGCCAAGGACCGAAAAAATCCAGCAACGAGGGATTAACGGGCTTGCTCATCATATAAAAATAATTAGCGTTCAACCAAAGGTTAATGGGGATCAAGCACAGGATATAAATATTCAGCCACACAAATGTGTGCAAAATGCCCTTTGCTCTGGGGTAGAGTTTAAACGCGAGCAGGTGATGAACCGCCACAACTACCAGACCACAGTGAACAATCCAATATTTAAAGAACCCATAACTGGGGTAGCCACCGTCCGGATCCGGCGTGATTATCGCTTGCAGTGTGCCAGCTAAGACGAAGAAATAGACGATTTCAAAGCGCCGACGATTAGGCTGCCAAAATAGAAGGGGAGCCATCACTGCAAACAGATTACAGATCGAAAGGGGTAAATTAACCGCTGGATCGAACCTGCCATAGGCCATATGGATGGCGGTCCAAATGACTACAGTGAGGCTGATAAAAACTGAAACTGACCGTGTTAGCAATAAGTTTTGGCGATCATCTAAGCGCCGAGCAGCATTTACGAAGGTAATTACAAAGAGGATAAAAACAATCACCGCACCGAGATGCGACTGACTAAACGATGTAAAACCAATATCAGCGCTAAAAAAGACGTTATCGCTGAACACACAACTCTCCTTTAGTGAGTTCGAAATTATCTATTTTGTTCTCGCGCAATTGCGCGCCAACCAATATCATCACGCAGATAAACGTCATCCCAATGAATCTTAGAGGCCAGCTCATAGGCGCTAGCCTGAGCCTCAGACACTGTCTCGCCCATCGCGGTTGCGCAGAGTACACGCCCGCCACTGGTCACCACATTGCCATCGGTCATGGCAGTGCCGGCATGAAAGACCTTCTGGTCTGCATCAGCAGGCGTATCAGATAAACCCGAAATAACATCACCACCACGATAGCGTCCAGGGTAACCACCTGCGGCTAGTACCACGCCGATAGAGGGCCGAGGATCCCACTGAGTTGTTTGTTGATCTAGCGTTCCCTCTAAAGCAGCTAAACAGTGGACTACCAAGTCAGATTGTAGGCGAAGGAGTATGGGCTGAGTTTCTGGGTCGCCAAAGCGACAGTTGTACTCAATGACCTTGGGGGTGCCGTCGGCCATAATCATTAGCCCTGCATATAAAAAACCAGTGTAGTCATTGCCCTCATCAGCCATACCCTTGACCGTAGGGTAGATTACTTCATCCATAATTCGCTGATAAATGACCTCATCCACTACGGGTGCTGGCGAGTACGCGCCCATGCCTCCGGTATTAGGACCAGTGTCGCCATTGCCAGCACGTTTATGATCTTGACTGGTAGCCATTGGTAATACATTTTTGCCATCCACCATCACAATAAAGCTGGCTTCTTCGCCATCCAAAAATTCTTCAATCACCACGCGACTGCCGGCCTCGCCAAACGCATTGCCGGCGAGCATGTCGCGCACTGCGTCTTCAGCTTCGACCATAGTCATGGCCACAATGACGCCCTTACCCGCGGCCAAGCCATCGGCTTTAACCACAATGGGTGCGCCAACTTGTTGCAGGTATTCAAGCGCAGCATCAACCTCAGTAAAGTTGCCATAGTTGGCAGTCGGTATTTGTTGGCGTTCAAGAAAGTCTTTGGTAAATGCTTTAGAACCCTCTAGTTGAGCGGCATCACTAGAGGGTCCAAAAATTGCTAATCCACGTGACTCAAAATAATCAACAATGCCATCTACTAATGGTTGCTCAGGACCAACGATAGTTAGGCCGACGTTATTGTTCTCGGCAAAGTCAGCCAGTGCGGTAAAGTCGGCCACCGAGATTGCAACGTTTTCCAGATCGCGCTCCATCGCAGTTCCTGCATTGCCCGGTGCTACATAAACGGTGCTGACACTCGACGATTGAGACGCCTTCCAAGCCAGTGCGTGTTCGCGTCCACCAGAGCCAATAACCAGAACATCCATTGCGTAATTTCCAAGCAAAATTTAAGAGCGAAATTATAACAGACTGCACGACTGGGATTATATAATTTGTGGTACGGTGTCGCTAACAAGAGCCATCTAAATGTGCGTCTAAGTCGTAATTTTCACACAGGAAAAATTGCCACAGAGGATATATCTTATCGCTGAACTACAACAATTTAACGCACCTACTATCATGTGGTTTCGCCAAGACCTAAGGCTTGCCGACAACCCAGCACTCTGCGCCGCTTGCGAGCGGGGTGCAATTATTTCCGTATATATTCTCGATCATCAAGGCGCCGACAGCTGGAAAATGGATGGCTCTAGCCGCTGGTGGTTACATCATGCGTTGGAAGATCTAAACGATTCTCCCCAGCACGGTTTACAGCTTTTTCAGGGTGATGCACTCACCATCCTTTGCGATCTTGCCGCGCAAACCGGCGCCGCAGCTATCACCTGGAATCGTTGTTATGAGCCTTGGCGTATTGCTCGTGACGCCATCCTTAAAACAGCGCTCAAAGGCGACGGCCTTGAGGTGCAAAGTTTTAATGGCTCGCTCCTGTGGGCACCTTGGCAAGTGCTTAAAAAAGATGGCGCTCCCTACAAAGTATTCACCCCTTATTATCGCCGTGGTTGTCTTTCTGTTGCTGCTCCACGCCGGCCATTGGATCCACCTAAAGGCCCCAACTTAAATAAAAATAGTGTCCACTCACTACCTCCGGCCTAAAATTAACTGGTGAGAGCAAATGAAAGCGCGCTGGGACATCAGTGAAGCTGCCGCCCATGAACTCTTTGATGCTAATTGTCCGGAGTTTTTCGCACCAAATGAACGTCTTGATTATGCGGAATTTCTTGACTCCAACCTGCTTGGCTACGAACTGTGCCTAACTGGAGGATAAATCGCAGGCGCATTTGGACTGTCCGATAATGGTTTACAGCAAAAAAGTATAAATTGGATTGTACTCAATCCGCGCTCACAAGGGATGGGTATTGGTTCCGTTATCATGAGCCGAGTCTCTACTTTAGTTCGTGCTTCAGGGGTGAGCTTGGTAACTATTGCAACAAGTCACAAATCAGCATTGTTCTTTGCTAAGTGTGGGGCCGTTGAGATCAACTTTACCGATAATGGCTGGGGGCCGGGCATGCATCGTGTTGATATGGAGCTCCCCTTGTGAGGTCTAACAGGTGTTGGGTCTCTTTTTGATGCGCTTATGTCGCCCTAACCGAAAAAGATGCTGGCTCGCCTGTCGAGTAAAGTGCAAGTAGTCGATAATAAAAAGCCCGCTTTGTGCTGGCTTTTTATTGGGTCAGAAAAGCCTCAGTGTCTGAAGTGGGGGGGGGCTTTGTCTGACAAAAAAGCATTAGAACGCGGGTTTTTCATCCGCCTCTTCATATAATTTAACACTATTAAGGAGTTCCACTTTGGCGGCTGCGGCATCTTCCCAGCCTTCAATAGTTACCCATTTATTCGGCTCTAAGTCTTTATAATGCCCAAAGAAGTGTTCAATTTGCTGCTTAGTCAATTCTGGAATTTGATCAATATCAGTAATGCCACGATAAATGGTTGAGAGCTTGTCTGCAGGTAATGCTAGTATTTTTGCATCAGCACCTGCTTCATCAGTCATTTTTAATACGCCAATAGGGCGGCAACGAATAACCGAACCCGCCATCAATGGGAAAGGAGTCAACACCAATACGTCAGCGGGATCACCATCCTCAGATAGAGTATGAGGCACATAACCATAGTTGGTGGGGTAGTGCATGCACGTTGCCATAAAGCGGTCAACAAAAATGGCGCCGGACTCTTTATCTACTTCATATTTGACTGGGTCAGAATGAGCGGGAATTTCTATAATGACATTGATTTCTTCTGGTAGGTTGTGACCCGCAGGTACGGCGTTGAGGCTCATAAAAAAGTTTCCTAACTATAGCTGAATGAATTGGTGCTGGATTATACTGCTACTTAGGTCAAGGTGAAATAACAGCGAGGAGTATTTTATTATTGTCTATATACTGCCAAAGTTATGTAGCTAACTAATAAAAGGGAATTAATCATTATGGGCGATATACAACACATTGTTTTTCTACAAGGAAGCACAGCGGATGAGTGAGCGTTATCTAGATCCAACCGAAGCGTCAGCCATCGAGTTGTTTTCGAAAAACATGCCCGGAGAGGTTGTGATGCTTAATTTATTGCGTTTTCGTGAGATTGCAGATTACTCGGATTATCCCGCACTTGCCCCAAGAGATCCTATTTCTGGACGAGACGCGTTCCAGAGATACATTGACCATACATTGCCTTTCTTGCGTGAGACTGGTGGTGGGATAGATTTTATTGGCGAAGGTGGCAGGTACTTTATTGGCCCGGAAGATGAACGATGGGATCTGGCCATGTTAATTAGGCAGACGTCGTTGAAAAGCTTCATGGAATTTGCGTCCAATCAAGCATACGTTGCTGGATTGGGGCACAGAAGCGCGGCAATAGAGGATTCAAGATTACTCCCGTTGATGGAACACCTGAATCAAAACATATCAATATGACTAAAAGTGGCCCTTTATTGGGTGGTTAAAAAATACTCAACAAAAAAAGCCCGCTTAGAGCGGGCTTTTTATTGGAACAGGGAAAAGGCTTAGTGCCTGAAATGACGCATTCCCGTGAACACCATGGCCATACCATGTTCATTTGCTGCGGCAATGACTTCTTCATCTCGCATGGAACCACCGGGCTGAATAATGCAGCTAATGCCTGCAGCCCCTGCGTTATCAATGCCATCGCGGAAGGGGAAGAATGCATCAGACGCCATCACTGCGCCGACCACTTCGAGCCCTGCATGTTCGGCTTTAATGCCGGCAATGCGAGCACTGTTAATACGGCTCATCTGGCCTGCGCCAACACCAACGGTTTGGTTGTTTTTAGCATAAATAATGGCGTTAGACTTGACCATTTTGGCGACCTTCCAAGCAAACAGCATGTCGGTCATCTCGCTGTCTGTTGGCACTCGTTTAGACACCACTTTGAGATCTTGCTCAGTAATCATGCCGTTGTCACGGTCTTGAATCAGCAGACCGCCATTGACGCGTTTGTAGTCAAAGTCTTGTGGCCGTTGATCGCCCCAAACACCGCACTCCAATAGTCGGACATTTTTCTTTGCAGCCACTACAGCCACGGCATCAGCCGAGACTGAGGGCGCAATAATGACTTCAACAAATTGTTTTTCGCAAATGGCTTCGGCGGTCTTAGCGTCCAGCTCGCGGTTAAAGGCGATGATGCCACCGAAGGCAGATTCTGGGTCAGTGGCAAAAGCCAGATCATAGGCAGTACCAATATCGACCGCTACTGACACACCGCAGGGGTTGGCATGTTTGACAATAACGCAGGCTGGCTGGTCAAACTGTTTAACGCATTCCAGTGCCGCATCAGTATCGGCAATATTATTAAACGACAGCTCCTTACCTTGCAGTTGTTTGGCGGTGGCCACACTGGCTTCTGTAGGGTTAGCCTCGGTATAGAACGCTGCTTTTTGGTGTGGGTTTTCACCATAGCGCATTTCTTGCGTTTTGAAATACTGCACATTAAAGGTGTCAGAAAAGTCACGGGCAGTGTTGTCGATATCTCGTGCGCCAAAGTGATTGGCAATCATGCCGTCATAACCAGCAGTGTGCTCAAAGGCTTTGATCATGAGTGCGTAACGTGTGTGGTAGTCAAGCTGTCCATCGCTGGCCTGCATCTTCTCAAGCACCATAGCGTAGTCACTGCTATTGACCACAATAGCTACGTCTTTATGATTTTTAGCCGCCGAGCGAACCATGGTTGGGCCGCCAATGTCGATATTTTCAATGGCATTGGGCAGGGTGCAGTCCGGGTCTGCAACCGTGGCTGCAAAGGGGTATAAATTGACCACGACCATGTCGATGGGCTTGATTCCATGTTCTGCCATTACTGCATCGTCGGTGCCGCGACGACCTAAAATACCGCCATGCACTTTTGGGTGCAGAGTTTTCACACGGCCGTCCATCATCTCGGGGAAGCCGGTGTAGTCTGAGACTTCAGTCACCACAATGTTGTTGTCTTGGAGTAAACGAAAGGTGCCGCCAGTAGAGAGTAGTTCGACGCCGAGGGCGTTTAGTGCGCGGGCAAAATCAACAATGCCGTTTTTGTCAGATACGCTAATCAGTGCGCGTGAAACTTTTTTTAGATCGCTCATGAAGTCCTCGGGTAGTTACAAAAGATCATACTGTTTTAGTTTTTTGCGGAGTGTACCTCGGTTAAGGCCGAGTATTTCGGAAGCTTTACTCTGGTTTTGCCGAGTATAGGCCATGACAGCGGTTAGCAGTGGTGCTTCGACTTCAGCTAACACTAAATCATAAAGATTCACGGTGCTTTGACCATCCAAATCATCAAAATAACGCTGCATAGCGTCGGCAACACTGACTCTTAATGAGTGTTGAGTGTCTTTTGTCGGCTGTTGAGCCGGCGGGACATAGTCCGGAGTAGTCAGGTAGCTATTAATGTCTTTTTTGTCTAGCACCTTGATGTCGTCAGCAGTCATGCGACTTTTCCCTCGTAGCCAGATGCGAAGAAAAAATTATTGAGTAATGTTCGTTGTTGTTCGGTGGTTTCAAGGGTATTGAACTGACGAGTAAAGTCTCTGCCACCGGGCAGCGGGTTGATGTACCAACCAATGTGTTTTCGAGAAATACGCAACCCACCAGCCTCACCATAAAACTCATGCAGTGCGAGCAGATGAGCGGACATGATGGTTGCACATTCTTCCATGCTTGGCGGTGCTAGTCGCTTTCCAAATTTAAGGAAGTGATTTATTTGGTTGAAAATCCATGGATTACCCTGGGCGGCACGTCCAATCATGACTGCAGCAGCACCTGTGTGTTGTAGGACTGAAATAGCTTTTTCTGGATCGGTAATATCACCGTTTGCCAGCACGGGAATGGATACTGCCTCCACGACTTGGGCGATGGTGTCGTACTCAACTTCACCGACAAAACGACAGGCTCGCGTACGACCGTGGACAGCCAGCGCTGGGATACCTGCGTCCTCTGCAATTTTTGCAATGGTCACTGCGTTGCGGTTTTGTCTGTTCCAGCCAGTGCGAATTTTTAAGGTAACAGGGACGTCGGTCGCAGAAACTACGGCTTCTAAGATGTCTTTCACTAGCTCTGGATTTTGCAGTAACGCGGACCCTGCAGCACGCTTGCATACTTTTTTAGCAGGACACCCCATATTAAGATCAATAATCTCAGCACCCTGCTGGACGTTGAATTTGGCTGCTTCTGCCATCATTTGAGGATCGTAGCCAGCTATTTGCACTGACCTTGGTGCAGGTTCATCACCAAATCGCACTCGGAGGCGAGACTTACGAGTCGACCACGTGGTGGGGTCGGCGGCTACCATCTCAGATACAACTAAACCAGCGCCCATTTTTCTGCATAGTTGGCGGAACGGCAAATCAGTCACGCCGGCCATGGGTGCAAGCACGGTTTGGTTTTTAATGTGATAAGGACCAATATTAAACACGTTAATCTCAGGTGACACGTTAAGAGTTGGTCATAATACCTCTTGAACGATTGATTAAAAAGTGATCAATTAAAAATTATGCCGTTTATTGATAATTCTGCGTTAGCAAGTGACTAAAGCGCGTTAAACAGGCCTAGTGTAGAGCTACGTCAGTTTTTGGGCGCTCAATTGGGCCCATTCGGACTGGATAGCTGGGGCAGAGAATTTAAAGTGCCCACTGTATGGCGCAGACACGGCTTCAATTTGTCTATCTAGAAGCCCTGCTAAGCACAATAAACCATTGGTCTCAGTCATGGCGCTAAGTTTGGGTGCCAGCTCAATAAGCGGTGCTGCTAAAATGTTGGCAACCATCACTTCCGCGCAAAGGTCTTTGGGAACCTCGTCAGGAAGATAGGTAACGAGTCGATCATCAGTAATATTATTCCGCTGCGCATTATCGCGGCTGGCCAGCAAGGCTTGAGGATCATTGTCGACAGCGATAACTTGCTTGGCCCCGAGCAGCAGAGCGGCGATGCCTAAAATGCCAGAGCCACAACCATAGTCGATAACAGTCTTGCCATTTAAATCTTGTTTGTCTAACCATCTCAAGCACAAGTGAGTGGTAGGGTGACTGCCTGTACCGAACGCTAATCCTGGGTCAAGACTTAAGTTGACACCTTGAGGGTCTGGCGGGGCAATCCAGCTTGGGCATATCCACAAGCGATCCCCGCATTTTAGAGGGTTAAAGTGCTTCTTCCATTCTTGAGACCAGTCTTTATCTTCGAGCTGCTCCCAGCGCATCTGTGGAGAGCTTGAAGTAGTCGCGTTAAATTGCGCATTGACCTTTTTGGTGTCGACTGTAGTGGAAAATAAGGCGGTAACAATGCATTGATCCCAGAGAGGAGTTTCGCCGACTGCGGGCTCAAGAATCGGTTGATCAGCCGCATCTTGTATCGTGACCGACAGGGCATTAAGCGCGACAAGAGCTGCTTCTATTTCTTGGCTGTTGTGTCGGGATGAGAGAATAATTAACTGGATCCACTGCATGCTTAAAGTCCGACGTTAGTTTGGCCTATAAAGAGGCAGGGTAGAACCTATAGGCCAAGTTTTTTCTCAAGATAATGAATATTGACGCCACCCTTTTTGAAAGCCTCGTCTCTTACTAGATCTTGATGAAGGGGAATATTGGTTTTGATGCCGTCAATGACCATTTCATCCAGAGCGATACGCATTCTGGACAATGCCGCTTCTCGATCGTGACCATAAGTAATGACCTTGCCGATTAGAGAATCATAATTAGGTGGCACTGTGTAGCCATTATAAATATGAGAGTCAACACGGATGCCGTTGCCCCCCGGGGCATGATAGGCGTTGATAGTGCCGGGCTGGGGCATAAAGGTTATAGGATCTTCGGCATTAATCCGACATTCAAACGAGTGGCCACGAAAAATAATATCTTCTTGCTTAAAGCTTAGAGGTCGTCCGCTTGCAATTAAAAGCTGCTCTTTAACGATATCAACACCTGTAATCATTTCAGAAACGGGATGCTCCACTTGGACCCGAGTGTTCATTTCGATAAAGTAAAAATGGCCATCTTCATAAAGGAATTCGAAGGTTCCGGCACCGCGATAGTTGATTTGAATGCAGGCTTTTACGCAGCTCTCAAACACTGCCTGCCTAGCATCCTCTGGAATGCCTGGAGCAGGTGCTTCTTCCAGTACTTTTTGGTGTCGCCGCTGCAGGGAGCAGTCTCGGTCTCCAAGATGGATGGCCTGGCCCTGACCATCTGAAAGCACCTGCACTTCGACATGCCTTGGGTTTTGGAGAAACTTCTCCATGTACACCGTGCCGTCACCAAAAGCTGCTGCTGCTTCAGTCTGCGTTATAGAAACGGCATTGACCAAGGCTTCTTCATTCTCAACCACACGCATGCCTCTGCCGCCGCCGCCTGCCGCCGCCTTGATAATAACGGGATAGCCAATTCGTATCGCCGTAGAGTGCAAAGTCTCAGGATCATTAGATAGTGGGCCATCAGAGCCCGGTACAGTTGGAACGCCTGCTGCTTTCATAGCCTTAATGGCCGCTACCTTGTCCCCCATAACGCGAATTACGTCCGCGGTTGGCCCGATAAAAACAAAGCCGCTTTTCTCGACCTGCTCGGCAAAGTCGGCATTTTCTGCCAGAAAACCATAGCCGGGATGTACAGCAGAGGCGCCGGTTATTTCCATTGCGCTAATAAGGGCAGGAACATTCAGGTAGCTTTGTGGTGACGGGTTTGGACCAATGCAAACAGCTTCATCGGCTAATTTAACGTGCTTAAGTGCAGCGTCAATTTTTGAATGAACCGCAACGGTTTTTATATCCAACTCTTTACAAGCGCGGAGGATTCGTAAGGCAATTTCGCCGCGATTGGCGATAAGCACTTTATCCAGCATGGTTTGGTTCCTGAGCGCTATTAAATAATCGTGAATAAAGGTTGATCGAATTCTACGGGCTCGCCGTCTTCAACCAGCACGGCGCCGATAACTCCGCCTTTATCCGCTTCAATTTGATTCATCATTTTCATGGCTTCGATAATACAAAGGACATCGCCCGGAGAAACAGTTTGACCAACACTTGCAAATACCGGAGAGCCAGGAGCAGGCGAGGCATAAAAGCTACCGACCATAGGAGAACTTACGATATGACCCTGAAGTTCAGCTGGTGCGGTAGGCTCTACAGCGAGCTCACCGCTAATAGCAGGCGCGGCCGCCACAGGGGCCGCTGCAATGGCAGGCGGTGCAGCATAAGCGACTACTTGAGCACCGCGACTGATTCGAACTGAATCTTCGCCCTCAGTAATTTCAAGTTCGTTAATATTAGACTCTTCAAGTAGCTCAATAAGCTTCTTAACTTTACGGATATCCATTGTTGTCTCTCAATCTATTGTTGTTGGTCAAATTTACTTAAGGCTGCGTCTAGCGCGAAATCGTAGCTTTTTGCCCCAAACCCACAGATTACACCTTCTGCGATATCTGAAAAGTAAGAGTAGTGTCTGAATTCTTCCCGCGCGTGAACGTTGGACAGATGCACTTCGATAAAGGGAATGCTGACTCCAAGTAAGGCGTCTCTAAGCGCGATACTCGTATGAGTAAAGGCACCAGGATTAATGATAATAAAATCCACACCCTCGCTAACGGCGTTATGAATGCTATCAATAAGCTCGTGTTCAGCATTACTTTGCAGAGCATTGAGGCTGTGCCCAGCGGCATCTGCATTGTCAATTAGCCGCTGATTAATGAGCTCTAGCGTTTGACCCCCGTAAACCTCTGGTTCGCGAGTACCAAGCAAGTTAAGGTTTGGGCCGTGTAGTAATAATAAGTTGGCCATAATCACTCTCAATGCGGATTAAGTTAAGAGTGAATTCTGCACTAAAACACACAAACTGTCTATGGCTGCAGGCAAGATTTCACTTTTCGACGAAATTAGAAGAAATTGAGTGGTTTTTCTGTATTTTTTACAGATATTTATGATTTTGCAGGAATGGAAGTTACCATTAAGGCGACGTTTAACGCATTTAGCGACATATTGGCCTCTGTAGGCGGCTAATTCCCCTAAAATCGGCTAATTTCGGCAAAAGTTACTCTAAAATTCGCTAACATCTGCTAAATGGCTTCTTGAGCGCTGAATGGCGTTGATCAAAGTGTTTTCCAGTAAAATTTGAGGTAAAACCTCGGCAGAGTCCTTACCTTCTGGGTAGACAAGATAGAGCGGAACACCACTGCGCTGAAATTGGTTGAGTAGTTTTGTGATTTCAGGATCATGGTTGGTCCAATCGCCTTTCAGGTAGGTTACCTGATTGTCACTTAAGCTTTGATAGAACGCATTGGTAAAAGCAATTTTCTCATTGGCTAGGCAGGTAATACACCAATCTGCAGTTAAATTAACAAAAACGGGCTTTTGCACCTGTCGTAATTCACTGAGACGTTGCTGGGAATAGGGTTCCCATCGCGCTGGCTCAGCCTCTTTAGTGATTGACCAAGCAGGGATAGTTATGGCTCCTATCAGACATAAGGCCGCAAATAAATTTGCAAAAGATAGAGTGGTTATTTTATGTCCTGCGGCCTGCCTTAATTTGGTTAACCAAATGGACATTGTAATTAAGACTAAGCCGATAATGATGGTGGCAACAATATCTACACTTGTTTGTCTGCCAACAACCCAGATTAGCCATACCCCGGTGATATAGAGCGGGAAGGCTAGAAATTGCTTGAAGCTATCCATCCAAGCTCCTGGGCGAGGTAACTTCGCGGTTAGGCTAGGAATCCAGGCGAGTAGAACAAAAGGTAGCGCCATACCTAGGCCTAAAAAGGCAAACACTAATAGCGCTAAATAGCTTGGTTGAGCTATTGCAAAGCCAAGTGCTGGGCCCATAAAAGGGGCGGTGCACGGGCTAGCAACGGTGGTGGCCAAGACACCGGTCATGAATGAAGACGACAGACTCTCATCTCGCTCTGAAGACTGCCCTATCGACATGAGGCTAGAGCCTATTTCTAAATAGCCAGAAAAAGCCAATCCCATAATAAAAAACAAGTAAATTAATAACATGACAAACAGGGGTGACTGAAGTTGAAATCCCCACCCAATGGCTTCGCCGGCCGCACGTAAGCTAAGCATGACGAATGCAATTCCAACAAAACTAGAGACAACACCTGCGGTATAAGCCAAGCCATGGGATCGTCGGCTTGATGCGGTTTGATGTGTCATAGTAAAACTGAGGGCTTTTATTGAGAGAACGGGAAAAACACAGGGCATTAGATTCAATATCATGCCACCCAATAAGGCGAATATGAGAATCAAGCCTAGAGAGAATTCCTGCTGTCTGGGGTTAATGGTTGAGCCACCTTGCATGGCGGCTTGTGCAGCTTCAGATGGAGTATTGCTGATATCAACTTTGCCACTGACAAAATCAACCGTAAGCCATTGTTTGTAAGGGGGGTAACAGAGGCCCGCATCAGCGCAACCTTGAGACTCGATCTGGATTTCCATCTGGTCGCTCTCTGCCTTGTAGGGAAGGACGATGGATGTTGTTGTGTAATAGACTTCTAGCTCTTCTTCGAAAAAGTCGTCCCACTTGCGCTTGCCCGTCTCAAAGATGGGCGCTTCTAATTGGCTCGTTGCATCGACAGCACTAAAGTTAAATCGATCGCGATAAAGGTAGTACCCCTCAACAATCGACCAGTTCAGGATTAATTCGCTCTCCTTGATCTCAATGGCGACTTGATAAACTTGCGCCACTGGCAAAAACACGGTATCTGGTGATGCAAGCCTGTTATTTTTAACCGGCGAATAGACATTATCGGAAAAGGGATTTTGTGCGAAGCTCAGCGATGCTAACAAATAGGTTAGTAAAATTAACGTTGTTTTGAACAACTTGTCCATCTTTGGCTTCCTGACTTGAGGTGTTTTTAAGTTCATTAGACGATAGTTACGGTTATTAAGCTCTATTGTATCCCTATTTTATCGCATATGGATATTTTGCAGGCTGGGACGACCTAACTATGTTTGATCCTGTATAGTTATACTTAGGAGCATGTTTATGAAGCGATTTTTAATATTACTAATTCTGAGTTCGGTTATGGCATTGGCGGGCTCACTAATGGCGCCAAGGCTAAAGGCTCAAGTGATAGATGAGAAATTGCAACCAGCCTCGTTAATGATTAGTGGTGCGTACATACGCACGATGCCGCCGGGCCAAAAAATGACGGTTGCTTTTCTCACCGTCTCTAATGTGGAAGAGTCTGACTGCCAGATTTTATCGGCTACGTCACCCCTCACCAACCGCATTGAATTTCATCAGCATCAACATGTGGACGGACTAATGCGAATGCGCCAGATGAAATCAGTATTAATAGCTGCTGGCGAAACTGTAGTTTTTAAACCGGGTGCTTTTCATATCATGTTTTTTAATATGGATAATCCTCTGATGGATGGTGATAAGACAGAGGTTACATTACAGACAGATGAGTGCGGTGACTACAGCACCGAGCTAGAGGTAAGAAGCTTGGTTAAACCGAAAATGATGGATCATCATTGATGGGCTTTTTCAAAATAATAATAACCGCATGGCGACGATTTTTTAGTGGTGCTGGCGAAACGTTATCTGAAGATTATATTGGCAAAAATGCGCCTAAAAAACTACGTGTTGGCCTTTATGCCACCTTAGTTGCCCTTGTCTTGTTGCTGCTTTTAGGTTGGTACTGGAGCCAAGAGCCTGCCGAATTCAATATTCATGTAGAGACCAATACTGGGGCTGTTATTGGTGAAACTACGGCTAGCGCTTTAATTAATGTTGTCGATGTCTTACTAGATAAACCAGGTGGTTATCTGAGTAACGATATTTTGCCTCCAGGGATTTGGCTAGATAACCAGCCGAGCTGGGAATATGGCGTAATAATTCAAGTTAGAGACCTTAGTAAAGCAATGAGAGAGTCTTTTAGCCGCTCTCAATCACAGTCTGTAGAGGATACTGATCTATCTCTGGCTGAGCCGCGATTTAATGTTGACCATGCACGGTGGGCTGCACCTTGGCCTGAGGTGGAGTACAGAGAAGGTCGAAATTACGTGGCTTCTTACCTCGAACGCTTGAGTGATGAGGAGGCTTTTGACGCGCAATTTTACGCTAGAGCCGATAATTTGCGTTACTGGCTCGGCACAGTAGAGAAGCGGTTGGGTAGTCTCTCTCAACGTTTATCAGCGAGCGTTGGTCAGCGACGTATTAACACTGATTTATCAGGGAGCCTGGGCGCTCGACAGTCTACAGCGTCGCCTCGAGAATTAGTGGTTAAAACCAACTGGTGGCAAATCGACAATGTGTTCTATGAGGCGAGGGGTACAGCATGGGCACTAGTTCATTTTTTAAAAGCGATTGAAGTTGATTTTGCTGACGTGCTGGCGCAAAAAAATGCTACCGTCAGCCTGCAGCAAATAATTCGTGAGCTTGAAATGACACAAAGACCACTTCGCTCACCAATGATTGTTAATGGCGAAGGCTTTGGTTTGCTGGCCAACCATTCTTTGGTGATGGCGTCCTATGTCAGTCGTGCTAATGCCGCAATTATCGATTTGCGAGAGCTTATGTCTCAAGGCTAGTGTTGCCTATCGGGCTGGGTAGTGGGTAACAATGCCCTGTTGAGTTGCCAAAAATAAAATATCAGCAGGTTTTAAGGCAAATAAACCATTGGTGACAACGCCGGTAATCTGATTGATTTTTTCCTCTAACTCACATGCGGAGCCGATTGGATGGAGGTGATGTACGTCGAGTATTAGGTTTCCATTGTCAGTGACAATATTTTCACGCCACACTGGATCTCCCGCTAATTTAACCAGCTCTCGGGCAACATGACTTCGGGCCATTGGAATAACTTCGACTGGAAGAGGGAAAGAGCCTAAATTTTTTACCCACTTACTCTCGTCAGCAATACAGACAAATTCATTAGCCACTGCGGTCACAATTTTTTCACGGGTGAGGGCTGCGCCACCGCCTTTAATTAACTCTAGCCGCGTATTAGCTTCGTCAGCACCATCGACATAAATAGCAACTTCTGAGACAGCATTTAACTCAAATACTTGAATGCCGTGATTGCGCAGACGCTCGGCAGAACCCTCTGAGCTAGCGACGGTGGCTAGAAATTTATGTTTGTGCTGGGCTATAAGATCAATAAAACAGTTTGCTGTAGAACCAGTACCAATGCCGACAACGCTGTCAGGTTCAATTTTTTTAACGACATAATCAACAGCAGCTTGAGCTACTGCCTGTTTAAGCTCATCTTGATTCACACAATACCCCACACAATTTGGTTGCCGAAATCACAATCATAAGTATACGGTTATTTATTTTGGAAATCAGAATCATCACCAAAGTTAGGATGTTTTCAACTTGCCCCAAAACAACGTACTGGCGTATAGAGTCATATCAACTTACCATTGCGTCTTTGATCAATAACTTGGGTTACTCATGCCGCAGAAGTACGTTAAAAAAATTCTCGATGCTCGTATTTACGATTTGGCAATAGAAACGCCCGTAGACGCGGCACCTTTGCTTTCAAAGCGGCTAAATAACAAGGTGCTGTTGAAGCGCGAAGACTTGCAACCAGTGTTTTCATTCAAACTGCGTGGTGCTTACAATAAGTTACGACAATTATCTGAAGCGGAGAGAGTAGGCGGTGTGATCGCAGCGTCGGCAGGCAATCATGCCCAAGGGTTAGCCCTAGCGGCTCAGAAGATGGGTATCAATGCGATTATTGTTATGCCCAAAACAACGCCTCTCATTAAGGTGGATGCGGTACGTGGTTGGGGGGCAAAGGTTATTTTGTTTGGTGACAATTATAACGCGGCAGCAGATCATGCTAATCAGCGTGTTGCCGAGGAGGGGCTGACTTACATTCATCCGTTTGATGATCCTGACATTATTGCTGGGCAGGGTACCGTCGGTATGGAGATTTTGCGTCAGTTGCCTGGAGATTTGGACGTCATTTTTGTAGCAGTTGGTGGTGGCGGCCTGTGTGCTGGGATAGCGGCCTATGTAAAATATGTCCGCCCGGGTGTAAAGGTGATTGCCGTAGAGTCTGATGATGCGGCCTGTTTAGATGCGGCCATGAAAGCGGGGCGACCGGTAAAGTTAAAAGAAGTCGGCATCTTTGCTGATGGCACTGCGGTGGCAGAAGTTGGCACAGAAACCTTTCGAATTCTCAAGGATCTGGTTGATGAAGTGATCACGGTCACTACCGATGAAATTTGCGCTGCAATCAAAGATGTCTATAACGATACTCGCGCAATCTGTGAGCCCTCCGGCGCTATGGGTGCCGCGGGGCTAAAAAAATATGTAGAGCAAAGTGGCGTCCAAGGGCAGACATTAGTGGCAGTTCAGAGCGGGGCAAATATTGATTTTGATCGCCTGCGCTATATTTCTGAACGCACAGAAATTGGTGAGAAGCGTGAGGCCATATTGGCGGTTACCTTAGCAGAGCAACCAGGAAGTTTTGCTAACTTTTGCAAAGCAATCGGTAAACGCACTATATCTGAGTTCAATTACCGATACAGCGATTCCCGTCAGGCGCAAATTTATGCTGGTGTAAAGGTGTCTGATGATGGTGATCGACTTGGGCTAGTTAAAGAGCTTGTGGCGAAAGGCTATCCAGTTTCTGATATTACTGATAGTGAAATAGCGAAATCCCATATAAGACACATGGTTGGTGGCCACTCGCCACAGGTAGGCGAAGAGCAGGTATTTCAATTTGAGTTTCCGGAGCGTCCCAGCGCTTTGGCTGATTTTCTTATTAAGTTAGGTAGTCGTTTAAATATTTCAATGTTCCATTACCGCAACCACGGGTCGGCATTTGGTAAAGTACTCGTTGGATTTCAGGCATCTGAGGAAGACGGGCTCGAGGTCAAACGCTTTTTGGATGAGCTAGGTTATCGCTATGAAGACGAGACTCATAACGAGGCGTACAAGCTTTTTCTCGGTAGTTAATGAAAGCTATCAAGATCATTTTAGGTCAAAGAAGGTCGGATATTTTACGTATTTGAATTGCCTCGAAACCTGACCCTGCCAATGCATCTGAAATAACCACGACAGGATCATCTGCAGAAAAATCATTTCGTTGAAGCATTATCGTAGCCGCAGCCGCGAGGGTTTTTTCAGGATCTTCGCTAAATGCGATCTGATAGCTCAAGACATTTCGATTTAACATCAATTGGCGCATTGTCAGACTATTGTCAGTAAATGCACAAATTATAGATTCCTGGGGATGGCAATTTGTCACACGATTGGCCATTCGGCCTCGACGAGTGGGGACAATTATCGCTTTGGCGGCGATAGATTCAGCCAAAGTAACCGCTGCTTTTGCAATCTGCTGCTTATCGTTTTCGACAATCAACTTATCTGTAAACATCAGACCCCGACTACTTTCAGTAGATCGAGCAATTCGATCGAGAATCTCAATGCACTTAACTGGATGCTTTCCTACCGTGGTTTCGCCTGACAGCATAATCGCATCGGCTTCTTCATAAACGGCGTTAGCTACATCGGTTACCTCGGCACGCGTTGGAATAGGGTTTTCGATCATCGACTCTAACATATGGGTCGCCACGATAACCCGCTTACCCATCTCTGCGCAGGTGCGAATAATGCGCCGTTGAACGCGCGGTAATACCTCTAAGGGGATTTCAACGCCCAGATCACCTCGAGCTACCATGATACCGTCTGCAGCCTCGATAATTTCTACCATATTGGTGATGGCTTCTTGATCTTCTAGTTTAGCAATGACCTTAATTTCCTCAGACTTGTCGCCTAGTAGCTCTCGTAATTGGAGAATATCGGAAGCCTCTCTTACGAAGGAAAGGGCTATAAAATCGACGCCTTGCTCTGTACCAAATTCAATATCACGCCGATCTTTTTCGGTAATGGCGGGTAAATTAACTCTTATCCCCGGCAGATTAACATGGCGCTTACTTTTCAATAGACCGCCATCAATCACTTTAACCTGCATCACTCGATCTTGCTTTGCCAGAACCTCAAGATTGATCAGACCATTATCTACCGTGATGGTGTCGCCAATATTTACGTCAGTAATAAGGTCGTCATAGTTTATGTGGATGGAAGATTCTTCCACGTTTTCTGCTCCACGAGGAACAATAGAAATGGTGTCACCTTCATTGAGGTGCAAATCGTCAACCATGTCTCCGGTGCGAATTTCAGGACCCTGAGTATCAAGCAAAATAGCAACTGGATGGTCTAGCCTTTTGTTGAGTGTCTGGATAGACTTTATAATTTTGGCGTGTGATGCATGGTCACCATGAGACATATTTAGCCGCGCTATATTCATTCCCGCTGAGGCCATCTTTNNTTACGCATATGATCTCTTTTTCAGTGGCAATTAAATGTAGCGGTATATCCCACTGCTGCCGTATAAGATGGGGTACTTCTTGAAGGCTATGAGCTAAACCTATCAGGGTTGGTTTTGGATATTCGGCTTCAGCCATAAACGCGAGGGAGCGATCATAAAATCCACCGCCCATGCCGATGCGGGTTCCTTCTCGATCAAAGGCCACTAGTGGCATCAACAAGATATCAAGGTCTTTTGCCGATAACATCATTGCCTGCTCGACCACTGGCTCTAAAATACCATAACGATTAGCTTTTAATTCCGTGTCAAGATCGTACTGAGCAAAGTAAAGGCAATGCGCGTTAAGGGGGTCTATAACCGGTAAAAAGCAGTAGCAACCTGCAGTTCTAGCCATAGACACAAGCAACGAGGGGTCTATTTCACCATCGTTGGCTAGGTATACACCAACACGGCTATCTTGGATAAAGAACGATTCTTTATTGACTAGAAACGACATTTGCTGAGCGGCAAGTTGCTGCTGTTGCCCTGTCAACGAGCATCGTTTAACGCGTAGCTGGCCTCGAACTTCGCCACTGGTCATTTTCTCTCTACCTGTAATGAAACCCCAGGATGCCGCTGCCAACGTGGCCTTGAACCGAAGAGTTCAAGTTGGCGACTCTAGCAACACATCAGGCTTTCCGACGCACGGAATTGCACAACAATGCTGACAAAAAGAAGCCGTATAATAATTATCGGCTCAGGGACTTCTTGGCTGGCAAACACCCCAGGAAAAAGCATTATAACAGAGCATCCGTTCAAAATAGCGGCAGTCATAGAGAATTTTAAGAAGTTTTTTGAAGTCGCTCGATTAATTCGTCAAATCAGAGAGTACAGAGTTTAATTTTGAGTTCATCGAACTCAACACCCCAGAAGCCTCTGTATGTTTCTGAGCAGTATTCTCGGTTCGAATTAAGTCATGGGCTAGATTAAGTGCAGCCATGACAGCGATACGTTCGAGACCAATAATGTGAGAGCCTTTTCGTATCTCTTCCATTTTTTCATTTAACATTTCTGCAGAATACTCCAGTGCTTCGCGTTCTTCAGGAGCACAATTAACCTGATATTCTTTATCTAGAATACGAATTTTTAATGAAATGTTTGCCATCATTGTTCTGCACTTAAGGCTTGTAATCGGTTAATCATAGTTTCAACTTTGTGCTTTGCCATCTCATTTTTCTTCATAAGTTGGCTGCGCTCCCCAAGTAAATCAACTTCGCGATTGCGCAATGCCTGATTGTCTCGCTTGAGTTGCTGGCAGATCTCGATTAAGCGGTCCAGGTTTTGTTCAAAATTATCATTATCGGTCATGGCTAAAAACGTACCGCTACAAAGAAGGAAGAGTAAAACCGTATAACTATAGGCATTGTAGCGGGGATGGTCAATTACAAGATGATGAGATTACGCGAAACACAGATGCGCCCTTATACTAAGAATGTTAGAATGCAATGCTAAACTAGAGGGGTACTGATGTGACGTTTGAAGAACTTGAAGACTTGTTTTATGCCGTCAAGATTACGGCGAGTCCTTCTGCTTTCCATGGCTTTCTCTGTGGTCGCTTGACTTGTGGGGCTGTGGGTATTGAAGATTTAATTGAGACGTCATCCGATTGGCTTACGCTTTCCGAAGAGCAAAGTGAAGCAGCCCAACCATCTTTGCGTGATTTTTTTGAATCATCGTTAAGTAATCTAGAGGATGTATCTTTTCTCTTCCAACCCTTATTACCAGAGGATGAGTTACCCTTGGGAGAGCGGTTGAGTGCTGTTGGGGAATGGGCTAGCAATTATATCTCTGGACTTGCTGAAGGTATGGAGAGTAATTTTGAAGTTTCAGGCGAAGGTAAAGAAGCCTTAGATGACCTTGCTGCCATTGGGCAGGTTTCGCTGGATTTTGAGACTGAAGATGAAGGTGAGCGTGACTACACTGAATTAGTTGAATATATCCGAATTGCGGTGCAGGTTATTTTCACGGATTTGCATCCTGAACTAAATGCAGATCTTGAACCAACTATCCATTAAAATCGTAAAATATAAAAGCACCACATGGAGTCTATATGATGATCGCCAATAAAGAATACGCAGCTCGAAGAAAAGAATTAATGTCGCTAATGCAGGGCAATAGCATCGCGATCATAGCGTCCGCGCCTGAAAAAATACGCTCGAGAGATACCCACTACTCGTATAAGCAGAACGTAACATTGTCTTATCTCTCCGGGTTTCCTGAACCAGAGTCTGTTATGGCATTAATTCCTGGGCGTGAGCAGGGTGAGGTAGTTATTTTTTGCCGTGACAAAGACCCGCTACGAGAAATCTGGGATGGTTATCGAGAGGGTCCGGGTGGTGCAGTTGCAAATTTTGGTGCTGATGACGCGTTTCCCATTAGTGACATTGATGACATATTGCCTGGCCTGCTAGAGGGGAAGGACCGAGTTTATTACGCCATTGGCAAGGATCCAGATTTTGATGCGCATCTCACGGCCTGGATCAACGATGTCCGCAGCCAAAGGGGCAGCGGGGCATTGCCACCCGGTGAATTTGTTGACCTAGACCATTTTGTTAACGAGATGAGACTAATAAAGACCGCTCCAGAAATTAAAGTTATGCGCAAGGCGGGGGAGATCTCTGCTCGCGCCCATTGTCGTGCAATGGAAATAAGCCGTCCGGGTTTATTTGAGTATCAATTGCAGGCGGAGATAGAGCACGAATTTATGGCTTCTGGTGCTAGGGCACCTGCCTACAGCAGTATTGTCGGCGGTGGGAAAAATGGCTGCGTACTGCACTATATTGAAAACAGAGACAAGTTAGAAGATGGGGATTTAGTACTGATCGATGCAGGCTGTGAATTTGAAGATTATGCGGCGGACATTACCCGTACTTTTCCTGTTAATGGCAAGTTTAGCGAAGCACAAGCGGCTATTTATGACATCGTTTTACAGGCACAGGCAGATGCAATTAAAGTTATTGGCCCTGGTATTGAGTACAACAAAGCTAATGAAGCAACCATTCGAACTATTACTCAAGGTCTTGTAGATCTTGAAATTCTAGAAGGTGATGTGGATGAATTGATTGCTGAGGAAGCTCATCGCGAATTCTATATGCATGGAGCGGGCCATTGGCTGGGTATGGATGTTCATGATGTTGGGGATTATAAGATCGACAATAAGTGGCGCGTTCATGAACCAGGTATGGTGGTTACTATAGAACCGGGTATTTATATCGCTCCGGACAACACTAATGTGGACGAAAAGTGGCGCGGCATCGCAGTGCGTATTGAGGATGATGTGGTTGTGACGAAGATCGGCAATGAGGTCATTACCTCTGGTGTACCAAAAGCCCGAGATCAGATTGAAGCCTTAATGGCAACGTAATGAGTAGCTGATGGCGCAGGAAAATATCGAAAAATTAGAGCGGCCAGATGCCCACTTCGATGTGGCCATTGTCGGTGGAGGGATGGTTGGGATTAGCTTGGCATTGTTACTAGCTGAGCAACAGGGATTGAAAATTTTACTAATTGAATCTCAATCGATGGCCGTACAGTCAGCAACGCAACCTATTTACAGCCCCAGCTTTGATGCGCGTTCGACAGCGCTGTCGTGGGCTAGTCGTAAAATTTATCAATCAGTTGGCCTATGGGATAGGCTTCAATTACACCTGTCAGACATAACTCAAATTCATGTTAGCGATCGTGGCCATGGGGGGTTGACTCGCATGACTGCCGATGATGCCGATGTCGAGGCCCTTGGTTATGTGGTTGAAAACCGATGGTTGGGCTCAGTGCTCCTTGAACACCTTAATCAATCTAAGGTTGAGGTTCATATGAACTCAGAGGTTGCAGAGTTCAAACCTTTGTCGTCGGGCATGCAGATGCACCTAAAGCGGGGTGACTCCTCTAATAGTGAATTAGAAAACCACTTAGTGGAGGCTAGTTTAGTGGTAATTGCTGATGGAGCAGAGTCTCAGACTGCCCAGAAACTGGGTATTTATAGTGACACGACGTCCTATAATCAAACCGCTATTATTGCCAATGTAGAGCTTGGAAAATCACATAATGGCATCGCCTATGAGCGATTTACCGATCAGGGTCCTATGGCGCTGTTGCCGCTTTCTGACTATGACGGCCAGCATCGTAGTGCGCTGGTATGGGCACGACCCACTGAGATTGCAGAGCAGTTGATGGCTTCAAATGATGCCGATTTTCTTCACAGTTTGCAGAAACAATTTGGTTATCGACTTGGGCGGTTTAAAAATATAGGGGAGCGTGGCTCCTATCCTTTGGCGTTGGGCATAGCGAACGAACAGGTACGGCGAAACGTTTTACTTATGGGGAATTCAGCTCATAGTCTTCATCCGGTTGCTGGTCAAGGTTTTAACTTATCTCTCCGTGATGCAGCTGCTCTAGCCTCAATAGTTCAGCGGGCGCGAGAAGATAGCCGACCTATTGGCTCGTTAGAGGTATTAGAGGAATATTATCAAGAACAGTTGAGTGATCAGCGCAATACTTTAATGTTTAGCGATAGCTTGACGAAATCGTTTGGCCGCTCATCATCACTTGCCGCTTTAGGGCGAAACGCGGGTTTGCTCACTCTGGATTTAATACCAGGGCTACGGCAGCGTTTCGCTAGGTTTGGGATGGGTATGTCGAACACTGAGGCTAAACATGGCTGACTTAGGCGGAGAGCCTTACGACATCATTATTGTTGGTGCGGGTATGGTTGGTGCCAGTGCAGCCTGCTTGTTGGCTCAGGTACGATGTACTAGGCAAGACAAGCCGTTAAAAATTGCTTTGATAGAGTCCGTTGCTGCCAGCTCTTTTGATAATCAAACATTTGATCCTCGCGTAGCGGCGGTCACTGAGAAATCTCGTCAGCTACTAGAGTCATGCGGAGTCTGGCACAGTATAGAAAAATTGCGCGCTAGTCCTTACTTGGCAATGCAGGTTTGGGACTCAGAGAGCACGGGTAAAATAGGCTTTGATTGCCACGCTATACACCAGCCTAATCTCGGTCATATCGTTGAAAATTCAGTGATTATCCAAGCACTACTCACCGAGATAGAGGCATTGGATAATATTGATCTTATTTGCCCAGCGACTATTTGTGATTATCAAGATGAAGGCGACAGCATTAGTGTTCAGCTTGATGATGACCGTTGGTTGAGTGCAGCATTGCTGATAGGAGCCGATGGCGCCAATTCAAAAGTTCGACAGCATTCTAAAGTTGAAACTAAAGAGTGGAGTTATCATCAAGAGGCGATAGTCGCTACCATTGAAACTCAACATTCTAACCAACAGACAGCCTGGCAATGCTTCACGCCGAAGGGCCCTTTAGCGTTATTGCCTTTAAACAATAATGGTGATTTGTGCCGAAGTTCTATTGTGTGGTCTCAGGAATCAGAAACGGCCAAGTCACTTATGAGTCTTACTGACGAGCAATTTTGTGCTGAGCTTTCTAGAGCTAGTGAGTATTGTTTAGGTGATGTTGTGTCGATAGATAAACGGTTTAGCTTCCCTCTTACACAACGTCATGCCATTGATTATGTAATGCCGAGGATTGCTCTGGTAGGTGATGCGGCGCATTCCATACATCCGCTAGCGGGTCAGGGCGTTAACATGGGATTTGCAGATATAGAGGTTTTAGTGGAAGAGCTTGTCAGGGCTCGTAGCCGAGGGAATGATATTGGTGATAAGCTTATTTTGACTCGCTATCAGCGCCGACGAAAGCCCTATAATCTAGCAGCGATGGCACTCATGGAGGCGTGTAACCGATTATTTATTGCAGACCAATTGCCACTGAGATTTCTGCGAAGTCTTGGCATGTCGACGCTAAACAAGTCCAGTGTTGTTAAAAACGAACTAATTAAGCTAGCCATGGGCCTTTAAATTTATGATTCTTCTTTGTCATCTGCCAGTCGCTCTTGGCGCTTTTGCTCTTCGAACAGCACGGCTTTAATTTCTTCAAGCACCCCGTCCACGTCTGAAAGCTGAGTAGCTTCGGCGAAATTACCATTTAGTTCAATGTCAGGTTTTAGCTTCCCATCTTCGTACAGAGCCCAAATTTCTTTAGCGTATTGGGAGCCCAATAATTCTGGTGCAAACTGGCCGTAGTATTGAGTCATATTGTTCACATCTCGTTCTAGCATAGACTCGGCATGATTGTTTGCTGATGCGTCGACAGCCTGAGGGAGATCGATAATCACTGGCCCGTAATTATCTACTAAGACATTAAATTCAGACAGGTCGCCGTGTACGATGCCCGCGCACAGCATTAAGACAACGTAATGCATAACTAAGGCGTGGTCTTCCAGCGCTTGCTCAGCACTCATTGATACATCGCCTAACCGCGGAGCCACTCCACCTGTTTCATCGGTGACCAGCTCCATCAGTAAAACACCATCAAAGCAGCCATAAGGCTTAGGCACTCGAACACCCGCATTGGCGAGCAGATAGAGAGCATCTACTTCGGCATTTTGCCAGGTTTCTTCTTGCTGTTTGCGTCCGTACTTTGAGCCCTTTTCCATAGCTCGCGCCCGACGACTATTTCTAACTTTACGCCCTTCTTGATATTGCGTTGCCTTTTTGAAGCTACGTTTCATCGCTTCTTTGTAGACTTTTGCGCAGCGTATTTCCGCACCGCACCGCACCGTATAAACGGTGGCTTCTTTTCCGCTCATTAGCTGACCAATGACCTCATCGATCAAGCCATCCTCAATGAGTGGTCGTAATCGTTTTGGGGTTTTCATTTACCGTGCTTCACGCGCTGATCACTCATAATATTTTTATGTTTATCTAGAGCTAAGGCAATTAGTTTAAATGAACCGTTGTTAGCTAATACCTCAACTGATCTAAAGTATTTTTTTGCACTTCGTTCTAACGGGATAAAGGTGTTGACCACAAATAAGGCCCGCCCGGATGAGGACAGCAGTCTTTTTACGGCTTTAAGGAATTTATCGGACATATCACCATCGACAGAAAAGCCCTGATGAAAGGGTGGATTGCACCAGACGGTGTCAAAGTGCTCGACAATATTATCACCAGCATCTGCTGCAATGACTTTATAGTCAGTAGTGACAGCTTTTAAATTTTCTGCTGCTGCGAGCAATGCTGCAGCATTATTATCGGTTGCCGTTACATGGTTAATACCATGCTTGCTTGCTTGGCAGGCCAAATAACCGTAGCCGCAACCGAGATCGAGAAGGGTCTGCGGTGGCTCGGAAAACTGGTTTAGAAATATTGGTATGTGCTCAGAGAGAAACGCGCTGCCTCGATCGATTTTGTCCCAACCAAAAATACCCGGTTTAGTGATTTGGGAGAATGACGGTAGTTTTTTGCTCTCTCTAGTTGAGGGGTAATTTTTATCATCCAAAAGGGCTTGGTTAAACTCGTGCAGGGTGATGGTCGCTAAATAGCCCTTACCCTTTTTTTCTGCCGCCGTGCGATCGCCAAACAAAATACAGGCTTGCTTAACATAGGTTTTGACGCCGTCATTTTTTTCGCCACTCAACACTAAAGTGCCACCCAATTTAAGTAACTTTGATGCTTGATTAATGACATGGTGGCTGCAGGCTCTCTCTTTTGAGACTCGATATAAAACTACATCATAGCTATGAGGCTCTATTGAGGAAAAATCAAAATCATTAAATTTAACGATTACTGACTATTTTTAGTGATGCGTTTTGCCCCGCGCCTAAAGAGGCCCAATTGCACTGAGACCAATTTTCGTCAGTAACAGCCAAATATTTACCCTGCTTACTCTGGTTACTTTGCAGCCATAGAGCTAAGCGGGTGACATTGGGGTCTGTAAAGGGCCGCGGCAAATCAAATCCATTATTCATCGGATACAGGCAACCTCTGACGCGGTTAAAGGCCTATAGTCGCCTTCTGCCAAGGATGTATCGAGGACGATTCCGCCCACTTTGGACCTATGCAATTTCACTACGTGGTTGCCTAGGGCCGCAAACATTCTTTTCACCTGATGATACTTACCTTCGGCGATGTCTAGGGTTAGACAGTGGTTATCGACTTGCTCCATTACAGCGGGTAAACAACGATGCTTTTCTCCATCGAGCAAAACACCTTGAGCGAGTTTTTCTGTGTAGTCTGGGCCTATTGGGTTAGCCAAGGTGACCTGGTAAATTTTTCTGCAGTCAGATCGCGGGGAGGTTAGTTTATGATTCCATTGCCCATCGTCAGTGATCAATAAAAGACCGGTAGTATCGATATCAAGACGACCTGCAATCTGGAGTTCTTCACTGCGGTGCTCAAAAATAAGGCTGAGTGCGGTTGGGTTGTGGTGATCTTTGGTGACAGAGACCACCCCAGCAGGTTTGTTAAGCATAAAATAACGATCTTTGGCGGCACTGATAATTGAACCATCAAGAGTGACTATTTGATCAGGCGTAATTTTATTGGCAGGATTAGTACATGGATTATCACCGACACAAACCACGCCGGCTTTAACCATGCGCTTAACTTCCGCGCGGGAAAGATCAGTTGCATTACTAATATATTTATCAAGTCTCAAGATTGGTTGCCATCAGCAATTAGTTGAGCGGCCTCTTTAGCAAAATAGGTCAAAATACCGTCTGCGCCGGCTCGTTTAAACGCCAATAAAGATTCCATAATTATCTGTTCACGGTTCAACCATCCCTTATCAAAAGCGGCACAATGCATGGCATATTCACCACTAACTTGATAAACAAGCGTGGGCGCTTTTAACTCATCTTTGACGCGGCGTAGAATATCAAGATAAGGCATGCCCGGCTTAATCATGATCATGTCCGCGCCTTCATCAAGATCTAAAGCACATTCATGCAAAGCTTCGTCAGCATTGGCGGGATCCATTTGGTATGTTTTCTTGTCACCGCCTTGAAGTTTTTTTGAAGAACCTAGAGCGTCTCGAAATGGGCCATAGTAGCTAGAGGCATATTTGGCGGAGTAGGCTAAAATTTGGGTATTCTCAAACCCATTCTCTTCGAACTCTTCTCGAATAGCGCAAATCCTACCATCCATCATATCTGAAGGCGCTACAATATCTGCTCCAGCTTCTGCGTGAGATAAAGCTTGTCGCACTAAGGTTTCATTAGTGATGTCATTGAGCACGTAACCCGTGTCTTCATCAACAATGCCGTCTTGGCCATGAGAGGTGAAGGGGTCAAGCGCAACGTCGGTGATAACACCTAATGTTGGCGTGGCTTCTTTTATGGCTCGAACCGCTCGTTGCACTAAACCATCTGGGTTGCAGGCCTCTTCAGCTAAAAGCGTTTTTAGTGTTTGGTTGACCACCGGGAAAATCGCTATAGCAGGAATGCCTAGTGCTGCAATCTGTTGAGCTTCCTGAACTAATAGGTCAATAGACAGCCTATTGACACCAGGCATCGATGATACGGGTTCTGACTGGTTTGACCCTTCGATCACAAATAAAGGGAGAATTAAATCGTCCACAGACAACCTAGTTTCCCTGATCAAACGGCGAGAAAAAACGGTTGCGCGGTTACGCCGCATACGTGTGTAGGGATAAGGTCCGCGGTTACTTTTAAAACTCATAGAGTCTCCAGTAGAACAGCATTTTCCATTCATTCATTCGTGTAAGCTTTGTATGATACGCAAAAAAGCGATTTACCACATAGTTATCGCTAAGCGAGCAATCATTAAAGCGTCCTTTAAATGCGCGCAAAAACGCGAGAGGCGGCATTTAACGTGTCTTCTATATCTTGATCTGTATGGGCTGCTGACATAAACCCCGCTTCATAGGATGCTGGCGCCAAATAAATACCTTCTTCCAGCATGCCGTGGAAAAACCGGCCGAAACGTTCAGTGTCACATTTCATTACTTGGCCGTAGTTGATGATCTTTTCTTCTTCAGAGAAAAAGATACCCCACATAGTACCCACGTGGTTACTTGTCAGAGGGATCCCCTCCTGTTGCGCTCGATCTACCAAACCTTCTACGAGCCGAGTGGTTCGACTAATGACGGGCTCTAAGAAGCCAGGTTGGGAAATTAATTCTAATGTAGCCAGTCCAGAAGCCATTGCCACCGGGTTGCCTGAGAGTGTACCTGCCTGATAGACCGGGCCTAGCGGGGCAATGTGCTCCATAATTTCGCGCTTACCGCCAAAGGCTCCGACAGGCATGCCGCCACCAATAACTTTTCCTAAACAAATTAGGTCGGCGTCGATATCATAGTGACCAATGGCGCCCTGCTGGCTAATACGAAATCCAGTCATGACTTCATCTATGATAAGCACAGCTTTACTGTCCGTGCAGCACTCTCGAAGCGTCTCTAAAAATCCTGGGATCGGAGGCACACAGTTCATATTGCCGACGACTGGTTCAACAATAATACAGGCGATTTCATCACCAATGGCAGCAAAAACCTGCCTGACCTGGTCACTGTCATTATAGGAAAGAGTTACTGTATGGTCGGCAAGACAACTTGGAACTCCAGGGGAGCTAGGGACACCGAGGGTTAAGGCGCCAGAACCCGCTTTAACGAGTAAAGAGTCGGAGTGTCCGTGGTAGCACCCCTCAAATTTAATGATTTTGTCGCGGCCGGTATAGCCACGAGCCAGCCGAATTGCGCTCATGGTGGCTTCGGTACCTGAATTAACCATACGAATCATGTCCATTCCTGGAACAATAGAGCAAATCTTATCGGCTAATTGAATCTCTAGCTCAGTTGGGGTGCCAAAGGTCATCGCTTTGTCCAGCTGCGTACGAATAGCTTGCAAGACGCCCTCGTGCCCATGCCCTAGAAGCATTGGCCCCCAAGATAAGACGTAATCAATATATCGGTTGCCGTCGGCGTCAAACATATAAGCGCCTTTAGCTCGATCGAAAAATATGGGGGTGCCGCCTACAGCTCGGAAAGCCCTAACGGGTGAATTTACACCGCCCGGGATGTGCCGTTGAGCGGCCTTAAATAATTCTCCTGAACGAGAGTTTGATGCTTTGGTTATATCCGACATTAAATTTTCCTGGCGAGTAAACGATACTGCTAGATTTGGGGCTGGTATTATCCTTAATTAGACGGGTAGAAGCTATTTAACTCGCCTAAAAGGGCTGAACAATCACTAAAATAACAATGGCCACCAAGAATAATACCGGGACTTCATTAAAGACGCGAAAGTAGACATGGCTTTTATCGCTGCGATTATCGGCTAGTTTTTTCATGTGACCTAGGCACATGTGATGGTAGCCGATGAGTAACAGCACGAACCCAGCTTTAAGTTGGAACCAGGTCTGACTCAGATAAGCATCTGGTGCCATAGATACCAACCAAAGACCTAGCACAATGGTTGCAATCATTGCTGGATTCGCAATCCCACGATACAGTTTACGTTGCATCACCTTAAAGCGCTCAATGCTAATTTCATCCTCCGACATAGCGTGATAGACGAATAAGCGCGGCAGATAAAGTAGAGCCGCAAACCAGCAAATCACGGCGATCACATGAAAGGCTAATACCCACTTATACATTTGATACTCCATTAAAGCGATGCTTCTATTGATGCCGCAAGGTTTGGCATAGTTGGTTGAGTGACTTTGCGGTATTATAGGTGGCTAAAGACGTTCTGGATATTTAAAAGCGAGGCTTAGGTGATTAAAGTTGGTGTTATTGGTGGGACAGGTTATACCGGAGCGGAGCTTCTGCGGCTGTTGACAGGTCATCCCAATGTTGAGATCGCTGCGGTTACTTCTCGCAGCAACCAAGGAGAGCTAGTCTCAGATATTTATCCAAACCTCCGCGGTATCGTTGATGTGCCGTTTGTAACACCTGAGTTAAATAATTTAAGCGGGTGCGATGTAGTTTTTTTTGCTACGCCTCATGGCGTAGCCCAGAGTTCAGTGCCAGGCTTTTTGGAGGCCGGCATCAAGGTGATTGATTTATCTGCTGATTTTCGGCTTCGTGATCAATCTGTGTGGGAAAAATGGTACGGCCAGCCACATCAAGCTTCAGGCTTGCTGCCTCGCGCTGTGTACGGCCTTCCAGAAGTTAATCGTGAAGCCATTGTAGGCGCAGATTTAGTGGCTTGTGCGGGCTGTTATCCAACAAGTATTCAACTGGGGTTGCTCCCTTTGCTAAGGCAAGGGAGCGTGGATAGTAGTGATATTATTGCTAATTCCGCCTCTGGAGTAAGTGGCGCCGGTCGGCAGGCTAATATTTCGGCCTTGTTTTCTGAAGCGAGTGATAGCTTTAAAGCTTATGGGGCGTCAGGGCATCGGCACCAGCCAGAAATAGAACAGGGCCTTGAAGATATAGCGGGACATTCAGTGGGACTTACCTTTGTTCCGCATTTGCTGCCTATAAATCGCGGTATCCATACGACAATCTACGCTAACTTAGTTGACCTTAATGTCGATATCCAAGAATTGTATGAGTATCATTTTAAAAATGAACCTTTCATTGATGTTTTGCCCGCAGGCAGCCATCCCGAAACACGTACAGTGAGAGGTTCAAATTATTGTCGAATTGCAGTCCATAGACCTGACAATGGTCGCAAGGTGATTGTTCTGGTAGTGGAAGATAATTTGACCAAGGGTGCTTCTGGGCAAGCTATCCAATGCATGAACTTGATGTTTGGTTTACCAGAGATCCTAGGGTTGATGATGCCCGGATTACTACCTTAATGGCTGAGCGAAGGTCTATTGTTGTCACCTATCGGCAAGGCTTTAAGTATTGGTTGTATGGGACCTTGTTGCTGGTAACTGTAGCCTCACTCATGGCCGGTATATTTTGGGAGAGGAGCAAAGCACCAGGAGTATTAGCTGAAAAAAATCAGCTTGCTAGACGAGTATCGACGCTAGAGAGTTTGGTGAAATCAAAAGCCACAGAGCTAGAAATGATCAGAGTGAACAGTGAGGTTGACTCAGTGGCCTTGGAAAATGCAAGACAAGAAATGATGGGGCTGCAAGCGCAGACACATCAAGATCAAGAGCAATTACAGTTGTACAGGGAGCTCCTTGAAGACACCAATCCTCCAAGTGGATTATCGGTAAGCAGGTTTCAGCTAACATTGATTGATTCGACGAATATAGCTTATCGCTGGGTTGCTAGGCAAAAAACAGCTAAAATGGAGACGTCCACTATTTTGGCTGATATATGGGTAATGGGAATCCAGGGTGATAAGTCTGTGACCTTGTCATTGTCTGAACTAGATACTGAGGTTAAAAAAATGCCTCTTGCCGTTAAGTTTAAATATTTTTCTATTAATCAGGGTATTTTAAGGTTACCTGATGGATTTAACCCTGATACAGTTGAGATAAGTTTGCGTTATTCTTGGAGTAAAAAGCTTATCTACAAGCAAGCGTTTGATTGGAAAGTTGAGGAATAAGATATGTTTACAAATAAAAACACTAGTGAAAGTCTGGCGCCTTCGTCAGAAGCAACTACCTTAGTAGCGGCGGGCACAGAGCTTAAAGGTGATCTGAATTTTTCTGGTAGTTTGGAAATTCAGGGATCGATTGTTGGTAAAGTTGTAGCGGATGATGAAACTGCTCAGATCCGGATTTTAAACGGAGGATCAGTTCTAGGTGAAATTTGGGTTCCTAACGTCATTGTAAATGGCCTTATTAAAGGCGATATATACGCTTCTAAGCACATACAACTGGCGGCCAAGGCAAAAGTTGAAGGAACTATCTACTATAGTTCGATTGAGATTGAGCGGGGTGCAGATATTGGAGGCAAGTTAGTGCATGAGATTCCCGCGACCAATGTCACAGCTTTTCAGAAAGCGGGAGAGGCTAGTGATTCGAGTAGTGGGCATAAACCTAAAGTTGAAAAATAGTTCAAGAGAATCAAAAGTAGGCTGAGTTTTATAGTAAATTTCCAGTCACGGAGTAATCATGTCAGGCATTCAAACATACATTCCTACAGCGCTAGAGGTTACTGATCGTGCTGTGGAAAAGGTCCAGAGTCTTAAGACTGAAGAGCAAAACGATGACCTCAAACTCAGAGTGTATGTAACTGGTGGGGGATGTTCTGGTTTTCAGTATGGCTTCTCTTTTGAGGATACCATGGCGGAAGATGACACCCTGGTCAGTCGTAATGGTGTGACGGTATTGGTTGATTCATTAAGCTTTCAATATTTGGCTGGCTCTACAGTGGATTATGAGGTTGGCTTAATGGGATCCAGGTTTTTGATTACCAACCCCAATGCTTCTACTACCTGTGGTTGCGGCGCTTCATTTTCAATTTAGATAGCGGCGTTTAGATGCTAAGGTAAATAGACGCAACCTAATATGGTTTCTCGAGATGCGCCTGTGACAGCGGGCACGTTCCCGGGTTTCATATCAATACGTTGTTTGGCTAACCAAGCAAATGCGCAGGCTTCTACCCAGTTTGGTTCCAAACCAATACTTGCAGTCGATTGAATCACAGGCATTGTTCGCTTTAGTAAGCTTTCATTTAGCTTTAGAATGAGCTCCAAGTTAAATATCCCTCCACCGCAGACGAAAATTTCGTCTATTGGTTGTGCCAAATCGGCAATCGATTGCGCGATAGTGTCGGCAGTATAAAGCGCCAGAGTAGCCTGAATATCAGCTGGAGTAATATCAAGCAGGTGTGTTTGTTGCTCTAACCAGTCCAAATTAAAATCTTCTCTGCCCGTACTTTTAGGGCCTGTACGATGAAAGAAATTGTGGCTTTTAAGTTGAGTCAGCAAAGCGACATCATGTGAACCGGTAGCGCCCCATTGACCTTCATTGTCATAGTTTTTGTTGGTGTGTTTCTGGTACCAAGCGTCGAGCAGGACGTTGCCGGGGCCGGTATCAAATCCACGGCAGCCACCATCCGGTTCCAGAATTGTGATATTGCTGATTCCACCGATATTGATAATAACGCGTGTTTTGTTGGGATGATGAAATATTTCACGATGAAAGGCCGGGACGAGGGGTGCCCCTTGGCCGCCATAGGCCATATCTTTTCGACGAAAGTCAGCGATGACAGGACACCCAGTCATTGCTGCAATTTGGTTAGGGTTGCCGATTTGCAAACTGAAACCAGGTTTGATGCCGGGAGGCTGGTGACGAATAGTTTGTCCGTGAGAGCCTATGGCAACAATGTCTTTACTGTTGAGATTTAGTTGGGACATCAGCGCCAGACTTGCCTCTGCAAATAATTCTCCAAGACTATGATCAGTTTCAGCTAGTAACTGCACATCATCTAGGCCTGGCTTACTCAAGGAAAGAATCTGAGCCCTTATTTTAGAGGGTATAGAGTGGCTATAGCTTCCCAGTAGATTTAACTTTTTATGGCTAAAGGTAGCCGCTACGACATCGATACTATCTATGCTAGTGCCAGACATTAAGCCTATAAAGGAGGAGATATTTTTCATTTTATTGGTTTAGTTGGCACTAGTTGTATTGTTCTGAATTGTGGCTAGCTGACGGGTCGCCTTATATTCGGTTAGTTGCGCCAGTACAGGGGTGACTACTCGGTTAAATTCCAGTCTATCAGCTTTTGGGATAGGTCGTGCTTGAGGCAGTGTAACAGTGCGCGGATTGCGATGAACGCCGTTGACCAGAAACTCATAATGCAGATGACTGCCGGTTGAATACCCTGTTGACCCGACAGTACCAATAAGTTGGCGTTGTTTTACGGCCTGCCCCTTGCGCACTTTCTTCTTGTCCAAATGTAAGTATTTAGTGATATAGGTTTGGCCATGTTGAATAAACACATAGTTTCCGTTGTACTTACTATACCCCGCCTCGGTTACTTTTCCGCCGCCCGCCGCATACACCGGCGTGCCTCTAGGCGCTGCGTAGTCCACTCCGCGGTGGGCTTTGATTTTCTTGTGGATGGGATGTTTGCGTCGCAAGTTAAATCCATCGCTGATGCGGAAAATATCCAGAGGCGTCCGCAAAAACGTCTTACGCATGCTTAGCCCTTCAGGAGTGTAGTAGTTGCTTTGACCCTTCTTGTTGGTATATCGAACCGCTTGATAATTTTTATTACGGTTAGTAAATGAAGCGGCAACAATATTTCCAGTTGACAGTTTTTCCCCGTCAATAAATCTATCTTCAAATAAGAGAGCGAAGGAATCGCCAGGACGGATATCAAAAACAAAGTCTATGTCCCAGCCAAAGATATTAGCCATTTCCATGATGAGCTTGTCGGGTAAATTTGACTGCTTACCGGACAAGTAGAGAGAATCTTCAATAACACCTTCTCTATAACTCAGTATCACCTCGGGTTCACGGACGCGCTCTTCAGCTACGAAGCTACCTTTTTTCCGAGTGAACACCTGGCTCTCAAGAGGGTTTTTTATATAGTGAAGCTCACGGAGCTGCCCGAATTCACTTGCTCCAAAGCGCAATGTTTCTCCGGGGTAGAGATTTCGAAGCGATTTACCTTTGGGTGACGAAGAAACCTCATAGACGTCTTTTGCTGAAAATTTGGCGCGCTGGAAAAGAGTAGATAAATTATCACCTCTACCGACAAGATGTTCTTGCCATGCGAGTTGCTGATGATCATATTCCTTAAGTTTCGGTGCGCTTTCGAGTGATATAGTAATGGGCTCGGCAATCAATGCTGGCTGTGTTTTGTTATCTGTTGGTGAGAGGTGAACTGTCACAATTAGCATAACGGTTAGGGTGCCAAACAGTAAGTCGCGGCGAGGAAAGTCTCGCGCCAAAAGGAGCAAAAAATGACCGATTTGTTGCACTTTTTTAATCACGTCATATTACCAATGTTAATATCAATGGGTGATTTTAGCTTGATTGATTAAAAAGATGCAATGTAATCCTTGGGCGGCAGTTAATGCGAGCTTACTGTGGCACTCTACAATAGAGGGGTAGTCCAAAGTGGGCTGTTAGCGTTAATATCTTGTATTTATCGCGTCAATCTGTAGAGTTGGCGCTCATCTAAGTTTAGTGGCAAAGAAGAGTGACAATGAACCTCAGTGGACATCAGTTAATCGAACAATTAACTCAGCGAGGGCTTGTGGCCCAATACTCTGGCGACCAAGATTTAGTCACTCATCTTGATAAACCTCGTGTTTTGTATTGTGGGTTTGACCCCACAGCTGAGAGTTTGCATCTCGGTCATTTGGTCCCCTTGCTGGTGTTGAAGCGGTTTCAGCAGGCTGGCCATACTCCTATCGCACTAGTTGGCGGCGCCACCGGTATGATCGGCGATCCCAGCTTTAAGGCAGACGAAAGAAAGCTTAATACGCCAGAGGTTATTGCCAGCTGGGCGGATAAGATTAAACGTCAAGTTAGCCAGTTTGTTGATTTCGATTGTGGTGAGACCTCTGCGCTAGTGGTTAACAATCTTGATTGGACCGCTGAACTGAGCGCCTTGGATTTTTTACGGGATGTCGGCAAGCATTTTTCTGTTAACAATATGATTTCAAAAGAGTCTGTTAAGCAGAGAATTGATCGCGAAGGTTCTGGCATCTCTTTTACTGAATTTTCGTACTCTTTGCTACAAGGGCTAGACTTTGCGGAGCTTAATCGACTGCATGATTGTACCTTGCAGGTTGGCGGGAGTGACCAGTGGGGCAATATAGTTGGCGGCATTGATCTAAGCCGACGGCAAAATAGAGCCCATTGTTTTGGGCTTACTGTCCCGCTAATTACTAAGGCCGACGGTACAAAATTTGGCAAGACCGAGGCGGGAGCGGTGTGGCTTGACCCGTCCAAAACATCACCCTATAGCTTTTACCAGTTTTGGCTTAATGTTGCCGATGCTGATGTATATAAGTTTCTAAGCTATTTTACATTTTTGCCTCTGGATGAGATTCAGGCAATCGAGGCTGCCGATACTGCAGCTGCAGGGCGGCCTCAGGCGCAAGCTGTTCTGGCGAGTGAGGCGACCTCTTTGGTTCATGGAGAGGAGGGCCTGAATGCTGCTTTGCGCATAACCAAAGCGTTGTTTAGCGGCAACCCGGTCGATCTATCAGAATCAGATCTTAAGCAGCTGAGTCAGGATGGTATGCCATTCTCTCGGCTGTCAAATAGTGACTTAGTTGATAAGCCCCTAACCAATTTGCTTGCTGACGCTGGGATGGTCAAGGCCGGGCGTGAAGTAAAAGACGCTCTTGCACGAAATTCAGTCTTTATTAACGGTGTTGCCAAGGGCTCGCAAGACAATATGGGAGCCTCTAATAGCTTTACCGCAGAGCACGCGCTCTATGAGAGGTTTTTTCTAGTCCGGCTTGGGAAGAAAAAGTACCATCTATTTGAGCTTATTTAGCCTCTTTTTTGATCAGTTTGCCTGCAGTCTAAAAATAAACCTAAATACTTGTTGACAGTATACCGCCTGCCTGTAGAATGCGCGCTCCCAACAGGGTGAGCCGCTAGCAAATCAGCGGCAATAAGTAGAAATTCAAAGGCTTATTATTTATTTGAATTATACTGTTGACAAGCTAAGTCTTGGCGCTAAAATGCGCGCTCCCAGCAGTAATGTTGAGAGACGAATAAAACGTCAAGAAAAGAGAGTGAAAATAAAGTGTAGTATTTCACTTTCAGCTGTTGACAAAGGGGTTGCGATCTATAGAATACGCGTCCCGCTCATCGAAGCGAATGTTCTTTAAAAATATAATCAAGCAATGCGTGTGGGCACTTGCTAATTGATATTGGATTATTAAATATCATAAGTAAGTTCTCATCGCATACATTTATGAATGTGATAAGTTCGAATTATGAAACTGAGATTTTGAATGGTAAAGCAAGTTTTGCGTAACCATTCCCTCTCCTTAAACGGTGAGGTTAAAGATTAAACTGAAGAGTTTGATCATGGCTCAGATTGAACGCTGGCGGCAGGCCTAACACATGCAAGTCGAGCGCGAAAACACTTCGGTGTGAGTAGAGCGGCGGACGGGTGAGTAATGCTTGGGAATCTACCTAGTAGTGGGGGATAACGTGTGGAAACGCACGCTAATACCGCATACGTCCTACGGGAGAAAGCAGGGTATCTTCGGACCTTGCGCTATTAGATGAGCCCAAGTCGGATTAGCTAGTTGGTGGGGTAATGGCTCACCAAGGCTACGATCCGTAGCTGGTCTGAGAGGATGATCAGCCACACTGGGACTGAGACACGGCCCAGACTCCTACGGGAGGCAGCAGTGGGGAATATTG
>LWDU01035204.1_pt1 | contig 53826 bp, 50 predicted proteins | sample 727161 | NCBI WGS metagenome assembly LWDU01 (sample SAMN04566230, study PRJNA314399) | hydrothermal vent metagenome | isolation source: deep sea hydrothermal plume seawater | place: Mexico: Gulf of California, Guaymas Basin | collected 2004-07-11
TATTTCACCGGATGCGCCGGGTAATTGCATCTGCTTGAAAAATTCACTCGACCGGTCGATTGTCCAGCTGGAAACCTCAACGATTGATTTGTTGTCGACAAGCACTGCACTACTTTCAGGTCTGAGACGAACACCCGCACAGCTTTTACAAGGGCTGTTTGCCAGAAATTGGGAATACCAGCGTTTCATACCTTCTGACCGGGTATTGCGGAATCTGCGCATCAAGCGGTTAACGACACCTTCGTAATGGGAATTGCTGGTACCGTGTTTGCCCCAATTGATCTTGTAGCGTTTTTCTCCCGTGCCGTAGAGGATTTTTTGCTGTTGCGCGCTGGTAAGTTTGTTCCACTTCTTGTGGGTTGGAATCTTCAGGTACTTGAACACCTGGCGATGAAAGGTCGAACCCATGGAATTATTTTCCTCGTCGATCTTGCCGACAGGTTTTAATGCGCCCTCCTGCAAGGTGAGTTCTCTGTCCGGTATCAGCAGGTCTGGATCAAAGGCAACCTGGGTACCGAGACCATTACACTCGTGACACATTCCCTGGGGTGAGTTGAATGAAAAAGCCTGGGGTGTCAAGGGTGGAAAAGAAATACTGCAATGTCCACAGGAAAGGTGCTCGGAATAGATCTGGTCCCGCGTATTGCCATTTTTGTCTTCAGTGGTCGCAATCAAACTGCCGTCACCCAGTTTCAGCGCGGATTCAACGGATTCGGTGAGGCGTTCTAAGACGCCCAGTTTCATGGTTAATCGGTCGATGACCGCTTCGACCGTGTGCTTCTTTCGTTTGTCCAGAACATCGATGCCCTCACTCCTGACAATTTCGCCATCGACCCGTAAACGCACAAATCCCTGGGCTCTGGCATCCAGGAGCATATCGCGATGCTCACCCTTACGATTGACCAGCAGCGGAACCAACAGGTACAAACGACTGCCCCTGGGCAGTTTTGCAAGTTCCCGGGTAATATGTTGTGCAGTCTGGCTTTGGACCGGGCGTGAGCATTGATGACAATGCTGAATACCTACCCGCGCATACAACACACGCAGATAGTCCGAAATTTCGGTAATTGTGCCGACGGTGGAGCGAGGATTGCGACCGGTGGTTTTCTGCTCGATTGAGATGGTGGGTGACAGTCCTCGGATCGTATCGTATTTTGGTTTTTCCATCTGCCCAAGAAACTGGCGTGCATAGGCTGACAGGGACTCAACGTAGCGCCGCTGTCCCTCGGCATATAAGGTGTCAAAAGCCAGGGATGATTTGCCTGAGCCTGAGACGCCGGTCAATACAACCAGTTTGCGTTTGGGAATTTTAAGTTCGATGGATTTGAGATTATGTTCTCGCGCACCACGTATCAGTATGTGGTCCAGTTCTTCTGAAGCTGTTTTCATCTAATTTTTATAATATAACCGATTGTTGAAATTTATCTGGTCGAACACAGTGTTACCCGTTCCAGGTCCGTTTTTGCCGAAACACTACCACAAACACCAGATTTGCTCACGCGAGCCTGTCGAACTGTTTCAATTGAGTCAGAAATCCAAGCGTCAACTCGACCTTGATCTCTGTTTCGACGCTTTTCCACGCAGCAGCAAACTCACCCCCCACGACCAATTCGGTGACCAGCTGCCATCGTCATTCTGTCGATTTATTCGGAATACAAAATTTTGTTCCAGAACATCAGAGAAAAAGTCGGTGTAGATTGAATCGGGGTGCGAGATCATGGTCAGGGGTGTTAAACAGTATTCTTCCCAGTCCTGCTCCTTAACCTTGACCAGTCTGTAACTGTTACTCAACAGATAAGGTAACATTTCCCGCTTGTATTTTTCATCCAGGTCAGGGTTTTCGAACAGGCGGGTATAGCACATCAGTTCATGCATCTCGAGGTCATTCCCGGCAAGGTGGCTGATGGCCCGATCCAGCAGGACTGGTATTTCTGCGCCCATGGCATGGTGTCCAATCAGGTAGGAAATGATTTCAGCACCCGGGTTGGCAACAAATGACTTATCGGAGTTCGTATCGGGATTGTATTTCCACCAGGGTGCGTGGGGTGCATCATTACAGCGGATGTTGATTGCCGACCAATTTTGGCAGTGGTACTCATCGATGAAATAATTCAGTGCGTCACTGGCCAGTTTGGAAGACCCGGCATCCACAGACACGAGTATTTGCATGGCAATCGTTGTTGCGATAACAGAAGAGTGTCGTGTTCTGAGATCGGCTTCGAGGCCATGACCAAAACCGCCGTCTGAATTCTGGTAGTGTGGCAGGGACGCAAGCACATTCAGGTTCGAGGGTGACTCCTGGAAGCGATAGAGATATCTTTCCCTCTGTAGATTTGTTCCATATTGGAGAATAAAATCTACCGCTCTTTGTCGGGCTGGCTTGGACAATCGAGCGGTAGGACACAGCTGGCTCGCAGTGTTAGTCATAATTTCGCATCTTGAAGACTGATTGTGGCTAGTTCAGGTCATAGTATAATCAACCCCTGCTGACAACCTTGTGTCAGTAGACTTTCAAAATGATGGAAAAAGTATCCTTATGCGCAGAGCTGATCGATTGTTTCAACTCATGTTGATCGTGCAGGAAGGCAAGGTTCGGACTGCGCGATACATCGCCGAGAAGCTCGAAGTGTCCGAGCGGACCATCTATCGTGACATCGGCGACCTGATTGGCTCGGGTATCCCGATCGACGGAGAAGCTGGTGTGGGTTATCTGCTCAGGGACGAGTATCGCCTGCCGCCGCTGATGTTCAACCCGGATGAGCTAAAAGCCCTGGCATTAGGTGCGCTGATGGTCAAGGCCTGGTCAGACAGAAAACTGGGCTCGGTGACGAGTACGGCAATCAGGAAAATCGAATCAATACTGCCGGAAAAATTAAAGAAAGAAATTGAACTGCATGAAATAGTTGTACCATCGTATCGCCTGAGTGATGCGACTTCGAATAACCTCGAGGCGTTGCGCCAGGCGATTGAGGACCATACCAGGGTTGAGTTGCAATATGTCTCCCTGAAGGGAGAAGAAACCCGAAGAATTGTCTGGCCGTTGCTGCTCTATTTCTGGGGAGACAAGTGGACGCTGGGCGCCTGGTGTGAAATGCGCAAAGGGTTTCGATCTTTTCGCGTCGATCTGATGCAGGAACTGATACTCACAGAGACCCGGTTCGAAACCGACAGTACCCGCGGCCTGCAGGGGTATGTTGATTACCAGAAAAGCGCTGAACTTCGGGGTTGAAGGACCTCGCTCGATTGAACGGTAACCTCACCGCAGACCAACACAAGAATGCGAACAGGATTGATAAAAACAGGAGTAGAAAATGGCATCAAAAGTAGTGACCGGATGCATGATAATCATTGGCAATGAAATACTCTCAGGTAGAACCCAGGATACGAATCTGAACTATCTTGCCAAGACACTGAATGAAGCCGGTGTGAGACTGACAGAAGCCAGGGTAATCCCCGATATCGAGGCAGTGATCGTCGATACCGTCAATGAATGTCGAGCCAAGTTCGACCATGTCTTTACCACCGGCGGTATTGGGCCGACCCATGACGATATTACTGCGGCGTGTATTGCAAAGGCGTTTGATACCGAGTTGGAATATCATCCTGAAATTGTCAAGGTGATTAAGCAACGAGAAGCACCACCGGAGGTGATGGAGTCCCGTCTGCTGATGGCAAGGGTACCAAAGGGTGGGCGACTGATTAACAACCCCACCGGTGGGCCGCAGGGATTCCAGATGGGTAATGTTTATGTTATGGCTGGTGTTCCCATGGTCATGCAGGCCATGGCAGGCACATTGGATCGTGAGCGGTTAAATGGTGGTGACCCGGTCCGTTCCAGGTCCATTGGAGCATATTTAGGAGAAAGCCAGGTCGCAAATGAGCTTTCGAAGATTCAGGACAAACACCCCGATGTGGATTTAGGCAGTTACCCATTTTACCGACAGGATGGCTATGGTACCAACCTTGTGATGCGGGGCACGGATGAAACGGAACTGGATGAAATGAAAGAAGAAGTACGCGCCATGATCTTGTCGTTTGGGGTAGAACCGATCGAAGACTAAAGGTTAGTGTTTCAGATCAGCAAATTTTTGGGTCAGTGCCTCCAGCACGGAGAGCAGATCGACCGGGGTATTCAGGACTGCGATAGCCGGGTCTGCCTTTATTCTCTTGAGTCGGGGAATTGCATTTTTAATCGTATAACTGTCGGGCCTGAGTTTTCCGTTAACTTCTGCCCAGCGAATGGGCATGGATACCGGGGCACCGGGTTTTGGTCGCACACAGTAAGCTGAGGCAATCAACTTGCCAGAACCGTTTTGCAGGTAGTCGATATAGACCTTGCCTTCGCGTTTGGCGGGGTTACGAATGATCGTGCAGATATCAGGTTGTTCTGCAACAATTACCCTGCCAAGTAATTCTCCCATCACCCGGGACTGCTCAAATGTAAACTGGTTGTTTAACGGCAATAGAATGTGCAGTCCCGTTGAACCACTGGTTTTAACAAAATTAGGCAGTCCAATGTCATCACATAATTTGTGAATGGCTCTGGCGACCTTGACGACATGTTCAAATGGCGCTTCTTTTGGGTCCAGGTCGAGGACACACCAGTCGGGTTGTTCAAGTTCTGTGGTCCTGCTGTGGTAAACATGAAGCGGGATGCTCGCCATGTTGGCGATGTAAACAATGGCCTCCTCACAATCGGCAACAAAATAGCCAATTTCGCGTTCTGTTGACTCGCTCCAGGTTTTCTCGATGCGCATCCAGCCCGGGACAAATTCCGGTGCGTCTTTTTGAAAGAAAGATTTTCCGTCAATCCCGTCGGGGTAGCGCGTAAGCACCAGAGGTCGGTCTTTTAACCAGGGCAATAACCATGGGCTGACTGCCCGATAGTATTGAATCATGTCGCCTTTGGTATACCCGTCTTCAGGCCAGAACATTTTGTCGAGGTTGGAAAGATGGACGATTTTCTGGACGATCTCAGGTTCAACTTTAACCTCGGCTAATTCGTGGCTGATGGACTCTCGGGTACATTCTTTTGGTTTTTTATCGTCGCGAAGATGGAGCAAGACCGGGTGGCGAAGCTGCCCGGCGGGTGTCAATTCCTTGAAGCGCACTTCACAGACGAGTTTGGCTTGTTTCCATATCAGACCCTTGACTTCAGGGGCGTCCTTTGGCTGCTTGATATTGCGAATTTTCCCGAACCGTTGGGACAGGTCACGACTCATTTTTTCATTGAATCCCGATCCTACATTGCCGCTGTAAGTCAGCTTACCCGCAACGTACTGGCCGACCATGATAGAACGAATATCGTTATTGTCTTTTTCCCTGTAACCCATGATGACGAAATCGTCCGTGCGTTCGACCCGAACTTTTATCCAGTTATCCGATCTGCCGTGTCGGTATTTCGAGTCTGCTTTTTTACCCACAACACCTTCGAGCCCCAGGTTAGCGGCAGCCTGGAACATTGCTGCACCTTCCCGATCGATATGTGAAGAGTATTTGATGATCCCGGCCTCGGGTAACAACGTCTCCAGATAGGCCTTCCTTTTGATCAGGGTCAGATCCCGCAGGTCATGGTTTTCAAAAGACAGTAAATCAAAAGCGTAAAGTGTAGCCGGGTTTTCGTTGACGGCTCTGGCGATGTGACTGGGCTGGGTCAGGCGGCCGCGTTTTTGCATTCGTGCAAAGCTGGGTAATCCCGCGGCATCATGCACCACGGCTTCGCCGTCTATCACAATATCAGTGTAGGGCAGTCGACTGACCGCCAGGACAATATCAGGAAATGTCTTGGAGAGGTCATTGCCATTTCTCGATACCAACCGGATGACATCCGCATGCTTGTGGCAGACCAGCCGGTAGCCATCGTACTTGATCTCAAACACCCAGTTATCACGATTGAATGCCTGACCTGATTTGGCGAGCATCGGCTGAAAACTCTCGAGCTTCTTTTTCGAGCCGGGGATGTTGGGAGACGATTCTGTAGAGGGTTTTGGGACTTTTGATCGTGACAGGGATCGCAGGACGGACGTTTTCGGATTCCTGCCGGTATCAAGGTCCTCCAGGGAAAGACCGGAAAAAACCGAATTCATGGGATAGTCATCGGTGCCCAGGGATTCATCCGCCTGGTCATCGTACTCCTTGATGAACAACCAGTCTTTTTCACCACTTTTCATCTTTACCAGGGTCCAGTTGCCATGGAGCTTGCAGCCCTGCAGCTCGAACAGCAGCTTGCCCTTTTTCAGGCCTTCAATGGGATTACCTTTGGGTTTCCAGATACCCCGGTCCCAGACAATGGTCCAACCGGCCCCGTAATTGCCATCAGGGATCCTGCCTTCAAAGTCGCCATATTCCAGCGGGTGGTCCTCCACCAGGGCGGCGAAGCGCTTGTCCTTAACATTCGGTGAGGGTCCCTTGGGAACTGCCCATGAACGCAGTACGCCCTCCATCTCCAGTCTCAGGTCGTAATGGGTATTTCTCGCCGCATGATGATGAACCATAAATCTAAGTGGACCGGTCTTAGGAATTAAGGTTGTTTGTGCGCCGAATGGTTCCCTGGTTGAGTCCAAACGACGTTTTTTTCGGTAGGGTTGTAGTAAATTGGATTTATCTTTCTGTGGCACGGTTTGACTTTTTATCGGCCATAATAGGGTTACTATGAACGAATTGGTCAGATGCGTGAACTAAAAATAGTGAATAACTGGAAAAAACACCCATGAAACCGTTCTGGCTTGTGCTCGCTGGACTACTGCTCGCTGGGTTACTCAACGGCTGTCTTTCCCCGGTGCGGTATGACTACGAAGGAGAGCGGGAAAGCCTGTTAATGGCCGAAAGCCTGGGCGAGATCGATTTGGAACCAGGATTCCTGCCGTTGGAACTCAATGACGAAATTCGTCTCGCCCTGGATGAGAGAATTGTTCGGTCCTGGTCTCAGAGCCGTAAGCTGAGGGAATTGAGGTCCTTTCTTTTCAGTGAACGTGAACGCCATATTGTCTATAATTCGGGCGAAACCGGGACGGCTATTCAGACCTATAACGAGCGAACAGGAAATTGCCTGGCGATGACTACCGTGTTTATTGCCTCGGCTCGGTATGTGGGCCTGGACGCCCATTACCAGTTGGTTGAGGTAGAACCGAGCTGGGACCATCAAAGAGGCACAATGATTCGATATGAGCATATTGTCGCCACAGGGAGACTACCGAGGGAGAAGTACCTGCTGGATTTTCTACCGGAATTTGGTATCTCCGATGATGTCGGAAAACGAATCGATGACAGCAAGGCACTTGCTTTGTACTACAACAACCAGGGTGCTGAATATATTGTTAGCGGCGACCTTGAAAATGCGATAGATCGTTTCCGAATGTCACTCAAGTTGAATCCGGATCACTCCGACACCTGGAACAATCTGGGTGCGGCGATGTTTCGCTCAGGTAAGGTAGAACTGGCCGAGTTTAGCTATCACCGTTCATTGTACGAAGATCCATCCAATTCATCAGCGATTGCCAACCTGGTCAGGTTGTACAAATCCGAGGGGCGTGATGCCGATGCAGCTGAAATGAAAGAACGGGTGCAGCGATACAGAAAACGTAATCCCTACTACTACTATTTTCTGGCCAATGTCTCCCTTTCCGGAGAGGACTATGAGGCGGCGATACCGCTGCTCAAACGTGCAATTCGACTCAAAAGGGATGAATCGGATTTTCACGCAGCATTGGCATTATCTTTTGCCAACATCGGAGATGAGCAGGAGAGTCGTGAGCACATGATACTGGCTGAGAAGTACAAACACGACCTGCCTGTCAGCGGTGAGCAAAGGGTGGTGCAGCAACGTCTTGTACTGGTTAGAAAAGCGTCGCACTTGAAAAACTAGAAACTCCGTCTTCCGGTGCTGCGTCGAGGCATCCGCCGTACGTCACTACTTTCATCACCGGGAAGCATTTTACTTTGTTTGCAGCCATGGGTTTGGTAGATTGCTAACCTTATTCTCGGAGATGTGGCTTGAGTACTACCGGATCCACAATACGGGTTGAGCATCAAAGTGTGAGGCGACAATGGAGTCGTTTCCTGCTGATAGCGCTGATGTCGCATATCCCTTTGTTTATTTATCCCACACTGAGATTGTGTGATTGGCTGGAGCTCTCCTGGTGGCTCACCGTGCTTATCGTGGTACCGCTCACTGGCAGCCAGGTTATCTGTCGAGTCTACCTCAGACATAAGCAGGGTAAGTGGGCCAGGAGTTTGCGTAGTGTGGCGGACTTCTGGCTGGGCATGAGCCCCGTGTTGCTGATGTTCCTGTTACTGTTCGAGCCGATTGTACTGTTCACAGAACTTAACCCCCATATCGCCGCGGTATGGGTACTGGGACTGACGTTAGTTTCGGCATTTGTCGGCCTTCTGATAGCGATTAATCCGATTATTAAGACAATTCACCTGACCTCATCCAAGTTGAAGAAGCCGCTGAGATTTGTGCAGATAACCGACGTGCATATTGGGTCCAGGAGCCGAACGTTTCTCGAGAAAGTTATATTTCGATTGAATCGCCTGAACCCCGATTTCGTCTGTATCACCGGTGACTTTATCGATGCCGCCGACATTCAGGAGAGTGAACTATGCTCCCTGAAAAGTATCATAGGCCCGGTCTACTTTTGCCTGGGGAATCATGAAAAGTACGAAGATGTCGATATGATCATCCAACGCCTGAGAAATCTTGGCGTAAATGTGCTGCGCAGCGATGCCATGCATTTCCGCGACGATGTACAGGTATTGGGAATTGACGATATGGAAGATCCGCTTCAGGTCGAAAAGGAACTGAAGGATATAGATCTGGACCCCGGCGTGTTAAAAATACTGTTGTATCATCGACCCCGTGGCCTGGAGGCTGCGGCGGAGGCGGGAATCGATTTGACCATTAGTGGGCATACTCACAACGGACAGATTTTTCCGTTCAAATTTTTTGTTCGTCGGGTATTTAATCGAACTGAAGGGATGTACCAGATTGGTAATTCTCGTCAGTATGTTTCCCAGGGAACCGGTACCTGGGGACCCGTGATACGGCTGGGAACCCGAAGCGAGATAACTCTGTTTGAATTCCTACCAGAATGAGCTACCGGAATAAGCTGCCAGAATAAACGCCCAAGATAACCCACCGAAATACACAAACCTCGATAATCAAATGTCAAAAAGCGCCAGGTCCGCTGGCCATGTTAAAGGTAGAGCGATATGTCACTAGAAAGTTTTAGAGAAGAAACCCGGGCCTGGCTGGATGAAAATTGTCCGGCTTCCATGCGCACAGCCATGCCCCAGGATGAATATCCAGGCGGTGGCAGACGTGCCAGCTTTAAAAACCCGGACACAAAAGTCTGGATGGATCGAATGTCAGAGAAAGGATTTACCGTCCCCACCTGGCCGGAAGAATATGGCGGGGCCGGTCTGGACAGCGATGAGGCGAGAGTACTCAGGGAAGAGATGGGTAAAATACAGGCGCGGACCCCACTGGTTGGCATGGGTATTTCCATGATTGGTCCCGCCCTGCTCGAATACGGTAATGACGAGCAGCGCAATGAGCATTTGCCAAAAATTGCCTCCGGGGAGATCTGGTGGTGCCAGGGATATAGTGAGCCAAACTCCGGCTCCGACCTGGCCAGTCTGCAGACCAAGGCAATTGTTGATGGCGACGACTACATTATCAATGGGCAGAAAGTATGGACATCCGGCGCCGACAACGCGGATTGGATATTTTGTCTTGTACGCACCGACTTCGATGCGCCTAAACATAGTGGCATTACGTTTATCCTGTTCGACATGGCATCGCCTGGAGTCAGCGTTAAACCCATAAAACTGATTAGTGGTTCATCGCCATTTTGTGAAACTTTTTTTGAAGATGTACGGGTGCCGAGAAAAAATGTCGTCAGCAACGTCAATGAAGGCTGGACCGTTGCGAAACGACTATTGCAGTACGAACGTACGATGATTGGTGGCGGCGGTGGCGGTGGATCGCGAGTCAGTTCACTGGCAGAAATTGCTGATAAATATTCCGGCAAGCATGAAGGCAAGCTTATTGACAGAAACCTGAGAGACGAAATTGCTCAACACGGCATGAATGATCGGGCTTTTGGGCTGACAGTCAGACGTACCCAGGAAGAATCAAAGTCGACAAAAGCGCCGAGCTTTGTCTCGTCCATGTTTAAACTGTATGGCACAGAACAGAACAAAAGTCGGTATGAACTGATGCTGAAAGCCATGGGCTCCCAGATGCTGGGTTGGGAAGGCGAGGGCTTTGGCTCTGAGGAACTTACCCAGACTCGTGCCTGGCTGCGAACCAAGGCGAATTCCATCGAAGGGGGTACGACCGAGGTTCAGTACAACATTATTGCCAAGCGCGTGCTGGGTCTGCCGGACTAGTGTAGGACACTACACGAGAACGACTATCTTACGTCAGGACCTCCAGATAATGTCTTGACATATTATGTCCAAAGGTTAAGCTTCTGTAACTATGACATAATATGTCACCGATGGAGGTCATATGAATTTCTACATGGAACTCTGGTATTCATCTGCACAGGAAAACCTGGCAGAAGCAAAACGCCACGTGATAGGCTTGATGGCGAACAAGCGACAGGCAGAGCGCGAGGTTCAGAGGGTCAGGTCGCAAATCGCCGAGTATCTCGGCTATGCCAGGGAAGCGCTGGATACTGGAAACGAATCACTGGCGGAGGAAATTGCCGAAAGAATTGCGTCACTGGAATCGCAACTTAAGTCCGAGGAACACTTCAACGAGTCTTATTATCACCAAATAGACCGACTCTGGGACATAGTCCAGGGATTGGAGGGCAGGATTCACCAGCAAGGGCTTCAAACCACACTCGACTATCTGACCGCCGCTGAAGAATTGGAAGAAGGTGCAGAGGATCGGCAACTGAACCGGAAAATGAAAGCGGCAGGTATTGGTAGAACTACCACCGCTGGACAGGAAATACTCGAACGGATTAAAAAGCAGCAAACTTCATCTGAATAAAACGACACTACCCTCGGCAAGATGCAGTAGGAGTGTTGATTTGAGGAGAGGGGACGCTACTCAAATCAACGCGTTTTGGTCAAGATAGCCCAAGGTAACCCTACGACGATTCATAGATACTTGGCTTAATGCACTTCTGCGAGTGGCCATGAGTTTTGTTCTAACCCCAATTGTATTGCCAATTGTTTGGTTTATACTCTGCGCCTTCATTTTCAGGAGTTTCCCCAGGTATGGCGAAGGAAAAAGCTACCCCTACTTCTCATTCCTACTTCTCACAACGGTTGCGCCTCCACTACCTCGACTGGGGTAACCAGGATGCGCCGCCGCTCTTACTGGTGCATGGAAACCGGGATCACTGCCACAACTGGGACTGGGTCGCTCAGGAACTCCGTGATGATTATCACATTATTGCACCTGACTTCAGGGGCCACGGGGATTCGGAATGGGTAAACGGCAGCGCCTATAGCCATAGCGAATACATCTATGATCTGGCGCAGCTCATTCACCAGCAGAACCTCGCACCATTGCATATTATTGCGCATTCACTCGGTGGTGGAGTCGCGCTTCGATACGCTGGTATCTATCCTGAGAATATAAAAAAAATGATTGTTGTTGAGGGTAGCGGTGGTCCTCCCTCAATGTACAACACCCAACCTGCACACGAACGAATGCGGGAGTGGATTGAGTCGACCCGCAAAATGTCAGGTCGATTACCGAAGCGCTATGAAACGCTGGATGACGCATTCAGCCGGATGCATGAAGCCAACAGTCACTTGCGTGCCGATCAGGCAAAGCACCTGACGGTGCATGGCAGCAACCAAAACGAGGACGGCAGTTACAGCTGGAAGTTTGATAACTACACTCATGTCATGTCGCCGTTTGACCTGGGTATGGAGCAGTCAAGAGAATTGTGGCGGCGAATTAAAGCGCCCGTGCTGTTAATCAGCGGTAGTGAAAGCTGGTTTGGTCAGGGCAAGCGTGAGGAAGTAACACAGTTCTTTCAAGATGCGCGTCACGAAATGGTTCAGAATGCCGGGCATTGGGTTCAACATGATCAGTTGGATGAATTCCTGCGTTTAACCACTGAATTTTTTGCTGAAGAAGTGGATTCGTAGATGCGCCTGGCTTTTATCTCGGACATTCACGGTAACCTGGTAGCGCTGGATAGCGCACTGGCAGATATTAAAAAACGAGGTATTGACGTTGTCATTTGTCTGGGTGACATCGTTGACCTGGGTCCGCAACCGGCGAAGACAGTCGAACGACTAAGGGAACGTCAAATTCTTTGCATTCAGGGCAATCATGATCTACTGGATGAAAACCCGGTGATTCCCAAACTCCAAAAGGTAGAAAATTGGACCCGGGATCAGCTGAGCACGGAGCAACAACAATGGCTGAAAGATCTGCCATTCCAGCATATTGTTGATCTTGGTAGCACTTCGGTGCTCTGTGTGCACGGTTCTCCACAGGCCAACACGCAGGGAATGGAGCCCGACACGCCCAGCGATAGATTGCGGCTGTGGTGTCGGGATATTGAGCAGGATGTCATTGTTGCCGGACACACCCACCTGCAATTGTGTCGTCGCCTGGATCAAACGCTGATCATTAATGCGGGAAGTATCGGTATGCCCTTTGAGGCCCCGATGCTGGGGCAACCCAGGTTATTGAAATATACTGATTATGCGATTGTTTCCAGTGACAATGGCAACGTCAGTGCAGAACTTGTTCGTCTGCCACTGGACTTCAAGGCCTTCGGAAAAAGCTTTGCAGGTACTGGTTTTCCTGGAGCGGAGTACTGGCTTTCGCAGTGGGTAGATTAGTTCGTTGACTAGTAGTCCTTCAAAATTCCTGATGCTATACTCATTGCCGTTCCTTAGGGGTGGTCATTAGACCTGAGAATTCTGCACGCTTCTTCTGCAGTCAATAGCTGAAGAGATGTGCGGTAAACCCTAGAACCTGATCCGGTTAATACCGGCGTAGGAAAAGGATGCACACCACATCTAGATTTACTTCCAACACTACGTCAAAATTTTCCGGGTCTCTTACACTTAATAATGGAGAGACGCATGGACAAATACTGTTTTACGTTCTTGCTCGCACTGGCGAGTTGTAGCGTCTTGGCTAACGACGGTACGCTGCCTGAAGTACGAGTCACAGCAGAGCTGCGGCAGGGCAACGAATTGGTAACAGCATCAAGCATCAGCATTGTCACCGAAGCCGTCATACAAGCACGGGCTGCGCAGCACTTTGATGATGTGATAAACACTATCCCAAACTTAAACTTTTCCAGTGGATCGAATCGGGCCAGGTTCTTCCAGATTCGCGGCATTGGTGAGCGGAGTCAATTTGTCAGTGCATTGAATCCGTCGGTTGGCTTCTTGATTGACAATGTTGACTTCAGTGGTGCCGGGATGATAGCAACGATGATGGATGTTGAACAGGTTGAGGTACTGCGTGGTCCCCAGGGGACTCTGCATGGGGCCAATGCCCTTGCCGGTTTAATCAATGTCAAAACCAAAGACCCGGCAAAAGTCTTTGGTTCGAAGATAAAAATCAGTACTGCCAAGTATGGAACCCGGACTGTCGGTGCCATGGTGACGGGTCCATTGGGTGACAACGTGCAGGGCAGATTGGTTGCAGAACAGCATCAGTCTGACGGTTATTATGAAAATGACTTTCTTGGTATCGACGACAACAACAGTCGTGATGAATTGACCGTCAGGGGAAAAATACGGGTTACGCCGAATGAAAACTGGCAATTCGATGTCATCGTTTCCAGTGTTGATATCGACAACGGTTACGATGCGTTTACTCTGGATAACACCCGTCACACCCTGTCCGATGAACCCGGGCATGATCGCCAGGATTCTACGTTCGTGGTACTCGACAGCACCTGGAATCTCAGTGGCTTCGACCTTCGTGGGATCGCCAGTCTGGCCAGCTCTGATATTGAGTATGGGTATGACGAGGACTGGACCTATGTCGGTATCCACCCTTTCGGGTACTCATCGACTGACAACTACATTCGTGACCGGGAGACGTCGAGCCTGGAACTGAGACTGATCTCCAACGAAAGCACGCGTTTATTCCATGACACAACGGACTGGGTCGCGGGGTTTTATCACCTGGGCAGTACGGAAGACCTGACAAGGGAATATACCTACCTCGCCTCCAACTATACGAGCAGCTATGACTTCGATACCAACGCGGTATTTTTACAATTGGATTCACATTTCAAGGAGAATCTGGTGTTGTCCACAGGCTTGCGGTTTGAGAACCGTGATACGCAATATGATAACTCTGATGGGGTAGCGTTTAAGCCCGATGAGAATCTCTGGGGTGGAAGGATAGCGCTGAAGTACTTTATTGAAGATGAAATAATGTTATATGGCAGTGTTGCACGGGGTTACAAAGCCGGAGGGGTCAATGCCGATGGCTCATTGGACCTGGATCTGAGGAAGTTCGATGAAGAGTCACTGATCGAGTATGAACTGGGTGTTAAGTCCAGACTTCTCGCAGGTGATGTCCAGGTACGCGCCGCGCTGTTTTATGACGACCGGCGGGATCAGCAGGTGAAGAGTTCGCTGGTTCGCGTTCGTCCCGATGGAAGTTCGGAATTCATAGATTTTATCGGCAACGCCGCGTCTGGCACCAACAAGGGCCTGGAAGTTGAGCTCAACTGGTATGCGACTGACAATTGGCAGTTCGCCGCCAGCGTAGGATTGTTGGATGCCAAATTTGATGAATTTATCAATGAGTTTGGTGAGGATTTGTCGGGGCGTGATCAGGCACATGCGCCGTCTTACATGTTCCATGTCGCCGCTGATTATTCGAGGAACAACTGGTTCTTTCACGCCTCAATCGATGCCAAGGACGAATTCTATTTCTCTGACCGGCATATCCTTATTAAACGCTCAGGTCGGGTACGAAACTGAACGCTGGAGATTGAGCCTCTGGGGGCGAAACCTCACTGATGAAGACACACTGACTCGGGCATTTGGTAGTTTTGGGAATGATCCCCGTAAGAACTACATCACAGAATCATACTTTCAATTTGGCGAGCCACGGATTGTCGGCGCGACAGTAGAGATGAGTCTGTGACTTCATTGAAAGTTTCCGTCGACGTCAGTCTTTATCCACTGGCAGACGATTACATTCCGGCGATCCAGGAGTTTATTGACCGGGTGCAGACTTATTCGGATGTGGCAGTCGTTCGTAATGACCTTTCTACCCAGATTTACGGTGATTACGATGTCGTAACGGATATCCTGAAAACTGAAATTCGCCTGAGTTGGGAAAAATACGGTAGATCGATCTTCGTGGTTAAGTATCTGCAAGATGACCTTCGTGGTCTGGCGGATGGCTGAGACACTCAGCATGATCGCCAGCCAGTTCCAGCAGAGCTCATGGCTGGAACTGACCGCTGTTATGTTTGCTATTGCCTACCTGGTACTTGCCGTTAAAGAAAATATTCTCTGCTGGCCCGCGGCGTTGATTTCAACGTTCATCTTCCTGTTTATTTTCTGGCAGGTCCGGCTCTACATGGAATCCGGTTTACAGCTCTACTACATTGGTATGGCAGTTTATGGCTGGCACCAGTGGACCCGGGGAGCCGGGAATGGGTCGTTGGCAGTCTCAACCTGGTCGCTGCAGCAACATCTGTGGGCATTGATTGTAATCGCGCTGGCGACGTTAGTTTCCGGCTTGCTGTTGCAGCAGGGGACCGATGCCCGATTACCCTTTGTTGATTCTTTCACCACCTGGGCCAGTGTGGTGACGACATTTATGGTGGCGAGAAAAATCCTCGAGAACTGGATCTACTGGCTGGTTATCGATACCGTTTCCATCTTTCTGTATCTTGATCGTGAGCTTTATTTCACTGCGCTGCTGTTTGCGGTCTATATCATTGTTATTTTCTTTGGATGGTTTTCGTGGCTGAAGAGTTATCGCCAGAACCCGGTTACCGCTTAAAAGAAGGTCTTGCGACCTGGCGTGACTGGGTCTCAGGCCCATTAAAATTACCTGTGCCCGTGAGACAACTGAGGGGTGCCAGTAATGTTTCCTTTTTAGTATCTGACCGGGTGCGGTATTGGGTGGTCAGACTCCTGCAACCATTGCCGGACCAGGGTGTTGATTTTGGAACAGATCCAGGCAGCGAATTATCAGCCATGATGGCTGCCGCCGAGGAAGGTTTCGCACCTCGCGTGACATTCTCGTCACAGCAGCTACTGGTCACCGAATTTGTTTCGGGACATCCACCTACCCTGGCGGACCTGGAACAGGTGGGTGAACTTTTTCACCGGGTACATCGACTCAAAGCGGGGGTTCTGCCCCTGGATTTGAACCAACATCTTGCTGCTTATTACCGGCAGACAAAAGGCGACCCGCTGATTGACCTGTGTTTTGAGCGAGTTGTTGAATTACCTGTACTCTCCGCTGAACCCTGTGTCTGCCACCAGGACCTGTTGTTTGAAAACATGATCAAGACCGGGGCAGGAATCTATGCTATTGACTGGGAGTATGCGCGACTGGCAGATCCTGCCTATGACCTGGCGGTGTTCGCGGGCAACTACAATCTGGATGAGGGGCAACGCAAGCGTCTGCTCGGAGGATATCAGTCGCGAGACACGGAATTGCGTACAAGGATTGCTTATTTTGAGGTGGTTTACGCGTTGATTGAGATACTCTGGTGGCAACTAAAGGGCAGGCGACTGGATAACAAGATTGCCAAACTCTGTCAGAGATTGGGGATTAGAGTTGATCAGACCTGACTGGCATGCCGTACAGGTCAGACATCGACGCAGTGAAAAGCGCAGAAGTTACTAGAAACGATGGTAGAACGCTACTACAGGATAGTGCGATAGTGAAAGACTTGACCGCATTGTTCATTCAAGGAATTGGATTCGGTTTGTTGCGCTTCTTTCAGAAAGTAGCACGATGAAAAGAAAATTCAGATGCGTGGTTCCGGCAGGAAGAATCGTTGCCAGATAGATATTCTGGTGTTTATTATGTGATGCTTTAGTTTTATGAGGAAACTCTCATGAAGTTACTGACTGCTTTTTACACAGTACTAATCTGGCTGGTGTTTCAACCAGCACAGGCAGAAGAGATTCCTGCCGAAGCATTCTTTTCGCCCGCTGATTACCGACAGGCATTACTTGCCCCGGATGGGAAACATTTTGCCATTACTGTTTCGATGGGAGAAATGACCAGGCTGGGCATAGTTAATTCCAAAACCCGGCAACTGGTAGCCCATTTTGATACCCGGAAAAACCGGGAAATTTATCAAATCTGGTGGGCGAATCATGAACGAGTTATTTTTAACACAGTCATTAAGTTCGGTTGGAAAGATTATCCCATGTTCACTGGAGAGCTGTTTGCCTTGAATATTGACAATACAAAAAAATTCCCGATTGCGGGATTTGTCGCGGGTGATGTGGGCGCTTTTGAAGTACTCGATGTTATGCGAAATGATCCGAAATCTATCAGGGTTGTCAAAAAATCGATTCGAGGCCAGCGAATCAGTGGCTCCCGACCGACAGCTTACACCTTGAATGTTTACAGACGTCCGAAAAGGAGCACAGATTCACGCACAGATACCAGGCGACTCAAACAGAAGATCGTCAGCCCCTTTCCCTGGGGAGGTTTTGTTACAGACAACAACGGTGATGTTCGTATCGCGCATTACATGGATAAAGATGGGGAGCTAAAGATCAAGCAACGCGATGATCGTGAAAACGAGTGGCGAGACGTAAAAGGATTTTCTACACCAATGCGTAATGTTGTTGGCGCTGATACACGTATTCTTGGCTTCACGGTCGATAACAAAAGCTTCTACTACCTCGCTAAAGGGCGTTATGGCACCTCGGCGCTCCATGTTTTCAATCTTGAAACCGGTCAAGGTTCAACTCTCTACGAAAACGAGACTTACGATATTTATGAACGGGATCTGATTCGAACATCCGACGATCAGATAATTGGAGTCAATTTGTCAGCTGTTTATCCCGAGGTTCACTTCTTTGTGGATCATCCTGATATCGAAATATTTCAGACATTGCATCAGACCTTCTCTAATCAGCGTGTCACGATTTATAACTTTTCAGATGATAACAGTTCAGCGCTAGTTGATGTGCGTAGTGACAGGAACCCTGGCACGTTGTATTTCTATGATACTGAGCGGAAAAAACTCAGGCGCTTGATGTATTCACGCTCGGGGATTGAAGCAGAAAAAATGGGTCGTCATATCCCGTTTCTCTTTACAAGTCAGGATGGTCTGGATATCTACGGTTTTGTGACATTGCCTGACGCTGATGGATCTAATTTTCCGACTGTCATACTGATTCATGGCGGGCCGCATGGGGTTCGGGATACGTTCTTGTTCGACTCGGAGGCGCAGTTTTTTTCCAGCCGCGGCTTCGCCGTCGTGCAGGTTAATTATAGAGGCTCAGGCGGTTATGGGGCTGACTTCGTTGATCAAGGTGCAATGCAGTGGGGCAAAGGCATGATAGCCGACATCAATCATGCAGCCCGCTGGGCCATACAGCAGAAGATATCTGATCCAAAGCGTATATGTGCATATGGTGGCAGTTATGGTGCTTTCGCCGCGATGAATGTGGTGATACAGGCACCAAACCTCTATCAATGTGCCGCTGGGTTAGCGGGTGTTTATGACCTGACAAAAATGCATGATAGCGATATTCCCTTCCTGCCATGGGGTAAAGCCTATTTGAAGAGTGTTCTTGGCACTGATGAATCAGAGTTAAAAGCACAATCTCCGTCCCATAATGCCGATAAGATAACTGTCCCTGTCTTCATAGCCCATGGGGGAAAGGATAAACGGGCGCCTCCCATTCATGCAAAAAATCTGCGTGCTGCAATGGATGCGGCCAATGTCGAATACGAGTGGCTGTATGAACCTGATGAGGGTCATGGTTTTTACGATCTGGATCATCGGCTAAATTTTTACACTAACTTGTTGGCATTCCTGAACCGGCATATTGGCACTGACCCATAAGTCTCCGCACGCGTACGGTAGCAGGTATACAGACCCGCGAATAAAGGCCATAAATGCAGGACGAGGCAACCAACTTACATGAAGCGCCGGTAATGATAAACCGTGCCGCTATCGCGTTCGTGTTCACAACCTCACTGATCAACTCGATAGGCTTCGGTATTATGCTGCCGGTGTTGCCGGAACTGATCATGCAGATTACCGGTGACGGCCTGTCGACGTCCGCGCGTTATGGCGGCTGGCTGGCTGTCTCCTTTGCAGTGATGCAGTTCCTGTTTGCGCCGACCATCGGTAATCTGTCAGACCGATATGGTCGGCGGTCGGTGCTCTTGGTCTCACTGTTCGTTGTGGGCATCAACTACCTGTTGATGGGTTTCGCGACCAGCCTGGTGGTGCTGTTTGTCGGTCGAATCATCTCCGGCATCGGGTCCTCAACGAACAGTACCGTGAATGCCTACATCGCAGATATCGTTCCAGTATCAAAGCGAGCGGAATACTTTGGTTACATGGGTGCCGCGTTTGGTCTGGGGTTCATTATCGGGCCTCTGATTGGTGGTTTGTTGGGCGGTTTCAGTCCGCGGCTACCGTTCCATGCAGCTGCAGGCTTGTCGTTTGCGAACATGTTGTTTGGCTTCTTTTTATTACCTGAATCTCTAGCGGCAGATCGGCGTCGACCGTTCGAGTGGTCGCGCGCGAACCCGATCGGCACGCTCGTCGCTTTATGGCATTACCCCCGAGTCATCGGCATCGTGCTGGTAATATTCCTGTTTAACTTTGCAATGATGGTGATGCCGAATACCTGGAGTTTTTTCACTGTTGAGAGGTATCAGTGGACAGCCACCGAGATCGGTTATTCCCTGGCGGTGATCGGTGTGCTCATGATCATTGTACAGACCGTTGTCAATCGCTGGATGGTGACGAACCTGGGTTTGAGGGTAACGGGCACGATAGGCTTTGTGGCGATGATCATCTCCTTCATTGGGTATGCCTTTGCTGCGGAGGCCTGGATGTTGTTCGTTGCCATGATTCCGGGCGCGCTGGGGCAACTGTGTGGACCGGCAACTCAGGGAATGGCAACGGCCCAGGTAGATCATGGTCAGCAGGGTGAACTGCAGGGCGGTATTGCCAGTGCAATTGCCTTAACGAGTATCGTCAGCCCAGTCACCATGACGGAAACCTTCGCCTACTTTGCAAGCGCCGAGGCGCCGGTCTACTTCCCGGGTGCTGCGTTTATCCTGTCGGCCGTTATTTGCGTCATTGCGCTGGGTTTGTTTATTCGAGTAACCCGCCCGATGCCTGCCTGATTCGCCGCTATTTGTCGATATTGGATGGGCAATCCAGGTCAAACCGCAGCGCGGCAAAAAGCGACGATATCCTTAATACATTCGTCAGTTTGCTCACCTTCCAGATGCGCAAACCCATGCGCCACACCAGGATATAACTTGTATGAGACGTCGCACCCGGCGTCAATTAACGCGCCATTCAGGGTCTGGCTCATAAAAACCGGTACATTCAGGTCGAACTCTGGCTGGACAATAAAAGTCCTGGGTAGTACTTGAAACTCCCTGCCAGCAAGAACCCGCTGAATACTGGCTTCGGACATTGCATCCTGATCGGGGAAGTAGGCCAGGTGACCTTGAACCAGCCTGTCCGGGTTAAAGTTAGGTCCCCAGGTTGAGGGTTTGTCTTTTTGCCGCGCTGTCGCGTACTGATAGCGGGCGATGGGATTCGATACTGGCCAGAGTGCGACGACGAAATCAACCTCGGCACTGTCATTGTCTGCATTGACGAATCCATTGCTGGAGTTTATCAGCGTACCCTTGTGTTCTTCAGTATCAGGTTTTAACCCCGCCAGCAAGGCAAGCTGGCCGCCGCTCGAACTCCCTATCAGACCCACTCGAGCTGGAGTAAACCCAAGCATGTCGGTTTGCCTGGCAAAGCGAACTGCAGCACAGACATCAGCACTGGCACCTGGATGCTGGTGCGCCGGTGCTTGCCTGAAATCAATCGCCAGTACACAGAAGCCTTGTGCCGCGAGCTTTCTGTCATAATTGTGACCGGTCTTTCGATGACCTGCGGACCAGGCGCCGCCGTGTACATCAATCAAAAACTGCGAACGGCTATCGGCATTGTCGGGCCGATACAGTACAGCAGATAATTCGAGGCTTGCGTCTTCATGGCTGTTTGCCAGTGCGAACACCAATTCTGCTTCAGAGAAGGTCATGCCGGTCATCGGGCACTCAACGCGAGATCTGGATTGAACCATGTAAGCAATGCAGGAATTTCAGCCCTGGCGAAGCTGTGGCCGAGGCCGTCAATTTCCCTGAATGTCAGATCGGCACCCACTTCTGAGAGTTGTTGCCGGGCCATATAGGCCGTTTCAATGGGAAACATCCAGTCCTGCGTGCCGTGTACCAGATAGATTGGTTTTTGACTCGCATATTGTATTTGCCCGTTCATGACCAGATCGGGATGTAATACACCGGAGAAGGGGGCCAGATGGGTAAATGGAGAATCTTCATGACATCCCGCCAATAGGGAGTAGGTGCCTCCGTCAGACATTCCCGTCAGCAAAATATGTGAATGGTCAACACTCCACCCTTCGGTGACGAAATCCAACATGGACAGCAAAGGCTTCAGATCGTGCTCCTCGCCCATCAGAGACCAGGTGGCCTGTTGTGACGTGGGTGACATCAGAATAAATCCCCTGGTTCGTGCCTCCCTGACCCAGGACCATAAAAAATCCGCGCCATGACCACTGCCGCCATGCATGACAATCACCAGGGGCGCTGGCTGCTCAGCATCCAGGTTTTCAGGGATATATAATGAGAATCCGCCTCTCTGTTCCCTTTCATTCTGAGCGTTAAGCACACCTGCCTTCCCCTGTTCCGCATTGTTTGCACCGTCGGCTAGTTGCTGCAGTAACGCCATATTTCCCCTGGCTTCAGTTTCCACAAAGTACTTGTTAACCGGTGACAATATGGGCGCCAGGGAGTAGATATGTTCCTGGGCGCGGCAATGGGCGCGCATCGCCTGCATGATGCGACCGAATCCCTCCTCATGGTGAAGCACACCGTCACAGGCTCGAAGTGCATAAGTTGCACTTGAGCTAATCATTTTCTGGAAGTGTTGCAGGTCTTCGGGGAATTGCAGTGGTTCAAAGCTTTCAAATGCCTGCCGAAGCTCTCCCTCGAACGGTTGGATAAAATCGGCGAGGGGGCCTGCACCCTGTGGCTGCATGTTGCGTTGAACATGCTCAAATGCTTCCATAGCAGTGAGTAATTTGGGAATCAATAGGGTGATCGCCTCGTGGAGTCGATCTAAATCGGAAGGCATGGTGTTACTTCGCTTTAAGTCAGAGGTTAGCTCTAGCAGCTTGCCGGGAAACTATACGAGAAACTGATGGATAAATACACATTTCATATCCCTGCCGAGTGTCATGAGCCTGTCACGGTTATTCATGCTGATGAGCATATTCTAGTGGTCAACAAACCCTCGGGATTACTCTCGGTGCCCGGGAGGATTGTGAAGGATTGTGTGATTCAGAGAATGCGATGCGACTATCCACAGGTTGCCATCGTGCATCGTCTGGATCTTGATACTTCGGGATTGCAACTGATGTCCCTGTCAAAACTGGCCACCTCGGATTTGAACCGACAGTTCAGGGAACGTCAGGTGTATAAGGAATACGTGGCTGAAGTCTTTGGATTGATGGATGATGATGTTGGAGAGATCAATGCTGCCATAGCACCTGATCCGCTTAATCGACCACGGCAACTCGTGGATCATGACAGAGGTAAGGCTGCGCTGACCCGCTTTGAAGTCCTTGATCGATCAACGGATCACTCAAACCTTGTCGTCAACAGCACAAGGGTGCGATTGAAACCGGTCACCGGTCGCAGCCATCAACTGCGAGTTCATATGGCGAGCATCGGGCACCCGATTTTGGGGTGTGACCTGTATGCCCACGAACAGGCCCGGAACGCTGCGAGTCGTTTGTATCTGCATGCAACGTTTTTACGGATCACCCACCCCGGCACAGGCAAAGAGGTGGAGTTTGAATCCCCCGTACCCTTTTAGTAACAAGTCCCTTTTAATAGCAGTGCCCTTTTAGTATAAGGTGTGCCTGATTCATGAGGGCATACTGGAAAGGAGAATTGACATGAAACTGTTTTTTAAAATAGTCGGGGGCATCCTCGCCGCAATAGTCATTGTAATGGTCATCGGCTTAACGGCAGCAAGGTTTAATGATGGCCCTCTGGCGATTGTTGCCGGAGGACCATTTACAACCGGTGAGCTTTATACAGGCTCGGAACCGGATTGGTCTTTTGTGAAGGACATGCAGGAAGTTCAATTCCAATCACTTGATCCGGCCCGTTCGCGGACCACCTGGATACTCCAGGTTGAAGATAGAATATTTATTCCCAGCGGTTATATGACAACCACCTGGGGCAAGATCTGGAAGCAGTGGCCCATTGAAGCCGAGAAAAATGGCGAGGCTATCCTGAGAATTGGGGACACCTTGTACGAACGGAACCTGGTGCGTATCAAAGATGGACCGCTTATCACTCCGATTCTTGCGGAGATATCCAGAAAATATGCCGGTGGTAATCCGGTTCCGGATGAAGCAGTCAGTTCGGGATATTTGTGGGTGTTTGAACTTGCGCCTCGGGGCTAGTCACTAGTGTAGGACACAACACTAGCGCCGAAGCCGCTTCTTCTTGTTCTGGACATAGTCAACTAACAGGTACTCGCCCAGGTTGTGGGGTTCCGTATAGAAAACCCGGCCGCCGTTAATTTTGCTCATGCGATCAACGAAAGCTCTGAGTTGATAGCTCTGGTCCAGCATAAAGGTGTTGATGGTGATACCCCTGGTCGTGCAACTCCGGACTGCCTTAAAGGTCTTGCTGATGGTCGCCGGAGTGGCAGGGTAGCCAAACACCGGGCGGCCATCTTCCAGGTGGGAAGTAGGTTCACCATCGGTGATCATAATAATCTGTCGAGTACCCTGCTGGTGCTTGGCCAATAGTTTTTCAGCCAGCATCAGTGCGTGCTGCATATTCGTGCCCAACAGATAGTCGTCATATTGGAGGTAGGGCAGGTCATGGGCTTTGATTTCCTTGGCGTAAGCCGAGAAACCCAGAATGTACAGGCTATCTTTTGGGTATGTAGAAGAGATCAGGGTGTGGAGCGCCATAGCGACCTTCTTGGCGGATTGGAATGAACCTCTGAGGGCCATGGACCAACTCAAATCAACCATGAGTACCGTGGCAGTTTCTGTGATCAATTCGCTACGGTAAATTTCGAAATCGCTGGTTTGCAATCGAACAGGTGCGCCTGGTCCTTCCCGGTCTAACGCGTTTCGGATGGTGCGTGGCATATGCAGGTGAAACGGGTCTCCGTATTCATAGGGTTTGGACTGCTCCAGTCGTTCCCCAAATCGACCTTCCTCAGGCACTGCATGGTTGCCCAGGTTTTGTTTCTTCAGGCGCTGGTAGATCTCACCAAGCGCCTTCTGTCCCAGGGTCCGGGCCCCACGGGGGGTTAATTCCCATTTGTTGCCATCCTTGCGGACATATCCTGCCTTCTCGAGAATCTCCATGAGTTTTTTCATTTCATCGAGGTCTTCTTTGGCGTCATCACCGAGGAGTTCTTTAACCTTGTCCGGGTCGATTGAGTCAATCTTGCCATCGTACTGGGATTTCTGAAGCTGTTGTTCCAGGGCATCAAGTTCCTGCATTTCACGCATCAGTTCCATGGCTGCCTGCAGATCAATCTCCTCGTTGCCGGAAAAGTCGTAGCGTTTTCCCTGGGGATTGAGAAACTGCAGTTCTTTACTCAGTCTGGCGAGTTCACTCTCCAGTTCCGGATCGCCAAATTTGTTGCCCATCATCTCCTGTAATTGCTGCTGTTGTTCGGGTGACATGGAGTTAAATAATGACTGTGTCGCTGCCATTTGTTGCTGCATCTGCGCCAGGAGTTCATCCAGGGACCCGGGTGGATTGTCACCAAACATATCGCCGTACTTCGACATGAACGCCTCGAACCCCGGATCCTCTCCACCGATTTTCTTCACCAGCATGTCGTTTAAGTCTTTGACCATCTGTTTCATTCTTTCAATGTCGCCAGCAGACATGTTGTCGACCATCTTCTGAATATCTTTGAAGAATGACTGGGTCATTGACTTGCGGAGTTGCTCAATCAGTTTTAAGAATTTCTTTTGCGCGTCGGTGTTAAGAAATTCGTATTTCTGCAGGGCTTCTATTTTCCCCGCGGGGGTGTCGGGCAAGTTTTGCAGAAATTGCTTATTCTTCTTGCCGATATCACCGAGAACCTTGTCGGAAAAATTTGGGTCAGTTTTTTCATCACTTTCAGGGCTTTCATCACTTTCATTACTTTCATCAACTTGCCCTTCGCCAACATCTTTCAGATCCCTTAGCAGGTCCTCCATGAACTTTTGTGATTGTTGGCCAGCCGCTTCCTGGTTCAGCCAGGTATCGATGGTGTGTTGTTCCATCTCAAGGATCTCGTCCAGTTGGCGTTTGATATCTTCCAGTACGCTGCCCATGTCGAAACGTTCCAGGCGCTGGTTGCGTTGGTTTTTAAGTTGTTTTAAAAGATCGCGTAGACCGCGAATGGTACTGCCATCTTCTGAGTTGATGCCTCGCTGCATCAAATACCGCATAGCTTGTTGCAAGTCTCCAAATTCCATAAGGTCATCGGACAATGCGTTGATAATGTCATCGGCCTTGAGGGACTCTAACTGCGAACCGTCCCATTCGGAGTATCTGTTTAGTGCGTTGAATTTTTTTGTCATGATTGTATCGTCATGGTTGCTCAGCCTCGTGGCTACGCTGGGCGTTCATCTGGCACCCTGGTAGGTGCTGCGCCCGCTGACATGGTCTTTGTTGAGTAAATGGTTCAAATGCAGTCCTTCCAGTATAAATTCTGTGGCAGAAGCCCGCAGGGCCAGATTGTTGTCCGGGCAAAGTTTCGATACGACGGCGTCCATGCCATCGACCCGACGAATGATGGAAGCATAGTCCTCGGACGCCAACGATTCACCGGTGGTGACGTTCATACCTTCGGTAAACTGTAGTGATATGGATTCTACATCGTCTGGCTCTGTGTAACGGCTGAAGACTGATCTGATAGCATCGTCGAACAGTTTCTGCATGATCTTCTCTTCCCGGCCTTCTTCCATGGCTTCAAACTCAACCTTGCCTTGCAGTGACGGCATAATAAATGGCAGGTCGCTGATTCTCGGTACGATATCCTGCTCACCAGTTCGAATGGCGCGCCGTAGCGCATTGGCGATCAGGGCCTCATAGTTGGCAACGGAGGCGCGTACAGAAACGCCGGAGGTCTGGCTTATGTCGGGTGATTCGCGGGCTAACTGGGTAATTTCGGCGATAATCTGCTGCATGTAGGGAGGTACCTTTTCTCGATATTCACCCAGATCCAGTTTTGATTGCTCCTGCTCCATAATGGCAATTTCTTCCAGCACAGATTGTGGATAGTGAGTACGAATTTGTGAACCATAACGATCCTTTAGAGGGGTGATTATACGACCGCGGTTGGTATAGTCCTCGGGATTGGCTGTTGCAACAATGAGGATGTCCAGTTCCATTCGGATTTTGTGACCGCGAATCTGTACATCCCGCTCCTCCATCACATTGAGTAAACCTACCTGGATGCGTTCCGCCAGGTCCGGTAACTCATTGATGGCGAAAATACCGCGATTGGTATGGGGTACCAGGCCAAAATGGATGGCTTCCTCATCAGATAGATACCTGCCCTCGGCGATTTTTATCGGGTCGATTTCACCAATAAGATCAGCAATGGTAATGTCCGGTGTGGCCAGTTTTTCACCATAACGCTCTTTCCGTTCGAGCCAGCGAATCGGGGTTTCATCGCCTTTTTCATCAATGAGTTTTTTAGCCTGCGCGCTGATGGGTTTGAGGGGGTTCTCCGGAATTTCGACGCCGTCCAAAATGGGCGTATATTCGTCTAACAGGGATGTAAGGCTGCGGATAATTCTCGACTTCGCCTGGCCCCGCTCGCCAAGTAGTATAATGTCCTGACCAGACAAAATGGCATTTTCAATCTGCGGAATAACACTGTCCAGGTAACCAATAATACCAGGGAATACTTCCTCATCATCGGCAAGCTTTCTCATCAGGTTACGGCGCATTTCTTCACGGACCGAGAGGATTTCGAACCCGGAAGCTTTCAATTCGCCTAACGTTGTTGCTTGTACATGCGTCACAGTGTCCCTCCTAACCGGAACCTCACGTGGGCCTACACTTGCAACTGCACCTGCAGAAGAAGCAAATTCAACTGCCTTGTGTGTCAGGCAGATTTTCCATATAAACAGGATAGCTGGCCGGGTTGCAAGTGTAATTTGGATGATCGGTTAAATGGCCGTGAGAATTGTGCGGGCTTTGTGATAATGTCATAACCCGTTTGCCGGTTTAGCCCGAAGGAGTACGCTCTTGATTACGAAAGGCGATGATTATCCATTGCACCAGACCCCCGATCCCATGGCGTATACAGGCGCTAACCGGAACTTTTACGATCGATTTTTCTTCAACGGTTATGATCGCCGTGGTGAGATCTTTTTTGCAGCAGCGCTGGGCGTCTATCCTTATCTGAATGTCATGGACGCAGCATTTTCGGTGGTCATTGAAGGCGTCCAGCACAATGTCTACGGTTCCAAAGTGATGCATATGGAACGCATGGACACTGAGGTCGGCCACGTCAAAATTGAAATAGTAGAACCCCTGTCTGTGCTACGAGTTGTCTGTGAGTGACCTTCACTGCTCGCACTCCTGCCCATGAAGAACCGAGATTTATGCGTCGGTCGGGCAGTCAGGTGATGATGGACGTCACTCGCATGACTCAAAATGGCACCTGGGCAGGCTGGGTTGAAGTCAAAGGCAGGCGTATCAACGTTAAAGCAGATAATTTCCGGGGTACCCGGGATCGCAGTTGGGGAATCAGGTCAGTCGGACAAGCGGATCCCCAGACCAATCCCGATGCAATGATCCCGCAATTTTATTGGCTTTGGGCACCGTTAAATTTTGATGAGTTTGCGACCCACTATTTCGTTAATGACGATCAGGATGGCATTCCCTGGAATGGTAACGGGGTCGTCATTCCGTTACTGGATAGCGATGGAGAAGATGCAGAGTTGGAGTTCGAAAATTCAGTTCGAGTCTGGCCGACGCACGGCAAAATCTACCGAAATTGATTTTGTCACATCTGCCGGTGAACAATGGAATCTGAAGCTGACAACCCAGTGGAATTTCTATATGAAAGGCATTGGTTATGGCCATGAACATTTTGGCCACGGTTCCTATCATGGCGAACTGGAAACCGGGTACGACGAGTTTATTCTTGCTGAGGTTGATGCCACGAATTTGCATGTACAGGCAATGTGCGATGTTGTGCTCACAACTCCCAACAAAACACATCAGGGGCAGGGAATCCTCGAGCAACTGATCTTCGGACCCCATGCGCCCAGCGGTTTTACTGAGTTGATGGATATGGCACCTTAGCAGCCTGCGAGACGTTCAGGTTTTTTTAAGAATCTCCCGCGCACGATCAACATACCCGGTGGTCAGGCTATCGACGCCTGTCGACAACGCATAACTGATGTCTTCAACGCTGTCAGCACCCCAGGTTGAGACTCTGAGGCCGATGGCATGTGCCTCGTCGACATCACCCCGTTTGATATCCCGGAAGTAGGGTGACCAGTAGGTACCACCGGCCGCTTTTACCGCTTGTGGAAAACTGTCGTTGCAATTTCTCGGGTCAAAATCACCATACCAGCCCGATAATTTGTCAACATCGGGTTTTGTGCCGGGTTTTGCCATCCAGGAGAAATCAACACTGAGGAAGCCAGTTTGAATCCCCGGCATTAACTGCTGGGCGATTTGCAGTAAACGCCAGTCGAACGCGATCAGTACCGTCTTTGGAAAGAGCGGACTGTTCGCCAGCGCGTTTTTTAACGCCTGGACATAATCTTCAGCCGGGGTTGTTTGATCCGGATCAAAGGGGTCGGTTTTCGCCTCGAACCATAGTTTGGCATTGTCTGATTTTTTCTCAGAGAAGCTCTCAATAAAAGAGGCCTCGATATCTTGCAGCGTTGCGATCTTTTCGTTAGGGATTGAAGCCCGCTGCGGATAATGTCGCCTGACCCGTGATGCCGGGTCCAGCATGCCAATCTCGTAACGGCGAAATTCACCAAGGGAAGTATTCTTGATAACGGGGCCTGGAGATGCCAGCCAAAGGCCGGTCTCATCGCGGGTTAGTGCAGGCTTGAGTTGGTAATCGTGGTGGGCGACAAACGATTTGTCTGCGGTTAAATGAAAGTCCAGCTCACAACCATCGACTGCTCCCTGGAGCGAGTGTCGCACTGCGTAATTTGTATTTTCAGGATAGTGTCCAGCGCCACCTTCGCTTGCGATCAAGGTAATTTTCAAAGGTTCTCCGTTTAGCTTCTTATTCCAAAAATTCGTTTCAGACTGTTACGCTTTCTCTGCTATGACAATCGCTCTTGTGGGCGCCGGTAATCCCTCGAGTGTGAGGTTTTTGTTATTTGGGTCGAGGAAGTCATTCAGGGACTGAAACGTCATCCAATCCGTGACTCTTTGTTCTTCTGTACTGGTCTGGTTGACATCAACCGTTCTCACATTCGTCAAACCAATCCGTTTGAGCCAGATTTCCAGTAGGTTTGCGCTGGGCAGAAACCAGACATTAGGCATTTTTGCATAGCGACCCTGGGGTACCAGCACGGTATCTTCGTCACCAGCCACAATCAATGTTTCCAGTACCAGTTCGCCGCCGGGGCGCAGAAAGCTTTGTAGTTCTAGCAGGTGATCGATAGGTGAGCGTCTGTGATACAGAACCCCCAGAGAGAACACCGTGTCGAAGCAGTTGAATGCAGGCAGATCCTCGCTGCGCAATGGCAGTAGAAACGCGGCTGTGGGTGGTAGAAAGTGCCGCGCGATGTGGAACTGGTAAAGGAACAGTCGCGTCGGATCGATACCCAGCGCCATTTCCGCGCCGTCTCCCAGCATGCGAAATAAGTGATAACCATTACCACAGCCTATGTCCAGGACTCGTCGCCCTTGCAAATTTGCCAAGTGAGGCTGAATGCGTGACCATTTCCAGTCCGAGCGCCACTCTGTGTTGATTTCTGTGCCAAAGAAGTTGAACGGACCCTTGCGCCAGGGTCGGAATTGCTTCAGTTGCGCCTCGATGGCTGGGATTTCACCCGCTTCACCGATGCGGACGGACCCCCGTCCGAACTCAAACTGTGTCGTGGTATGACGAGGTAGTTCTGCGATGGTGTCGTCCCATGCCGGTTTTCTTCCATGTACTTTTGAGAAGAATTGTTCGTCAAGCTGGCACTGCATTTGTTGCTGGAAGGCGCTGAACGGCGTTCCCCGGGTGGCAGTAAAATATTCATCAATAAACTGATTGATTGGCACCAATACAGCCCTGTTCAGTCAGTCTGCAGGTGAAATGGTGACATGTTCGATCAGCTCCTCGTAGGCTTCATAGGAATTCGAAACAATATCTTCCAGCCATTTACCCGCTAACAGATAGGTTGAGCGTTGAAGCCAGATGGAGAGGATAAAGAGAAACAACGGCAGGCTGATGGACGAGTTAGTCAGCGAGTTTGCCACTGCCGCAAGCAATAGCGGGATAGTACCTACCAGCCAGCCGCCCCAGTCACTGGTCAGGCCGTAAATTACGGTCCAGCAGATACCGGCAACGGGAATCACGATGCTGGCGTAAGTTGCTCCAAACCCCAGTAGTATCGACACCATAAAAACCATAAAAACCAAAGGGGAGGCGAGAACAGCAGCCCAGATGATGAGTTTTCTCCCGGCAACTGAGGCCCCTATAGTCTCCGTCACGGAATCGTTACCGACTCTCGTGAAAAAATACCGGGCAACCTCTTTTGGAATGCTCAATGCTGTTTTTCCGGCAGCCCGGCTTTTCATCAGAATATTAAATTCTTCTTTCGTCAGGTTCGCAGTCATTGAGCTCTCGCCGGGCTTTTTGCAGGCACTATTTTTTTGTTGAGTATTTTACCGAACATCAGCTATCGTACCGCAAGGAAGGAAGCGAAATTCAGGCAGCGCACCGTTAGTTGTGCAGATTGGAAACCCGCGCGTATGAGTCTGTCAATATGTTGTTGCTCTGTATTGGGGACCAGCACCTTTTCAAGGGCGGCTCTTTTCTGGGCAACCTCCAGGTCACTGTATCCCTGGTATTTCTTGAATTCATGGTGCAGTTCCATCATTGAAGCCTGATCTACCTTATCATCGAATTTGATTTTCTCTGCCAGAATCAAAACACCACCCGCAATCATTCCCCTGGCGATTGAATCCAGGACCTTTTGCCGTTCGTCGTCAGGGATGAATTGTAACGTGAAATTGATGACAACGATGGATGCATTCTCAATTTGGGTATCTTGCAGACGCTGCTCAAGGATTTCAATGCTGGCCTGGCTATGATCCCGTTCGATATTGGCCCGGCAGCGTTCGACCATGGCGGCAGAATTGTCGACGCCGACCAGATGGCAGGACGCTGGCAGGTGCTGGCGCAATTTGAGTGTGGAGGCACCCAGGGAGCAGCCGAGATCGTAGCAATTGGTACCCGGAACCACATATTTCTCGGTAATGACGCCAATCAGGTCTAACATGAGAGCGTAGCCGGGAACGGAGCGGTTGATCATATTCTCGAACACATCTGCCACTTTTGCGTCGAAACTAAAGTCGGCTACCTGATCGATGGGTGCTGCATAGACCTTGTCTTTGTTCATGGACTGCGGGGATCCAGGTGATGATTGGGTTAGTTTACTAAAATTACCTCGGTTTTGTGCCTCCACTAGATCAGGGTCAGGGCTTGATTAATCGGCTGACATGGATATATTGGAGTAGTAGAGAATTAAATACTTATATCTGGCTAGGAAAGATAAGGCGAAGTGAAATGAGTGTAAGGATTCTTCGAATAAATACTGCTGGCGCTGCCATTGAATGGTTAAGCTGGCAGGATGCGGTTTGCCTGCACGCACGGGAACTGGTCAGCTGGACTTATGGTGAGGAAGTGATGGCAGTCCGGGGTGGTCACTCGCGCCTGACCGGCGAACAAACAGTTGTGCAGCTCAACAGCATTATGGCCTGCAAGGGTAAAGTCTATGCCAATGGCCGCAAGCATCCGCCCTTAACCAATCGTGCTTTGTTTCGTCGTGACCAGAATACTTGCCTCTACTGTGGCAAACACTTCCTCGATAACCAGTTGAGCCGGGACCATGTGAAGCCGATTTCTCGTGGTGGTCGCGACGCCTGGACCAACGTCGTTACCTCCTGTAAACGATGTAATGCAAGAAAGGGGAGTCATATTCTGGACGAGATCACCATGGAATTGCTGGCTTTGCCCTATATGCCGAATCATGCGGAATATCTTGCCCTATCCCACAGCGGCAGGATACTGGGTGACCAGATGGCTTTTCTGCGGAGGCAATTTTCATCCAATAGTCGACTTCTTCACGATAACGAACATTTGCTGGCTTCTTAACCCTGACTAGGGTTAGGGTGTTGTTTTTTAGCCACCTATAGTTTATCTCGTGCCGAGAACCCTCTGTAACATTCTTCATACTTCAGATATTCACTTGGATAACGATATCGGCGGCGAAGGAAATGAAAGCCCGGCTCAACTCGGGTTTATGCATGTGATTGATGCTGCCCTGGAGATGCAGGTGCAACTGTTTTTGCTGGCAGGTGATTTATTCGATCACAACCGTGTTAAGGAACCCTGCCTCGCGTTTGCCTCGAACCAGCTATCCCGCCTTACTTGTCCGGTTGTGATGATTTCCGGCAATCACGATTGCATGGCGGATTATTCGATTTACCAGACCTATGATCCAACCCTGGCAGGCGACCACATTCATTTCATCAAGGATGCTGATGGTGGTGTCGTAGATTTTGAGTCGCTGGGTGTTCGGGTCTGGGGTAAGGGCATTGTTGACCATCACCCTGGCAACAAACCTTTGGCTTGTGTCCCCGCGCCGGATTTTGATGGTTGGAATATCGGCGTCACCCATGGTTATTATGTAGGCCGTGGCGGGGAAAGCTACTCGTCACTGATTACGCCTGATGAAATTGCCGAGAGCCGATTCGACTACCTGGCACTGGGACATGTACATGTGTTTTCAACCATGCACCATGGCGACACCCACGCGGCATACCCAGGTTCACCGAACATTGGGCAGGGCATCAGGGAGAAGACGGCTGCGCATATTCTGCTCGATCCTGAATCCGGCGTGACGATTAATCGAATATTGCTTTAACAGGCTATTGCTCTAACAAGCTATAGCCTTACCAGGGTCTGCGGGATTTCTCCCAATCAAACGGTTCCATGCCTGACTCGGTTAACTGATGAATGGTTGCAGCGGGCTTTGGACCAGACAGGTCGAGAAACCCGATGGTACCTAACTGGGTATTGAGATTGTGGGGTAAAACGGGAGAGCCGGGGTTGATGCACAAGACATCGTCAATCAGGTCAATTTGTTCCACATGAGTGTCACCGTAAATCATCACATCCAATTGGTCATCCGGGTAGAGCTTTTCCAACCACTTGCTAACCGTTAGGTGCGGGGGAATCGGTGGCATGGGAATATAGTGAGTCAGGCCTATCTTGAAACCGTTAAACTCCAGCAGCCAGGTTTCCTGTAAACGCTTGTCGTTGGGCTGGGTGCTGCGACCACTGGAACCGTCATCACCGTTACCCCGGGCTGCATAGACAGGCGCCACTTTTTCGAGCTCGTCTATCGCTGAGATATCATAGATATCACCAGCGTGGAGAATGCACTCAACGCCCTGGAATAGATCAAAAACATGGGGCCAGAGCGAGTCTCTGGCTTCCGGAATATGGGTGTCCGATATTAATCCAATTTTCATAGTAGTGTCGTGTCCTGCATAGATAGCACTTTAAGCACCTAGGTGATAATGCCTTCTTCTTTCAATACTACCTGTTCTGCCTCTGAGATGCCTATTTCGCTGAGTAGCTCGCTGTTATGCTCACCGTAAAGTGGCGCACCACGTTGCAGTTCAGGACTGGATTCGCTAAATCTTGCAGCAGGGCGTGTCTGTCGAATTCGCCCGGCGACCGGATGGTCAGATTCATAAATCAGTTCATTCGCCGTGATGACAGGGTGATTAATCATCTCCTTTCGCTTCAGCACCGGCGAACACGGAACTCCGGCCTGATCGAGAACTTCAAGCCATTCTTCGGCTGTTCTTGCAAGCAGGGCTTGCTGGGTCATCTGCAGTCGTTCGTTGGCGTTCCTATCACGCAAAGCTGGCGTCTTGAATCTCTCATCGTCAAGCCATTCCGGATGCCCGACCGCGGGACAAAGTGCCTGCCACTGTTTGTTGGACATGGCCGAAACACTGATGTAAGCGGTTTTTGTTTCATATATAAGATCGATAAATGTCGCCGCACGCTGAACACTGACCTCCTTGCCAACGAAGGTCTGGCCACCCATATCTGACGCCCAGAGAAATGACACCACAGTATCCAGCATGGAAACACGAACATGCTGGCCTTCGCCGGTTTTCTCACGATGTGCCAGGGCCGCCGTGACAGCCTGGGCTGTGGTCATACCTGTCAGCTTGTCGGGCAAAATCGTTCTTACCAGTCGTGGTCTCTCCTCGTCAGAGCCAGCCTGGATGGTAGTGAGGCCGCTGATCGCCTGCACGATAGGGTCATACACCGGTTTATGGGCCCAGGGGTTGTCTTCTCCAAAACCACTGATCGAGGTGTAGATGATATCGGGTTTGACCGCCCGTACCTGCGCTTCGCCAACACCCAGCCGTTCTACCACACCGGGTCTGAAGTTCTGTATGAGTACATCGGCTGTTTCAACCAGCTTGAGCAGAATCTGCCTTCCCTTATCGGATTTCAGATCCAGCGTCATACCGCGTTTGCTTCGGTTGTTGTTCAGAAACGTCGCGGTAAACTGATTGGCTCCGTACCCGGCGCCGCGAGCATGGTCAGGTGAAGCGACTGATTCAATTTTGATCACATCAGCGCCCTGGTCACCTAACAACATGGTCGCAAAGGGACCTGAGATAACAGTGGTCAAATCAATAATTCGGTATCCGGATAAAGGACCTGCCATTATGCACTTCCAAAACAAATGAGTTGAGGCAGTTTATCTGTGGGGCAGGGTTTTCGTCCAGCGGTGTGGTAAAAAGGGAGGTTGTTTATTCTGGGGAGATCTGGACGCGGGGAATAGTGGATTCTTCATCAAGTATTCGGGATATGTCGCCCATTTCATCCTCGATTTCTCGGATCAGTTGCTGCGCAGAAATGTTTCTGTCTTCCGTGGTCCCCGGAGTCACTTGATACTCGTTTTGAATATAGAATTGGAAATATATGCCCCTCCGATCCGAAAGTGCTGAAAAAAAGATGAGATGGTTGTTTTTGAGGGTGAAGTGACATTAAGTTGAAAGTTGTCTCATTTTGTATCATGTCGGCATTACCAAGTTCGGGAACAGATAATTCATCACAACTCACCTTGCCCATACCAGGTCAGATTCACTGGCTTTTCGGTTATATTACGGATGGTTAAACCAGGAATAATCAACAGCAAAAGGAGATCAAATGGAAAGTGAAAGTGAAGGCACCCAAGCGGTTTCGGCATTTATCGACGCGTTTAATGCCCAGGATCATGTGGCGTTGGCCGCGTCCCTCAATTATCCACACATCCGGTTGGCCAATAACAGATATATGACCGTGGAATCAGCAGAAGACTTTGCCCGCATGAGCCAGAAAGGGAAAACCCGCCTGTCGGAAGAGGGTTGGCACCATACGGTGAGGAGCTCCATAGCAGTCATTCATTCAGGGGAGGATAAGGAACACCTGGCCCTCACCATGGACCGATGCCACGAGGATGGCACGGTTTACAATAGCTTCGATACCTTCTGGATCGCGACAAAGCAGGACGGCCACTGGGGAATACAATTTCGCTCCAGCTTCCTGCGCTGACAGGTAAAAGTACAGAATCTGGATCGCTGCTTTCTGCTAACATAACGCCTCCCAACCGGGAGTAATCGCAGGAGAGAGAAATGTCGGCATTGGAAGTTGGTCAGGCATTGGTTGAAATGGTATCCAAAGGTCGCGAAAGTGAGCAGGCATTTGTTACCCAGTATTATTCAGACGAGATCGTCAGCATTGAAGGTGGAGACTCAGCCGAAATGCCCGCCCGGATGGAGGGTATTGAAGCCATCAGAGGCAAGCACGATTGGTGGTACGACAACAACGACGTGCATAGTACGGATGTCGAAGGCCCCTATGTGGGCAATCGGGACGATCAGTTCGTTGTAAAGTTCATCCTGGACATGACGCCCACGGATGGTGAGCGTACGCAAATGGAAGAAGTTGCGATTTTCACAGTCAAGGATGACAAGATTGTCCACGAAGAATACCTGTACCGCGTGGGTTAAGAATCGGGAGAATCCGGGTGCTCACGCAGGGTACCCGCTACTTTCTGGACTGTAGGAATCTAAACAAATATAATGCGCGCCCGCGTCAATTCATTCAATTGACCCAGCTTAAATGCGCCCATAGCTCAGCTGGATAGAGCACCAGGCTTCGAACCTGGGTGTCGGGGGTTCGAATCCCTCTGGGCGTGCCATTTTTAAAGGCCCTGACTCGATCGTTGAGGGGCAATTTGCCACTTATTCCGGCCACTGTCACCTATTTTTGTCTGGTATGTTGATATCAACCACACGTTCACCAACTTGATAGCCCCATGGTCATGAATGTAAATCGGCAAACGTATTGTATGCTTCTCTCAAATCTGAACCCAGCCCGATCCAGCCTTTGTCGAACAAATGTTTGAATCTAGGTGGGACTCGGATTTGGATGCGTTTTAGAATCGCCGTTAATTTGAGTCACTTCGTAAACTGGCTCCCAACGCGCCCGCAATTTGGCATAGGGTGCATCGTTAGGTTCACCGGTTCTTACCAAATTCCGTTTCCCTTAACGACTCATCTTTATGGGTGAACAATCTCTTTGGAACCGTCATGTATTCCGCGTGATCGGAGACAACCAAGAAATCCAGTGGTGTTTCAATTTGTATCAACGTGCGATTGGAAGTGTTGATTACAGGAAAACCCTTAGCCCAACGATAAGCCGCTACTGGAGTTCCATCCCTGTTATTAAAAAAATAATGTATCCTTTGAATTAGAGGTATGTAAGTGTATCCCCCCAGTTGAGACTGGTGTCTTCGGCATTGACTAAGGCTGGCGTAAATATCGCGATTGAGAATGCAATTAGGTTTTTTTTCATAGTATCTCTCGTTTAGTTAACGTCGTGCATTTGGCGAAAATTTAAGCAGCAGGGACCATATTATGTATCCTCGGGCAAACCGCATAAGCAGTGGCGTTAGCAATTGGATATGATCGAGGTTACCTTCAACATGGTCTCGAAGCATCTTTGTATTAATTCATTCTTAAAGGCAATCGATAAAATAATGACGAATTTAACTGAAACAACCTTTAGAGCCGCCAGGTATCTGCTATTAATAGTCGTTCCTATTGCATTGCTAACTGGCTCAGTACAGGCGCAGGAGTCAGAGCCCAACTAGAACCGGTCGGTGCTCCCGATCCTCCAGCCCGAGTTCAAGGGCAAAGCTGGTCTAAGGGTCTCAGAGTCAGTACTGGACTTCCCGGCCGAGGTCGCGGCTCCGAAAGGTGCGCCCAACATCCTGCTCATCATGCCGGATGATGTGGGCTTCGGTGCCACCGCGCCATTTGGTGGTCCAGTCCCCACACCGGCGCTTGATCGAATTGCCAACGCCGGGTTGCGCTATAACCAGTTCCACACCACCGCGCTCTGCTCGCCGACGCGCGCAGCGCTTCTCACTGGACGCAACCACCACTCTGTGGCCACCGGTGTGATCATGGAGCTCGGCACCGGCATGCCTGGTTACAACTCCTTGATGTCAAAGCAAAACGGCAGCGTCGCTGAGATCCTAAAGCAGAACGGCTACAACACGATCTGGTACGGGAAGAACCACAACGTGCCTGACTGGCATTCCAGCGAGGCAGGACCGTTTGACCTCTGGCCCACGGGCCTTGGGTTCGAGAACTTCTTCGGCTTCATAGGCGGTGATACGAGCCAGTTCACACCAGCCATCTTCGACGGCACCAAACCAGTCGAGCCGCCAAACACCAAGGACTACCACCTTGACGAGGACATGGCGGACCGGGCGGTTCGTTACATTCAGCAGCAGCATGCGCTCGCCCCTGACAAACCGTTCCTGGTTTATTACGCGCCCGGCACATCGCACGCGCCGCACCACGCACCCAAGGAGTGGATCGAGAAATTCAAGGGCCAGTTTGATCAGGGGTGGGACGAGATGCGGAAGGAGACTTTTGCCCGACAGCTGGCTATGGGGATCATCCCCAAGGGCACCAAGCTCACCAAGCGCCCGGACGCGCTACGTGCCTGGGATTCGCTGAACGACGACCAGAAGGAGCTGTACTCCCGGATGATGGAAGTCTACGCCGGTGCGCTGGCACACATGGACTACCAGATCGCCCGTATCCTTGATGCGGTCGAAGCGACGGGTGAGATGGATAATACGTTGGTCATGTACATCGTCGGTGACAACGGCGCCAGCGCGGAAGGCAGCCCTGACGGCCTACTCAACGAGATGACTTTCTTCAACGGCATCACGGTGCCTTTCGAGGACACGTACGCGCGGATCGACGAACTTGGTGGTCCGAACACCTTCGGGCACTTCCCGTCGGCATGGGCGCACGCAATGGACACGCCGTTTCAGTGGACCAAGCAGATCGCGTCGCATTTCGGCGGCACCCGCAACGGTCTCGCGATCTCGTGGCCAGACGGCATCAAAGGAAAGGGCGAGATTCGAAATCAGTTCCACCACATCATTGATATCATGCCGACGATTCTCGAGGCCACTGGCTTACCCGCGCCCGATTCGATCAATGGAGTGCCGCAGCGCTCAATCGAGGGCACAAGCATGGCGTACTCCTTCAATGACTCCAAAGCGCCCTCTACACGTACGCGACAGTACTTCGAGATGATAGGCAACCGGGCAATCTATGACAACGGCTGGATCGCCAGCACGACACCGCCTACCGCTCCGTGGGCCAGCTTCGCTGCGCCGGGCGATCCGATCACCGACTTCGAGTGGGAGCTCTACAACGTTGCGGAGGACTTCTCGCAGAGCGAGAACCTCGCGGAGAAGCACCCTGAACGGCTCGCGGAGATGCAGTTGGTATTCTATGGCGAAGCCGCGAAGTACAACGTTCTGCCCATCGACAATAGTAGGGTCGAGCGGCTCGATGTAAGCCTACGCCCGAGCCTTACCTAAGGCCGCGACACGTTCACCTACTATGATGGCATGCACCGCATTCCAGAGGGCACCGCGCCGGACCTCAAAAACAAGGACCACGACATCACTGTAGAAATCGAGATCGGTGATGGAATGCCCGAGGGCATGTTAGTAACGCAAGGCGGCCGTTTCGGTGGCTGGGGTCTGTACGTGATCGATGGCGTGCCGGTCTACACGTACAATGTTGCGAACCTTGAGCGGTATAGCACACGGTCTACGAAGAAGCTGACTCCAGGCAAGCACACGATTCGCTATTCATTTGATTACAAAGGTGGAAAGCGGCCAGGTGGGGGTGGTACAGGCAAACTGTTCGTCGACGGCGCGGAGGTCGCGCAGGTCGATGTCAAGCGCACAATGGGCTTTCGTATCTCTCTCGACGAGACCTTTGATATCGGCATGGACGCAGGTGAGCCCGTCAGCGAGGAGTATCACCTCCCGTTCGATTTTACAGACGAAATCAGCAAGGTAGTCGTGAAGCTTGGAGACTGACAGCATATGGCCGTCCCTCAATAACTAGAGAACAATGACTCTTAGTCGAAACGGCCTGGCATCACATGGCTGACAATCGCGTGCGGTGGACGAGCCGAGGCGTTTCGCTGGTGAATCACAGAGCGGGATCTCTGGCGAAAGCTCGGCAAGTCTTTCTACTGGTACGTCCATATATTAATTTTCTTCCTGCCGCAACCAGCCTGCTGAATAGGTCAGGATCACCCCATAGTGCCACTCCTGTGACGTATTAGCACCTGCACCGTGAAGTAGTCCGCCCGTCCAGTAGAGTACAGAACCGGCTGGCATCTCTGCCTCGACAATCTCCTCATTGATTACTTTCCGGTCACCAGGCCACTTGTGGCTTCCCGGCACAAGCAACGTTCATTTAGGTATACCCGGACCGCAGCCGGGACAACCCCAGCGAACCTATGCTGCACTTTCCAGCCGCCGTTTCGTTGGATGTCTGTGCGCAACTTGGACTCGGAAGAAAATAAAATTCAATGTCACAATGACAGGTTCATCGAATCGAGACTAGTTCGTTTGCTATATCTTGATTTGATACCGCATTATGGGCATTGTTTTATTTCGGTAAGTAAACCTAATGAAGGTAGGTTCATGATCAAAAAAATCAGCATAGGTATTCTGGCTTCCCTGGTGCTTATCTCAGTAGTTACTTATATCTTTTATTCGAGTTTTCGAGATGAGCAACTGGATCTGTTGGCGTCGGGAAGCCAGATCGCAGACACTTCGGCAGGACCGATTGAGTATCAAATGGTCGGTAACACCGGCCCGGTGCTGCTATTTTTACACGGCACACCCGGTGGCTATGATCAGGCACCGCCAACCCCAGGATTTCGAGTGCTTGCTCCATCTCGACCCGGTTATCTACGTACTCCCTTGGTAGTGGGCAGAACACCCGTTAAGCAGGCGCAGGCTTACGCGGCTTTGCTGGAGTCGTTAGATATTGACTCCGTAATTGTGATGGGTGCTTCAGGTGGTGGACCTTCTTCTCTTGCCTTTGCTTCACTCTACCCGGAACGAACAGTGGCTCTAATTGCCATGGAAGCGGTTTCTCAGAAGTTGGACCTTGGTGAAGAGTCGGAAGCGCCCGCTTTTATGCAATCAGATTTTGTCATGTGGGCGATGATATCGTTGATGAACAGGCTTATGGGTCCAGAAGGAATCGTCGGATTAATGATACCAGACCCAGCTAATCAACAATTGGTACTGCAGGATGCGGAAAAAACAGCCAATCTGGGAGCCTTGATGTGGTCGATATGGCCAATTTCACAGCGCGAGACTGGACAGAGAAACGACTCGTCGGTATTTAGCTCTCTCGACCTGCCTAACTCGGAAATCACTGTGCCGACTTTGATTATTCATGGTACTGAAGACATCAATGTGCCTTTCGCACAAAGTGAAATACTTGTTAATCAGATTCCGGGCGCAATACTGCACAGAATTGAGGGCGGTGATCATATGATGCCATTTTCTCATTCAGAAGAAGTAGAAACTGCGATTGACCAGTTTCTGGCTACATTGAACATTGGGGATGGGAATTGAGTTTACAAAATACACTTCCTTAAGACACTGTTGTTCGTTTCATGAATGTGTCTCAGTGAATATCATGCTCAATGAACCCACGAAAAACTCAGATCATATGCCCTGATTAAAGAGCCATCCTTCACGCTCTAAACCCGACATGGCTGATCTGATCAGAACTCACAACCAGAGCCCTTCTTTCTGGCGATTCTGGCTTGTTCTCCAGCTTTCGTCAGCGTTTCCTTTTGGTCCAGGAGATTGATCGCCTGCTTAAATCTGGGAGTTCTGGCATACGCCGCGACATAAGATTCAGGCCTTATTGTGCCGTCGAATTTCCAGGCTTCGTCAATGAGAGGTCTTGCCTCTTCAAATCTGCGTAATTCAATCAGTGCTTCCCATCGAATCGAAAGCAGGTCTGCCCTTGCTCCACCGCCAGTTGCCAACTCTAATCCCCTGGAAGATTCGGCCAGTGATAGTTCGTAATGACCACTCAAGAACAGTAACCATGCGTAGTTGTATTGGAAATTGGCCTGTTCAAAATGGAACGGGATTTTTGCTGCAGTTGACATCAAACTCTATGCTGCATGCATTCTGCCTTCGCGAAGAGCGATCATGGACAATGCTGCAGGAAACCATCCCCATTCAGGGTGTTGCTTCATGCCTTGTTGAAGTAGTTGGTTTGCTTTGCGGTAGTCCAATGTCATCAGCAGATGGACTCGCCCTGCCTGAAGCAGGTTTTGAGGATCCTTGGGATTAAGCTCGATCGCCTTTTCAATATAGGTGAGCGCGGCGTTTGTTGCCTCGTTGTGAGACATTCCCCCTAAGCCATACGTATATATCTTGGAAAGGAGTAGATAAGGGAGCGCAAATTGAGGATCAACTTCGATCGACTTCTCGAGGTAATTTTTTTGAATCCGGTGAGAACCTCCTTCACCTGTATTAGCGAGACGCGCCTGCTCATGAGCTTTGAGAAAATCTTCACGCGCTTTGGGTTTCGCTGATTCGAGACTGGGGTGTATCGATGCGTATTGTTTAAGTAAATCGAAGCCTAACCATATGGCAGAAAGTTCAGCGATAGAATTGGCGACTTCGGATTGCAGTGTAAATACATCAGTATTGTCGAGTGATCGAAGATAGGTTTTTGACCAGATGCTTGAATTGTCCGCTCTGACCAATTGGGCTCGAATCTGAATAGCTTTACTCCCTGGTTGGATGTTGCCCCGAAGTACATAGTGGAAATCGTGCGCATCGTTCTGATATCCGTCGGATTTAGAGACTCTCAGTGCGTGGCAGATGGGTTCAAGAGCACATGCGCGTTTTTGCGTAAGCTGTCGCACAACCTCGTCAGATAACCCTCTTGAGATGGCTTCCATTTCCGGGTCCGAGAAACCAGGCTGAAAAGGAAGCACAACAATCGAAAAGGCCTTTGCCCAATCGAAAACCACCACCTCACTTGCAGGTTCTTCTTTCACACCTACTGGGACAAATTGGCTATAAAGAAGAAAACCTGTTCCGAAAATTGCAAGAGCGATGAGTCCGCGCCACAGGCCTCTATGCTTAGGTGTAGCCGGTCTCGGTACGCTGATCTGCTCCATCAATTTCGCCATTCGATTTTGCAGCTTGTCTCGATACTCCTGATCCGCCAGGGCATGTTTCAGTACGGCCTGTTGGGCGGGCAGGTTGAGTGATAATCCCCCCGGTAGATCTGTCTGTTGGAGATGCACGGCGAGAATGGGGATTTCTTTTTTTAGTGCGAAGTTCACTTCATTGCGACAGTTCTGGGATTCAGCTGATTGAGGAGTGACAAAGAACAGAAATAGCTTGGCGCCTTCGATATGATTGGCCAGATCTTCACTCCACTCTGTGCCCACTTCGATGCCATCGTCGTACCAGATGTTGAAACCGCAATCCTTCAACCAAGTCAGTTCGGCGTACACATGAGATGAGTCCTTGTGGGAATAACTCACAAAGACGTAACGTTCATCGCCTGTATAAGCTGGGAACGGCCGTGTCATCACATTTCTTACTTTTTACGGTGCAATAAGGTTGCCGTTTATCAAGGTGTAAATCAAGGTACTCAGATTTAGCGGGTAGACAGTTCTTGAAAAAGTTATAGAACTGTAACCTTATGATTCTGGGTCAGATGGAGTTCAGATATCTAACGATCGCTTGTTTAGAGCTCATACCATATGCAGTAACGGAGAGGTGTCGATGATGCATCGCATAGGTCATCTCTATAGATTCTTAATCAACTCGACACTACAACTCTCAATAGTCGGTTTGGGGTTTGTATGAAGTGTCGCAATGCACTGGCGATGACCCAGGATTCAGATCTTACAGAGCCATGCTCAATGCAACCATTGATAGATGCAATTAGTACATCCAGATCTCCTTTGGAACCTGGCCAGGCGACAAGATTTGCCGTCTGTATTCGACGAAATTCCAACGGTAGTTTTACATCATCAATAATTACCGGTACCAGAAGTTCACGATCGCGACCGTCCTGGGCTTCATTGCGAACCCAATCGGAATCGACTGATTTTTGTGACCAAAGCACAACAACGCATAATGCCTCATCCATCACCCATGACAACCTATCATAGCAAGGTCGCTTAAAGCAGATGCAATGGTAATCAACGGCTACTGGACGCAGGCAAATGCTCCGACGAATGAACCATTGCTACCTGAGTAACATAAGGCACTGCCAGTTGAAGGCCTGAAGTCACAGGGCTGGCCCGCACCGCATTGTTTGCCTTGTTGATAAGTGTAAAGGGGTGCGACGAACAGTTTTTTGTCGACATAGTTTTTGGGGAGCTTACCGACATCGATGTCGTCACATAACATGGCGTTTGAAGGATGCAATGTACCGGCGTTCCAGCTGCCACGATGTGGGGTCCCTCTATCATCGGATTCGGTAAATCAAACTACAAGTACGCCAATGGTCAGGACGGGGAAATCTGCATGCTGGGTTTTTCGCCGAGAGCTCAGGCACTGGCCTTCTATGTCACGACAAAATTCAAAAACGCAGACAGTTTGATCAAGAGGTTAGGCAAACACAAAACCGCTCGCGGCGGTTGCTGGTATATCAACAAATTGGATGATGTGGATCTTAAGGTACTGGAACAAATCCTCGCTGGCGCCTTCAAACACAGCATGAAGAAACAACAACAGTTCGAACTCGCTTAAGATCGAGTTACCCTCGGGCAAAGCCGGAAAAACCCGGATGGTATCTTCCGGCTATCTAAACGGGGTAAATCCTCAGTTCACTGAACGATCGGTAGATTCCCAGTAAGGCGCCCTCAATTCCCTCTTCAGCACTTTACCAGGCCCTGATTTGGGCAACGGCTCGTGTTGAATGTCAATGGCCTTGGGCACCTTGTAACCGGCAATGTGTTCCCGGCAAAAATCAATAATCTCCGCAGGATCTACATTGCTATGTTCTGCCCGGGGCACAACAACGGCATGCACTGCCTCTCCCCATTTTTCATCCGGTACGCCGAAGGCCGCGGCTTCCAGAACAGCGGGATGTTTGTACAAAATCTCTTCAACTTCGGTGGAGTAGACATTCTCTCCTCCACTCACAATCATGTCCTTGGAACGATCCACCAGGAACAAGTAACCAGCCGCATCGAGGTAACCCAGGTCACCGGTCCAGTAATCACCATTTTTTAGTACTGTGGCGGTTTGCTCTTCCTTATTCCAGTACCCCTTCATCACATTGGTGCCAGCGACAACTACTTCTCCGACTTCGCCGGTTGGCATTTCGTTACCTTCTGGGTCGCAAATGCTCACGTAACAACCAATCACCGATCTGCCACAGGAACGAGCCCTCGGATCATCAACAAGTTTTTCTTCATTACACAAAATTGTGGCCAGGGGTGACAGCTCCGTAGCGCCGTAGACTTCAACCATCTGGGCGCTGGGAAAAGCGCTGCTGGTACGGCGAATCACTTCAGTCGCGATGGGAGAGCCGCCGTGGGCGAGAATTTCCAGGCTATCTGTCTTACGTGGATTCGAATGCTGTTCTTCCGCCAACGCCGATAACATGGTGGGCACGCCCAGGGTGATGTTAATCTCATGTTTCTCGATCAGGTCGAGAGCTACTTTTGGGTCGAATGTGCCCAACGATATTTGACATGAGCCCAGCCATATAGCACCAAGAATCCCGTTGGAACCAGCGGCGTGGAACATTGGCGCCATGACCAGGATTCGATCTTCGGAAGTCTGGGGAATCGTTGCCAACCAGTTATGCGTGTTGGCGATCAAATTGCGATGGGTCAACATGACCCCCTTGCTGGCACCGGTGGTACCACCGGTATAAAACAACCCGGCTAGTGCATCTTCATCCGGATCCTCACCAAGAACAGCCTCACTGGCCTGATCTAACAACGCTTCATAGTCATTTGGCAGGGTGATCACGTGATCAACTATTTCCGCCAATTCGCCGAGTTCGGTCCGATCGGTAATTAGGATTTTGGCCCCAGAGTCTTTTAATGCGTAGGCTAACTCAGGCATTGCGTGACGGGTGTTCATCGGCACCACGACCATGCCACCAGCAGGAACACCTACATAAGTCTCCACATACTGGTGTGAATTGTTGGCCAGGATAGCGACTCGGTCACCCTTTTGAGCCCCCTTTGACCTTAAACCCCCAACCAACAAACTGCAGCGGCGCCATAAGTCTGCATAGGTAAATTCGACATCATCGTTGATCAGCGCGATTTCTTGCGGGCCAATTTGCATGGCCCGCTTCAATGGATCGATCAGTGTGTGCATTCGCTGTTTGTCCTTTTCGTGTTCAGGTTTGTGTTCTTTCGACTATAAGAAGCGAAATACTACTCGATTTATCCTCGAAGGACAGCAGCAACTACCATATTGGTACACGAAAACAGGTTCGATCATGACAAATCACGAATTGACACTTTGTCATAATTGCTGTTATCTCGGAACCCCATAACATAATACTAGCGCCTCTACAGCAAGAGATTTACGCTGGGTTTTACGCTATCAACGTGACAGGAAACCATGATCGATACCGGCCCACATCGTCTTGACAAGGTGCGCACAATTCTCAGCCCGGATGGAGCTGCTCACTTGAAAACAGATAGCCCGACATTCTATGCAGACCTGGACAATGAGTTCGGCGACTTCAGCGGCCACATGTTATGTTCCCAGCACAGCTTCGATGAACCCTGGGGAGTGTGGGAGATTCACCCTCATGGAGATGAATGGGTTTACCTGCTGAGTGGTGATACTGATTTCGTTTTAATGGTGGATGGCGAAGAAGAAACCATCCGGGTATCAACACCCGGTACTTATGTTATTGTGCCAAAAGGCGTCTGGCATACGGCGAAGCCACACTCGCCGACCACCATGTTATTCGTAACACCTGGCCAAGGCACGATTAATGCGTTGGAACCCGGCGGCGAACCGCTTTAAGATTCCAGATGGTTTTGGCTTTGATTCGTTTGACTTCTCTATAGGAGAATCGATAATAGTCGCATGTTTGCAATCGGCTATTCTATTTTCAGTACCTTTGCTGTTGAACGGATAGAGGAGCACATATACCCGGTTCTTATCTGAAGGCCATTCCTTGGGAGGTACCGGATTTCTCAATTGGATCCCATTCGGATGTACTGATTCAGTTACATCGTGATTCCTTGGATCAAGGATATGCTGTTGATTCCAGCTTCCACAATTATTTGATGGTACCCTGCAAACAGTAGGGAGGCTAGTGATCACAGTTTAGTCTAGGTAAATTTCGGTAAGAAAAATCAGCTGCCTCGAGGCAGCACAAACAAGGACAAGTTAAATGGCTGGCTACTTAATCGCAAATTACAATATTACTAACCAGGAAGGGTATCAGACCTACATTGCTGCCGTTGGGCCGACAATAATTGCTCATGGGGGTGAGATATTGGTCGCTGGTCCAGGCAGTGAAGCCGTCGAAGGAGAACCTGGTGCCGTAACGGTTGTACTCAAATTTTCGTCGAAAGACGCACTTCGGTCCTGGTACGACTCTCCAGAGTATCAAGAAATTATTCATCATCGCACCGACAACACACAAGGGAGCCTCGTGTTTGCCGACGAGTTTGTGATGCCGAGTTGAACGTCGTTAGTTAACTCATTGTGCGGGTCCGGGCAGCGTTACAGGGGCTCGTCCAGGTTAGCCGCAGATTCGGCAGCCAGTGTCCCAAGTGAGCGACTTGTAAAGCTCTTGGTAGCTTGTGTGCGTGCTTGATTAAAGCACTGATGACGGTCTCAGAATCCGCAGCTTTCAGTTTTGCCATCATGACATAACGTGTTTGACGCTCGACCAAAGTCTCAATCTGGCTGTTGTTTGTACCGATGAATAAATCACCTTCCCAATGTCTGGCACAGCATGATTTTCTACTGAAGCTGGACGCCCCCTAATCGAGATCGTGTTGTTAATGACGAGAGCGTCTCTTAGGGCGAGTGCGCCTGAGATGCGGTATTGCGGGCAACAGACGGCTGTAAAATTATTTCCCGGAAAGCCTCCAGTCGGCCCAGAAGCAGACATCCGAGGGTTTGCATTACTTCTGGGATGTGTGGAAATATGTCCACCTTTCTTAAAGGATGAGTGGCGTATGTTCCATCTACCATATTGTTATGTGACATGGGATAACCGATGCTAAACACAGCCTCTTGCCATTGCGGTGCTGTCATTATGTTGCTTTCGAAGAAGCCTTCAGAGATCTTCGAATGCAATTGCTCAATCTGTCGTAGGCTTGGCGTACTTTGGGCATACTACCCGTGTGATGACGTAATATTCAAAAAGGGCAAAAGCACCACGAACATATACACTTGGAACAAAAAGATTCTGGAATTTCATAGCTGCTCTGAATGTGGTTGTACCACACACTGGGTCGCAACTGATCTAAGCTTTCGAGAAAAAATGGGTGTCAACGCCAGACTTATAGATGGGTTAAGTCCTACAAACACTGCACTGGGGCACGTAGACCATGGAGAAATCAAGTGGTTCTGGACACGCGAGTCACGCACATAACAAGCGCTTGAACTCATTCCGGCCTCCGGCCTCCATTGGGACGCTCCGCCCTGCTGCACGCCCCTTATGCTGGCGTTAGGCATCAGATGAATATCCAAGACCTCTGAGCACTCGGAGAACTGATAGCGGCAGTTGCTGTTTTCGCGTCGTTACTTTTTGTTGGCTACCAGCTTCGCCAAGGCGGTGCGATCGAAAAGGCGAATGCTCAACGTGACCTTCTGCGGCAAGTCGCAGAATGGATGTCCTTAACATCTGAAGACTCTCTATTGTTTGAGGCGGTGCGTGAATGTTTGTTCGAATATGATGATGCGGAACCAATAGTAAAAGATCACTTCAATCAGTCGGCCGCTTAACTAGGTGTTAGACGTCTTCACAATTTGTTCGGCAGTAATGGCACCCATCCGATGCCGTTCTTCCCGGATGAGCAAAACTTAATTGACAGACTGAAAGGAGTAAGAAGGAATAGGAGTGTCTTTTTTATAGCCAATTTACCAATTTATTATGATGTTGGTTCTGATACTACGCTTCGAGAATATGATGGCAAGAACTTTCTTGCAGTGGCTGCGGAAAGTACCATGTTGGTACTAACATTGACTATATTATGATCAAACAGCGTTTTTCTGCAGACAACTGATCACCAATCAGCTCATGAAAGTTCTTGTCATGTGGTGACGGGCAGGGCCCATTGTCATTTTTCCGGTGACATTGTTGATGATATTTTCGCTGTTTCTGGCACTGGCTCATTCAGCAATCGCACCTTACTCAACGCAATCTGATACTGTCCGTTACTGGGTAGTTTCTTACCCTCGAATTGATCCCAGATAACTTCACCCGGTCCGTTGTAACATTCTTCAAAGGTACCATCGGGCACTATTTTGATGATGATGGTGTGTTCCGGGCAACTTCTGAAAGCAACATTGCGGGACTGCGTCGCCTTGATTTCAACTTTCCTTCCATCCGATGAGACGGCATCATAACCCTTGTTTGATGCGCTCATCAGTTCCAGATCATAGGCATCGGCAACCAGACATTCCCCGATGCTACCCACCATGTGCCCGTCCGGGGTGAAGTGCCTGCCGGGGAACATGGCTTCAAGATCATGCACGGTTGTGTAGAGTTGTTTGATCAGGTTCTGAAAGTGTGGATGGTCCATAGTATTGAATTGGATTTTTTATGATGAATGGGTGTCAGCGTTTTAAATCGTTGTAAATTCCATTATGGCAGGAGTAGTGTAGCAGTCAGAATGTTAAAAGGATGTTTAGTTGCAGTTAACCGCTCAGTGAGATGAAACTAGTAGCCCTCAAGGAGAGTAAATCATGAAGAGAATTGTCATTTGTGCTGATGGCACTTGGAACAAACCAGATCAGACTGACCGCGGAAAACGCAAACCGAGTAACGTAGTCAAAACAGCGCGTGGTGTTTTGCCACGTGACAACGATGGTGTGGCCCAAATAGCCTACTACAATGATGGTGTCGGCACCAACTGGGGCCTAGACAAGATTGCTGGTGGTGGTCTCGGTGTTGGATTATCTGCCAATATTGTCGATGCCTATCAGTTCCTGGTGCTTAATTACGAGCCAGGAGATGACATATTCCTGTTTGGCTTTTCCTGGGGTGCGTACACTGTGCGAAGCCTGGCAGGACTATTGGATAGCATTGGTATCTTGCCCAAGGGGCACGCTTTTTACATCCCGGATGGATACACCCTCTATCGTGACAAGTCATCGCAGGAGAACATTGACAAGTTCCGCCAGGAACATGGTTGCCGCGAAGGTCCGGTAAAATACGTTGGCGTGTGGGATACCGTCGGTGCACTTGGCGTTCCAGTGGGATTGTTTAAAAGCTTCAACAAGAAGTACCAGTTCCACCAGGTCGGCTTGAGTGACAACATCGAAAATGCGTACCACGCCCTTGCGATTGATGAACGTCGTAGACCATTCACTCCAACATTGTGGTCGCTACCCCAGGATTCAAAGCAAATGCTTGACCAAACTTGGTTTGCGGGGGTACACACTAACATTGGTGGTGGTTACTCGAAGGACGGCCTAGCTAATATTCCACTGCACTGGCTCAAAGAAAAAGCCACTTCTCATGGTTTAGAGTTTGACGAAACTTTCCTGGTACATTACAAGCCTTGGTTCGGTCACGAACTACGCGATTCAATGACATGGGTTTATAGACTCTTAATTCCTAAATCCCGTGTCATTGGGATGATGAAAAATGGCAATGAGTCGATACATAAATCGGTATATCAGCGAATGGACAAAGACCCAGACTACAAGCCGAAAAGCCTGTTGAAATACTTGAAACGGTATCCTCGGGAAGTTGAAGACGGATAAGGACCCAACAATCAGGATTGCCACAACTGTTTCAAAAATAGCCAAGCAACTAACTTCACGACTCTTTCGCGCGGAGGGCAACACGGCAGCACTTTTATGGAGAATCGGCATGATACTGCACACCAGAGTGTACGCTACATTAATCGGATCCCCATGGGCAGGATTAATATTACTTCAGTGTAAATTACGTGTCTGTAAGACATCAGCCCGTGATGGTGTGAGAACTATACCGATAGCGTCGTGAGAGCGTATGGCTATTGATCATTTGTTGTACAACCGTGCTACCTAAAATTTAAGACCGTCATGGAATAAAGCCTCTGCTGGTATCAGGCGCCTGCCGACCATCGTAGCCCTGGGTCGTATTCCTTGTATCCGACTTCAAGTGGGTGCACAATCCCAGTGTTGTCTCACTGCAGTCTAAAAAACTCAAGTGCTCGGTTAGGAACGCTAGAGCACAAAAATATCCGGAGGCAAGCCATGATCAAGATCGATCACTTCCTAAACCCCGATCTCCCGGATGAAATTAGATATGTCCTGACGGAATTGGACTCATCTTTTGAAAAAGAGGCCCGTATTGAACTCCCACGAAGTCAGGCCACGGAACTCCAGGACGAGGATCGTGCCCATGAAGAAGAAGTTATTGGATGAATTTGCACCAAACTCGGCATATCTCTCACCGGGGACACACACTTTCTAACCCAGTGGACCCGTTTGTTCTTTTGCTGGTTTGAAGTAACTCAGATGTTGGGAAGGCACGCCTTCGTTGCCGTAGGAAGTCCAGGTCGTGAATCCTAAAAGCTGTTTTTGCCATTCGCTGAGGTTAGCGGCGACTTCCGGTCGAAGCGAATAGGGGTAGTTCACCAGGGGTCGAATCATGGGTGCGACAAAATTATTGGTGACGCCAATTCGATATTCATCAGTAGTGGAATTTGAGCCTGTCGCGTGCCAGGTCCGGCCATCCCAGAGAATAAGCGAACCGGCGGAAGCTTCCGCGGCAACCGCCTGCTCAAAGGGTGCGTCAAAGACTGGCTGCGATCCAGACAAATGGCTCCCTGGGACGAACACGGTCGCGCCATTTGCGGACGTAAAGTCGGTCAGGGTCCACATTAGGGTTGTCATACAGGGTGGGAAAAGAAACTCTTGCGCCAATGGCTTTGTCGTGGCCTGCATATTGTCGAATCTCATCTCTCCAAGTCGTTGGTAATGTAGAGGCTCACGTGGAATACCGGGTGTCCAATGCTGATCTGTGTGCATTCCCATACGCTGCGTGCCCGGTCCCGCGATCGGTGCATTGGAACATGAGAGGATGTAGTCGCGTCCTAGCACGTGTCGGACGAGATCATGACTCTCTTCTGCGCAAACGAGCAACTCAGCGAATTCGCTGCCTTTGTTCAACACGTTGGCTATCCATTGGGTATGGCCATCCTGAAAAAACGCAAGGTCTGCTGCCCGTTCGGCAGAAGCTTGACTATCGACACGCGTACGCGTGCGTCCCAATAGCCCCTCAGGAATAATATTCTCGATGATGCAATACCCGGCATGGTCGAGATCATGACGTGCCCGTTCCAGATCTGTGGTTGGTAAAACCGCCTCATTCATCGCTTCTTGGGCCTCCTGTAATAAAGGGAGTTTCCGCCCAGCCGCCTTCATAGGGCGCGAACATCTTTGGATCGATAATCATTTCATCGAATCGCCAACCCTCAGAGGTACGAACGTAGGTCTCGCGGTAACGTGCTGCCAGCCAGATAGCCTGATTCGATTTGCTCTGGGTACAGGGCTGCCACAGATACCACTGCCCCTGGGCGGCATCTGTCTCGATGCTGATGATCGGATTTGTGACATGATGAATGGCGAACCCCATCACAGAAGATGTGCGTTGGAAATGCGTGCGGATTGCTTCTCGCCCTTCGAACCGACCCATGAATCCGCCGTCCCAGACACCCTCTTGAACAAACAAAGACGCAATACCGTCAGGATCGTAACTATTGTCGCAAAACTCACAGTATCTGGCCTTGAGCTGCTTTATCTCGGATTCGTCTTCAAGTCGTTGTAAGCGTTGTTCAATGGTTGTCTGCATATGCTTGAAATAAAGATTGGATGTGGAAGGATAGAGAGTTTAAACCGCATTTCTCCAACAATGCAAAAGTGACTCATCGGTGAATATTTTTCTGGATCCGCCGGTCTAGATAGTCGTACGTGCTGATGCAATGGACCCTTGAAACATGGAAAAACGGATCTGTGTGGGTAAACTTGTTGTTGCAACTGCTGCCGCATGGGCGGTTAGCGCTTCCTGTTATATTCTGTTCTCGCCGATCAAGGGGCAGGGTGTGGCATTCCACCGCACCTTCGGCGAGCCAGGTAGCGCTGGAGAAATTTTCACAACAGAACAATCCTGGTATGAAGCACAGGGTCCCTGGGGTATTTTCGTGCTTGTTGTTTTCGCCGGTGGAGAAGCGGTTACGTTGCTTTGGCAATTTTGAGCGTAGCCGCCATCATCCTGTCTATCATCACGGGTTTCTCCGTTGGGAGGTTGTATCTTCCTGGGGCTGTCGCCCTGTTCATTGGAGCGATGATTTTACTCTCGTCCAGATTGACGGTATGGCGACTTTAAAACATAACGACAAATTCGGTGAGCATTCACGTCGTGGTACCCTTCATTTTTTCCACGCAGTTTAGTACTTCGGCCTGATAAGCCTTCCCTCTTTCGTTAACAATATCCAGTACATTCAGCGATGTGGGTACGTAGCCAAAGCCAACTTTGTGTTGCGGATGCCATTGAAAGATTGAACCGCCGAGCCCCATCCAACCATAAAATCCTTCTCTGCCTGCATTGAGCCCCTTCTCAAGTCTGCTGCTTTTATCGGAGGGCGGTGTGAACAGCGCGACACCACCCTGGGTGAAAGTGGTGTTGAACCCCATATCTGCTTCGACAGGGTCTGCGTGTAATGCATCCCAGGC